>Ga0172368_10001573_pt1 | contig 31006 bp, 25 predicted proteins | sample Lak11m_FD_114540 | JGI IMG/M metagenome (GOLD analysis project Ga0172368, IMG submission 114540) | Freshwater microbial communities from Kabuno Bay, South-Kivu, Congo - kab_022012_11m | ecosystem: Environmental > Aquatic > Freshwater > Lake | place: Democratic Republic of the Congo: South-Kivu...
AAAGAACTTGGAAGCAGTAATAGTTGATAAAGATAAGCATGCAAAGAACCTGGAGGCAGTAATAGTTGATAAAGATAAGCATGCAAAGAACCTGGAGGCAGTAATAGTTGATAAAGATAAGCACTCTAAGGTTCTTGAAAAATTAATAGAAGATAAGGATAAATGTGCCAAGGATTTAGAAATTGAGATAGAAAATTACAAGAATCATATAGAAAAACTTGAAAAGTTGTTAAATGATAATTTTAAAGAGCAAAGTCAGAAATTACAGGGATTGCAAGACAGGGTTTGTGTCATTAGTAAAAAGTTGGATAGTGTTAATAATTTGAAGATTGTAAGGTTTTTGAAGAAGGTGAAGTTGATTAAACTTTATTGATTTTAAATCCATGGCTAAAAGTAAATCAACAATTTTGCAGGTAGTGTATGGTTTTTCACCAGATCATGTGATTATTAAGAATGGGTTTTATGATACCCTGAAAGTTCTTCAACATAATGGGAATGACGTGGTTTTTTTTTCTAGGGAACTAGGCGTCTCGGAAAAAAAATTGTCTCTTCATGGTGGATTTTATGAAAAGTTTCAAATATTTAGAGGGGTTGAAAAGTGTTTACGTAATGATTATACAGATGACCGATTTGGATCTTTTTTAGATAGAATTGCTCCTGATGTTGTTCATTTTCATTCTTTTGAATCGTTTTCCTTGGGGATGGTTAATGAGTGTAAAAAAAGAAATATACCTGTGTTTTTATCGATTTATGAAGGGAGCAGTTCTTATGTAACGAAAGATTGGTTTTCTTTTTCGAATTTTTTGAATGCAAAAAAAGAGGCTCTCCCTAATCATATTTACATGTCTGGAAGTGATAGTAATCATTGTTTGATTATGCATCCGAATTCGAAAATTACTTTTAGGAAAATGTCATTGAAAATTGGGGATAAAATTAAATTTGTTTTATCTGTTAGTCCAGATGTCATAGAAAAGGTGAATGGAATTGTTCAGTTTAGAATTTTTTCAGGAGAGAAAGTAATTTTTTGTAAGAAAATTGACACAAAAAATCTTAAAGCTGATATGCAATTTGAAGTAATAATTGATGAAGATCGAAAAGAGGCCTTGGTTTTTGAAACAAAAGCCATCTCTGAATGTTGTTATTGTAATGTTGGTTGGAAAGATATTTGTTTGGAACAAAAAGTTGAGAATCTAGATGAAAATATTACTTATTTTAAATTATTTACAAAGATTATTGTTGAGCATTCACATTTATATGAAAAATATAAAAAACTTGATGTCCCGGACTCAATTCTTTATAAAAACACTACAACTTCTGTTGAGAAATACGCTGAAATGCTGGAAAAATTTTATAATGAATATTCTCGACAGGCAGATGGATTTTCCGAGGCTCCAATTTGTTCTGAATTGAAAAAATATAAGGTTTCGATTGTGATGCCGACTTATAACGGAGAGGAGTTTTTGGAAAATGTTTTAGAAATTATTAAGAATCAAAAAACAGATTTTTCGTTTGAATTAATTGTTGTTGATTCGGGGTCTACTGATAGAACTATTGAAATAATTAAGCATGCAGAAGTCCCTAATTGTTCATTCTATACTATTAAAAAGGGAACTTTTAATCATGGATTAACGAGGAATTTTGGTGTCTCTAAGTCATGCGGTGAAATAGTTGTTCTTTTGACCCAAGATGCAGTGCCAGTAGATAAGAATTGGTTGGCTAACATAGTGAATAGTTATAAAAATGAGAGCGTTGTTGCTCTTTATGTTCGACAGATCCCCCGTGATAATTGTAATCTTATTATTGGGAGAAGAGTTGACACAGGTTTTACTGGATTGAAAAAAAGTTATCTTACTGATGTTTGTGATTTTGAAACGTATGATTCTCTTTCTCCTTTTGAAAAATATAAATTGACTAATTTTGATGATGTTTGTTCTAGTTTCCGTCGTAGTTTTTGGGAGAAAAATCCATATAAAAAGACCAATTTTGCCGAAGATTTGAGGTTTGGAATTGATGTTGTTTTATCAGGGGAAAGAATATTTTATAACGCTGAAACTGCCGTAGTTCATTCACATGATTATAGTTTTTCTGATGCGTATAAGCGGTTTTATGTATCTTTTTTGGTATTGCTTGAATTTTATGATTTGGCTAATGTACGCGGAATAAGGGAATTGTTTAGATTGGTATTTTCTTCTGTCAAAAGTGATGTAAAATTTATTTGTACTTGTAGGATTTCTTTGTGGAGTAAACTATATTATTTTTACTTTTTATTTTTCTTTAATATTTTGACTGGCTTAGCTCAATTTATGGCTTATCATGATTTTCAGAAAGGAAAAATAAAAACGTAGTTTTGCAAATTAAAATATTAATAAATTTAAACAATGAAATATTTAGTTTTAGGTGCTGACGGGTTTCTAGGGTCTTGTTTTGTTGATAAACTTTTGATTGATTCAAGTAATGAAGTTGTGGCTTTTGATCGGTTTTTGAATGGAAAAAGTAAAAATTTGGAACATTTACGTGGAAAGATAGAGTTTTTGGCTGGTGATTTTTTGAATCAAGACGATATTGATAAGGCTACTAAGGGAGTTGATGTCGTTTTTCATTGTATTTCCTTGACTACTCCTGCATCTTCGATCAAAGATCCTTTTATCGATATTGATACTAATATCAGAGGGACTGTCAGATTATTGGAAGTGTGTGTTCGTAATGGAGTTAGTCGATTTATATTTCCATCCTCTGGTGGGACTATTTACGGAGATTATTTTAGGGAAAAATTTTCTGAGGATGATGTTACTAAGCCTAATTCTCCTTATGGAATTTCAAAGTTAACTATAGAAAGATATTTAGAGTATTTTAAAATTAATTCCGGATTGGATTATTTAATTTTTCGTTATTCAAATCCCTATGGGCCTCGACAAAACTTTGTTGGTTCTCAGGGGGTTATCCCTATTTTTTTGAATAAAATGAAAAACTATGAGCAGGTGATAATTTTTGGTGATGGTGAAAACGTGCGTGACTATATATACGTTGATGATTGTATTGATATGAGTATCAAAATTCTTTCTAAGGATAAATTAAATCATTGTTTATATAACGTTGGAAGTGGAAATGGTATTTCGATTAATGATCTTATTCGTGTCGTTGAAAATGTAACTGGAGATAAGTTTTTAATTAAACATAATCCTTCTCGGAGTTGTGACGTAAAAAGGGTTGTTTTAGATAATTCCCGTTTATTTAAAGAGATAGGTGAAAAGCGGCTTTTAAGTCTTGAAGAAGGCGTTAAAATAATGTGGAATCAAATAAAAACTTTATCTAATGGATGAAAATAATATTTTTAGAAATTTTGAAAAAACCCTTAAGGAAAATGATTCTTTTATTGCTGATGTGGAAAATAAAGTTTTTATTTTAGAAAAACGGTTAGTGGTTATGAAAAGTTCTTTTATATGGAAGATTTTTTTCCCTTTTTTGAAGTTTGAGAGGCTTATGAGTGAATATGTTTTTCTTTTTTCTATTGGGATTAAATCTATTTTTAAACATGGATTGGTCTCTACCTATAAATCTTACAAAAAATGGAAGTATGGTCGAGCAGAATTATGTGAAGTGCCGGTGTCTTTGACGGAAGAGGTAAGAGTTATTCCTAAGGCAATGGGAGAAAATGAATTAAGACAGTTTAGATATGAAAATTGGTGTGTAAAAAATTTTATAGATTATGAAAAGGAAGAGTTTATGAAAAAATCAATGAAGAAATGGAAGATTAAACCAAAATTTTCTATTTTAATGCCGGTTTTTAATACTCCTGAAATATATTTGAGAAAAGCCATTAATTCTGTATTGGAGCAAATCTATCCTTACTGGGAGTTGTGTATATATGATGATGGGTCATTTCATAAGATAATTAGGGTTCTTGTGGACGAATATGCTAAAAAAGATAAAAGAATTAAGATAAAAAGAGGAGAGAAAAATAAAGGTGTTGTTGATGCTTCAAACGAGGCTTTTTTAATGTCAACTGGTAGTTTTATTGCCTTATTAAACCATGACGATGAATTGACTAGGGATGCCCTATGGCGTAATGCAGAATTGATTCAAGAAGATCCTAATGTGGATTTTATTTATAGCGATCACGATAAAATGGACACGGGCGTGAAATGTTCACGGCCTCAATTTAAACCTGACTGGAGTCCTGAATTAATAACATCATATGACTATATTGGTTATTTTAGAGTTTTTAGCAAGAATTTGTTGAACAAAATTGGATTATTTAGAAAAAAATATAAAGATTCTCATGATTATGATTTATTGCTTCGTATCAAAGAGACTACGTCAAAGATTAGGCATATCCCTACTGTTTTATATCATCAACGAATAGATTCTTGGGCTCCATTTCTGGGAGATAGAGAAAATTTGATTCAACAAAACAGTAGTAAATGCGCTTTGGAAGATTATTTTAAACGATTAAAGATTTGTGCAAAAGTCCAAATTCCAGATTTTGCCAAGGAACATAAGTTGAGTTTGTATAATCTTAAATTCTCTCCTAAAAATCATAAAATTTCGATTATTATTCCAACGAAGAATCGTTATGATTTAATTGTTCCATGTATTGATTCTATTTTGGAAAATACAGATTATCCTAATTATGAGATAATTGTTGTTGATACAGGGTCTACTGATGGTCAAGTTTTGGATTATTATAAAAAACTGGGTTCTAAAATTAAATTGTTAGAAATTGTAGAGGAGAAATTTAGTTTTGCGCATGTTAATAATCAGGCTGTTAAGGAATCAACAGGAGAATATGTGGTTTTTTTGAATAATGATACCAAAGTGTTTTCTTCAGATTGGTTGGTTCAGATGAGGGGGACTTTTGATCTTAGTTTGAATATAGGGGGAGTAGGCGCAAAGTTATTATACGGAAACAATACTATACAGCATGCTGGTGTTATCCTTGGATTATATGGAACAGCGGATCATGCTTATAGATATTTAATTGAGGGATCAGGCAATTTTGGTTATATGTTTTTCCCGAATGTGATTAGAAATTATTCTGCATGCACAGCGGCGTGTTTAATGGTCAAAAGAAGCTGTTTTGATGAAGTTGGAGGCTTTGATGAACAATTGGCTTTGGCTTATAACGATGTAGATTTGTGCTTAAAATTGTGTAAAAATGGCTATCGTATTGTCTATAATCCTAGCGTGGTTCTTTATCATTACGAAATGAGTACCAGAACTCTTGGAGAATATCCTGGTGAGACAGATTATTTGCGCAAAAAGTGGGGTAAGTTGATAGACATAGATCCTTATTACAATATTAATCTCACTAGGCGGTCTAATTCCTTTTTAATAAAAGAATATGATGAAGAAGAAAAATTTACTCCTACTCAGTCATAACTTGGATTTAGGGGGGGCTCCATTTTTTTTATTTAATTTGGCTAAGGGTTTTTTGTTGAAAAATTTTGAAGTTCATTTAATGTCCCCACAAGATGGTCCATTGAGAGAGAAATTTGAGAAAATTGGCGTAAAGGTTAATATTGTGAATTTCAATAAGAAGTCTAATGTTAAGGATATTATTTTGTATTGTGATGCAAGTCATATCGATTTGATTTTTTTTAATACGATTTTGATGCATAGCTTAATTCTTGATTTAAAAAAATTGAAAGTGCCTTTTGTTTGGGCTATACATGAAAGCGAAGTAGATCATTACGAGGAGATATTGGACTTTAAAAAGGAAAGTTTTTCTAGGTGTAATAAAATTGTTTTTGCCGCCGAGGAAACTAAAAAATTGTATTTAAACTATTTGGACGGTGATGATCATGTGGAAATTATTCCGAATGGTATTGATTGGCAGGCGATTCAAGCATTTAAACAAAAATATTCTCACCTTTTGCTGAAAGAAAAACATGGACACGCAAAAAATGATATTATAATTGTTAGTGTTGGTACTGTTTGTGATAGAAAAGGTCAATATGAGTTAGTTAAGGCTGCCTTGTATTTACTAAGGTCTAATTTGGTTGATAAAGTGCACACATTTTTTTATATTGTTGGCTATAATGAAATATATGCCTATGGTAAGCAGTTAAAAGAATTGATTGCGAATTTTAATTGTGGAGAAAATATTAGGTTAATGGAAGAGACTAATGAAATTTTTGATTACTATTCTTTGGCTGATATTTTTGTTTGCACTTCGTATATTGAGTCTTTTCCATTGGTTATACTGGAGGCTATGGCTTTTGGAAAACCAATACTTTCTGCAGATGCTTATGGGATAAAGGAACAGGTTGAAGGGGGGAAAGATGGATTATTGTTTACTCCGGGGATGTTTACTGAACTGAAAGACGGATTAATAAAGCTAATTAGAGATGTCAGTTTAAGGAAAAAATTGGCGGCTGGAGCTTTTTCTAAGGCAAAGAAAAAATTTCAGATGACTAATATGCAAAAAAAATATGAAGAATTGTTCCAGGAATTGTAGAGTGTTTAATATACATTTGACGATACGTATGTTATTTTAAAGTAAAATCTAATAAAATTTACCAATGGCAATAAAAGCTTTAATTAAAAGACTATTTGCGTTCGTGGACAAAAACTTATCGGTTCTGTTTTATTCAATTCTTTTAATTGTTTTAATTTTTCAATTTTTTCGAACTTGGGGGTATTTTATGGATGATGGTTTTATTATGCTAAATTATGCTAAAAATATTTTAAATGGTAATGGATGGGTTTTTAATAAGGGAGAATATTATAATTCATGTACTTCTGTATTACAGGTTTTGATATATGTTATACAGGGATTATTTTTAGGTGTTGCAAATCTTGAAATTATAGCTTATGTCAATTTTTATATTTGGTTTTTTGTTTTAGCTGTTTTTATTTATAAGTTTTTTTTGTCATACAATAAGTATGTTGCAGCTGTTATTTCTATCGTTGTTGTAATGATTCCTCATTTTTATGCTACTTTTGGTTTAGAAACAGCTATGAATATGGCACTCTTGTTTATTGCACTTTTTGCTTATCAAAAACAACGTTTTAGATTGATGTATCCCATTCTTTCATTGTTGATTTTGACGAGACTTGAAAATGGGTTGTTTGTTTCAATAATATTCTTGTTTTTATTTTTTAAAAATAAAGAGTCTTTACGGAATTTAATAAAAAATGGAATTTTATTATCACTACCTTTTATTTCGTGGTTAATTTTTTCATATTTGTATTTTGGTAAAATATTTCCAGAATCTCTTGGTGCAAAAATGTGGCAAGGTTCAAGTGGTGGCTGGGGCATTGGTCATATCTATTTAAAAAGCATGGCCTCTTATACTGTCTTTTTTGTTTTACCATGGTATCGTCTTTTTAAAGTATCTATTACTTCTTGGGCTATGTCGGTCTTTGATTTTTTTGAATTGTTAAGGATGAATATTTGCTATTCAATTGCTTTAATTGTTACTGGATTTTTTCTAATTAAAGGTTTTGTTTTAAGTGTTAGGGTAAAAACGGTTGAGGGGATGCATGTTCTTTTGATTTGGGCATTGCTTCATGCGGTATTATATGGCCTTGTGTTAAATGTTCCAGGTTATCATTGGTATTATTCATTAAATATAATCGTAACCATTTCTGTTTTTTTTATTGGGATTTTCGCTTTGAAATACAAAAGATTTTGTATTATGCCAATATTATTAATTCTTTTTATCATTCCATATATTTTTGTATTTACTATTAGTTCACATGTTACTATTGAAGATGCAAGGACTATTCCATATAGAAATCTATCTGAATGGATTAATAAAAACACATCTAAAAATGCTATTATTGTTCATGAGGAAGTTGGAGAAATTGCTTATCTTACTAATAGAAGAACAATTGATGTTGTTGGGCTAACTAGTCCTCAATATTTGCCTCTTATTAAAAAAGGAGAAAGAGGAATTTTTTGGATATTGGATTTGTCTAAATATGACGAAGTGTATTATGTTTCTTATCATGATATTTATCCATCATTTTTTGTAAAAGATCTTTTTGATCCTATGCTTGTATATGATTCAAAAGATCCTATACTTATACGTCTTTATAAAATTGATAAGTCAAAATTTGTTTTTCCATATAAAGATCAAATATCAGCTTTTAAGATGAATTATAAGCTTAATGGCCCAGTGGATAGGGTAGGACTTAGATTTGTTGATTTACGGCCACAAGGGAACATTTGTTCTTCTTTTAGTCTGCATGCTCAAAAATCAAACGAGGATCCAGTTTCATTATCTATCTCTAGTTTTGATAAAGATGAAAATTTTAAATCTTTTTCTTTTTATAGTGTTTTCCCTTTAGAAGCCATACAAAAGGGAACTAATGGCGCAATGATTGATGTTACGGCTTTTTATGATGATGGTACCTCTCAAAAAGAAACATTTTTACATAAAATTGATTCAGCTAATGTTTTGCAGAATAATAAGATTTTTAAATTTAATATTGATTCTACAAAACTTCTCAAAAAATTTGAATTGAGGCCTTATGATGAACAAAATGCATTTGATTGGCTTCATATCTGTAATCCTGTTTTTTCTAAATCCTAAAAGATATTGGAATCTATAAAACTGGTTTTGTTTTTAGTAGTCTCCATGTATATCTTTCTAGTACTTCATGAACTACAACTGTTGGTTTTTCTTTTTCGACTAAATCGTAATCAAATTCGTCATTTTGTGTGATAATTCTCTCAAAATTTGCTAGAAATAATTGATACAGTTTATTTGGAACTGGTGGCACAAATTTATCATAACCAAATGAATCATGAAAAAAGACTAAAGATGGTAGTTTTTTGCTTAAGAAAGATTTTTTTATAGACATTGAAATAAATTCGTCATTGAATTGGTTTTGCATTGAAAGCATCATGGCTAAGTCTCTTCCCTTTGATCCTTCTATATAAAAATCTAAGTCCGACATTTTTAGGGGTGTAATTTCTTGAAAATTTTGATGTAGGATTCTCGAGATTTCTTCATAAGCAAGCGCAACTCCATAGTTGTTCCAATGAGTGTCCGTTTTGTAATAAAGTGTGTATTTTGTTTTGTTTTTTCTTAGGACTTCTCGAAGATCAAGGATTTTTATGTCTGAATTGTCTTTAAATAAGTCTATTATTTGATCAAATCTTGTTTTTGAGCCAAATTTTTTTATTGAAGATGGAAGGTATTCTGAATAAATCGTTTGTTTGTCTGGACAAATTACCAACAGGAAGAATATCCCTTTATCCTTTAGCCATTTTGCTTCTTCTTCTATATTGTTTTTAAATTTATTTAGCTCTTCTTCTGAAAATAGGTCTGTTCCTTGATAGCTCCCCATTCCTTCTCTGTAAAACAGCCAGTCGTCTTTTCCAATTATAACATTTTCTAGAGGAGAAATATTGAATAAAATAATCTTTATTAAGCTGTTTAGTTTAATAAAATGATTTCTTAAACCAAAATTGTCGTTGAAATACGAGAGATATTGCTTTTGGAATTCTGATATTGAGTTTAGCTGAAATTTGGGTTTCTCCGCTAATTTCCTGTTTTCTGTGTTTTCAGTTTTTGGGGAAATTTTTATCAACATATCTATTGCTGGTATCCATAGGACTATAATGAATGCTATTATAAGCATCCATTTTTTAGAATTGTTGGTAGATAAACGGAACATAAGTTTGTGTTGAAATAGTTGATATGGCTAATAAAAATATTATTGAAACAAAAACAATGTTTGCTAAATATAAACTTTTTTTTATAAATATACCGCTAGATTCAAAGTGCTTTTTTATTGTTTGATAAATTGGCAATGAAAAAAACAATCCAATGATTAATATAGTTATTGTTTCGTTATTTAAGTACATTGCCGAATAATTAACGGAACTTGTGCTGCCAAACCCAAACAATTTGCCAATATAGAGTAAACCGTCGGTCGCAGATGTTGTTTTGAAAAACACCCATCCAATCATGATTACAGAAAGAGCGTAAATGTGTCGAACGAAGTTTTTTCTTGATTCCATGAAATTGCCAAAAGATGTTTTTTCCAGCACGGTGAAGATTCCGTGCCATGCTCCCCATAATATAAAATTCCAATTTGAACCGTGCCAAAAGCCACATAATACAAATACTATGAATAAATTTAAATATGTTCGATATTTTCCATTTCTATTTCCTCCCAATGGAATGTATAGATAATCTTTTAGCCATGTTGATAAAGAAATGTGCCATCTTTGCCAGAATTCTTTAATTGATTTTGAAATATATGGATAATTAAAGTTCTCTGGCAGATTAAATCCAAACATTTTTCCTATTCCTATAGCCATGTCTGTATATCCGGAAAAATCGAAATATATTTGCAGTGTAAAGCATATTAGTCCTATCCACGCGAGTGGTATGTTAAGGTTTGAATTTGAAAGTGCAAAGATGTTATTTGCAATTTTGCCTGCGGTATCTCCTATTATTGTTTTTTTCCCCAAGCCAAAAATGAATCTATTGATGCCAGCGAGGAAGACGTCTGCTGTTGGCACCTTAGTTTTTAACTCTTTTTCAAATTCATTATATCTGATTATTGGGCCTGCTATTAATTTTGGGAAAAAGGATATATATAACGCGAAGTCTATAAAGTTTTTTTCAGGCTTTATTTTGTCAGAATATATGTCGGTCAAATATGAAATTGATTGAAATGTAAAGAACGAGAGTCCGATTATTGAATAATCCGCCGCAAAATTAAGACTGTTCGCGGTGGTTTCATTAAGAAAGGGAAGAAAATTGCTTATAAAAAAGTCAGTGTATTTGAAAAGGAATAATAATAGAAGATTGAAAATTATTGATATTACGAATATATATTTTCTTTTTGATTTAGAAACTCTATCCTTATTTATTGTTAAACCGAACAAATAATTGGCAATAATAGATATGTTTATTATCGTCAATGTCTCAACATTTCCCCAGGAATAAAATATTATGCTAACCAATAGTAGAAATGTATTTTTCAGATTTGATTTAACCAAAAAATAAACAGTCAAAGTGGCTGGTAGTAATAAAAACAAGAAAATGGGGGTTCCGAATGACATCTTTGTAATTGTATATGTGATATATATACAACTTTTAAAGTGTTAAGGAAAATGTTTTCGAAAATGATTTTATTGTTTTTTATTCTAGTTTTCTCTAGTCTTGTTGTGCTTATGATTAAATTCAAAGATCTAAATATTGATTTCTCTGAGAAAATAATTCTTTTGGACGTTGATGGTACTTTAGTAGAGGATTCTTCTCATGAGGTTGAAGTAGGCGTTGTAAAAATGGTTGATGAATTAAAACTGAATAATGTTGTTTATTTGTGTACGAATTCTATGGATAAAGATCGAAATTCTGTTATAGAAGAGAAACTTAGTCTTAAGATTGTTAATCTTATGCACAAAAAGCCGAACAAAAGAATTTTGCAGGAACTTTCGGTTAAACATGGTGAAATAGATCCATCAAAAATCATTGTTATTGGAGATAAATATTTAACTGATGGAGTTTTTGCTAAGAATATAGGTGCAAAATTTATCAAGGTTGAGAGAATCACTGCTGGTTACGAGAAAATTCATATTAAATTGTTTAACATTTTTGATGATTTGGTGTATAAGTCTTTGAGATTTCTGAAGAAAATTTAGATTCTCTCTGTCGTGTAAAAACCTGTTTTTCCGAAATGATAGACTGAGAAATACATATTTTATGGGACAAATAAAAGCATATATAGGAGCAATGCGGGTGAAACATTGGGTTAAAAATCTGCTTATTTTTGCTCCCCTTTTCTTTGCTGGTGATGTTCTGAAGTTGGATATGGTTTTGGAAGGAGTGAAGATCTTTTTTGCTTTCAGTTTTCTTGCTAGTGCTATCTATATTTTTAATGATATTGCTGATAGGGATAATGATAAGGTTCATCCCTTGAAAAAATATAGGGCCATTGCTTCTGGCATAATTTCTGTTAGAAAGGCTGTTTTTGTTAGCATTATTTGTTTTATTTTAGCTGTTGCTTTAAATATTGGTTTTCCATTGGAGGTAGTGATTATTCTTTGTTTTTATTTTGTAGCAAATTTGTTTTATTCTTTTTGGTTGAAGAATGTAGTTATTGTTGATATTTTTCTTGTTGCAATGATGTATTTAATGAGAATTTATGCTGGTGGGAAACTTTGGAACATACCTCTTTCTCATTGGATTATCTTGTGTACGTTCTTTTTAGCTTTATTTTTGGTAACAGCAAAAAGAAGAGCCGAGCTTGTTTCGCTCGGAAATGATGTTGGTACTAGAAAGGTTATTCAAGACTATGATAAGGGTTTTCTTGATACAGTTTTAACTATTACCGCTACGTCATCAATAGTTTCTTATGGGCTTTATGTTGTGTCTGTTGATAAGCCATATTTGATATATTCTTTGTTCTTTGTAGTTTTTGGGATGCTTAGATATTTATACCTTATTCATAAAAAAGATTATGGACAAAATCCTGAGAATTTCATGAGTGATTTGTGGGTTGGGTTTGTCGTGATTGCGTGGATTTTGTATAATGGATTTGTTTTCTATTACTTTTAAAATATGTCTTACTTGTTTTTGATTATTGCACTTGTTTTGAATGCTTTGGCTAATATTTTGATGAAGCTTGGAGCTGTTAAAATTGGTGGATTTGGGGGAAGTGGCATCGGAGAGTTAGCTTTTAAATTTGTTACTAATTGGATGCTTGTTTTGGGCGTTTTGTGTTTTGCGATGAATGTAATTTTTTATATTTTGGCTTTGAGTAAAATTAATATTTCAATTGCTTATCCATTGATGACTTCGGGTGGATTTTTGATTATCACGGCTTTTTCTTTTATATTTTTGAAAGAGCCAATTACAGGATGGCAAATTTTTGGTATTTTGTTGGTAGCTGTTGGGATAACTTTTATAGCTTATAAATTTTAAGAATGGAATCTAAACATTATTTAATTAGCGGAGGATCTGGTTTTCTAGGAATTAATTTAGTTAGGTATTTGCTGAAAAAAGGGCATAAAGTTAGGTCACTTGATTTGCTACCGTTTGATTATCCTGAGAAAGATAAAATTGAATGGATTGTTGGTGACATAAGGCATAAGGATACCGTTGATAGATGTATGGATGGAATTGATATTGTAGTTCATTGTGCAGCGGCTCTTCCTTTGTATACAGAAGAAGAAATCTTTACTACTGATGTTAATGGAACGAGAAATATGATTGATTCTGCTTATAATCATAAAGTTGATAGATTTATTCATATTTCTTCTACTGCTGTTTATGGAATCCCTGATCATCATCCGCTTTATAAGGATGATAAACTTGATGGAGTAGGGTCCTACGGGAAGGCTAAAATTATAGCGGAAGAAGTTTGTTTGGAATATAGAAAAAAAAATATGTGTGTTCCTATAATTAGGCCAAAATCATTTATTGGTCCTGAGAGACTGGGTGTTTTTGCTTTGTTTTATGATTGGGCGAATGACGGAAGAAGTTTTCCAATGATAGGAAGTGGAAATAACAGATATCAATTGCTCGACGTGGAAGATTTGTGTGATGCTATTTATTTAGCTGCAACTGAAGAGAAAGAGGTAGTGAATGATATTTTTAATATTGGAGCTAAAGACTTTAACACAATGAAAGAGGACTATCAGGTTGTGCTTGATAAGGCTGGCTTTGGAAAAAAGATAAAGGGATTTCCGGCTTGGCCAATGATCTGGACTTTAAGAGTGTTGGAGTTTTTAAAACTCTCGCCTCTGTATAAATGGGTTTATGAAACGGCGAGTAAAGATTCTTTTGTGTCGATCGAAAAAGCCGAAAAGATTCTTGGATTTAAGCCGAAATATTCAAATAAAGACGCATTGCTTAGAAATTACGAATGGTATTTGAAAAATTTGGAAAAATTTAAGGGGCAATCTGGTATTTCTCATAGAGTCCCATGGAAACAGGGGATTTTGGGATTGGCAAAGAAGTTGTTCTAAAATTTTAGATTTTTTGTTCTTTGTGTTACAATTTCTTCGCTAAATTTAAATCTTATTCATATGATTCAAGGTGTTGCTATAAAAAAACTAGTCAAACATAGCGATGATCGTGGTAGTTTTATGGAAATTCTTCGCAATGATGACAAAATGTTGAAGAAATTCGGACAAACTTCCTATACTGTGACTTATCCTGGAGTGATAAAAGCTTTTCATTATCACAAAAAACAGGATGATATATGGTTTGTGGCTAGTGGAATGGCTCAGGTGGTGCTTTATGATATGCGCAAAAAATCGAAAACTTATAAAGAGACTCAGGTAATTTATGCCGGAGAAGATAATCCTGTGCTTATTCTTATCCCTGTTGGAGTTGCTCATGGATATAGAGTGCTTGGGGCTAAACCTGTAACTCTTTTTTATCACACGACTCAATCATATGATGCAAAAAAACCGGATGAGGAGAGGTTGGAGTTTGATGATCCTGGGATTGGGTTTGATTGGAGGACGAAGAATAAATAATTTGTTTTATGGAAAATGTGTTTCAAACAATTTTTGAGACTTTCAATGGCGCTAAATTAAAATATTTGGTTGTTGGAGGGGTTGCTGTGAATTTGCATGGATATCCACGATTCACGGGAGATTTAGACATTCTGGTTTTATTGGATGATAAAAATATCAAGAAATTGGATTCTGTAATGAAAAAAATGAAATATTCAGAAAGATTGCCCGTTTCTGTTACTATTCTGAAAGATAATGAAAAAGTGAAGCAATTGTTGAAAAAAAAGGGAATGAAGGCATATACTTTCAATCCGCCAAGAGAAAGCTTGTTGCAGGTTGATGTGATTATTGATGAATCTTTGAAATTTGAAGAGATGGCAGCTCGTAAAATCGTGAAAAAATTTTATGGGATTTCTATTCCCGTTGTGTCTATTGAAGATTTGATTAAAATGAAAAAGAAGGCAAATAGAAATCAGGATATAGTAGATGTGTCCGCCTTGTCTAAACTAAAATCTCTATGAGAAAGGATGCGAAAAATAAGAAGATTCAAATCGATTTTGATATCGAAACATTGAAAATGTGGAAAAATTCTAGTACGAAGGCGAGGATTGAGTGGCTGAATAGTGCGTTTAGATTTGGTAAATTAAAGAAGTTTTAATTATGAAAATATTAGTTACCGGTGGAGCCGGTTTTATAGGTTCGAATTTTATTCATTATATTCTCAAAAAATATCCTGAATATGAGGTTGTGAATCTTGATAAGCTGACATATGCAGGGAATTTGGATAATTTGAGAGATATAGATTCCCGCTTTCGCGGGAATGACAGTGGGAGATATACCTTTGTAAAAGGGGATATTGCTGATGAGAAAATCGTGGATGAAGTTTTTAAAAAAGGAATTGATGTGGTTATAAATTATGCAGCGGAGACACACGTGGATAGATCTATCGAGAGTCCGAGAGATTTCATAGTTACTGATGTTGTGGGGACATACACTCTTCTTGAAGCTTCGAAATGGGCCAAAATTAAAAAATATATTCAAATCAGTACCGATGAAGTTTTTGGAAGCACTGAAGACGGCTCTTTTAAGGAAACTACACCTTTTATGCCAAATAGTCCTTATAGTGCCTCAAAGGCTGGTGCAGACCATCTTTGTAGGGCATACAATGTGACGTATGGATTACCGGTGATTGTAACTCATTCTTGCAATGTTTACGGGCCTAATCAATATCCGGAGAAGGTAATTCCGCTATTTGTTACAAATCTCATGAGAGGCAAGAAAGTTCCTTTGTACGGCGATGGTGGAAATATTCGCGAATGGATTTTTACTGAAGATCATTGTGATGCGATTGATACAATTTTACACAAAGGAAAAGATGGCGAGGTTTATAATATTGGTTCTGGAGAGGAACTAAAAAACATTGAACTTACGTATATGATTCTTGAAGAAATGGGAAAAGGGGAAGAGATGATCGAACACGTGAAAGATAGGCTCGGGCATGACAGAAGATATTCGATAGATTGTTCAAAAATGTATGATGAACTTGGATGGAAGGCAAAATATTCTTTCAAAGAAGCGCTTCAGGAGACCATAGACTGGTATAAGAAAAATGAGTGGTGGTGGGAGAAGCTTGTGAAGTAGATTCCGGATCAAGTCCGGAATGACATTTTTGTGGGTCCGGAATGACACTTTAAGAGGGCGTATAGCTATTTTCGCAATTTGTAAAATTGAAGGATTTTTTGTCGAATTTACATTTGTGGAAAAAGATGTATATGGGATGGATGTAAAATCCTAGATTTGTCGTGGTGGATGACATAGTTTTATCTATTGACTTCTGTGAATAACTTATGTATTATTCTTACGTAAGTTATCTTAATCTTAAGAATATGGCTAGGATTGCGAAGATTCATTACAAAAGGGTTACTCTTTCACTTCCTGAAAAGGTTGTAAAAAAACTGAAACAGAAGATTGAGCCTAATAAAATGAGTAGTTATATAGCGGAAGTGGTTGAGAGGGATCTTGATAGGAAGCTTGAGCAGGAAGCGAAGGATTTTGTGGAAGATTTGAAGCAGTTTAGAAATGGTGTAGCACTTCGTACAACTAAAGATTCTTTAACTTTATTAAGGGAACTTAGATATGGTCAACAGTCTCTATCATAAATGTATAGTTATAGATAACTCTGTTCTGCTTAAATCCTTTGTGCAGGAGGAATTTAGTGATTTGGTCGACGATATCATGGATATGAATTTAAAAAGGCAGACTACGTTTTTGGCTCCAAGTATTCTTATATATGAATTTTTGAATGTTATTCCTCGAATATATGCGAGTTTTGATGATGCTAGTAATGCTTTTAATAAAATGAGAAAATTAAATCTTAGTGTCATGGAGCCAGACGACGAAGTTCTAATGAGTGCTGCAAAAATTCTTTTTGAAAATCCAACCGCTTCATATTATGACGCTGTGTATCATGCTTTGGCGGATGACATGAATGCAATATTCCTTACTGCGGATAAAAAATATTATGAATTGATGAAGAAGCAGGGGAATGTGGAGTATTTGGGAAATTTGAAGATTAGGAAGAAGTAAGCATGTCTAATATTGGCTTACAGTAGTCTTTTTCGCTAATTCGAGAATCTAGAAAAATTGCTCTGGAGTTTTTTTGTGATAGGCGATTCATGATTTTTTTGATAGTCACTTGAGCATGAGGAATGCCAAATTCTATAAAATTGTTTTGGAATTTGCGGCTTAATGCTATGAAATATGGATTACTTGGAGCTTCGAATGGGATTTTCTGAACAAATAAGTTTTTTACTAGTTCTGGATATGAGAAATTTAGCCAAGAATTTACTGTTATCAATACTAAAGAATTTTCCGGATCCATTTTGAATTTCTCTGCAATTTTTTGTGGAGATCCTGTGAGTTGAGAGATTACATTTATATTTTCGTTGCTCAGAATTTTGCTTAGTTTAAGCGTAAAAATCTCTAATTGCTGTCTCGCAGAAAATAGAACTATTGATGGTTCTCTGTGTTCTTTTAAATATTTCACGATGTAGTTTAATTCAAATTCATTGTCGTGTTTTATTATTATTTCTGGTTTTTCTTTTTCTTGTGCAAATTTTATTAACTCGATGTTTTTATCTAAGTCGAAAACTGTTTTTGTAAATTCTGCGTTATCATTTATATCCAAACATTCATCTACTATTTTGTATGATTTGCAGTTGCCTAAAATCTCTTTCATATGCGACGAAATTGACATTGGTGATCGTCTAATATTTACTTCGGCGTTTTGTCCTTGAGTGATTTCTGTTAAGTGATTTCCTAAATCCGGATGCTGAAATATTTCTTTTAATCCTGTCAGGATTTTTTTCCATTTTTGTAAGTATCCTGTTGTTTTTTCATTTTTTATTTCTCCTAATTCTTTCGAAATTTCTATCAGATTGTTTATTGCGGATCCTATATCTGTCCACTCTTTTTTGTCGAATAGAGGGTCTGAAATTAATAAACTTTGGAAGTATGAATTTTGTTCTCTGTATTTTTCGTATAGCATTCCTATAAGCCCAAAAAGAATTGTCGTTTTGTTAATCAGAGAATCAATTAGATTCCCGATCGAGTCTGGAATGACATTGGAAGAAAGTAATTCTTTTAGCGAATTTAGGGGGTCTAGACAGATCTCTAATTTTAGATAATTTGAAACTTGGAAAAATATATCTCTAGAAAAATCATCAAAATCTATAAGAATTAGATGATCTAAGTGTGGGCGATTTTCAATTATGTAATCATGAGAACAGATTGATGGGGAGTACGGTTTTTTTTCTAATGCTTTTTGTATAAATGGCTCTGTTGATGGATCTATGATGTCGCTATCGCAATTGAATTTTCTTGTTACTGTTTTTTCTCTGTTAAATAATGATACTTCTTTTAGTAGTCCTGTTGATGTCTGTTTGCTCCAAATTAAATATTTCATTAATGTAGTCACTTCGTGATTTTCGAATGATTCTTTCTTTGAAAATTCCTCTAGTCGTTTTAATGAAATGTATTTTTCTGTTGAATCTAATTTTGCCAAATCGTCTGAGATTTCTTTTGATAATTCTAAAAATAAACCGTGAGGAATCGAAATAAATGAATTTGGTTTTGCTTCTTTAGTAAGCTTTAATATCAATTCTTTGTATGGTGGAATGAACTCTATTAAAGAGGATGTTTCTTGCGAAATGATAGGGGAGATGTCGATTGGTGTTAGATTTTGAACTGAATCGTGGATGACATCAGTATGGCTTGGAGTGGCGGTTGATTTGATATGAGGCAAAGGAAGAAGGAAATCTTTTAGTCCCCATGAAGATCTTTTTAATACTTCTTTTATTTCATTGAAAATATCTTCCGGTAGTTCTTGAAATTTTTTTGCTAACTTTGTAAATAAATCCATTGCTGCGATGGCGTCGTCTAGGGCACGATGCTTCTCCTTGTGTTCTAGTCCAATTACATTACTAAGGATTTCTAAGCTATATGAAGGAAGATTTGGTAATAGGATGTTTGCTAATTCGAAAGTATCATATGTCGGATTTTGTAGGTTCATTCCTATATTTTGTAAAAATCCAACGTCGAATTGAATGTTGTGACCTATGATAGGAAGATCTCCTATGAAGTTTTCAATCTCCGTCATTTTCTCTGTAATAAAAGGCTTATTTTTAAGATCCTCATCTTTTATATGAGTGATGTGTGTAATGATCTGAGGAAGAGTAACTCCGGGGTTTATAAGGAATGAAAGTTCTTCACGATGACCTTCTAAATCGAATTTTATCGCTCCAAATTCAATTATTTTATCCTTTATGGGATCAATTCCTGTGGTCTCTAGGTCCAAAGATATAAACATGAATTTAATGTAGAGATAATTGTAAGAAATGTCCACAAAACCCAAGTGTCAAAATTAATTATTATAAAATAGGTATTTTTAGCGGTTTTTACGAGATGGCTTATTTATGCCAAAAACTATTGTATAAAAAAGTTATTCTGTAACATTTATTAAGTCGTGTCTAGAACAGTATTTTGACAATTTTTAATGCCCTGCTACAATGACGTGATTTACAAAAAATCAAAAACAAAAAGTTCATTAAAAAAAAGCAAAACAAAAATAAACATAGACACTAAAAAGTGTTCTGTCCTATAGGGACAGAGAGGGGGATAACAATTCAAACAAAAACAAAAGAATTATGATTATCTCTCCCTCTGTCCTTACTGAGGTGATGATTCCTTTAAGATACTATACATATCTTACCTGAGTCGGAGATATCACGCCCGAGCGTGATGCGGTCCTGCCCTTATCCAGATTAATTTATATCAATCTCGAGATAGGGGAGCCCAGGCGGTCGGTGGTGCGACTGAAATCAACACCAAAATCTTGGTTAGGATCAAAACAAAAACAAAAAATTCACAGCCATAAAATAAATGTCTGATTGGATTTTCCCCCGCTCCGGTGGGGTTTTTTTTTGTTTAAGAAAACCTTTTAGAAAAAGGTTTTCTTTGCTTTCGAAAAGTATTAGGAGTTTCTCGCTTCGGGAACCCACGAGACCCGAAGCTCGAAACGTATTTTTATTCCTATTTAAGAATGGACTTATAGCAAGCTCACGAATTCATCAAAGAAGTGCATTGTGTCAGTTGGACCGGGATATGCTTCCGGATGAAATTGACATGCGAAAAATGGAAGGGTTTTGTGGCGGATGCCTTCTACGGTGTTGTCGTTTGTATTTAAAAGCCAGACTTTCCAATCTTTTTTTAGAGTTTTTGCGTCGACGGCGAAGCCGTGATTTTGGCTTGTGATGTAGCATCTTTCGGTTTCTACATCTAGGCACGGTTGATTTTGTGAACGATGACCGAATTTTAATTTATATGTTTTTGCTCCGGATGCGATTGCCATGATTTGTATTCCTAAACATATTCCAAAAATAGGTTTTTTTAATGCAAAAGCTTTTTGAATTGTCTTGTGAAGTTGGTGAAGAATTGATGGATCTCCAGGGCCATTTGAAATAAAGATTCCATCGAATTTGAGTCCTGCTTCGATAAAATCGTAATCCCAAGGAACTCTTATTACAGTTATGTTTCTATCAAGGAAATTTCTCAAAATATTATTTTTCATTCCACAGTCGATGCATACAATTGTCTTTTTTCCTTTTTTGTATGTGACTGGTTTTTTTATTGAAACTTTGTCGACTAAATTGTTTATATTTGGATCGAAAAATTCACATTCTTTTTTGCCAATTATTATTTTCCCAAGGATCGTTCCGTGGGTGCGAAGTTCTTGGGTTAGTGCTCTTGTGTCGATGCCGGTGATGGCTGGAATATTGTTTTCCTTAAGCCAATCTCCAAGTGATTTTTTTGCGTCCCAGTGACTGAAATTTTCAGAATATTCTGAAACTATTAACCCTTTTATATGAAGAGAGTTACTCTCAAATCTTTTTGGAATATTATCTTCATCTTTGCATCCTCCTCCCACTCCATAATTTCCTACAAGTGGATATGTCAAAGTTAGAATTTCACCTTCATATGAAGGATCGGTTAAACTTTCTGGATAACCTACCATTGAAGTATTAAAAACGACCTCTCCTGCAGATGATATCTCTGCTCCGAACGATTCGCCTTCGAATCGCATGCCGTTTTTTAGGAGAAGCGTGGCTTTTTGCATGATGAATTTGTTGGCCGTATTGTAGAGGTGGGAATTCTTAAAAGCAAGCTTTAGCTTTATTTCGTGAAACTTGCTGAACTATATGAGGTGAGATATGTCGGGATTTTGTCTCCTACAACCCCTTTTTTGTGTGCTAGTACCGAGTATCCGATGCTCTCTTCAAATGATAATCCTAGTGAGGATTCTAGTGTTACTATGTCTTTTTCTATAGATAATTTTGGAGAATATACTGATGTGTTTTCTGTTAATTTTAATTCTCCGTTTTGTTTTTCAATGAAATATGTTTCTCCGTCCAAACATGGATTTATTCCGTCATTTCCATATGGTTTGCAAAGCTCAATTCTAACTTCATAGTTGTCTGCCCCAATATCTTTGAAACTCATTTTTAATTTTGAATTTTGAGCCGGTTTTGCTTTTGGTGTCAAAATTTCTGGAGATGCTAATTTTTCTGGAAAGGGGATATCTATAATTTTTTCTGCATATGTTTCGTCTTCAAAAACTGTTCTTATAAAATATTTATGAGATTTTTCGGCCGTGCCCTTTTCTAATGTTATTTCGCATCTGTGAGGGAATCTTGGCCTGTCGCACATTGTTCCCATATCAAATGCTGGTTCGTTTACTTCTGTTGCGTACATTAATCGTGGCTGTAGTCCTATAGGAAGATCTACTGTTAGGGCCATGTCTTTTTGATAATCTTTTTCTTTTAATTTTAGATCAGGACGATCTTGATATAGATCGAAAGCAATTTTGTCTTCATCTAGTAAAATTTGATTTATTGTAATGTTTGTTTCTACATTTGGAAGTTCATTTTTTGGATCTTTGAAGTCGTATCTAATTCCATCTTCTTTTGGTGTACAGGATGCCAAGAATGCTAGTGATATGATTGCGATTAATGTTTTTTTAAGCATAGGTGCGATTTTAAGGAATTTATTTAACTTTTATTATAGGCAGGAATGGAAGATTTTAAAACCAAAAATTGAGTTGTAGTTGTTTTATTGATACGGATTATTTAAAATTAGCTAAGTAACCCCGACAATATGAGATTTAAAGGAGAAAACATCTTGAGTACTAAACAATTTGATGGAAAAAATTTGATTGAATTGTTCAGAAGGACTCAAGTGATGGAGGAAATTTTGAATAGTGGAAAAGTTTCGAATTTAGCTTCTGGAAAAATTTTAGCGACATTGTTTTTTGAGCCTTCTACAAGAACTAGATTTAGTTTTGAAACTGCTATGAATAGGCTTGGTGGTAGAGTTATTAGCAATTCAGATATGTTGAAAACTTCTTCTGCTGTAAAAATGGAATCTTTAGCAGATACCGGAAAAGTTGTTTCTCAAATGGTCGATGTAATAGTTATGAGACATCCAGATTCTGGAAGTGTTGCTACTCTTGCTAGCAAAAGTGATGTGCCTGTAATAAATGCAGGAGATGGGTCAAACGAACATCCTACGCAAGCTTTACTGGATGTTTATACTATCTGGAAAAATTTTAAAAAACTTGATGGATTAACAATTGGAATTATTGGGGATTTGAAATATGGAAGAGTGCCACATTCACAAGTTGATTTGCTTAGACATTTTGATGTGAAGTTTATTTTTGTGGCTCCTGAAGCGTTAAAAATGCCTCGAGAAATTTTTAATGAATTGCGTGATGATGGATTTGAAATAAAAGAAACTGAAAATTTAGCTGAAGTGATTTCTGACATGGATGTTATCTCTATGACAAGAATTCAAAAAGAAAGATTTTCGAGCGAAAGAGAATATGAAAAATATAAAGGAGTTTATGTGCTTGATAAAAAACTAATGAAGAAAGCAAAAGAAGATTCCATTATTATTCATCCACTTCCTAGAGTTAATGAAATTTCTACTGAGATTGATGATGATCCGAGGTCAAAATATTTTGAACAAGTCGGTAATGGGGTTGCTGTCAGGATGGCGCTTCTATGTATGGTGCTTGGAGTTGACGTCTAGTTGTGATAGAATCTCGCGCGATGCCAAAAATATTACTCAAAAATGGGCAAGTAGTCTCTTCGGAAGGGGTCAAAAATCTTGATCTTATGATTGAGAATGGAAAGATTATCGAAATTATAAAAAGCGATGTAATTATTCCGGAAGTTCTTGAAATGATGAAGGAGACTGATTTCAAAGAAATTGATCTGAAAGGTAAATATGTATTGCCTGGAATTATTGATGTGCATGTGCATTTTCGAACGCCTGGACATGAACATAAAGAAGATTTTACTACCGGTTCGGAGGCTGCAGTTGCTGGTGGAGTTACTACGGTTTTAGATATGCCGAATAATGTTCCGCCAACTATTAATGCAAGAACCTTGAAGGCTAAAAGAAATTTGATTAATGGAAAGACTTATGCGAATTATGGCTTGTATATAGGATTTGATGGTGAAAATTTTGAAGAAATTGAGAAGGCGAAAAATGTTGCTGGAATAAAAGTTTATGTGGGAAGTTCTACTGCCAGTGGACATACAGGATATGAGAGTTTGAAAAAACTTTTGGAGGTGACTGATAAATTAGTTGTTGTTCATGCTGAGGATCAGGGAATTATCGACGAGAGTCTTGGAAGAACTTTAGTTGGGGTAGATGGAGTTGATGTTCCGGCAAGTGTGCATTCAAAAATTAGGCCTGTACATGCGGAAGTTAGAGCTATTACTTATGTTTGTGATATGGCTAAAAAATATGGGAAAAGAGTTCATATCGCACATGTGAGTAGCGAAGAAGGACTTAAAGTTGTTTCTCAATATAGAGAGTTTGGGGTTACTTGTGAAGTTACTCCGCATCATCTTACTTTCAATCGTGAAGATTACGAAAAACTTGGAAATTTTTTGAAAGTTAATCCTCCGATTCGAGATCAAGAAGATATTTTTGCTCTTTGGAAAGGATTGAAATCTGGAGATATTGATATTATTGCCACTGATCATGCACCGCATACTATAGAGGAAAAATCCTTGCCATATGAGAAGGCTCCGAGTGGAGTTCCTGGACTTGAAACGTCTCTCGCAGTGATGCTAAATGCAGTGAATGATAAAGCAATGGATATTTCTGAAGTTGTGAAATTGATGTGTGAAAATCCTGCGAAAATATTTGGACTCAAGACTAAAGGAAAGTTAGAAAAATGGTATGACGCTGATATAACTGTTGTTGATATTGATTTGGAAAAGGCAGTTGATAATAAAAAATTATTTACGAAATGTAAGTGGTCGCCTTATAACGGAACATCTTTCAAAGGTTGGCCAGTAATGACTTTTGTGGCTGGGGAATTGGTTTATAAGGAGGGGAAAATTGTTGGCGGAATGAATGGGAAAGAGGTGCTTTTTTAGGGTAGATTCCTGCCTTCGCAGGAATGACAGGAGTGGTGCAGGAATGACAGGAGTGGCGTAGGAATGACACGGCTGATGTTTTTTCATAATCATGGCTGTGGTGTTTCTGAAATGAAAATCGTAAAATCGACAAAAAATTTTACTATTTTACGAATTTACAATTTGTTGCTACTATTCTGGCAAGAATTAAGAAAATTATGGCAAATCTAGAAGTAAATTTTTGCGGAGTGAAGTTCAAGAATCCTACTGTATTGGCTTCTGGAGTTCTTGGTGTGACTGCAGCAAGTTTACGAAATGTGGTAAAAAATGGCGCTGGCGGAGTAACTACAAAATCTATCTGGCTTGAAGAACATAAAGGTCATAAAAATCCTGTGATGTTTGGGACTGAACATTATTTTATGAATGCCGTTGGGCTTTCTGATGCCGGTTTTGAGAAAGCTTCTACTGAAACATTTCCAGAGTATATGAAGAATAAATCTGCTCCGATTATTGCAAATATTGTTGCGTATAAACTTGAGGATTTCGGAAAATTGGCAGAAAAAATTGATAAATTAAATCCAGATATTATTGAGGTGAATATTTCTTGTCCTAATGTAGAAGATGAGTTTGGTAAGCCATTTGCGTGTAGTGTAGTGGATGCGGCTAGAGTTACAAAGGCTGTTCGTGCGATGACAAAAAGACCTGTCGTTATAAAACTTTCTCCAAATGTTTCTAATATTGGTGAGATTGCAAAATCTTGTGCAAATGAGGGGGCTGATGGATTTACAGCAATAAATACTGTTGGGCCTGGAATGGCTATAGATATTGATTTGCGAATGCCGATTTTGTCGAATAGAGTTGGTGGAGTTTCCGGTCCGGCTATAAAACCGATTGCTGTGAAATGTGTGTACGATGTTTATAAAGCTACTCATCTTCCGATCATTGGAACTGGTGGAATTTTGACTGGGCAAGATGCGATAGAAATTATGATGGCTGGGGCTAGATTAGTTGGAATGGGGACGATGGTGTATTACCGTGAAGTGTCCGGATTTAAAAAAGTAGTAAAAGAAATGGCGCAGTGGTGCGATAAAAATGGGGTTAAAAATTTGGAGGAAATTATTGGATGCGTAAAATAGAAATCTTATATTTATTAATATAGGTTCCGGATCTAGTCCGGGATGACATGTGTACATGAAAAATTTCAATACAAAACCGGTTGCGATGATGATTAAGAAAATCATCAAAGAAAATGATGCGACTAATACGTATGTTTTTGAGTACAAACTTGGTAGTCGACCTGGCCAATTTGTGATGATGTGGATTCCTGGTGTGGATGAGAAACCTTTTTCTATTTCTTATGACAATGGCAAAGAATTTTGGGTGACTGTATGTAAGGTTGGTCCTGCAACTGAAGAACTTTTTAAGCTAAAAGTTGGAGATAAAGTTGGAATTCGTGGACCTTTTGGGAAACATTATGAGTTTAAAAAAGGTGAACATCTTGCGCTTATGGCTGGTGGGTATGGAGTTGGTCCGATGTTTTTTGTTGCTAATGAAGCTATGCATAATGGATGCAAGGTTGAGTTTATTATTGGAGCTAGAACAAAGAGTTTGCTTTTATTTACACATAAAATTCTAGGTTTGAAAGATGTGAATTTACATGTTTCTACAGATGATGGTTCTATGGGAGTGAAAGGATATAATACTCAGATTTTGGAAGAAGTTCTTGGTTCAAACAAAATTAAGCATGTCTTTGCCTGTGGACCTGAGAGAATGGAGAAAAGAGTTGGTGAGATTTCTGAAAAATATGGAGTTGATTGTCAGATGGCTGTTGAAAAGTATATGAAATGTGGATTTGGAGTGTGTGGACAGTGCGCTGTTGACGATACCGGAGAATGTGTGTGCAAAAAGGGAACTGTAATGAACTGGAATTATCTCAAAAAACTTCCTGAGTTTGGTGCTTATCATAGGGATGCGCAAGGGAAAAAGTATGTGTTTTAGTGTCAGTTTTGTATAGATTCCTGCCTCCACAGGAATGACATGGATGTAAAGTCTGGACTGACGCTGAAGCGGAATTGTTAATGATTGGTGATTTTGGCCTAATTTAGGCTTCTTTTTTTGTCGATTTTCTGGTATACTTATTAGATTAAAAAAATACAAATAAAAATCAAAAATTATGTTTAAAGTAAATTTGAAGAAAATAACTGCTTTTATAGTAACTTTTGCGATGTTGTCTCAGGTTTCGATGGCGGCGACTTACACTGTTACTGTTCATATGTCTGATTTTGATCAGGGAGAGGGGGGCGTTGATTGTCAGGATGGTGTTCCTGGGAATAGTTGTACTATTCGTGCTGCTTTGACTCAGGCTGCTGCAAATCCTGGTTCTGATATCATAGATATTCAAACTAGTAATTTGGCATCTATAAGTATTTCTCCAGTGCGTGGATCTTTGGTGGTTGGTTCACCAGTTACAATTCAGGGAAATGGTAGAGGGATTAGTGCATCTGGATCAAATGCTGTTTTTGATATAGGTGGAAATGGCGGTGGTAGTGTTATTGCTGGATTTGATAGCAGTCAGGTTGGCTCAGGAGGTATTCCAGGAAGACTTAATGGAGCGACATATGGTGTTTATGTTAATGGTGTTTCTAACGTTGTTATTTCTGATAATAACATTGGGTGTGTTTTAGCGCCTTGTTTTGATGGGAATTGGGTTGGAATTTTTTCAGCTGGTGGTCAAGATTTGCATATTCAAGATAATGTAATTAGTGGGAATTCACGTTTGGGAATTGGATTAACTGGTGCCAAAGGGGCTACTTTAATTCAGAATAATATTATTGGTTTGGACCCTACCGGACAAATTGATATTGGGAATGGAGACGGTGGATCTGGCGATAAAGGAGGAATCTCTGTTGAGGGACAGATTGATAGTCTTAATATTTCTGGGAATACGATTAGTGGTAATCATGGTCCTGGAGTAGATTTTTCAGATGTATCAACTGTTTCTACTGGACTTGCTTTTTATGGAAATAAAATTGGTACAAATATTTATGAAGATATGGTTCAACCTGAAGTTTCAGTGCCGAATGACGGAGATGGTGTTTCTGTTACATTTGATTCGGCAGCGATTTCTGCAGATATAGGAACTTTCCCTATTGGGTCAACTCTTCAGCCTGAAAATGTTATTTCTGGAAACACTGGAGATGGTATAAGGTTTGGTACAAGTGATGACCTTTCAACGGATCTTTATGGCCAAATAATAATTCAAAATAACTATATTGGAGTTGGTAGTAATGGGGTTACATCAATTGGAAATGGGGGAAATGGAATTTCTGTTGGTAATCTTGGAGTAGATCTGCCTTTTGATGTTTTTATTGGCAATGAGCCTAATAGTTTAGTCGAGCCTGAACAAAGAAATGTTATTGGATTTAATCAGGGAAAGGGAATATATATTCAGAATTTTGGAGTTCAAGCTTTTATTTCTGGAAATAAAATTGGAGTTGATGATACAGGTATTGGTGTAGCTAGTAATGTGGGCGATGCTATACAAATTAGTGGAGGAACTGGTGGTCCTATTAATATTATAAATAATGTTATTGGGGCGATGCCTAATGGTAGCAATGCCAGTATTGTTGTTGGAAACATTCCCGATATTCCAGTAATAATCCAAGGAAATTTCATTGGACTTGGACTTGATGGAAGAACTGATATTGGAGGAAGTGCAGGAGTACATGTTGCTGATGGACGATTGATTTTAGGAGGAATAAATAATTTTTATATTAGTAATGCTGGAGGAGAAGGTCTTACTGATCAGCAATTTATGGCTCAGGCATTTGATATGATTGGACAAGGAAATGTGATTTCAAATCAGGTTCTTGGGGCGCTTTGTGTTGGTAGTTGTGGTGCTGGTGGAAATCAAGATCCTTCTATAGACCAAGCCTATATTTATGGTAATATTTTTGGACTAAAAAGAAGTGAAGTTGTAGATGGAGTTGGTGGACAGTTTACTGTAAATGCACCTAATCGTTATGGAAATATTGCTTTAGATTCTTCGAAATTATTTGAGGTTCAAATTGGTGCAGTTGATCCAGATCATCTTTATGGTTCGTTGCATGTTGGCAGTAATGGGTTTGTGCAATCTTCGCAATTGAGAAATGTGATTGCTGGGCTTGATGCAGATGCAAATACGGATGTTGTAATGATTTCAATAGCCGATACATGTGATGAGTTTGATGTAAATTGTGGGGTAAATGTTGTTTCAGTGGTGAATATTGTAAATAACTATATCGGTGCGGGGATTGGTGCAGATGGTAACGAAATTGATCTTCCTGCATTTAGTTATGATGTAAGAGGAATTATGATTGAAGATGGTGATCAAATTAATATTGGTTGTAGGCAATATGGTCCTGCAGCTTTTGATGCATGTGATGAACATTCTAGAAATATGATTTCTGGGAATCGCGATGTGGGAATATCAGTTTTTCCTTCTATTGCTGATGGAGATGTCCCTGGAATCTTGAGAATTTTGGGGAATCATATTGGAACAGATTCTTCTGGAAATTCAGCAATTCCAAATGGTGTTGGAATAGGTGTTTTGAGGTCTCGTCATACATATATTGGATATACTGGTGAAGTTAATGATCCCGGAACTTATAATGCTGATCCTGTTCAGTATTCTAGAAACATAATTAGTGGGAATAATGGTGCTGGAATTATTTTAGAGCCTGCAGATGTAGTTGTTCCGAATTACGTTGTGGACATTGTAGGGAATTATATAGGATTAAATAGTAATGGAGATACAGGTATTTCTAATGGGTCTACAAATATCGCTGATACATTTTATGGGGCTGGAATTTTTATTTATGATATCTCTGGAAAAAATCAGGAAATTAATATTGGAGATAACAGTGGAATTCAGGAGCATAAAAATGTGATTTCTGGAAACTATGGAACAGGTATTGGTATCATGAGTGCTAAGGCCGGTGTATATAATATTTTGGAGAATTATATTGGAGTTAATGATGAGGGATTGGCTTTCCCGTCTGTTTCAAATAAGGTTCCATTGTCTCATCCATCACTTATGATTCCTTATAACTTTGAAGGTGCTGGTATTTTATTGAGAAGTACTGAATGGATGGGGTCAGTTGGAGAAATTAGAAATGTAAATATTGATGGAAATATAATTGCTAATAATGAAGGTGGGGAGATTGTTATTGTAAACAATGGTAGTGCACTTTCTTCTGTTCAGGATTGGACTGATGGGCATATAGCTAATAATATTTTGGGATTAGACTCGTATGGAGCTTCCGCTATTAATCCAAATAGTGATCAGGCTGCAATATCTGTTCAAAATGAAAATGGAGTTCCGGGGCTGGATCAACTTATGACAGGTTTATTTAGTAATGGGGTGATTTCTGGAAATACAATAAATGGAGGAATATATTTATCTAATGTTGGCGACGTGGTTGAAGTGGAGTTGGATGCTCTTTATGCTGCTAATACTTGGTATGATGTTTTGAATAGGATTTGGCTTGGATATCTTTTTCAGGGGTTGCCTAATATTTTTTCACATACTGTTGTGACTGCCGATGACCAGTTAGTTACTACTAGGCCTATTGGAACACAATGTAGCGATTCTATTGATAATGACGATGATGGATTAACTGATCTTTATGATTCAGAGTGTAGTAGCCCAAGTGATGATACTGAAGGTTCTGAAGTTGTTGATCCAGGACAAGTCTGTGGCAACTCTGTAGTAGAAGATGGGGAGCAATGTGACGACGGGAATGCAGTCAGTGGAGACGGTTGTAGTGCAACCTGTCAAACAGAAGGAGGAGTAGTGATAGTTGAGCCACCGCCACCGGAAATAACAACATGTCCAACAGGATACACAAAACAAGGAAACTCCTGTGTGAAAAATCAAATAGTGTGTACAACAGGATTCACACAACAAGGAGAACAATGTATCCCAATCACATGCCCAGTAGGTCAAAGACTTTCAGGTAACTACTGTGTCCCTGTAGTGAGCTGCCAAACTGGATATACTTTGCAAGGAGGACAATGCGTACAAACAGAAGTGAAGAAAGAAATAAAAAAAGAAACTCTTCCAGCAGGAATAGAAAACAACGCAATCACAACAAGTACAGGAACAGTCATTGTTCCTTCAGATGAAGATTCAAAAACAAACAAATCAAACTGTGCAACTAGTTTTGGATCTGGTGATTCTAATGGAAACTCTATTCCGGATTGTCTTGAATCGTTAATTACTACAGAAAATTCTATATCTAAACCATCAAAAGAAGCAGCAGATGAATTAGTATTCGGATTAACAGGATCTGAACCAACATTACCAACAATCGTAAACCTTGATGGAAAAGTTGTGGATCAGAAACCATTAGTTTTAGTTACTTATAAGCCAAATGCAGAAGTGTCTTTGTTATTGGAAGAAGCAGAGACAGGAAAGAAATTAGTAGTGAAAAATGAACTTCAAAGTGACGCAGTTACCGGAAAATCATCATTTGAAAAAGTAACTACAGTTGAAGAAGTTAAAGGAAAATACACAGACAAGGAAATTGAAATAGGAAAGACAACA
>Ga0172368_10001576_pt1 | contig 30989 bp, 27 predicted proteins | sample Lak11m_FD_114540 | JGI IMG/M metagenome (GOLD analysis project Ga0172368, IMG submission 114540) | Freshwater microbial communities from Kabuno Bay, South-Kivu, Congo - kab_022012_11m | ecosystem: Environmental > Aquatic > Freshwater > Lake | place: Democratic Republic of the Congo: South-Kivu...
ACTCTTTGACGAATACCAAAAAGGCGAAGAAGAGCTTGGAGAAATGTCTATCTGGAATTGTGCTCCGAAAAACTTTAGAGAGGTTTTTTCTTGGAACACTCTCTCAAATCCTTTGTCCATTCCTAGCACTTTGATACTTGCTGGTGCTAGCAAAGCTGGATGGAATTTCCATAAAGACAATGAAGCGTTTCTGTCTCGCGGATCTACTGCAAATGGCAGTTTCCAAGGAATGATGACAACGTCAGAAGAATTATTTAATCAAGATTTTTCAAAATTAATGGCGCATGAAGGAACTTTTGGTACTTATGAAAAATTGGAAATAGCTAAAATTCAATATTTAAGAACAAGTAGAAATTATGATGAGGCGCGAGCTCTTTGTGTAAAAATTCTTTCAGGTGTTTTGCCTAAACCAACAGATACAGAACTTAATGATAAAACATGGAAACTGTATGACGAGAATAGAAATAAAATAGAAGCTCAGGTTAGGCAAAGTCTTGAACAGGATGAGAGAATTAGAGGTAAATATTCCGTAGAGCAATTCGGAGAAATTATTAAAAAGATTTCTCTCGATGCGTTAAAAAATAAAGCTTATATAGACCTTATGGCCGAAAAAGCTGAGACGATGATTCCAGATGGACTTAGTGATTATGAAAAAAATGTTTTGGATTTATTCAATAACATGAATGGTGCTGGATGGGCTGTATCTGATGAAAATCTTGATACAGTTGTTACTGTTGTTAAATTCGTAGTTGAAACTATTGTGATTGTTGTTGCTACTGCCGGCGTTGGTGCTCTAATTGGAGGTGCTGCAGCAGGAGGAGCTGCCGCTACTTCAGTTGCCGTCGAAGGAACTGCCGCTGGAGTTGGCGCTACTAATACAGTAGTAACCGCTGGAAGAATTGCGCGTGCCGCTGATGTTACCGTAAATGCAGTTAGGGCGAGTGAAGCAACTCAACTCACTTTAAATTTTGGTGAGGCGGCGAGTGCTGCTGCAAGAACCGGTCAGGCTACAGAGGCTGTAGTTGGTGCGACGCGTGCTGGTCAAGCCGCAGAGGTTGCAATTGACGCGACGCGTACCGGTCAAGCCGCAGAGGCTGTTACTGAGGCTGCTTCTGCAGCTCAAAAACTTTCTAGGCTTCAAAAAGTTGAGCAACTTGGATATAGATTTGGAAATGGGAATAAACTTGGTAAAGCAGTTTTTGGAAATAAATATGTAAATAAACCAATCACTTGGGCATATGAAGGAACTTCCCGTGGAGCTAGATTTTCAAGACTTGCATTAAAGTCTTCTGCATATGCTGAAGGCCAAGAACTTATGCATGGACGTTCTTTGCAAATCATCGATGATCCTAAACAAGCAGCTTTTGAAATTGGATCAACAATGTTAACTCTATGGGCACTTGGTGGCACTCAAAAATTTATGAGGGGTGGATTTGCAAAAGGAGCTCCTGCTCTTGGACAAGCTGAAGCAGGCGCTACGGCTGAGGCTGTCACTGAAGCACCAAAATCATTAGCTAGACGAATTGCCGGAAGATTAAATCCTGTAACTGGTGCAAAAGAAGGATTCTCAAAGGCCAGTGGGTTTGCAGGAAAACATTTGGATAAACTTGGTAAAGGTAGAGTCGTCGGAGAAATTCCTGCTGAAATTTTAGTATTAAATAAGGTTGGAGAAATTGAACAGTGGGCTGCGTTGAGAGCTGGCGTTTTGAGCCAAGATCAAATCGACGCAAATGATCAAGAAAAGTGGAAAGAATATACTCAAACACTTGGAGTCGTATTAGGATTTAGAAATTGGAAGGCATAAGTAAATTAATTGTAATACATGACATACGTAGAATCTGGAGATAACGTTTGCTCAAACTTTCCAGAAGAAAATGGTAGCGGAAACCTCGACTGCAGAATCAAAGAAATCTTTGATATATTGACGAGAGAACTTTTCGAAGCAAACAGTGCTAATGATAAAAAAACTGTATATCTAAAAGCTGCCGATTCTTACAAAAAACTTCGTGGCGAATCATGGGTTTCTGTTGAACAAATGGCTCACATCGATCGAATGTGCAAATATATCGATAGTAGAATTGTTATTTTGGATCGTCTTTCAAAATCAAGAGAGGGACTTTCTGAAAGTTCCGCTGATCAGCCAGAAATTACATGGATGGATGATCGTCTTGATATTTATATGTTAAATTTTTGCCAAAGACTTCCGGACGTTGCATCAAAATATTCAGAAAATCCTGAAGACTTTTGGGTTTATGATTCCGATCCGTCAAAAGGATTGAGTAAAAAAATTCAACTCATTGGAAAACTAAAAGATTTATTAATTTCCGAAAAAAGAACTATTGAATCTAGCCTAGCTAGAGGCACTTCTGTGGACAGAAGCCAAAAGCCTTCACCAAAAGATAAGCTGAAAGTCGTAAAGAAATTTTTGAAACAATTTGCCGTAATGGAGCCCGGATTACTTTCTGCAAAAAAAGCTTACGATCGATTTAATGTTGAAAGAGCTGATATAGAAAAAGACTTACTTGGAAGAATAAAAACCGTAAATGGGGAGGATGAATTTCACGCTAAGGTAAATGAAAAAGATATTCTTGTTTCTAAAAGTGTTCCATATTTAATGTTTGTGAATAAGGCTGGAAATGCTCAATATGCAGTATTTTATAAATATGACGCAGATCAACAAAAACTAAATTTAAAATCTTTCAATTTGATATCCAGTGGTAGCCCTACTCGATATGGAGATAACCACACAACAGCATCTAAAGTTTTCTATTCAGAATTTATTCTTTCTCCAAAAAGACCTGAATATGGAAAAGATTATGGGTCTGAACATGTAGATTCCGATGACTATGCATATAAGGTTTTTGAGTTGAGCTACCCTAAAACTGACCCATCATCTTCACGTACAAAAATGGAAGGTTTTCAATACTTCATGCACTTAACTCCGGAAGAAGAAAAACTTGGAACTCGTCAATCTCATGGATGTATTCGAATGCCTCGTTTATTAAACATGGATGTTTTTGAAACATATTTTAGAGTTATTTACGAGAATCATCTTCGAATAAAATCTGCTGATAGTCGAGGGCTGGCTAAAGATTTTTCCAACCCAAAAGATTCTCAATTTTATATGGAGTCTAATTTTAAAATGCCTATTGTTGTAGCCGATTACTTGAAAGACAAGTATGGCGTTTTGGTTGATGAATATTCTGATTTTGTTAAAAAAGCTGGAAGACAAGAGCTTTCTGCTTCAGAACAGGCAATCTCCGCATTAGATTTAAAACAAAGATTTTTACAAGTTGCCGCTGCCGCTGATGAATCAATTGCAAAAATTCAAACAGGAAAAGCCGACTCTCTTTCTATCGATTATTATAAAAAAATAAAAAACGATTCTCTTATATTTGTCCATAATCTTTCAGTAACTTTGGATGCACTAAAGTCTTCTGATGATTTTGGATCTATAAGACAATAATTTTACACAATGACAAAAAAAATATTTTTATTCCTCACTAAAGACTACAGACAAGACACGTTCGGATATGGCTCTTACAACCATAAAGATAGACTATTTGAACAAGCAGTAAGAAGTGGCGCAAAAGTTTATATTTCCAGCTGGAATAACCTCATAGTTAAAAATAAAAAGATATTTATTAAGCGTGGTATTCTAAAAAATGACTCCGGCGAATCTCAAATAAAAAAGCCGATTTCTATTTATCCTACATACATAAATGCACACGTCAACAGTGCCGACGAGAGCACAACCATAGATAGTTTTTCTTCTGAAGTTTTTGACTTTATCGTTAAAAATAAAATTGTCGAGAACAATCTTGTAGAAGAGGGGACCGTTACAAATAAATATGTTTTATTTTTAATAAAAAAAATCTGGAAGAAAAGTTTTTTCTCATATAATTCGCGCATTGCGTATATCGGAAAATGGTATTTAGAAAAATATCTAAAGGCCGCCGAGGATCAAAATATCTTTGCAAGCAGGCCAAAATCAATGATTGCTAGTATCGACGACGTTCATGAAAAAATCAAAGATGCGTTCGAAAAAGAAAATGAAAAGTTTATTATTTTAAAGGCACACTGTGGCACCAGACTACAAGGAATAGAGTTGTTTAGTCGCGAAGATTATCTTGAAAAATTAGATAAAATTAAAGACATGGGTGATGATTTTTTCGTAATTCAAAAATATATTTCAGACACATTCATGTACAAAGACAGGAAAACTGACATGAGAATATATGTCGGAGTTTTTTCATGGAATCCTTTGGTTTTCAGAGTTTATCCTTATGGTCTTACTCGAATTGCATCTAAGCCTTTTGATATTAATTCTTTTTCAGACGCCAATGGTTCGATAACCACTTTTGGGCTTTTAAATGGCACATTAGAGCATAATGTAACTATTGAGGAATACTTTGATAGTATCTCAGAACACTCAAATGAAAAAATTTGGAAAGGAATCAATCATGAAATAGAACAAACTTTGAAAGGCATTTTGAAAGGTGGCAATTTGCCAACAAAAGAATTAAAAAACAATATTTATCTTCTTGGATTTGATGTAATGATGGTCAAAGAAAATGATGAATGTGTGCCTTATATTCTTGAAGTAAATCATTTTCCTACTCTGTATAGGGGAAAAGAAAATGATCCCGACGATAAAACAAATAGCTTCCTTGATAAGTCTTATTCTCAATTTTTTAAGGATATCATTTATTACACTTCTCATCGTAAACTCCCTAAGTCTACTTTTTAGTTGCTTGACCTTGTTTTTCTTTTTGATTTTGAATAGAATGCATCAAGAAAAGTTGAAGTTATTGCATTTAAATGAGCCTTCCTAAGCACAAAAACCACTCCAAAAAATCTTCAATAAGCAAATTTAAGAAGATTTTGGTATTAGGAAGCGGCGCACTGAAAATTGGAGAAGCAGGAGAGTTCGATTATTCAGGCTCTCAGGCCATAAAGGCACTTAAGGAAGAGGGAATAGCTTCTGTTTTGTTAAACCCAAACATTGCCACAATTCAGACCAGTAAAGGACTTGCTGATAAAGTTTTTCTGCTACCTGTAACTCCGGACTTTGCTGAAAAGATTATAAAGAAGGAAAAACCCGATGGAATATTCTTGGCGTTTGGTGGACAAACTGCACTAAATTGCGGCGTTGAATTAAACAGAAAAGGTATTCTAAAAAAATATGGAGTTCGCGTACTAGGAACGCCTGTAGATGCGATCGAAAAAACTGAAGACAGAGATCTTTTTAACAAAGAGCTTACGAAAATTGGCGTAAAGATGCCAAAAAGTATCGCATGCACTACAAAGCAGGCTTCTCTAAAAGCGGCTGAAACTATTGGATATCCTTTGATAATTCGTGCAGCTTTCACTCTTGGAGGAAAGGGGAGCGGATTTGCTTACAATAAAAAAGAATTGGAAGAATTATGCGATAATGCATTTTCATATAGCCCTCAAATTTTAGTAGAGGAAAACTTAAAAGGATGGAAAGAGGTCGAATATGAAGTTGTCAGAGATTGCGCAGATAATTGTATTACTGTCTGCAACATGGAGAATTTTGATCCGCTTGGAATTCATACCGGAGAAAGTATTGTAGTTGCACCTTCTCAGACATTAACAAATCGCGAATATCATAAACTTAGAGAAATCGCCATTAAGGTAATTCGTCACCTTGGGATTATTGGAGAATGTAATATTCAATATGCACTTGATCCAAAATCTGAAGATTATAGAGTCATTGAAGTAAATGCCAGACTTTCTAGAAGTTCCGCTTTAGCATCAAAGGCAACTGGCTATCCTTTGGCTTATGTGGCTGCAAAATTGGCACTTGGATATAAACTTCCGGAATTAAAAAATGCCGTTACGAAAACTACTACTGCATGTTTTGAGCCTGCACTTGATTATCTTGCTTTAAAAATTCCTAGATGGGATTTGAATAAGTTCCGAATGGTTTCGAAAGAAATTTCCAGTGAAATGAAATCTGTCGGAGAAATAATGGCACTTGGAAGAAGTTTTGAAGAAGTAATTCAAAAAGGGTTAAGAATGCTTCAAGTCGGGCTTCACGGATTGGTTGCAAATGAAGACATAAAAATTGAAATTGAAAAACTTGAATGGGATATTTGTCACCCTACTCCAAAAAGGATTTTAGTCGTTGCTGAAGCCCTACGCCAAGGATGGACAATAGAAAAAATTTCTAAAATTTCAGGAATTGATAAATGGTTTCTTGGAAAATTAAAAAATATTGTAGATACAGAAAAAAAGATTAGATCTTCGAAAAACATTTCTAAAGAATTAATGATTGAGGCAAAGAAAAATGGATTTTCTGACAAACAAATTGGATTCATTGTAAAAAAAGAGGCAAAAGAAATTCGTGATGCCAGAAAAAAAATGGCGATCACTCCTTCTATAAAACAGATAGATACTTTGGCTGCAGAATATCCTGCAAATACGAATTATTTGTACTTAACTTATCATGGAATAAAACATGATATCGATACATGCATATCAAGTAAAAATAAAAAATCTGTTGGCACAAAAATCATAGTTCTTGGCTCTGGAGCTTACTGTATTGGATCTAGCGTTGAGTTCGACTGGTGCTGTGTAAATGCCATTCAGACTGCTAAAAAAGAAGGGTACGAAACTATAATGATCAATTATAATCCTGAAACAGTTTCTACTGATTATGACATCTGTGACAAACTTTATTTTGATGAACTTTCTATCGAGAGGATTTTGGATATTTATGAATTTGAAAATGGTGGAATGAATGGAAACTTGGTGGCCGGAGTAATAGTTTCCACTGGAGGACAAGTTCCAAATAATATCGCTCTTCGTTTACATGAAAGAGGCGTGAAAATTTTAGGAACAGATCCTTCCAGTATTGATAAGGCTGAAGACCGAAATAAGTTTTCAGCGATGTGTGATAAATTAAAAATCGATCAACCAAAATGGAAAGAATTAACAAATTTAAATGATACTTATAAGTTTGCTGACGAAGCTGGATATCCAGTCCTAGTGCGACCTTCTTACGTTTTGTCCGGAGCTGCAATGAGTGTAGCTTTCAATAAAGAAACGCTAGAAAATTTCTTGAATAAAGCCGTGAAGATTTCTAAAACTGCTCCGGTTGTTATTTCTAAGTTCGAAACCGGTGCAAAAGAAATTGAAATAGATGCAGTCGCTCATAATGGCGAATTGGTTATTTATGCAATTGCTGAACACGTTGAAAATGCTGGAGTTCATAGTGGCGATGCGACAATAGTTTTACCTCCACAAAAACTTTACATTGAGACGATTCGAAGAATAAAAGTTATCGCAAAATCTATCGCAAAAGAATTAAATATTAGTGGCCCTTTTAATATTCAGTTTTTGGCTAAGAATAACCGCGTAATGGTGATCGAATGTAATCTACGCGCAAGTAGAAGTTTTCCATTTTCTTCAAAAATTACCGGATATAATTTCATCGAAATTGCGACCGATTCAATGCTTCTAAAAACTACCGGAAAAATTAGCAAACATGGAAAAGATCTTTTGAAATATGCCGATTATAAAACTCTAGACCTTGATCATGTCGGAGTCAAATCTCCACAATTTAGCTTCCCTAGACTAAAAGGTGCAGATCCTGTTCTTGGCGTAGAAATGGCTTCTACTGGAGAAGTTGGGTGTTTTGGAGATGACATTTATGAAGCATTTTTGAAAGCAATGCTTAGTACCGGATTTTCTCTTCCAAAAAAAGCGATACTGTTTAGTATCGGAACTATCCATGACAAATCTGAGTTAATTTTTGCTGCAAAGAAGTATCAACATCTTGGATTTAAGATTTATGGGACAGAGGGAACCGCTGCCTTCTTCAATGAAAATGGAATAGATGCAAAAACTTTATATAAAATTTCTACAAAAAAATCTCCAAATATACTCGATGCTATTATGAAACATGATGTCGATCTTATAATTAACATTCCAAAAAATTATAGTCGCGATGCAATCACTGATGGATATCTACTTCGAAGAAAATCCGTAGATTTAAACATTCCTCTTATTACAAACGTTCAAGTCGCAAAGATTGTCGCAGACGCTTTAAGCAGATATGGCGCAGATGATTTGAAAGTTTCGGAGATGGATGGATATTTCAGGCAAAACCCTTAAAGATTGTTTGAAATTAAACTCTTAAAAGTATAGAATCCTTTTCGGGCTATTTAATATTTTATATGAAAAATGTAGTTACTAAAAATACGCCAAAACTTAAAAAAGGGTTGGCTCAAATGCTAAAAGGTGGAGTTATTATGGACGTGGTAAATGCTGAACAAGCGAAGATTGCTGAAGATGCTGGCGCTGTGGCTGTAATGGCTTTGGAAAGAGTTCCTTCTGATATTCGCAAACAGGGCGGTGTGGCAAGAATGAGTGATCCAAAAATGATAAAAGAAATCATGAAAGCTGTGACTATTCCTGTTATGGCAAAAGTTCGAATAGGTCATTTCGTAGAGGCTCAGATTTTGGAATCTCTGGGAGTTGATTATATTGATGAGAGTGAAGTTTTAACTCCTGCGGATGTAAAATATCACGTAGATAAATCTAAATTTAAAGTTCCTTTTGTGTGTGGAGCTAGAAATCTTGGAGAGGCTATGCGTAGGGTAAATGAGGGTGCAGCAATGATTAGAACAAAGGGTGAAGCCGGCACTGGAAATGTAGTTGAAGCCGTTACTCACATGAGAAGAATGATTGAAGAAATTGCAGCGCTTAAGTCTATGAACGAATCTGCTTTGAAAAAATATGCAAAGACTGAAAGAGTTCCGGTTGAATTGGTAAAAGAAATTAAAAAACTTGGAAAACTTCCTGTTGTGAATTTTGCGGCTGGCGGAATTGCTACTCCTGCAGATGCTGCAATGATGATGCAACTTGGATGTGATGGAATATTCGTAGGTAGTGGGATTTTCAAATCCAGCAATCCTAAAGCTAGAGCTAAGGCTATTGTAGAGGCAGTTCTTCACTACAATGATCCTGCGATAATTGCGAAATGTTCTGAAGGATTAGGTGATGCGATGGAAAGTCTTGAAATGGACAAATTGGAACAAAAATACGCAGAAAGAGGGTGGTAAACAAAAAGAAAAATTTTTAATTTATATTCCTATGAAAAAAACTTTAAAGGCTGCGCCTAAAAAAGTTGTTGCAAAAAAAATTCCTGCAAAAAGATTTGTTACACCTAAGGCTCCTGTAGAACCTGTACTGCCTCTAGTTCCTGAAAAAAAATTTACCACAGCTAAACTTCCTTCCGATGTTTCTACTAAACGCAATCCTCTTTCAGCTTGGTTTGGAGGACTTGTAGGTATTGGCATTGCTCTTTATCCGATGTTTATGCCATTAGATTATTTTTCAAAACAGTATTTCTTTTTTGCTGGAGCTGTCGTTCTTTTGTTTACTGCTATTTTGAGCAAAGAAAGAATTTTTATTATTTTGGAAACTATTCTTCTTATTTCTGCGTCTTTGGGATTCGTTAATTTTGTGCCTCAGACTTATATATATGCGATATTAACTCTTCCAATAGGAATTGCTTTGGGTCACTTATTCACAGCTAAATATTTCGTGAATGATCACTGGGCGTTTCTTGGTCTTTTTGGATTTATGTCTTTATGTTTAGCATTTGCGGTTGGATCTACTTATTCTCCTTTGATGTACAACTTATTGTTGGCCGGAGGAAGTATGTTTATCGCAATGTATTCATTTATTAGATTTGCTTTCCATGGAGTTTGGATTGCTTTAATTTGGTTTGTTTTGAACGTAGCTTTCTGTGTAACTCCTGTCTTGTCCGTTATTGCTTCAAGATAAATCTATACAAAAACTAGACCACTTATTGTTGGCGAATTGTTAATGTCGTTTTGAAATTAATCTTTTTTTGTTTCGTCTGACGTAGATGCTGACACTGGATTCCCCTCCGGAAGTTTTACTTTTGCAATTATAGCTTTTGGACCCGTGGCTTGTTTTGCTGCACTAACAACATCAGCCACTGCTTTTTTTATTTCTATGTCTCCGGACGGAGCTATTGCTTGGCCTAATTTTTCTCTTCTCGTTTCTTCAGGATCAACCCATGTTTCATATCTAATGTAAGCTTCATCAGGATATCTAGCGGCTAATTCTTCTACGCTTGCATGCCCGAAAGTTTGCAATAAATCCGGGACTTGATCTGGATAAAAAATTTCACCTCTATGAGGAAATTCAACTCCTTTTCTTAGAACCCTTCCGTTGTCTCGTGCTCTTTCTATGGCCTTTTCTGTTGGCTCAAATGAGCCTATTATCTCATAAGTAATGCCCTCTGGTTTCTCTACTTTTTTTCTTATCAAAGGCAAAAGTCTTTTATGACTAACTATTTCTCCTTCTTCTAATGACTTTTTCAAATTTTCTATAGCTCTCGCTATTTCTTCTGGAGACATGGGCCTATCTGCTTCGATTTCAATGCCTGGAGTTAAATAAGTTATCGGCGCCTGTTGATCTTCTTGTAGGGCTGTGAATATCGCCATTGCTCTTTGTGCGGCCGGAGCGTCTGGCAGTCCATATGGATATTGACGTTCTAAGTATGGTGGTTTTCCTGCCTGAGATCCTGTTGGCGTTTCTTCTTTTCCTTGTCCGCCTTGTCCTGCTGGAAGAGAGGACGGATTGGCGTTTGGGGCTTGTGGTTGAGATTTAGGCGTTGCTTGCTGCAAGAAACTGCTTCCAAAAATTTTATTTAATGTTTCTGGTTTGCATACTAACTGAGCAAGATAAATTAAAATATCTCTTCTGATAATTTCCTGTGATTTTGTTGATCCTGCTATTACTTTTAATAATTCTGGGTATACGCTTAGTCCTCTTATTTGTCCTGAAAATCTATCCACAAACATTACAGGAAATTTTGGATCCGATATCGCGATTGGTATACTTAAAATGCCCTCTCCCGTCTCTCTTGCCCTGTGAGTTTCTTGAATTGCTCTGTTTGCTTTTATTGCCCTGGCTTCTTTCCCACCGTGATAATTTACTTGAACTTCTGAGTCTCTATATACATCTTTTAGACCTTTTTCTACTGGAGTAAATTGCATTACAAGTGACTCTCCTTGAACTAACGTCTTGTTGTCTGTTGTGCACATTGGAATCTCTCTGTTTCCTTCTTCTCTAATAAGAGAAAATACCCTGTTATTCTCTGTACTCAATTGATTGATATTTCCAGGATATTTTTTGAATTTTTGTGCATCTGTAGTTAGCAGAGGAATCCATCTTGTTTTAATAGTAGAATATAATTGATTAATCAATACCAGCATTTCCGGACTTGTGCCTTGCTGTGCAGCTTCACTTACTGCTCCATCTAAATTTGTCATTACTTTATAAAGGCTTTCATTTACAATCGGCTTAAAATTTCCCATCATGTATAGCTGTCCACCTCTTAGCTCTACAATTAATTCTGGATCGGCATGAAGTTTGAAATACAGAACCTTAAATTCTTTTACTTTTGAATTGTCTAATGCGTATCTTCTTAATTGTTCCATTGCTTCTGTTTTTCTTTTTCTAGAGTCAATTCTGTCTCTAATCATTTTCATATTTTCCTTCTCTCTTGATATAAATAAATACAACAAATATCCTAAAAATCTTGATCGAAGTTCTAAAATTAATTCTGATTCTGAATACTGTGACTCTGCAGAAAAACAATTTGGATATTTTTCTTTAAATAATCTTTGAAAGTCTTCCATGGCTGAAAAAATGTCCTTTTTTAATAATCCACTTTTACTTATATATTCTCCGCCTGGAACGCTTATGGTTCTCATTAAAGACTCCATCATTATCTCTTTTTTGATAGTGACTTGTTCCGAAATTTCTATTTGGATTGCTGGGTCGATTAATGAAGCTTTTGGGTATCCGGCGTACACCGAAAGGGCTCTGTTTAGCTCTTCGGCGCCTTGTATTCCAAAAAATCCTTCTGCTTTTTTATTCCAATCACTTTGTAGCTCTTGGCCCTCTATAACTCCTTGATTTTTGTCTGTTGGATCTGCCATGTATCTCATTGGTTGGCGGCCATTCTAAAACATCTTGAGCCCTGCGTCAAGCACCTTTGCTCTTTTGTGATGATTGGGTATAATCGTGACCTGTAATAAGTTTTATGAAAGTTGGAATTTTGGACATTCAGGGATCTGTCAAAGAGCATTTTGAAGCTTTAAAAAAATGCAAAGTTCCTACTGTTTTGGTAAAAACTGTTGATGATCTAAATGAAGTTTCTGGATTAATTATTCCAGGAGGAGAAAGCACTACTATTGGAAAATTGCTAAAAAGATTTGGACTTGGAAATGAAATTATAAAAAGGGTTCGAAATGGAATGCCCGTCTGGGGAACCTGTGCTGGAGCCATTTTATTGGCAAAAAAAATTATAAATGATGAAAAAGTTGATGGATTAAATCTTATGAATATTGAAATTTCTAGAAATTCGTATGGCAGACAAGTTGATAGTTTTGAAACTGAAATTGAATTTGATTTTGACGGAGCTATAAAAAAAATTCCGGCTGTTTTTATAAGAGCTCCGAAAATTGCCATTGTAGGCAAAGGAGTAAAAATTTTAGCAAAATATGGTCAGGATATCGTGGCTGCGCGTGAAAAAAACATGTTATCAACAACATTTCATCCAGAGATGACGAATAACATAAGCGTTCACAAATACTTTATTGAGATGTGTTAAAAATTATGCCGCAGTCTCTACTGATATACGATCTATTATTCCATCGTCTGAGGCTTTATCTGAATTGACGGCAAAAGTTCGAGGAGTTTTTGAGCCATCATCTTTGCCTCCATTCATTATGGTTAACGTTGGCCTTGGTTTTATCGTAATTCTTGCAGTCCATTCTGCTCTGATATTTGGATCTTCTGGGCTTTGCCCATAACCGAATCCATCTCTTACTTCTTCCCTGTGTTCTAAAATTATTTGTTTAATTGCTGGATCTAACCATGTTTGTTCTACTTTCAATTGTTCGTCTGTTAACGTCATGAGTCTATATATTTCATCGTTTGCCTCTGGGGTGTCTGGAATTTCAGCATCGTCTGTTTTTTCTAATGCGTCCTCAATCATTTCGTTTACATTTTCCTTTACTTCATCGCGCATTGATTGAATTATCCTGTCGAATCCCGGATGCTCTCCTAAAATTATGCTATCAGTTGCTGCATCTATCGCTTCTATAAAAAACTCTTTTGATGTTTTTTCTTCGACGCCAGCCTGAAATTGTTCGAATGATTGAGTAAACTTTGCTGGAAGACATATTGGTGTTTTTTCTTGTATTGAAATCATTTTCCCTCTCGACGCTATTATTTCATTAAGACTTCTAATTATAAAATCGTACAGATTTTCAATCTGTCGGATACTGACATCGCTTCTTTCATTAAGTCTTGCTAGTACGTGATCATATCCTTCACTAACGGTCTTTGGGTTTCCGTCAATTTTCAGATCGCTTATGTTTTCTCCTCCTCCTTCAACTCCTTCGTAAAGATCAAGCACTTTTTGATATAGAACCCTAAATTTATTATCGTCGGCTAGAGAGGGGTGATTTTTAAGAAGATCACCTAATTGCGAACCCATTTCCGCCAAAAGATAGAATAAACCTCTATTTTCTGGAAGTTTTTCTCCTGATTGTGGAGGTACACTTTTTAGCATAGTGCCATAACTCTATGCATCATTTGTCAGTTTGTCAATCTCCTAAAAATTAGTTTAATATATTGCTCATTTGGCCTGAGCAAGTTACTATTTGTGCATGACAAATTTTTTACCAAAATCCATCAGGGCGCTTATAGAAGAGTTCTCAAAGCTTCCTGGCATTGGCCCAAAGTCGGCCCAGAGACTTGCGATGCACTTACTTCATTCACCTGAAAACAGAGTGAAAGATTTAGGAGAAGCGGTGATTGGCCTTAAGACTAATGTTACTTTTTGTGAAACTTGTTGGAATATTGCAGAACAAAATCCATGTAAAGTTTGCACTGATGAGTCCAGAAACAAATGCATGATCTGTGTAGTCGAGGAAGTTTTGGACGCAAACGCTATCGAAAAAACCGGACAATATAATGGACTTTATCATGTGCTTCATGGCGTTCTTTCTCCGATTGATGGCATTGGTCCAGATCAATTAAAAATCGAGGCTTTAATAAAAAGATTAAAAGACGGGAATATTTCTGAAGTTATCTTGGCAACAAATCCAAGCCTAGAAGGAGAGACAACCGCCCTCTATATTCAACGACAATTAAGTCCTTTTGAATTAAAAATAACCAGAATTGCTCGCGGTCTTCCTATTGGCGGAGACTTGGAATATGCTGATGAAGTAACCCTAAGTAAGGCTCTGAACGGTCGTGGTGAATTTTAATTTGTTGACTTTTGAAAGATGCTTCTATAGACTCGCGGCTCTTTAATTTTTTGATATGCGATTAGTAAAAGGGCCTACTGGAAAACCTCCAAAAATATCTGGAGAAAAAATACCGGCGGTTGAAATAGATCAACATGCCATGTGGGCTATAGATAGAATTGCTTCATGGGTGACCGATGAAGTTGAAGGTCTAATGAAAACTCCATTTATTGGCGATTTTATTAGAAATAAACTTGTTCGTTTCATGGGTAATTTTAAAGAACATCTTCGAGAATCTGGTATCGATGAATCTAAAATCGGATATATTGCACAGGAAGTTTATGCGAGATTACTAAGAATTCTTAACTTGCCTGAAAAGTAGAAGGTCCTGCTCCGGAAAGGTGATAATTTTTTGGAGTTTTCATGATTGTTTCGAAATCGTTATGAAGATTTTCTAGTATTAATTTTTTGTCGCCGGACGATATTCCTTTTAATAAAAGCTTGGTTTTTCCCAGATTTTTGCTACATTTTTTTAGGTTTAGTTTTTTATAAGCATTTTGGGTTTTTTGGCTTATCGGCTTTGACTTTAGGGGATTGACCTTAATGTTTATGCATTTTATTGCAGGCAATTGAGTTATTTTTTCGCCATAATGTTTTCCCATCGCGGTTCCCCCATAAATGAAGAATGGAACGTCCATTCCGAGTCTTTTTCCAAGTTTAGCAAGGGCCTCCTTTGATACATTAAGTTTCCATAGTTTATTTAGTCCTTTCATGACCGTTGCCGCGTCCGAAGATCCTCCTCCGAGACCAGACGCAAATGGAATATTTTTTTTAACTTTTATTTTTACAAATTTTTTAATCTTGAAAGTTTTTTTCATTAACATCAACGCCTTATAAACCATATCGTCTGATTTTTGTGGAAGTAAAATCGCTGATATTTTTGGGGCAATAAATGAATCTAGAATGTCTTCTTTTTTTGAAGAAGTTATTTCTATTTCGTCTGCTAAATATTTTATTTCATGAAAAATTGTTTGAATTTTGTGATAGCCGGAAGAGTCCTTTCCTAAAATATCGAGAGAGAGATTTATCTTTGCTGGAGCTAGAATTTTCATGCTGATATTTTTAATGAGACCATTGCGAAACATTGTATTCCTAGTCCTTCTCCAAAGATCGTACATTTTTCTCCAGTGGTTGCAGTGATGCCGATTCTTTCGTATGGAATGTTTAAAATTTTCGAAAGAGATGTTTTTATTTTTGAAGAAATCGGATCAATTTTTGGACGATCTCCTTCTATCATTATTCCTAAATTATTTATTTCAAATTTTTGTAATTTAATTTTTTTAAGAACAATTTCTAAATATTTTTCGCTGTCTTTTATTCCTTTTTTAAACTCTTTATCTGCATAAAATCCGAGAGACATTTCTCCTATTGCCTGTGAAAGAGCATTGAATATAGCGTGTAAAACCACGTCGCCATCTGAATTTGCTTCAAGTTTTAATTCGTTTTTTATAAATATTCCTCCAAGCGTTAATCCTTTTTCTTTCTTTGCAAATAGGTGACTGTCCATTCCAATTCCAACTCTATAATCTTCCGGAACTTCTCCCAAAATCATTTTTAATTTTAATAAATCTGACTGGGTTGTAACTTTAAAATTATTTTTTGAAGCTTTTACGTATGCAACTTTTTGTCCTATTAATTCAAACAACATTGATTCGTCCGTAAATTCCTGTTTCTTGTTTTTTGCCTTGTGTAGTGCTTTTTTAAATATTTCATAAAATGCTCCTTGTGGAGTTTCTGCCAAAAATATTTTTTCTCGAGGGTGGGTTTTTGTAATTTTTTCTTTATCAACTTCTTTTACTGTCGACTGAGAAAAATGTCCACATATACATGCTCCATGTGAATTGATGCGTTTCAATATTTCTGAAATTTCTTTTATTTCAGGTAGGGGATTATCTCCATTGTGAACTAGAACTATATCTTTGTTTTTTAGATCTTTTCCTATAGCTTCTATTCCATTTAGCAAAGACTGTTGCCTTGTGCTTCCGCCTATTACCACCTTGGAAACTTTTCTAAAATAATATTCTTTAATAATTTTATTTATTTCTTTTATGTTTCCTTTGTTTGCTACGATTGTTATCCGGTCTATTTCTTGGTGTTCGTTAAAAATCATTATTGGATAATAAATCAGCGGGCGATTGCATGCCTTGAGTAACATTTTATCTTTGTCTGTCTCCATGCGCTTTCCACTTCCTGCTGCAAGAATGATTACGTGGTTCATAAGCAAAATTCTTACTATCTGGATCTATATTGTGCCATATAAAAAGACTCTGAACAATTTTATTTCAATGTCTAGGGACTTGACTTTTTGAAATTTTGCCGTATAGTGTCTGAGTCTTATTTTTAAAATTAAAATTTCACACATGAGCGATAATGGGCTAACAGATCAGGCTTTCGAGCCAGACTTGCTACAACAAGAACCGGATTTACAGGTTGCCGCTTATAATTTTCCTGTGGGAGATGACGCGGGAAAAATGGCTCCTGTTTATGAGTTTCCTGCAGTCGACTTTGTTGAGTCTAAATCTAGTACAGACAGTGATGCCAACCTGGATCACGTCATGACTACAAAAACTGAGATTGCTAGACTTATTGAAAGCATGCCTGAAAATGAACTTGGAGAACATGTCTGGAGAGTGTTGGAAGAGACTCATCCTTCCGTTAGAGACATGTTGGAAATTTATATGGTTATTGATGACGATAATGGCATGGGGGCACTTTCTACTTTGGTGTTAGAAAGAATCCTTGGAAAAAGTCCTGCGATTGTTGCTTATTTTCAAAACAGTGTTCATGCCGTAAATTTTTTCAGAACTAATACTCATGGAAGAATTAAGGGAATTGTTGCTGACTATCACATGCCTCAGCTTAACGGAATTGATGTTTTGCAAGCAGTGAGAGAACTTGACCATGGTCAAGACACGTCTTTTGTCTTGATGTCTGGAGGATTACACAATGATCCTGATTTTCCGAGAGCTATTCGTGTCCTAGAAGATCATGGCGCAAAATATGAACAAAAGCCTTGGGGCTTATCTGAACTAAAAGAGGCACTGCAAAGATCTTTGTTTGAAGGTAATGCGATGAATTAGGTTCCGGCTATTGACTTTTGGTTTTTATGTGTTAAAGTTGTCTTCTGTAAAATTATTTTATGAGTGAAAATGATAAAGAATTAGGTGTCGATCCTGCTGCCACTTCTGGCGCAGACAGTGTTTTAATGGATGGTTCTCTTGGTAATCCTGGTACTCCTGCGGAGCATGTTGCCCCTAGAGATTGCGTGGTTGTTGTGGATGACGAATCGATTGTTAGAAGGCTTATGCAGAGGGGTCTGCCTAAAGCTGCTCCAGATTTAACTATTTTAAGTACAGCCGAAAATGGAGCGGAAGGTCTTGTAGAAATTGATAAAATTCTTTCAGATTTACATAGTCGACTTGTATGTGTCGTGTCAGATCAGATGATGCCGGTCATGAATGGCGTTGAATTATATGAAGCCCTTCGTGGAAGAGATGGTGGAAAGGATGTTCCTTTCTTAATGATGTCAGGATGGATGCCTGAAGATTTACAGGCAAAGGTTGAAGCAATAAAGAAAGTTGATCCTCTTTTTAGATTTATTGATAAGCCTTTTGTTTTGGCTGACGTTGGAAACACTATTCAGGAACTTATTCGGATAAGAGCTATTTTTGCAGCGGCTAGGGAAGTAGATTAAAAATCTGCGTAAACTTTATTTTATTCTCGAGAAACTTGTTTACGACTTTTTCTTCTTTTTGTAAAAACTTCTGCATGTCTTTTGGAGATTTTTTGAAAACCTTGAGGACTATTTCTATCCCGAGTAAATTTTTATTGTTTAGTTTTTTTAGTTTTAAGCTTTTTATCTTGCGGATGTTGCAAGTTGGCACTTTTCCTATAGCCCTTAATAGTGCATTTCTTATGTGATCTTTCATTTCCGGTTCTGCTGAATATGCAAAAGTTCCGGACTTTTCAAACTCTACTGCTCCGTGAATTTTACATTCCGGATTATAAAATGTTTGGATTTTTTTTAATGGCATTTCGAATAAATAATAGGCCTCTACTATTTCTAATCCTTTATTTATCAATGTTGCGGACTCTACGGAAATCTTTTTCCCCATTGCCCAGCGAGGGTGAGTAATGGCTTGTGCAGGCGTTATTTGCTCAAGTTCTTTTTTTGATTTTTTATAAAACGACCCTCCTGAACATGGAATTATTATTTTTTTAATCTTTTCTTTTGGATGATTTTTTATTATTTCAAAAATTGCATTGTGTTCGGAGTCTACCGGAATTATTTGTTCATTTTTAATATATTTTTTCAATAAATATCCTTTTCCAACTATAGATTCTTTGTTCGCCAATATGACTTTTTTGCCTTCTTTTAATGCTAGAATTGTCGGAGCAATTCCGCCTATTCCCGAGATCAGATTTATCACAATGTCGACATTTTTTTGCTTAATTAAGGCTTCGAGTTTTTTTGTTCCATCCCTTTTTACTAGAACCGCCTTGTCCTTGCCGAAGCCCAGTTTTTTGGCCTGTAAATCAAACGATTCGGCACTTTGGTAAGCCGAAATGCCTATTAGTTTATAGTCGTTTTTCATTTCCTCTAATAGCTCTATTGTTTTTTTGCCCAGAGATCCCGTCGATCCTAAAACAATTATTGTTTTCATTTTAAGCCGTTTATTTTACCGTTTATGTTTGACATTTTAGCCAGTTTTCCGTAATATCCAAGAGCTTTTTCTTAATTTTAAATAAAAAATATATAAGTAAAAGATTGAGAATAAATAGAGAGATTCGCGTTCCATCTGTGAGACTTATAGATGAGAAGGGTGAGCAGCTTGGCATTATGGCTACTGAAAAAGCCTTGGCCTTAGCCGCAGAACGTGGATTGGACCTAGCAGAGGTTGCGCCTAATGTGAACCCTCCTGCTTGTAAGATATTGGACTATGGAAAATATCAATATCACCAGAAAAAAGTTGAGACAAAGCACAAAAAGATGCAGAAGAAAGGTGGAATAAAGGGAGTTCGTCTAGGGTTCAAGACTGGAAATCACGATATAGACATCAAGATAAATCAGGCAAAGAAGTTTATAGAAGACGGAAATACGGTAAAAGTTGCATTGATTTTTAAGGGGAGAGAGGTTATATATAAAGCCCTCGCTCTGGAGAAGATGCAAAGAGTAGAAGAGGCTTTGAAGGAAGTTGCTCAAGTGGATGAGCATCCTAAACTACAAGGAAATACATTAATAATGATTTTAACACCACACAAATAATGAAATCAAAATCTCATAGCGGCGTAAAAAAACGCGTAAAAGTAAAGGGAAAGGGAACTATGATGACTTGCAAATCATGCAAGAAACATCTTCTTAGTGACAAGTCCAAGAGAGGCAAAAAAGCTTCACCATTTGGATTGCACGTAATTGGAAAGAAGAAACAGGACGTAAAAAGAATGCTTCCTGGATTAGTTTAATATATTATTTAAGTTAAATATATGACAAGAGTGAAAAGAGGCGTTAGCGCCCACCGTAGGCACCATTCGCTTGTAAAGGCAGCCAAAGGTTTTCGACAACTAAGAAGTCGATCCTACAAGCACGCAAAACAAGCTTTAATGAAAGCTGGCGTACATAGTTATGCTGATCGCAGACTAAGAAGACGCGATTTCAGAAGACTATGGATAACAAGACTAAATGCTGCACTTCGCCAACTTGGCGTACAGTATAGTCGTTTCATAGATGCTGCCACAAAGAAAGATATGCTGGTTAATCGAAAGATGCTCGCAGATCTAGCGGTAACAGAACCAGAAACTTTCAAAGTCATCGTCGATACAGTGATGAAGGCTTAATAAGTTTCGAAATCTGAAAAGTATTCATTGGGAACTTCCCAAGATATTTCTACTGTTTTGACGTAAGCTAGAGTAGGGCCTTGTTTAGCCCACTCTATAAGTTCATGAATTTTTTGTTCCTCTCCTTGGACTAAAATCTGAACGCTTCCGTCTGACATATTTTGTGCGTAACCTTTTAATCCTAAGCCAAGTGCTGTTTTTTGGGCATTGTATCTGTAGGCTACTCCTTGAACGTTTCCGTAGATTTTTAGTAATGCTTGCTTCATTTGAGAATTTTATTCTGACATAATTTTAGCAGATATTGTTTTTTTAATTAAGCTTTTGTGCTAGAATTCTGCGGCAAAATTGACACCTTATATATGAAACGCATTTTTAGAAAAATTGTTCTTTGGATGTTAAAGAAGTTGGCGAAAAAAAGATTAAAGAAATTTCGTGGAAAAATTATTGGCGTTACCGGATCTATCGGAAAGACAAGCACTAAAGAAGCTATCTTCTCTGTCTTGAATTCTCAGTTTAAGGTTAGAAAAACAAACAAGAGTATGAATTCTGAGTTTGGATTGCCTTTGACTATATTGGACGTAGATAGTGGTTATTCTTCTGCTATTAAGTGGTCTTATATTTTGTTTAAAGCTTTTTATAATTCCTTACTTAGGGACCATAGTGAAATTTTGTTGCTTGAGCTTGGGGTTGATAAACCTGGCGATATGGATTTTTTAACTTCTCTTGTAAAGCCTGACGTTGCTGTGTTTTCTAATGTTTTTCCTGTTCACTTAGATAAAGGTCAATTTCATACTCTACAAGATATATTTGATGAAAAGAGTAGGCTTGTTCATTCTTTAGACAAAGGAGGATATGCCGTATTGAACATGGATAATGAATATACAAAATCTCTAGCAAAGAGAGGCACTAAGTATAAATGGGTCACTTTTGGAAAAGATAATGATTCAATGTACAAGGCAAGTGACGTCCATCTTTCTGAAGAAGGGGTTACGTTTGTTCTTCGATTAAATAATAAATATTACGAAGTGAAGTCTAAGGTTTTGGGCGAATATCATATCTATGTTTTACTTCCAGCTATTGTATGTGGAGTTTTAATGGGGATGACTGTAGATGCAGCCATAAAGGCTCTAGAGAGATACTCTTTGCCTCCTGGAAGGCTTTCTGTTATTCCTGGAATAAATGAATCTGTAATATTAGACAGCTCTTATAATTCTTCTCCTGAACCTTTGAAAGAGGCTCTTCAGGTATTAACAGAGATCGCTGGGAAAAAGAGGAGAATTGCTGTTCTAGGAAGCATGAATGAGCTTGGAGAAAAGTCTGAGGAGTTACACGAAAAGGTTGGTGAAATTATTCCTGAATACGCAGATATTCTTTTGACTGTTGGTGAAGACGCCAAGGTTTTTGCGAAAAAGGCAGTTGAAAAAGGAATGAAAAATGATGATGTTTTTTCTTTTGAAACGGCTAGCGACGCTGCAGAGTTTTTTAAAAGTAAGATTAAAAAAGGTGATACTATTTTAGTAAAAGGGTCCCAAAATAAAGTTCGATTGGAAAGATTTTTGAAAGAGGTTATGGCCTTCCCTGAAGATGCGAAAAAACTGCTTGTTCGTCAGGAAGATGTGTGGCAAGATATCATCTAAATTTTACTTGGGCATATGAAATATAATTGGTCGATCATCGGCCATGAAAGCCAGTTGAAGCGTATTGAGCGAGATATTGAATCGGGAAATCTTGCCCACGCTTATTTGCTTGCTGGACCAAATAGCATCGGCAAATATACTGTCGCTAAAAAAATGGCGGGAATTTTGCAGTGTGACAATAATTTTTGTCATGAATGTCCTACGTGTATTCAAATTCAAAAAGGATCACATATCGACACTTTTGAAATGATTGACGATAAAGAATCCATAAAGATTGATAATGTCAGAAGTTTGATAGAAAGGCTTAGTCTTACAAGACAAAGTAAACATAAGATTGTAATAATTCAGACACTGGAAAGAATGACTACTGAAGCTTTTAATAGTTTTCTTAAAATTTTAGAAGAACCTCCTCCTTATACGATTTTTATTCTAACAACTAATGATATTAATGCTCTTCCTCTTACGGTTATTTCTAGAGTTAGAACTGTGAAATTTAACGTAGTTTCTGCTTCTTATTTAGAAGATAAACTGCACAGTCTTTATCCCGATTGTGATGATGAAACTATAAAACAAGTTAGTCTTTTTTCGCTTGGAAAAACCGGCAAGGCCATTCATTTAATAGAAGACTCTGCCGCTTTAGCCGATTACGTTAAAATTTACAATGATGTTCAAAACTTTCTATCACACAAAAATATCGCTGATAGATTTTCATACATAGAAGAGTTGACCGCTGATGATTCCAAAACTGAGAAGTTTTTTAATATATTGAAACATATTTTGAGAAATAGGCTTTTGGAAGGCACGGGAAGTGATAAAAAATATATAAATGCTCTTTCAAAAATTGACGAGGCAAGTATACTTTTGAAGCAAAATGTAAACGCTCGTCTTGTTTTAGAAAATTTAATGCTTTCACTATGAGTTCAAATAAAGTTACTGGAATATATTGTTATTATTCAGCATCTATAGTTGAGATTCCTTATGATGAAGAATCTGAAATAATTGTTGGAGAAAAAATTATTTATAAAGATGCCGAGGATAAAGAAGAATGTGGAGTTGTGAGATATGTAAATCGCGATAGCTCTAGTCCAGAGCTTATTATTCCTAATTCTGGCATGTTGCGCAGAGCTACTCTTCATGATCTTCAGAAAATGGAAAACTATCTTGCTCAGGGCGATGGAGCGGTGGAAATTTGCAAAAAACTGATTGATAAACATGAGCTTGCTGCTCAAAATATGGAAGTCTTTAGAGGCGCCTATTCTTTTGATGGGAGTAAAGTTCATTTCATGTTTACCGCTGATGATCGTGTGGATTTCAGAGAACTTGTAAAAGATTTGGCGAAGGCTTTAAAAAAACAAATTTACTTGAGACAGGTTGGCCCAAGAGACAAAGCTAAACTTCTTGGAGGATATGGAAAATGTGGAAGACAGCTTTGTTGTTATACGTTTTTGAATAAGCTAGAAAGTATCAATATGGAAATGGTTAGAGAGCAATTTTTGGAAAGCAAAGGTAGCTCAAAACTTTCTGGATGTTGCGGAAAACTTCTTTGCTGTCTTAAATATGAAGTTGAAACTTATAGAGATCTTCGAAAATTATTTCCAGAAATCGGCAGTACCGTTAGATTAACTAAGGCTTCGAATTATCCTCAACAGGTAGGGGACGTTGTGGGACTAGATGTTTTGAATTCAAAATTAAAAGTAATTCTTGAAAGTGGCGCTTTTACCACTATCTTGTCGTCTGATGTTGAGAAAGTTATAAAAGTTCCTACTCCTCGAAGGGGAGTTAGGCCTCCTGTTCCTTCTGAAGTTTCAGAAGAAAAAGATTCAGATTTAAAAGAATAATTTATGTGGACTTATTTAATAATCTTTTCGTGTATTGCTATCCTTATTGCGATTTTCGTAAGAAGACTTTTGCTGTTATCTGGTAAAAAAACTCGCAAAGAGGAAAAGGCTTTGCTTGAAGAAAGTGCTGAAATTGAACCTATTCCTGTTCCCGAAAATTTAACTAGAGATGATGAAGCGGAGGTCGAAAATCTTTGTAAAAAAGGTGAAGATCTGATGAATGCCGGCAATGAAGACGAAGCTATAAAAATGTTTGTTCAGGCACTTGCAATTAACAGCTTACATATAGAAACTCAGCACAAGTTGGCTCTTTTATATATGCAGAAACAGATGTTTTCTGCGGCTTCTGCTTTATTTAAACAGCTTAGTGGCCTTACTAATGACCCTGTTCATTTCAGTCACTTGGGACTTGCTCTTTATCAGCAAAATGCTTACGAAGAGGCTAGGGATGCTTATCAAAAAGCTATTAGTTTAGACCCTTCTAGACCACAAAGATACGCTAGTCTTTCTCAGGTATATAAATCTTTGGAGCAGTTTCAAAATGCAATTATTTCTCTAAATAAGGCAATTGAATTAGACAATCAGAATCTTGATTTTTTGTTTTTGATGGTTGAATTACAGGCGGCTGCCGGAAATACCGAAGAAGCTATTTCCTCTCTTCGAAGACTTCTTCAAATTGATCCTGAAAATGAGGATGCAAAAATTCTTTTAAAGAATTTATTAAAATCAGTTTCCAACTAAAATCTTTGCCGGTTGATATTTATATAAGGTCTTTATTTCTTCTACTATTTTTTGACCGTCTGCTTTTGTGATGTATCTATACCAAAGAGCCCTGAAGCCGACGAAGCCCTTTTCAATGCGTTTTTGTTGACCCATTGGCAAATCACTAGTTTTTATATATAAAGACTCTCCTGGGCCGGTGTAGTTTGATGTATATGGGCCCTCCATTTCCACTTTTCTGCCGTCTGCGGTTCCATACATAATTACAAATAATTCATAGTTATTCTTTACATAAGCCTGAACCAATATGTGTTTTCCTGTATCGTTTTTTACCTTTAGGTCTACGCTTCCCGTATAAACTGTTGCGTCTAGTCCGTGTCCTAAAACCTGAGCATAATATGCAATTGCGAAAGAGTGTTCTTGTCTATGAACTATTGGCAGTCCTGCAAAAAGAGCAGCTCTGTATGTGGTTGTTGAGACTTGGCAAAGCCCTCCTCCCGATTCTGGAACTATTCCTTCCGGTTTAATTACAAGTTCGTTTAAAAATCCATGGCTTCCGTCTACTGGTCCGATTCTTTTGTTAAATGAAAATACTTCATCTGGCGCGATCAATGCTCCGTTTAATTTTGTTGCTCCGACTTTGATATTGAAAACTCTATTTGGTGGAGATCCATAATAGCTTGTTCTGCCAACTGAAATTATTTCTGTTATTCCTAGTTTTTTTAATTCATCTGAAATTTGTACCGTTGGCTTCATTTCAAGAATTGGCATTGTAATCCTGTCTATGCCATTTTCGACGGCCGTTTCGATAGATTTTTTTAATAAGTTCCTGTCTATTTTGGATCCGTTTTCTCCTCTTCCCTCAATGACTATATTTCCTTTTTCGTCTTTATATATTTTTACCGTATCAACAGGTACGTCTAGTTTTTTTGCTAGGGTGTCATCTATGTATTTATTGAATTTTTCCGGATCAATTTCTATCGATACAAAATTGTATTTTTTAAGGAAAAGTTCTAAGTCTTCTAGCGGTTTGTATATCGGGAAACTTAATGTGTATTTTTCTCCAAACGGCTTTACTAAAAGTTTTTGTTTGTGAATAAATTTTATCCAATCTAGGTGTTCTGTAAGGTTTAGATAGTATGCTTTTTTCGCTATAGGATCTAATAATGTGAGTTTTAGTCTTAGCATGTCCATTACCGCCCCTTTTTCTGCCTCTAGTTGTTCTTTTGTTATTGTTGGTGGAGTGATTGTCATTGCGATATTTACTGGTGTAGCCTTTAATTTTCCACTTATGTCTTTTAGGGTTTTTATTAAAATATTTTTATCTATATACACTCCGTCTCTTCCTTCTGAAATTGCCAATTTTCCGTTTGTTCCAAAATAATAATTTGCTGAAACCGGCATAACGTCCTCTATTCCTAGCTTTGATAATCCTGCCTCTAGCTGATCTTCATTCACAGAAACAATGAAGTCGTTGTCTATTTTCGTGGCTGGTTGCGAGAAAAAATATTCGTATAAAGGAAGCTTGCTGACGTCTAGTGTTTTTGTTTCGCTTATTGTTTCGTCTATTAATATTTCTACTCCTAGGTTTTGTGGCGTTGTTGTTAATTGTTGTCCGTTTGCCGTAATACTTACGTTGGAAGTGAGGTATTTTTTTGCATTTTCCTGTAATAAAATTTTTGCTTCCTGAGGCGTTTTCCCAGATACTTCGATGTTTGCTATATATGTATTTTCCGGAAATCTTGCGCCCAAATATGTTTCAGCAAAAAAAACTATAGCCGTTAAGACTAGAGCGGCTGAAACGCTTGCAATAATTATAGCTTTTGACGGTACTTTCATTTTTAATTTTCCGTTTCTGTTGGTATTTTTTTCACGTTATCTTTTCTATTTTTCCCGAAAACTCCTACTGCTTTTTTTAATATTCTTAATGTTAGACTTTTCTTTTTTTCAGTGTGTGCGCTTAGTCCTTCCGGCTGTCTTCCGTTTTCTTGAAGAAGTCTCTCTTTATCTCTTTTGGCCTTCAAGGAAACTCCAACAACTGAACCTATTGCACCTCCTATTATAGCTCCCATTATAAGCTTTTCGAATATTCTTCTTTTTTTCTTTTTTCCGTTTTCTTCAGCTTCCATGTGAGTTTTGTTAATTTTTTATTTTGTTGTTTCTGTGTGCTTAGTTCTTCTAATAATATTTACCTTTATTTTTCCAGGGTAGTTTAAGTTCTGTTCGATTTTCTTTGCTATTTGAGCCGCTAAAGGCTGCATTACTTCGTCGTTTATTTTTTCCGGATCAACGTTTATGCGAAGTTCTCTTCCTGCTGATATTGCAAAAGAGTTGCTAACTCCGTCGAAAGAATTGGCCATCCTTTCTAGTGCCTGAAGCCTTTCAATATATTTTTCTAATGACTCCTGTCTTGCGCCTGGACGTCCTGCCGAAATGGCATCTGCTGCCTTTACTATTAATGCCTCCGGGGTTTTTGGCGGTTCAGATTCGTGATGAGTCCATGCTGCATGAACTTCTTCTTCTGAAAATTTATATTTCTCCATTAACTCTTTTGTGAGGAAGTCGTGCGCCCCCTGAACATCCGGGTTTTGATCTATGGCTTTTCCTAAGTCGTGTAAAAATCCTGCCACTTTGCAGACCTGAACATTTAACCCCAATTCACTTCCTAACATGGTCGCTGCCCATGCAACTTCCATTGAGTGTTTCATTATGTTTTGTCCGTAACTGGTTCTGAATTGAAGTCTTCCGATTGTTTTTACTAATTCTGGATCTAGATTTTTTAGGCCCAGCATATTTGTGGCTGCCTGTCCTATTTCAAAAAGTTCACGATCCATGTCTTTTTCGGCTTCTTTTATAGCTCTTTGTACTACGGTTTTGTCGATTTCCGCTTTATATTTTATCAATTTCTGGATGGCTTTTTCGGCCATTCTTCTGTTTACAAGGTTGTAACATGAGATTGTAATTGTGTTTGGCAGATCATTGAAAATGATGTCCACGTCTAGTGTTTTTTCGAATTCTTCGATGTTTTTTCCTTCTCGTCCAACAATTTTACCTTTTATGTAGTCTTTCGGAACTTCTACTAAAATCGCTTTTGTTTCTACAGAAGTAGGGGAACACAAGCGCTGCATAACATCTACTAGTATTTTTTTTGCGGTTTTCATTGAATTTTCCTTCAACTCTTCTTCCATGTTTACTAATTTTTCTTCATTTTCCCTGTCTTGTGCCACTTGGTACTCTGCAAGGATTGTCTCTTTTAATTGATCTGCTGTTATGCCCGTTTTTTCAGCCAATCTGTCTTTTGTTGCTTTTTCTGTCTTTTTTATTGTTTCTTGGGCTGTTTGCAGTGACTCTTTATATGAGGCAACTTTTAGTCTTAATTCGTTTATTCTGTCTTCTTTCTTGTCTATGTTTTTCTCTCTATAGTTTAGGACTTCCTCAAGTTTCTTTATTCTTTCTTCTTTTTTTTCTGCGTCCATTTTGAATGTTTCTTTGATTTTACCTAGCTGCTCTTTTGTCTCTTTTAATAGAGATTCTCCACTTAGCTTACCTTTTTCTATAATTTCCTCTGCTTTCTTTTTTTCTTGATCAAAATCAAAAAGTTTTCTTTTTCTAAAAAACGCTGAACTTAGGAAGAAACTTCCTATTAATACACCCACTCCAACCAACCCTTCTGTCAACAACTCTGTTAATAAGTTTTGCATATTCTTTTATATATACCTCTTAAATTATTAAATATTAGCTCGTAAAGGATACGTTATTCTACTTATCAAGACAAGGTTTTGCACATTTTTTGTACATTTTCTAGTAAACTTTATCTTTTTACCCCTCCCTGTCTCTGTTTTTTGCCTTTCTGCTCTATATTATAGAGGTTTTTATTCTACAACATTATTCATTAAAGGCAAACTCTATTACTACTAATTTATTTATATATATACTTAATTAATATTGTTTTATTCTTTGTTTTTTTATAGTATATGGGTAGGGTTTATTTCATCACAGAAACTTTTATATGAAACTTTTTTGTACTCAAAAGGATTTGGAAACAGCTTTAAATATTGTTGATAAAGCTATAAGTCCAAACAATACGCTTCCAGTTTTAAATAATATTTTATTAAAAGCTGAAGGTAAAAAACTTTATTTCTCTTCAACAAATCTCGAAATCGCTATTAGTTGTTCAATAGATGCTGACGTTCGAAGCGAAGGAGCTATAACAGTTCCAGCGAAACTTATAACTAATTACATTTCATTATTAAATGATGAAAAAGTCGAACTTAGTATTTCTGAAGGCCTTTCTTTAAACATAACATCATCAACATCTAATACAAAAGTTAAATGTATTAGCGCCGACGAGTTTCCATTAATTCCAAAAATAGAGAAAAGTAAGGAGTTAGTGATAAAGGTCGACGATTTATCAGAAGCAATTACAGAAACAGTTTTCGCCGCTTCATTAAACACTTCTAGACCTGTTTTATCTGGTGTTTATTTTATAGCAAATCAGGATGGATTAAAACTTGTTGCTACTGATAGTTATAGGCTTGCCGAGAAAAAGGTTGAGATTGGAAAGAAACTTACAGAAGAGTTAACTTGTATTATTCCGGTTAAAACATTAATGGAGCTTGGAAAAATTTTGGGGAAATCTGGAACAAAAGACGTAAAGGTTAATATTTCAACAAATCAAATTCTTTTTGCAGCGGGTGATATTGAGTTGATCTCTAGGCTTATAGAGGGGAAGTTTCCTGATTATGAAAAAATTATTCCAAAAGAAAACAAAACCGAAATAGAGGTTTCTGTTGAGGATTTATCCTTGGTTTTAAAAAGAGTTAGTTTGTTTGCCAGAGAAAACAACAATAGTGTAAAACTTAGCGCAACCAATGACGGGAAATTATTAATTTCTTCTGACGAAACCAAGGTTGGAGAAGAGAAGGCTGAGATTTTAATAAAAATTAAAGGTGAAAATAATAAAATAGCCTTAAATTCACAATATCTTTTAGATGTGCTAACATATATTAGCGATGATAAGATATTGTTCTTAATGAATGATAAAGTTTCTCCTGCGGTTATCAAGCCGCTAAAAGGAGACGGCTATGTTTATATAATAATGCCGTTAAAAGTTTAACAACTAGATGCGAAACATTATATCCTGTTTTCCGAGAAGTGGTCTTTCTTCGGCCACAGAGCTTTTTAAGGGGTTAAAAAATGTTACATACTCAGGCGCTGGTAATAGTTTTTCTAAAGCCATGGTTCTGAGCGACATTTTGAGAGATCCTCAGCTTAACGTTGGCAATCTTTTATGGATTGTTAATGATCGAAGCGAACAAATAATAGCAATGAGAGCCATGCAAACCTGGGGCGATAGGGAGGTGTTTTTGTATAGTAAAGAAAAAGATGATGAAAAATCTTTAACTACAAGTTTTGCCGATTTTCAAAAAAAGAAGAAAAGAAATTTAATCGAGTTTACTGTTAGACTTTTTTTAAACCAAAAGTCTGTTTTTATTTTAGATTTTGAATCTTTATTGCAGAATTTTCCAGATGTAACACATATGGCCGATAATAAAATTTCACTAAAGAATGGTGAGGATTTCGAGGTTGTTGAGTTTATAGAGAGACTTGTTTCTATTGGTTATGACGTTACGGATGACGCCGTTTTAAACAAAGGTGAATATTATAGAAAAGGTGATAGTATTTATATTTATCCTATAAATTCTGATGATGTTTTAAGGGTTGATCTTGGATTTAATAATGTAGAAGCTGTTAACGTTTTAGATAAAAACGATTACACAAAAATAAAAAAAGTAAATAAGAGTTTGGATATTTTTCCTCTTGATTATCAGGTTGAATCTAGGAGTATTACGGATTATTTTAGGGAGAATTTTTTAGTTGTTGAAGACGAGCTTGATATAGTTGATGAGTACTATGATCTTTGGAATAATTTCATGGAAGAGGCTGTTAAAAAAAGCTTCTCTGTTTCATTTAAGTCTTTCAATGAAGACATTGAAAACCATCAACATCTTCATTTTCTTTCTATAGTTAAATATAGAAGCGGATACGATCTTGCAAATGATCTTCGCGATAAAATTAGCTTGGGCTGGAAGACGTTGTTTTTTACAAAAAACATAAATGACGTTCGAGGACTTTTGACTGATCAAAAAGTTCCATTCATTGAAGGGATGAACGAGGAAAAACTTTCGCACTCATCGGTGTTTTTAATAGAAGTTGATAAAGAAGATATATTCCCTCAATCATTCCAAACCCCAAAGGAAAAACTATTAATACTTTCTGATACAGACATTTCTTTAATTAGAGAGGATAAAAAAAGAACCAATCAAAATAAAACCATTTTTGATGACTTTTTGACTAGTCTAAAAGTTGGTGATTATGTAGTTCATTCGGATCACGGTATTGCAAAATTTTTAGGTCTTGATAAGAAAACAATAGACGAAGTAACTAAGGAATATTTAAAACTTGGATATGCAGAAAACGATAAATTATTTGTTCCGATTGATCAGGCCGACAAGGTAAATAAATATATTGGATCTGACGAATCATTGCCAAAATTAACAAGATTAGGA
>Ga0172368_10001578_pt1 | contig 30923 bp, 25 predicted proteins | sample Lak11m_FD_114540 | JGI IMG/M metagenome (GOLD analysis project Ga0172368, IMG submission 114540) | Freshwater microbial communities from Kabuno Bay, South-Kivu, Congo - kab_022012_11m | ecosystem: Environmental > Aquatic > Freshwater > Lake | place: Democratic Republic of the Congo: South-Kivu...
CATAGCCGGGGGGCGCGCCTATGAGCCGAGACACTGTGTGCTTCTCCATGTACTCGCTCATGTCAAAGCGCTGGAAGTGCACGCCGAGCACCGCAGCAAGCTGTTTTGCCACTTCGGTCTTGCCCACGCCGGTGGGGCCGATAAAGAGAAATGAGCCGATGGGCTTCTCGGGAATGCTCAAGCCGGCACGGGAGCGCTTGATGGCGGTGACCAGGTTCTTGATCGCATCATCCTGGCCGAAGACCCGCTTCTTCAACTCGCCGTCAAGGTGCTGCAGCTGCAGCTTATCCGAAGTTGAAACGCTGCGCGGCGGAACTTTTGCTATCCGCGCGACTACTTTTTCTATGTCCTGGGTGGTGATTTTTTTGCGGTGCTTATAGGCCGGGCTCACCTTGAATATCGACCCGGTCTCGTCAATCACGTCAATGGCCTTGTCCGGCAAATAGCGGTTGGTGATGTGCTTGGCTGAAAGCTCTGCTGCGGCCTTGATGGCCTGCGGCGTGTAGATAACATCGTGGTGCTCTTCGTAGCAGGTTTTCAAGCCTTTCAATATCTCAATGGTCTCGTCCACGCTCGGCTCGGAGATTTCAATTTTCTGGAAGCGGCGCGACAGGGCCCGGTCTTTCTCAAAATAGTTTTTATATTCTTCGTAGGTGGTGGTGCCGATGCAGCGCAGGTTACCGGAAACCAGGGCCGGTTTCAGAATGTTTGAGGCGTCCATGGACCCGCCGCTCGTGGCACCCGCGCCGACAATAGTATGAATTTCATCAATTGCAAGTATGACGCCCGGTTTATTATTAAGCTCAGTGATCACGCCTTTGAGCCGCGCCTCAAAATCCCCGCGGAACTTGGTGCCTGCCAGCAGCGCGCCCATGTCAAGTGAGTATATTTCAGTATTGTGAAAAGCCGTCGGCACTTCCTCATGGACGATTTTTAATGCCAGGCCTTCAACAATCGCGGTTTTACCCACTCCCGGGTCACCGACAAAGATGGGATTGTTTTTCAGCCGGCGGCCGAGCACCTGAATGGTGCGCTCAAGCTCAGCCTGCCGTCCAATGAGCGGATCGATCTTTCCCGCACGGGCCTTTTCAATAAGATTTACCGTGAACTTTTCCAGCATCCCGCTGCGCTTCTGCTCTGCCTTGCGGTCGTGGCGTGTTTCCGCCTCGCGCTCATCAATGTCGTCCTGCCACTCATCCTCGCCGGTCTGCGAGACCCCGTGGGAGATATAATTTAAAATATCGAGCCGCGTGATACCCTGCTGCGCGAGAAAATAGACCGCATAGCTCTGCTCTTCCGCAAACAGCGCCGCGAGAATGTCCCCGGCGTCAACTTCCTTTTTCTCGGCAGCCTGGACATGCAGGATGGCGCGCTGCAGCACCCGCTGGACGCCCATGGTCTGGACGATCTCACGGCCGTCCTGCTCCGGCAGCGCCTTCACATACCGGGAGAAGAAATCTTGAAGCTGCTTTTTCAGCTCACTGATGTCAGCGCCGCAGTTGCGCAGTATCCGGCTTCCCACCGGGTCGTGGAGCAGAGCATATAAGAGATGCTCAACCGTCAGCATCTCGTGATGTCTGGTTTTTGCTTCCCTGATTGCGGTGGCAAATGCTATTTCCAGTTCCTTACTGATCATTTATACCTCTTCCATGCTGCACCTGAGAGGAAACCCGCGCTCTTTTGAGATATGCGCTACCATCGCGACCTTGGTTTCGGCAATCTCTGCCGTGTAGATGCCGCACACCCCGATTCCCTTTTCATGGACATTGAGCATTATCTGCGCTGCTTCTGCGGGCGGCTTATAAAAAACAGTCTCCAGCACCTGCACCACAAAGTCCATGGTCGTATAATCATCATTGTGCAGGAGAACTTTATACATCCGCGGCTCATCAATCTTATCTTCGCTGCGGGTGGCTACATGCTCGTTAAGCTGGGTAAGCTCTTTGCTCATACCATTGTCTGTGTTCTGATAAAATCGACGATGACGTATAATTAATTTTCATCCACTACTAAATTATACACCAAAGGTTTGAGGTAAGTCAACGGACGTTACCTCACCATTGAGGGGGGGGGTATTGACAGGGAAGACAAGTTTATTATATGGTGCGATTAGAAAGGGGCCTTCCATGACAATGCTGTGGAATGATGGGATAAATTTTAATTTAATAAAGGTAATCACTCATACCTCTATCAGTCTGCGCGTTGATAGAGGTTTATTTTTTATTAAATAAGGGGGAAGTTATGACAACTATATTTCCGTATTGTGTAGCATGTAAAAATTGTGGGCAACATATACTAACGCATTCCATTGGATCGACAAATACATGTGGCGAGCTGCATACCGATTTTTATCAGGAGAATGGTGGCGAGCAGGTAATCGATTATATGCTTACTCTCTGCCCTAAATGTCTGTTTGTGGACTATACAAACAACTTCGAAGCAGTACATGCTTCTGATGAACAGGCAAATTTAATGTGGGAAGAAATGAAAAAGCTAAAAAATAAATATACACCAACAATGCAATATATCATGCTTGCTGAACGCCTTGAGAAGGAGAATTCCAATTCTGGGGGGATTGCGGATGTCTATCTTACGGCCTCGTGGTCTGAAAGAATGAGATACAGCCAGGATAATTTGAAAGAAGGAGAAAAACGACCAATAGAGTCAATAGACCTTGAAAAGCGATGTCAGCAAAAAGCAATCGAGTATTTCATCAAAAATATTAATGAAGATGGGAATAATGGGACAGCAGGCACATTATATTTAATTGCAGAACTGTTAAGAAGGGCAGAGGAGTTTACTCGTTCAATAGAATATTTTAAAAGAGCACAGTTGGCAATTGCTGAGGAAAAATATTTTAGTGTTGTGTTAGAAGATGCTGGTTTGCGAAAGGCTGATATTGCCAAAGAGATCAGGAAACTTACTTCAATAGAAAAGAAAAAATCATTACAGCTTGTTGATAATGTGCCAGCAATTATTTTCAAAAACCTTCCACCGGAAGCAGCCGAGGAAAAGGCTTCTTATTTTAGAACATTGAAAGCAAAGATAACGTTACAACAAGAGCACGATGTGCCTCCCCACAGGCTTGGATTTTTAAGGTTAATTGAGAAGATGAATGAATTTGCCGCACAAAAAGATGGTTCTCCTAAAGTTATGAGAGAACTATGAATTGCTATTAAACCCCCAAGTTCAAGGTAGCGCAATTGAAGACGTGCACCCATCCACCTCATATGATTAGTAGCACATTATGAATCGCGCGACCTTGAAATTAAATAATGTGGCTACAATTTGGTGCTTAAACAGAGCAGGATGAGCACTATGAAAAATATCCAAATCGTCCTTAAAGTCATATTAAGGATTTCCATTTTGGCATGTTTATTTTTATCTGCCTGCGCGGCTCCCACAGTTATAGATAGCCAACCCGGGAATGTAATAAAAGGAACCAATGAACTCAAGGATGTAATAAAAAGCGTAATGCCATCAACCGTTATAGTTGTTACGTATGATGACAAAGACCAGCTACTGCAGCAGGGAAGTGGATTTTTTGTAAGTGATACAGGAGAAGTCATTACCAACTATCATGTAATGAGCGATGCAGCGAAGGCAGCTATAAAAACTCCCAATGGGGGAATCTACACTATAAGCAGTATTATTGCTGAAGATGTGACATCTGATCTTATAAAATTGCAGGCAGATATTAAGGGCAGTAAAGTGCAGTTCCTCACAATAAACAAGGTTGTACCCGAAGTGGGGGAAAAGGTTGTAATTATAGGCAGCCCCGTAGGGCTTGAAAGTACTGTGTCTGACGGCATTATCTCAGCGGTGAGGGATGTTCCGGGGTTTGGTAACATCATACAAACTACAGCCCCTATTTCCCCTGGCTCAAGCGGCAGTCCTGTGGTGAATATGAACGGTGAGGTATGGGGTGTAGCAAGTGCACAGATGCGGGAGGGGCAGAATCTGAATTTTGTTATACCTTCAGCAAAGATAATTGAACTGAACGAGAAAAAGCAGACTCCATCATTTGCAAAAAAGGGGAAGGGGGGAACGCAGGCTGATGATATTTTAGCAACAGCAATGTTTTATTACTTAAAAGACAATTATGGGGAAGCTCTTCCTTTTTTCATACAATATCTCAAAATCAACCCTGAATCTGCTTTTGCATGGTTTGGTGCTGGACATTGTTGTAGTAGTTTAGGGCGTTATGAGGAAGCAATCCAAGCTTATAAGGAGGCAATTAGGCTGAAGCCGGATTTTGCTGCTTACAACAATCTGGCAAATACATATCACGAGTTAGGCCGTAATGAGGAAGCATTCCGGGCAATTCAGCAGGCCATTCGTTTGGAACCTGAACATGCTGGGGGGTACTACAACCTGGGAAATGCCTGCGATGAGTTAGGCCGTTATGAGGAAGCAATTCAGGCTTATAAGAAAGCAATTAGGCTGAAGCCGGATTATGTTAATGCGCACTACAACATGGGGATTTCGTTCGGCAATTTAGGCCGTTATGAGGAAGCAATCCAGGCTTATAGGGAGGCCATCAGGCTTAAGCCGGATTTTGCTGAGGCGCATAACAGTTTAGGGAATGCATACCGTGAGTTAGGTCGTTATGAGGAAGCAATTCAGGCAATTCAGCAAGCCATTCGCCTAAAACCGGGTTTTGCTAAGGCTTACATGAGCTTGGGACTTATCTACGATGCGTTAGGCCGCAATGAGGAAGCAATTCAGTCTTATGAACAAGCCATTCGTCTGAAGCCGGATGCTGCTGCTGCGTACTTCGGTTTGGGAATGTTATATGATAAATTAGGCCGCAATGAAGAAGAAATACAGGCATTTCAGCAATCCATTCATCTGAAGCCTGATTTTGCTATGGCATACTTGGCATACTACTTTTTAGGCCAGACATATGGTAAGTTAGACCGTTATGAGGAAGCAATTCAGTCTTACAAGCAGGCTATTCGCCTAAAGCCGGATGATGCTGCGGCACACCACGGCTTAGGACTTATATATTCTATTTTAGGCCGTTATACGGAAGCAATACCGGCATTCCACCAAGCAATCAGGCTGAAGCCGGATTATGCTAATGCGCATTTTGGCTTGGGAGGTGCGTACTTAATGATAGGTGATAGGGGGCGTGCACTTGAGGAATATAAAATTTTAAAAGAGCTCGATGCAGAAAAAGCAAACAAACTTTTCAATGTAATTTATAAATAAAGCAGTTGATCCACAATATGCCCAAAGCATTTAAGTCAAAGAGATGAGGGGAATTCTGTAGCGAATGAAACTGTTGGATGAAATAAGAAACGGTGCAAAATGGGTTGGCAAAGATAGCTTTCCTTCAACTCCTTTATGGGAGGCAGAAGTTGATAAATGGTTAGTATTTATAAAAGACCATGGACAATTTGAAAGATTCTTGCCGAGACTTAAAGGGAAGCCAGATAAAAGAAACGAAGCATTTACTGAGATTAATACCGCCTATTTTACTAGTGAAATTATGGGCTATCCAATAGTTGAATGGGAACCCCAAGGAGCGAATAATAAAATAGGGGAGTTTAGCTTTTTGGTTTCAGATGTAATTGTTTTTTGCGAAGTTAAAAGCCCCGGATGGGAGGCTGATATAGCAAGGCAAGATAAATTATCCCCCCGTTTAAAAAAACCAAAATATATCCACGGAGAAGGCGGTCCTTTTAAAAACTCTTTTGATATTCGACATGCTATAGAAAAAGCCTATGCTAAATTTCTGCCCGATAAGGTTAATCTTTTAGTGCTTGCAGATGATTTAATGGTCTCATTAATGGACGATAGACTCGGGACGGAAATAACACTCTTCCGTGAAAAACTCAAACCCCCTTATCACGACACAGAACCAGATGGCTGTTTTGCTAATGACACATTTAAAAAATTAAGTGGGCTCGCCACGTTAAATATAGTGCATACAGATAGAATAACTTATCACTGTATGCTTTACAAAAATCCTCATGCCTTATGCACCCTCCCTGATATTTTTAGCAGAGTATTTATTCATGAAGTTAAAAATTAAAAACTGCCCTCCAAAACCACCAGCATCTTAAAAGGATATTTGGGCCATAATGTCTAACAACAGCATAACGCAAAGGCTCATTTCAAAAATAATCGAAGTTTTTTTTATAGTAATTTTGGCTTTGGGTTTAATATCCTATCTAGTAAAATTTATATTTAAACTGTGGAATATCCCCATTGAAGAAATAATAATCTCATTCTTTGAGACATTAGTAGGATTTTTATTTCTAATCATTTTACTTATTATTATTGGACTGACAAGCGGTTGGTATGAAAAGTGGAAATGGAAACGGTTTTACCAAGCATCTGATAAAAGAAAAATCAAACCAGATGCAAGTCGCTTGAATAATCAGGATGGGACATTTACAGAAACATATTGTTATAATAGCGGTCTAATCTATAGTGAAGCAACTTATAATGCTAATGGGCTACTTGATGGCATGTACAAACAATACGATTCAAATGGTTCGTTGTACGCAGTGGTTGAATATAAGGATGGTAAAGCGGAGGGGAGAACAAAATTGTATTACCCTAATGGTCAAGTTATGAGGGAAGTAAACAGCGTGAATGATAAAAATGAAGGCATAGCAAAAGAATTCTACGAATGTGGCAAGTTGAAATCGGAAATTAATTATAGAGATGATTTGCAAAATGGCATTACTAAAAGATATTATAAAAATGGCAAATTAATGGCAGAAGAGATTTATATCAATGGGAAAAAGGAAGGTATCTCTAAAGAGTTTTTTAAAAATGGAAAACTAAAGGCTGAAAATGTTTATATAGAAGGGAAAAGATTGTCAAATTAAAGAAGCGGAAAGTATTTGCATAGATCGAAATGCTACACTCTGCCCAAAATGATTGATAAAAACTTGCTTTTAAATGGGTTCCGTCTAGGATGGAGGCGATCATGAACAAGATTTCGTATCGCTGGAAATTGGGGAAACTTCATCGACTAAGATCATGCAAGGTAGACGAGTATAAACGGCTTCAAGAGGAAGCAAGGAAAGCACAGAAGTCTCGCGAAAACATTGAAAGTTTAATAAACGAAGAAATATTTGAAGTTGATCAAATTGATGATGAGATCGAAACATTAGAATGTCGTTATGTAATAGAATCAGATAGAAAACTTGTGCTACCTATCCCTGAGTTTGACAAAGGTAGCAATACATGGACAGAGTCGAGGATTACGGGGCGCTTTAGGCTTTCCAAGGAAGCAATGTGTGAGATACGGTCAATGGTGCGAAAAGAAAGGAAAGAACGCAGAGAAGGCATGTTGTTATGGCTTTCAGCATTAACAGCCTTAACAGGAATTATTGGTGCGTTGAGTGGACTCATTGCAGTTTGGAAGTCCAGGAACTAACAGGTTTTTTGCTGTGCCAAGCAAAAGGCAAAACTTGAAGAGAAAGTCGGTTGTTCACAATAAAATTATTGAAATGGCGAAAAGAATAGTCGCCCGTTTCAATCCGGATAAAATTATTCTTTTTGGCTCTCATGCCCGTGGAGAAGGGGGCCAGGATAGCGACGTAGATTTGTTGGTTGTGATGCCGGTGAAAGGTTCAAAAAGAAAAACCAGACTGAACATTAGACAGGCGCTTCGCGATATCCATATACCGAAAGATATTATTGTCAGCACGCCCGAAGAATTTGCATGGCGGAAGGAGATTGTCGGCACCATAGAAAGGCCGGCGGCGCGTGAAGGAGAAGTTCTTTTTGCCCGGTCATAGCCAGACATAAGGGGATATGACCCCCGGCCTTTTCCCCAGGGGCCCCGTTATCGGCTGCTTTCGAGCCGGCACATCCGGTGTCCGTCACAGGCGTGTTACATGAAACCGATCTGATTGATATGAAGCGGGTTGCAGAGATTTTCGCTCTTGTCCGACGCCCGGCCGCAGTTGGTGCAGATATACTGCGGGGCTATGGTCAATTGCTTTATAACTTCGAATTTTTTCTCTTGCGCCAGCGCGCAGATATGCTGTGTGTGATCGCCTGTGCATTTTTGATCTGCCATTGTTCTTCCCTCCATGATGTGTGTTGAGCAAGTGTCTGTAAATTTTAATAGCTTCCTACAGCGGTGAATGCAAGGCAAAAAGTGCCTATGCGCGGCAACGGGGATACTCTGATAGGTGAAAACTGAGGGGATCAGGCCTTATTTCCTGTTCCGCAAGGTCCGAAAAGAAAAAAAGAGCGGTCAGGTTTTTGAAGCAGCCGGGGTATGATGGTTTTATGGGTGATCTGCATCCTGCCAACCATGTTGTAAATTTGCAATGTAAATTTACATCATACTATGCATCAGAATCAAGCACTATTTTTAAAAGCTCTTTGCTAAAGGGCGCTCAAAGGGTCTACATTCTTGACAGTTAAATTTCAAGAATCGTCTCGGCAACTTTTTAAGCAGCTTTCAATAAAGCGTGGCAAGCTGCGCGCCTCTGAAATAATGAGAAAGGATTTCTTCGCAGGTCCTGCCCTGCTCTGCCATGCCGGCAGCTCCGATCTGGCACAGGCCCACGCCGTGGCCCCAGCCCGCGCCGTGCAAAGTAAAACCGGCAGGAACATCATCTGCACTGCCGTAGGGTTCAACAATAAACGCAGAGCTCAGCAGATGGGTGGGTGAGAGAATGCGCCGTATCTCAAGCTCCTTGCCGATAATTTTTTCCTGTTGGGTGCCGCACACCTTTGTTTTGAAGAGCCTGCCTGACGGGCCCCGCACAATGGGCACGAGTGCCCGTATCTCGCCAAAATCAACGCCGGTCTTTGACAAAAGCAGCGCGCGCAGTTCTTCCTGTGGCAGGTCAACCCGCCAGCGAAAAAAATCTTTTGTCTCGCAGTCAAAATCAGGAAGTATTTTTTTAATAACTTTTTTGTCGGTGATATTACAGTACGCTTCGGGTCGCGACATGATGAACTGCCGCGCTTCTTGCTCGCTCATTAGTGAGGGCAGCGTATGAGGTGCATCACTCACTGTATCGAGATACGGGACCAGTACATCCTCCCAGGCAACGGAAAATTTTTCCGTTATTCCACCGCAGCACTTTGAGTATCGCGCATCACATATTTTATCGTCATATACCAGAACCTGTCCCCGCGTCTCTTTCATAGCCTGCTCCGCTGCGGCATTTATTTTTCCCAGGCCCTGGTAACGCTGGCAGTGGTCATCCGCGCACACGTCAAAATCACGGTGCGCTTCACGGCCGGTCCAGGCAGTGACCTCTGACGCAGCATAATCCGCTTTGTGTCCGGTAATCTGTCCGGTGTCCCTGCGGCCGAGCTGATTCAAAAGCCAGCTTCTGGAACAGATGCAGTGGGCCTTTAAAAACTCCATCCGGTTCTCCGGACTCATCTCTGAAGATATGACGCTTGCAAGGTAGGCCTCAAGAGAAATCCTGTTGATGGCGGTGATGCGCCCCGGAGTGGACATCAGCACGAGCAGCTCTCCGTTAAACTTCTGCACCAGGGACCGCTCCCAGTGAAACTGCTTGCCGATCTTCACCTCATGCAGGGCAAATAATGCGTTTTCAGGAACTGATGGCGCCAGATGCAGGCTCGACGCACGATGAAGGATAGCGCCACTTGCAGAACTAAGGCACAGAATATTTCCTTCGCAGAAGACCCGGTAAGCCCCGGGCTGGAGAACGGTTTGCTCAAGCTGAAATTCTCCCAGCAGCTCAAAGCTCACCTCCGTAACATTTTCAATGAGACCAACCGCAATAATTGGTTCTGTGCGTGGCATTGCCGTCATTTCAATTTTCCATTCCCTGTTGCCTATTGCCTTTTTCCTATCCCGAACCCCGAGGCACGAGTCACGAGTCACGAATTTCCAACCCCGAAAAAACTTCCGGTTCCTTACACACCTCCCGGAATATCCCAAGAATCATTTCCCGATCAAGTTTGTCAAAGTCCTCCCGTCGGGGAAGGATAAGAAGCCCGCCGACATCAACCGCTCCGGGGCTTACCACCATTTTCTCCGGATCATCTTTGAAATAACAGGCCGGCCGGTGCGCCTTGCGGGGAAAAAGTATTCCGTAATAGGTTTTACCGCTTCCTGCTATGATAACATTTACCATGGCTTCCTCTTCACCTGACGCTGCTGCGGGCAACGAGCAGAGCGCGCGGGTAAACCGCTCCTGCAAAAAATCAGGGCTGGACGTTACGCAGATAAATACCGTGCGAAAGTCAGGGCACCCGGTAAAACACGCGCCCCCCGGACGCGCTTCTATTCTTTTCAGCATTGGCCTGCCGCTCTCTTCTTCGATGAGCCGTTTAATCTGCTCTACCAGCGGTATAGCGCCGGCAGGGGCCAGCTGAAAGTGCAAATGGTCCGGGGCTGATGCGCCGCAGGCAGGGCCGTTATAGAACGCGGTAAAGCTGAAATCAAGCTCTTGAACCAGCGCGATCATAACGGGAAGGGCCGGCTCGATTCTCTGCAGGCAGTGTTCAGTATGGGAGATGACCAGATGATCGGGAAAAAGCGGCGCGGGATTATTCAGGATGAGCCACTCGCCCCTGTAGAGAAGCGCACGCTGTTCAGAGGGAAGGTTCTTCAGGCAGAGAAAGCAGGGTCGCTTGCTGATTGACGCTTTATCAACCGGAGCCCCGGCGCTTATAATCCTTCCGGGATTACACTGCAGCGTCACGGCAAGGTCCTGCAGCTGCAGTGTCCGGTAGAGTGACTGTTTCAAATCAGCGTGCGATTTTTTCAGCTCCAGCCAGTTTTCGAGCTGCTGTGCTATGAGCGCGCGGACCGCGTCAGCAAGCGTCCGGGACCGCGTATCAGACAGATGCGCGGCAAGCGCTGCCTCATCAAGGAGCAGGTTTCCCAGGCTCATGCTGCACCCTTCCCTGCTGCCGCTGCGATTCTTTCCTGTATCTCGCGGGTCCGCAGGCTGTCCTTGTAAAACGCGTAGCGGTTCTCCTGCTCAGGGGAGAGGTTTGCGTCGGAGTTTCCTTCCCAGCGCCGGCACAGATACAGGGGCTCAAAAATCCGGCCGACCCGGTAGTCGCGCGATATCCGCAAGGCCACCGCATAATCCTCCCCGTAGCTGACATTGGGAAACGGATAGCGGCGCAAAAGGCTTGCGGGAAACGCGCGCGGCGCGCCGATGCCGTGCACACGGAGCAGGTTGTTGCGCCCGTTCTCCTCTGTCCACTCCCGGTGCTCGACAAGCCCCGGCGAAATCTCCTGAAGGGAAAAATTCACCACCCGGTAGGTGCCGACCACCATGCCGTACTGCCCCTGCTGCAGCATTGCTATTACCCGCGCAAGCGTGCTGTCATCGGCGTACAAATCATCTGAATCAAGCTGGCAGACGTAGCGGCCGCACCGGGGCGACATAATGGCCTCGTTCCAGCACCCGCCAATGCCAAGGTCAGTGCGCTGCGGAATTATGTGCGCCACCCGCGCGTCTTTTTGCGCAAGCTCTTCAACCCGCTCGCCGGTACTGTCCGTGGAATGGTTCTGCACCACCAGCACGTTAAAGGGGAAAGAAGTCTTTTGTGCAAGAGCGCTTGCTATGGCGTCAGCTATGGTCTTTTCCCTGTTGCGCACCGGTATGACCACGCTTGCCTCCACCGGATATTGGGCCGCAGCAGCAGGAACCTGCATGCACACGGGCCCGGCAAAAGCCTTGATCTCTTTTAAATGTTCGGTTACCAGGGCCTCCATCTCCTGTTGATATGCAATACTGGCCGGGTCCACATAATCAAAAAGCGATCTGGTTACTTCCTTTTGGTAATTTTTTACCGCAATGGAGAGCGGCTCAGGTATGCGCGCCGCGCCCGCACTGCGGGAAATTCTCAGGCGCAGCTCATAGAGGCCGCCCCAGCGGGTGTCCTGCAAAGGGCCATACTTTTCCCGTGCTGTGTCAAGGGCCTCTTTTCTGAAAAGCATGAGCGGCCCGAAAAAAAAGTCATCCCGTATGCTGCCCTGCTGATAGTCAATAGTTTCCCGCACCTGCGCCGGGCTCTCCTCATAATAATCAGCAAAGCAGAGGCCCGCATCTGTTTTGCGCGCCTGATCGAGCAGCCGCTCAAGACCTTCCTTTAAAATGGTAACACCGCGGGGTGTGGGGATTATCAGCACAAACGGGCACGGCTGCGCCTTTGCCAGGGCACGTTCAAGCGCGGTTCCGCCAAGGGGAAAGGCTTCCGTGATACTGTCCTGACCGCCGCCTGCGGCGGCATCAGGTTTACCAAGGGAAATTATCCGGTCAATGAGAGGATGATTACGGAGAGCGTTAATGAGCGATGAATCAGGGGGAGCGTCATCGGCAAAAATAATGGCGGCAATGGGGTTCATAGCATTCAAGCATTCAGCCGGCAGCTGTCAGATGTCAGCATAAAAATATTACCACCGGCTGAAAGCTGTTTGCGGACCACTGTCCGGTTGTTGAAAAAGTAAGTTCTTTACAGGCTGGTCAAAAACATCCAGATGCAAGGCGCGCGAAATGCTGAGGAATGAGTCGTACTTTTTCGTACGTCGCAATGACGAAGGATGAGCGCAACGAAGCAGATGGGTGTTTTTCAACAGCCTGACCGCTATTTCAATTTCCACAAAGTGCAGGTCCCGTCATCGGAGCCGGCGATGAGATACTGGTTGTTTGGGCTGAACTGGACTGATTCAACCGTATTGGTGTGGCCGGAGAGTTTTTTTATCACCTCGCCGCTCGCCATGTCCCAGATATAGATGCCATTATCCCCGGAGCCTGAGGCAAGGTACCGGCCATCAGAGCTTATCGCCAGGCACCAGTGGGGAACATCATTGTCCCTGAGCACCTTGACCGCTGTTCCCCTTTCCGCGTCCCACACCCTGATGGTGTTATCATCAGACGCTGATATCAGGTGCTTGCCGTCAGGCGTATAGATGAGAGACCACACATACCCGCTATGGCCCTTCAGGGTGCGCAAGGTTTTGCCCTCCTTTACGTTCCAGATTTTTATCTGGTTGTCCCATGCGCCTGAGGCCAATAACTCTCGGTCCGGGCTGTACGCCAGTGCCCAGACATAGCTTGCGTGGCTGCGCAGTGTCTTAACCACGATGCCGGTATCCACGTCCCATATTTTTATACTGTTATCATCCGCTCCCGATGCCAGGTACTTACCGTCAGGGCTGAACTGCACGGTTACCACATAGTCTTCATGCTCCCGCAGGGTTTTTATCTCCTGCCAGGTCTGCGTATCCCAGAGCTTTATGGTTTCATCATCAGAAGCAGATGCCAGGAGCTTGCCGTCGGGCCTGAAGCAGATGCAGTTGACATCATCCGTGTGGCTTTCAAGTTCCTTGAGAAGAGAGCCGCTTTTTATATCCCAGACCCGGATGGCACCGTCTTTTGAAGCGGAAACAAACTGGTCTCCGCGAGGATGAAACTGCACTGACCATATAAACCGGGTAAAGCCGTCAATCGTCACCTCAGGCGCTTTTTTTTCGATGTCCCAGATTTTTATGGTGCAGTCACGCGACCCTGACGCAAAGTGTTTACCGTCCGGGCTGATGCTTATGGACCAGACAAAACCCGTGTGTCCTTTATAGGTCCGCACTTCTCGGCCGGTGGCGAGGTTCCACATTTTTATGGTGCCGTCATCAGCGCTTGAGAACAGGAACCTGCCGTCAGCCGTGAAGCTGACGGCAATCACGAAATCCCGGTGGCCGGCAAGGGTCTGTATCTCCCGGCCGGCCGCCACATCCCATATTTTCACCATCATATCATCCGAGGCGGATGCGATATATTTGCCGTCCGGGCTGAAGGCGATGGCCTCAATGATGTTGGTATGGCCTTCAAAAGATTTTATGAGCTTGCCGCTCTGTAAATCCCAGAGTTTGATGGTGTCGTCGTCCGAGCCTGAGGCCAGCAATTTTCCGTCCGGGCTGAAGCGCACCGAGGTCACGTCTTGTGCATGGCCCCGCAGGGTCATGATCGCCTTGCCGCTTTTCACATCCCAGAGCTTGATGGTGTCGTCATCCGAGCCTGAGGCCAGCAATTTTCCGTCCGGGCTGAAGCGCACCGAGGTCACGTCTTGTGTGTGGCCCCGCAGGGTCATGACCGCCTTGCCGATTTTCATATCCCAGAGCTTGATGGTGTCGTCGTCCGAGCCTGAGGCCAGCAATTTTCCGTCCGGGCTGAAGCTGATCGAGACCACAAAATCCGTGTGGCCTGACAGCAGTTTCTTTTCCTTGCAGGTTCCCGTGTCAAACAGGTATATGCCCAGAGACGTGGCAGCCGCCAGGGTTTTGCCGTCCGGGGAATACTTGACGTTGAAAATCCAGCCTTTGCCGAAGGTGCGCACAGGAGTGCTCTTGATTTTTAGTGCCATAAATTCTTACATATATTAGTCTGAGAACTTTGCTCTCACATTTTGTATCGTTAGTCTTCTGGTGAAAGCAGTTGCGGGCGGTGCGAGCAAAGGTTCTGGCAAAAACAAGCAGCATTTGTTGCGAGCATGTAGCCCGAACAAATGAACCAGAAGCCTAACCCGGACAAGCCGGAACCAAAGTTAACCACAAAGACAATAAAAGAAACCCAAAGAAGATTCAATCTGGAACTCGATTCGACTGGCTCATCGCAAACAGGAACTCAAAAAGGTAAAAACAATAATTTCCTGATTTCTTGAGTTCCAGATTTTTAATTTTTCTTTCCATTTTTGCAAGAAAATTAGTCTTAAGAGACTAACTAACAACAAATTTCAAATATCTTTGGCTTTGATTTCTCTTGCAGAAGATAACCAGCCTGGGGGAAAATTACCTTTTCAAGGAGTCAGAGAGTTCAGGGGTTGCATGGTTTATCATTAATCACTCCGGAACTCATGAACTCCGGAACTGCAATTATATTGTCTTATCCGCCTTGAACTTTGCTATGTCATCGCTGCCGAAGCCAAGCTCGCGCAGCACCTCTTCGTTGTGCTGGCCGAGAAGGGGCGGAGCAGTTTTGACCTCAGCCGGTGTTTTTGAAAATTTGATCGGCGCGCCGGTTACTTTGATTTTTCCGCATTTTGGGTGCTCAACCTCCACCAGCATATCCCGGGCAAGAACCTGCGGGTCGGCAAAAATTCGGTCAATGGTGTAAATCGGGCCGCAGGGAACGCCAGCCTTGTCCAGGATGTCAAGCCACTCATCCATGGTTTTCGTCGCGATCACCCGGCTGATACTATCAACCACTTCCCCGCGGTTTTTCACCCGCTGGGCATTGGTGGCAAACTTCGGGTCGCCGGCAATAGCCTGCAGGCCGGTTGCCTCGCAGAATTTCTGCCACAGGTTGTCATTGCCCACGGCAATATTGATATAGGCGTCTTGTGCCTTGAACGCCTGGTAGGGAACAATGAGCGGATGGCCGGAGCCTATTTTTTCCGGCACGTCGCCCGAGGTCAGGTACCGGCCCGCCTGATAGGTAAGCCATGAAACCTGGCCGTCAAGCATTGAGGCGTCAACCATCTGGCCTTCGCCGGTGCACTGCCGGTGAAAGAGTGCCGTGAGAATGCCGATGGCCGCAAACATGCCGGTGGCGATGTCGGTTACTGCCACGCCGACTTTTACCGGCGGTCCGCCCGGCTCTCCAGTGATGCCCATGATGCCGCCCATGCCCTGCAGCACCTGGTCAAAGCCGGGGCGCTCGCGGTAGGGGCCGGTCTGGCCGAACCCGGAGATGGAGCAGTAGATAATTTTCGGGTTTATCTTCTTAACGCTCTCATAGTCAAGGCCGAGCCGGTCCATGGCTCCGGGCCGGTTGGTCTCAAGCAGCACATCCGCCTTTTCTATCAGCTTGTTGATAATGGATTTGGCGCCGTTACTCTTCAGGTTGAGAGAGATGCTCTTTTTGTTGCGGTTGACGCTTAAAAAATATGCGCTCTCACCTTCAACAAAAGGCGGGCCCCATGCCCGCGAGTCATCACCTGCTACCGGTGCTTCTACCTTTATAACTTCTGCTCCCATATCAGCTAAAAGCATTGTGCAGTAAGGTCCTGCCAGTGCCCGTGAAAAGTCAACAATCCTTATGCCTTCCAGCGCGCGTGCCATAAATATGTTCCCTGTTTCCCGGATTAACCCGTCATTTTGCTCTAAAATAACTGCAATAAGCTGTAAACTATATGAATCTGTGAGAAAATTGTCAACCCATTTTAAATGACAAGGACTTTCCCCCAAATTTCCATTGCGGTCATTATTAGTGCTCACCAAAAAATACCGGGGCTCGAGAGCATCACGACACCCCGGCCGCTGAATTTTTATTTAGGCTGTTGACACACAATGAATTTATTCTATAGTGTAGTCCATGCGCATCGTACTGCTCTATCCGCCGCCCTGGAAAATCCCTGCCCCCGGTGAAGAACCGGATTGTTCCGGGGAGGGCCCTCCGGCCCATGTGAGTTCCGGCTATGTTTTTGACGGAGATACCCTGCACATTCCCTGCGGCCTGCTCTCACTCGCGGCGCAGGCACGCAACGCAGGCCACGAGGTGACGGTCCTCAACCTGTATACCTTTTCCTGGCGCGCTGTGTGCCGGATTATTGAGCTGTGCCCGGCTGAGTTGTACGGCCTCTCCTGCTTCACTGCCAACCGCAGGGGCGTTCTCTCAACCGCGCGTCTGATCCGCAGTTTTCATCCCCGTGCTCATATAACAATCGGCGGGCCCCATGCTTCTGCCCTTCCCCGTGAAATCCTTGAGCTCTGCGCGGCCGTTGACACGGTGGTGATCGGCGAGGGTGAAACGACGTTTAAAGAGCTTATCGTGCAGCTTGAAGCCGGGCAGCCCGCGCATGGTGTTGCCGGCACTGCCTGGCGGGAGGCCGGAGCAATAACGGTCGCGGTATCGCGCCCGCTGATTCCTGATCTTGACACGCTGGTCTCTCCGTTTCTCTATTATGATGATTATATTGCCCTCACCTCCCGGGGCTGCGACCATGCCTGCACCTTCTGCGCAGCGCCCTTTCTCTGGCAGGGGAAAACCCGCTTTCATTCAGCAGGCGGGGTCCTTGACCTTCTGCAGCAGATGGTTGCAGAGCGCGGGCACAGGGCAATCGCCTTCAAGGATGACACCTTTACCGCGGACCGGGAGCGCGTTCTGGCCATCTGCCGGGGGATTGAAAAACGCGGGATGAATTTTATCTGGAGCTGTGACACCCGCGCCGACGCGCTTGATGAGGAGCTGCTCGTTGCCATGCGCAGGGCCGGCTGCCAGCGCGTCAGCCTGGGGGTTGAGTCAGCAGCCCCGGAGATTTTGCGCTCGCTGAACAAGCGCATTTCTCCCGCGGATGTCCGAGCTGCAACAGCGATGGCAAAAAAGTACGGCTTTGAGGTCCGCTACTATCTGATAGCCGGCAGCCGGGAAGAAACCGCCGGTACCCTGACGCAGACCCTGCAATTCATACAGGAAGCCCGGCCCGCGCAGTACATTTTCAACCCGTTCACCATACTGCCGGGCACAAAAGAATATATGCTTGCCGAGCGCAGCGGGCGCATACAGCCCGAACAGTTCTTTACTGAAGACTTCATCGAGTGCACCCCAGCGCCGCATGTGACTGATACTGAACTGCAGGAAATGATATATAGTCTGCACCTGCATCCCGGTGTTCAGTGTGCAGGGGATTACAGCGCGGCTGAGCGGCGCGCCATCCTTGAGCGTTTCCCGCATCTTCATGCCGCACACCTGGACCTCGGCGCTGCGCTGTATCAGGAGGGAAATACGGCGGAAGCGGAAAGCGTGGTTCAGCAGGCGCTGGCCATGCGCTACCCGCTTCCGGGACTCATCTATAATTATCTTGCCTGCATCGCCAACGCGCAGGGCAATCTCAAGGCAGCGATGGAATATCTGATCAAGGCGCGCGAACAGGGTTTTCACCAGGTGATCGAAACAAATCTGCAGTCAGTGCAGCAGTGGCTGAAGGCCGACGGCCCCGGAAGCGGTCAGGCGCTTGACTTGGTCGCCGGCCACAGCTTCGAGATAACCAGCCGCAGGCAGCAGCCAATAACGCCCGCAGCCATCACCCTGCATGATCCGCGGTTGCCGGAAGATGCGGCGCCTCTTGTTCTGGTGCCGGTTGACAGCGTCCTCCTACTGCAGCAGGGAGTCGGCTGATGCTTAAAGCGCTCAACATTCCCCTGACCCTCGGTTTTTTTCTGCTCTGCTTCTGGACCATTGCGCTTATATTCTATTACGGCCGCGCTGCTGCCCCGGCAAAACCCAGGGCAGGAACCGGGGTGCGCTGGCTGCTGCGCTGCGTGTGCCTGCTGTTTCTTGCTGCCTATATGTATCAGGCTACCTGGCAACTTGCAGGATTCTCCCGGCCCGCATTCATGGACTTCATGCGCAAGTACAGCCGCCGGCCGGTTAATCCCGCAAAAGAGATGGCACGCGGCAGCATACGTGACCGCAACGGCGTAGAGCTTGCGGTCAATGCCCGCTCAGATAACATTCTGCGCCGGTATCCCTACAGCCGGGGCTTCTGCCATCTCATCGGCTACGCGGACCCGATGTTCGGCCTGTCGGGACTCGAAGCCGCTGACAACGCGTTCCTGAACGGCTCAAGCCTCGCCTCTCCTGATGAGCTGGGCAGGTTCAGCATGAACATCCTTAACCACCGCAAGGCCGAAGGCAATGATCTCGTCCTTACCATAGACGCCCGGCTGCAGAAAACAGCGGTGACCCTTTTGTGTGGCAGGCCCGGCGCCGTTGTGGCCATTCAACCGCGGGACGGCTCCGTGCTCGCAATGGTCAGCGCGCCCTCCTTTAATCCGGAAGACCTCAATGCGTCCCTTTTCAGTGAGGAGAAGAAAAGCTCTTCTCCGCTTCTGAACCGTGCTGTCCAGGGCGCGTATCCGCCCGGATCAATCATCAAAATTATGGTTGCCGCATGTGCCGTGGAAAACGGATTTGCTGATCTGCTTGATTGCCCGCCGCAGGGGTACACGCCGCCGGGGCACGGCTACCGGCCGATCCGGGATCATGAGTATTATGAATACCTGCGCCGGGGAGACTCCTGGCAGGGATGGGGGCGCATCGGGCTGGAGAAGGGGTTTGCCCGCTCTTCCAATGTCTTTTTCTCCCAACTGGGAGTAAAGCTCGGCAGCCAACAGCTGAATACAGCTGCCGCACGTTTCCTGTTCAATAAGCAGCTGGTGCTCTTTGAAGGGTCATCAGGAACTATTTCCGTACGGCAAAGCTTCTGGCCCGCGGTGAGGCCGGACGATGCGGGCAGCCTTGCCCAGCAATCAATCGGCCAGGGGGCAATGCTGGTGACACCCCTGCACATGGCGCTGCTCGCGGCCGCGATTGCCAATGACGGCCAGCTCTATGCCCCGCGCCTGGCAGTGCGGACACCGCCCCGCCCGCTCGATAGAATAATTGATTACCGCGTCGCGGAAAAGCTGAAACAGCTTATGCGCTACACCGTGGAGCATGGCACTGCGCAGGGGGCGAATATAAAAGACGTGAACATCGCAGGAAAAACCGGCACTGCCCAGGCGCCGGAAGGAGCAGATCATTCCTGGTTTGTCTGCTTTGCTCCCGTGGAACGGCCGGCTATTGCGCTCGCGGTTCTTATTGAGCACGGCGGCTACGGCGCGGCCTCTGCCCTCCCGGTGGCGACAGAGCTGGTGAAGAAGGCAAAAAAACTGGGACTGCTTGAGCCGGAGACAGCCCCGCCGGCTGAAACTAATAAGAAAACTACCCCAAAAAATCCTAAACTCAAATAACGAGTCCCGTACTTTTTGGGATTTGCGCTCAGGATTTAGAATTTAGAAATTAATTTTTGGAATTTTAAACGTTATGGTTCGCGCACAATTCACTATCATAGATGCCTGGAGCTATCGCCGCCAGGAGCGCTCACTTTTCTTCTGGTCATTCCTTTCCATCCTGGTGGGATACGTGCTGGTGGTGGTGCGTAAAACAGGGAAAATACCATTTCACTGGCAGGACTACCTGCCGCTGCTGGTCTATCTCGGTGCCATGCTGACCATACACCTGATACTGGTGCTGCTTAAGTTTCGCGGCGACCCGCTGCTGCTTGCCGCAGTCTTTTTCCTTGCCGGCTTCGGCATGCTTACCCAGTTTCGCATGGGGACCTTCGAGCTTATCATCTCGGACAAGCTCTCAAACTATGCCTTTCCCGCAGGCCTTGCCCTCATGCTCATCATCACCGTTCTCTTCAGGAGAGGGCGGTACCGAATACTGCAGCCGCTGGCCATACCCTGCCTGCTGCTGGCGGCAATACTGCTGGGAGCGATTCTTTTTCTTGGCCAGCGCTACCGCGGCGCGATGTTTATGCCAGGGTATATCAACCCGGCGGATCTCATAAAAATACTTCTTGTGATTTTTCTTGCAGGGTACTTCGCCCGCGGGCAGAAAGAAGGTGCACGGGCACCTGCCGGTTTCACCTCTTTGGTTCCGCTGCTGCTCTTCTGGGCAGTACCCATGGTGCTGCTTCTGCTGCAGCGTGATCTCGGCATGCTGGTGCTGCTCAACGCCGTGCTGCTTGTGCTCCTGGTGGTGGCAACCGGCCGCACTTCATATCTGGCGTTGGGGATATTGGGATCGGGGGCACTCGGCGCTGCCGTATTTCTTTTTTCCGCGCACGGCCAAGCACGGTTCACCGCGTGGCTAACTCCCTTTGCTGATCCCACCGGCAAAAGCTGGCAGATCCTGCAGGCCCTGTCAGCCATGTATTCCGGCGGGCTGTGGGGCGTTGGTCTGGGCGGCGGTTCTCCCCAGTTCATTCCCATTGCCTCTTCTGATTTTATTTATGCGGTCATCGGCGAGGAACTGGGCTATGCCGGGTGCGGCATCGTGCTCGTTTTTTACCTGGTGCTCTTCTTCCGCGGCTACCAGATCGCGGGACGGATTACTGCCCCGTTCGGCAGGCTGCTTGCCACCGGCATTGTGACGACGCTCGCATTCCAGGTGCTCCTGAATATCGGCGGCGTGATCAAGGCGCTGCCGCTCACGGGCATAACGCTGCCGTTTATTAGCCACGGCGGAAGCAGCCTGTTAACCACGTTTCTCGGGGTGGGACTGCTGCTGGCGATTTCCGAACGGGAAACTGAAAAAAGGAAAATAATCGAGAGGCCAAAAGCTGCTAAGGCTAAAAGGAAGAGAACTGCGGAAGGTTAAAGTGAACTGCTTAGAAATTTTATAAGTTTAACTTAAATGCTGGACTTTTTCCTCTATTTCGCTCAGTCTGTCTTGAAGGTTTTTAAACCGTTCCTTCATTTCCTGAATCTTTTTTTCCAGTGTATCTTGCTGTTTGTCCCTACCTGCCAATACTTCTTCAATCCGTTTGATCCCATGCACAATAGTATAATATTCATCCTCCAGGCGGTCTAATCGTTTGTATAAAGAATCAAAATGACCAAGAATACTCTTAAAGTTATCATCATGCTCAAGCAGCTTGTGCTTAATAACAGAGAATTCCGGCTCAAGCATTTTTTGGTAAAAAACTAACAAACTGTCTGCCAATTCTTTTTTCATATCAGTAACGTATTAAGCTGTTCAAAACATGTTGTGCTAATAACGTCATCTTCCACATGGCGCATGATAATCTCTGCGCATTCAACATCTTGATCCATTATATTCATGAACAATATAGGCTTGAATGTCATTTATTGTCAATATAGATCTATTAGTCACTAAATATAAAGGTCTGGATACACAGAAGGACAGCAGTAATATTCTTGAGGGGATGGAAGGCACTTCAGCCCAGAGCCCTCTTTCTTCAGCTTCTTGTATAATAACTTCAATTTTTGCGATATACGCCGGGGATTGTTCAGGAATTCTAAGAAGAATTATGCCGCATTGTGCAGGCAGGCGGGAACGAAAAGCAAGCTCTGCGAAATCCTTATGAAACGTGACCAATATTCTCTCTTCAGCAATGGCCCTCTGGAGCACATCTGCATCATTGCATCCCGGGGCTTCTGCGCGAATCCATAAAACATCATGGCCCTTGTCTCACAGCGCACAAGAATCGCGTCATAGGGAATATTTTCGTTTGCAAGAATCCGCACATACTTACCCTATGCTACTTTCAAGGGATACACTTTCTCGGAATGCAGAATTTCGCCGGCGTATTTCAGACATGCCAGTATATCGTCATGGGTAAGACCGGGATAATTCCTCAACACCTCTGATTCCGGCCATCCCTGAGACAGCAGGTTAATAACGAACTCAACAGCAATTCGTGTACCCCGTATAACCGGCTTTCCTACAAGCACTGTCGGGTCTACGGTGATATGATCCTGCCAGTTCATAGCCAGCCTCCTTCCATAAAAATGATTGCATCTAACAGGTTGTTGAAAAAGCAATCTTTTCCAGGCTGGTCAAAAACATCCAGATGCAAGGCGCGCGAAATCCTGAGGAATGAGTCGTACTTTCCAGTACGTCGCAATGACGAAGGATGAGCGTAACGCAGCAGATGGGTGTTTTCAACAGCCTGCTAAAGCCTCATAATTACTGTATACTATAGCTGTCAATAAGGTCAACGGGAATGCCGGGATAATTCCTGTATTGCTGGTTTTAGCATAATCCGACTGTTATGCTATTTCTTCTCGCCCCGCTCCCAGATTTGAATCTGGCGCATGCCTTTCTCCTTCTGGGTATAGTCCCGCATCACAATCCGCTCAGGAGTTACTTTCGTCACTATCTTGGTTGCTTTAATCGCCTGGAGAAGCTCCGGTGTCATCTGCAGGGGAAGCGTCGGCAGGTAGACGTTCAGGGCCTCATCAAAGCCGGGATCGCCGCCTTTCAGCAGCTGTGCGGTCCCCACCACCTGAATGCTGAGCGGCTCTTTAAAATAGTTATGGTGCTCAAGCTGCTTCACATAGGCAAGGGACACGTTTTTATTGGCTGCCATCTGAAACAGCTTCTCGGTCTGCTTCTCGGACATGGCATAGAAGCTGAGCGTTTTAGGATCAATCACAAATTCAATCACTGTTGAGAGCGGCTTATTGCCGTAAGCAGTGCTGAGCACGTAAATCTCCCGGTAGTCACCCGTGCCTTTCACAATCTCAGCAATGCGTTTTTCAACTTCTTCACGCGAAAGCGTGCCGGTTTTACTCTTTGTCAGGGTCATGGTGGCCGCGGTGTAGGCATCCACACCGTTCCACACGTGGCACCCCTGGCATTTCAGCTCCTTGTCATAGGCCGGATGCCCGGGCGGCACCTTGGTTGCCTTGGTATAGAGATATTTGGGGCCGCCTTTTTCCGCGGCAGAGCAGTAACCGGCAGCGAACACAAAAACAGCAACAAACATTAGCAGCACACAGAACTTTTTCATCATAGAATCCTCTCCTTAAAAAAATGTTTAAAGCTATCAGCGGTCAGCCTTCAGCGTTTATTAATTTCTTTTCACTTTTCACTTCAAATTTTAAACCCCTGCCGCCTTAAATGTCGTACTTATAATCGCCTGGGCTTCTTGAATGATGCGGGCGAGGTGCTCGCTGCCCTTAAAGCTTTCCGCATACAATTTATAAATATCCTCGGTGCCGGAAGGCCTTGCCGCGAACCATCCGTTTTCCGTCTTCACTTTGAGCCCGCCGATGGAAGCATTGTTCCCGGGCGCCCTGGTCAGGGCAGCGGTTATTTTTTCCCCGGCAAGGGCTGAAGCGGTGATGCTCTCCGAAGACAGTTTTTCCAGCACTTGCTTTTGTGCCGCTGTTGCTGCCGCGTCTATCCGCTCATACACCGGATTGCCGAATTGTTCCGTGAGCTCATGATAGTGTTCGCCGGGGTCTTTCCCGGTCCGGGCAGTAATCTCCGCTGCCAGAAGCGACAGTATAAATCCATCCTTATCTGTTGTCCAGACTGTTCCGTCCATGCGCAGAAACGATGCGCCGGCGCTCTCTTCCCCGCCGAAGCCGCAGGAGCCGTCCAGTAACCCATCCACAAACCACTTGAACCCGACCGGCACCTCGCACAGTTTTCTCCCCAGATACTGCGCGACCCGGTCTATCATGCTGCTGCTCACCAGGGTTTTGCCCACTGCCGCGTCCCTCGACCAGCCGCTGCGGTTCTGAAACAGATACCGGATTGCAACCGCCAGATAGTGGTTCGGGTTCATGAGGCCGCTGCTGCGGGTGACAATCCCGTGCCGGTCAAAGTCCGGGTCATTGCCGAAGGCAATGTCATATTTGTCTTTGAGCTGGATAAGGCTGGCCATGGCAAAGGCAGACGAGCAGTCCATCCTTATTTTACCGTCCTTGTCAACAGTCATGAAGCTGAAGGCAGGGTCTACTCTTTTATGCAGCACCTCAAGCCGCAGGCCGTAGCGCTCTGCAATCGGCTCCCAGAAGAAGAGCCCGGCGCCGCCGAGGGCATCGGCGCCGATTCTCAGCCCCGAAGAGCGGATTGCTTCGATGTCAATGATGTTTGCCAGGTCTTTGACATAGGGCAGTATATAATCATGGTCATGGGTGGTTGCGGCACGCAGCGCGCGCTCATACGGGATTCGCTCAATCTCCCTCCGGCCCTTCTTTAAAAAATCATTGGCCCTGTTTTCAATCCAGCGCGTGATCGCGGTATCTGCCGGTCCGCCCTGCGGCGGGTTATATTTGATGCCGCCGTTATCAGGAGGGTTATGGGACGGCGTGATCACAATCCCGTCAGCAAGGCCGGAAGTTTTGTTGCGGTTAGCGGTGAGGATGGCATGGGATATTACCGGCGTGGGGGTGTAGCCCGCATCCCGGTGAATTATAACTTCGACCCTGTTTGCTGCAAGCACTTCCAGCGCGGTCGCGTGTGCCGGCTCTGAAAGGGCGTGGGTGTCCATGCCCAGGAACAGGGGGCCGGTAATGCCCTGCTCTCTGCGATAGCAGCATACTGCCTGGGTGATGGCAAGAATGTGGTCTTCATTAAAGCTGTGTTTAAGCGACGAACCGCGGTGCCCGGACGTGCCGAATGCCACCTGTTGTCCGGGCTGCGAGACATCCGGATGCAGGGTATAGTACGCGCTCACCAGTTTGGGAACATCGATAAGCATTGACAGCGGAGCAGGCTTTCCAGCCAGGGGATGAAGTGTCATGGTTTGCCCCTTTTACGTTACCATTATATTATACCGTTACCGTATCTCCGGCATGAGTGTCCACTTGATAAACCAGACCCTTGTCTCCGGCGCCCGGTCCAGGCGCACAATGCCGCCGTTTTGAAATTTCACCACCGTGCGGTCGGGAGAGCCGCTTATCAGATAGCTCACCAGCCGCTCCATAAACGGCAAATGGCCGACAAGCATCACATTTTCAGATCCGGCTATGCTTTTGGCAGCCAGGGCCACATCATCCAGCGGGTCCAGCCCGCTCACCTCCTGTATGCCTCCCGGCGGTTTCAGGAAATAAGCCATGATTTCCGCTGTCTGGCGTGCCCGGGTTTTTCCGCTGTGCTTTATAAGATCAACTTCTATTTTATGCCCCGCTGCATCCCGGGCAATGCGCTCCACCGTATCCCGCCCGTCATCGGTGAGCGGGCACTCAGGGTCAATCTCCTTTGGCACGCTGGTGCCGTGCTGTACAAGAAAAAGCGCCATAGAGCCTTTCCTCCTTGCGCATGAGTGTCACCATGGAACCACCGGGGACTCAAATAATTTTTTCATACTATACTACTCTTCAATTTGAAACTGCAGAAACTTCGATATGAAAAATAAAATTTTTCCTGATTTCCTGAGTTCCAGATTCTTATTATTGAACTTTCCCCAGATAGACAAGAATTGCCCGCAGCAGGGACGCGCTGTGTCCGAGCTGCCGGTAGGCCTCATCTTTTGTCATGACACGGTTTTCCCGCTTCAGCCTGAGCCCCAGATAGCGCGCGGTGTTGGCCAGCTGCGCGATCTCCCGTGCCAGGTCGTCCTCGAATTTCTCCGGCCGCAACACAATAGGGTGCATGTTTTCTGCTATTCTGCCATGATGCTCCATAACTTCCTCGTCAACAATACCGTCATTTTTAAGGTGAAAACGCCGGTTAAATTCATCATTGGGAAAGTTGTGGAGCGGCTGGGACAAATCCCCGACATAGTGGGCGCAGTAGGCCAGATGATATTCGGCATATTTTTGCGCAAGGGTGCTCTTTTTATATTCCCGCAGCGCCGCTATGATGGCGCCGTAGAGATGGCCCTCTGCATCGCGCGGGTCATTGTAGCGCGGCACCTGGGCATGTACCAGCGCCGCAGTTACCTCACGGTTTTCGTTATTATTGCAAATATGATTATAGGCTTCAATTTTTCCTGCCTTGATTTTGGCAATGTCTGCTCCCACGGCATTAAACCACCGGTCGTACCCGGCAGCCTTTGCAATGGAAACATGGGTCTTGTCATACCAGCCAAAGGCAGCAGAATGCAGAAAAAGAATCAGGCAGCAGAGCGCCGCAGCGCTCACTATCCGTTGTTCAGCAGTATGCATGGTTTATATCTCCCGTAAAAAATTGCGCCCTGCTAACGCTGGCATTGCGGGCAGTAAAATGTTGAGCGCTGCCCGCTGCGCTGCGAGCGCACCCTGCGGCCGCAGACATAACACGGCTCACCACTGCGGCCGTATACCCTGAGCCTGCGCTGAAAATAGCCCGGATCACCTGATGCGCCATGGAAGTCCCTGAGCGTTGTCCCGCCGGCGGCAATGGCGCTTCTCAGGGTCTTTTTAATTGCCGCCGCAAGGTGCCGGCAGCGCGGCCGCGATATTTTCCCGGCCGCAGTGAGAGGGTTTATCCCGGCCAGAAAAAGTGCTTCGCTGGCATAAATATTTCCCACGCCGCTTACTACCTTGTGGTCCATGATAAACTGTTTTATCGAAATTTTTCTCCCCCGGGACCGCTCGTAGAGATAGTCACCGGAGAAAACCGCGCTCAGCGGCTCCGGCCCGCTCACAAAAAGCAGCGGGTGCTGCAGGGGCTCTCCTGCCGACCACAGCAGGGCGCCGAAGCGCCGCGGGTCGCAGAACCTGAGGCAGGCGCCGCTGTCAAAGATAATATCAGCATGGTCATGCTTGCCGGCAGCGGTCCCGGCAGGCAGTATGCGCAGGCGCCCGCTCATGCCCAGATGCAGGATAATGCTGCCGCTATCGCAGCGCAGCAGCAGGTATTTGGCGCGCCGCTCCACCGACTGTATTACCCGGCCGCGCACCATAGCGGCCAGTTCAGCGTGCACCGGCCAGCGCAGGCTGCGGTTGCGAAGTATTACATCCACTATTTTCCGTCCCACCACATGCGGCTCCAGTCCGCAGCGTATGGTTTCAACTTCCGGGAGCTCCGGCATCTCGTTCTCCTCTGAAGCTTTCTAACAGGCTGTTGAAAAACACCCACCTGCTGCGTTACGCTCATCCTTCGTCATTGCGACGTACCGGAACGTACGCCTCATTCCTCAGGATTTCGCGTGCCTTGCATCTGGATGTTTTTGACCAGCCTGAGAAAAACTACTTTTTCATCTACCTGCTAAAATACGGCTTGCAGGATGCTGTAGTGTTTTTTATGCGGTGACTCAGGTCCGCGTTATGCGCCAGCACTGGTGAATGCGCGGGCTGCGGCTGAAATCCTCCGGTATGGTTGCCGCGGTGATGTCTTGTATCCGCAGCGTTTTCAGCGCCTCCGTATCCATCTTGAACCTGCGGAAGTTATTAGAGAAAAGCAATATTCCATCGTGCTCAAGATGCTCCGCGCACAGACGCACCAGTTCTACATGATCCCGCTGCAGGTCAAAATCATGGGCTCTGTCCCGCGCGTTGGAAAATGTCGGCGGGTCAAGGAATATGAGACCGTAGCGCTGCCGCTGCTGTTTCAGCCACTCGACGCATTCAGCGCGGATACCCGTATGCCGGTTGCCGCCGCAGTTGTTAAGCACCAGATTCTCACGCGCCCAGGAGAGGTAGTTCTGCGAGCTGTCAACGGTGGTCGTGGCAGTGGCGCCGCCAGCTGCCGCGTAGACCGTGGCGGTGCCGGTATAGGCAAAAAGATTCAAAAAGCTCTTTCCCCGGGCCAGCTTCCGGATCAGCGCTCGGGTGAGACGATGGTCCAGAAACAGGCCGGTATCAAGGTAGTCGGTGAAATTTACCAGAAATTTAAACGTGTCTTCCCGCACCTCCTGAAAAGCATGCCGGGAATCCTGTTTCTGATACTGGTTTGCCCCTTTTTGCCGCTTGCGTATTTTGAAATACATATTTTTCGGGGCAATCCCGAGAACCTCAGGCACCGCTGAGCGCACCTCCTCGAGCCGCTGCCGGGCCTTTAGCGGGTCAACAGTCTTTGGCGGCTCGTATTCCTGAACATACGCCCATTGTTCATAGCGGTCAATGGCAACCGCATATTCCGGCAGGTCCGCATCATAGAGCCGGTAGCAGTAGATGCCTTCGCGCCGCGCCCATTTTTCCCGGTGCCGGAGGTTTTTCCGCAGCCGGTTGGAAAACATCCCGGCTCCCGGCATTTCAGCATGCGACGGCTGAGCCGCACGTGCTGGAACAATACCGGCAGGGCTATCAACCCGGCGTGGTACGTTTTTAAAAATCCGCTCCGGCCGGACTTCAAACTGCAGGAGCCGGCACTCGAGACTGCCGTTATACAGGGTATTCACCCGGACCGCCCGCAGCCCTATGGATTTGGCGAGCTCCAGATTTTCCGTGAGCACTGCTGCCTTCCATCCGCTGAACTGCGCGATAAGAACCTCGCCGAGGCGTTTGTAGAGAGGGTGCAGCGCTTCAATAACGCCCAGCCGTTCGCCATAGGGCGGGTTGACCGCCACCAGGCCGGGTACGACGCCGGCATCCCCGGCAGGAGCTGCAGCGCCAAGGTCTTTCTGCTCGATTTCCACCCTGCCGGCAAGGCCGGCGCGCTTTACCGCGGCGAGCGCTATGCGCACTGCCCGGCTGTCCGCGTCATAGCCGAAGATGGCAGGCAGGCGCTCCAAGCCGTGTTCCCGGCGCTGCCGCGCTTCCCGGAGCAGGTTCTCCCATAGCTTCTGGTTATGGCCCTTCCAGCGCAAAAAGCCGAAACAGGCTCTCTCCAGTCCGGGCGCGCTGTCTGCTGCCATCAGGGCCGCCTCAATCGGCAGGGTGCCGGAACCGCACATGGGATCAACCAGCGCTCCCCCAGCGCGTGCGATATCCGGCCACCGGCTGCGCAGCAGCAGCGCTGCCGCAAGGTTTTCTTTCAGCGGCGCGGCAACGCTTTCCCCCCGGTAGCCGCGCTGGTGGAGGCTCGCGCCTGAGAGGTCTATGTTCACAGTCACCGTGTCCTGATCCAGGTGCACATGCACCCGCAGGTCCGGCCGCTTTACATCAATTGACGGCCGCCTGCTGGTTTTCTCCCGAAACCGGTCAACGATGGCGTCTTTCACTTTGAGGGCGCCGAAATGGGTATGGGTGATCCAGGTGTGCGCAGCGGTCAGGTCAACCGCGAGCGTATTCTCGGCAGAAAGGTGTTCTTCCCAGGCAATGGCATGTATCCCTTCATACAGCTCATCAACAGCTGTTGCGGGAAAGGTTGTAACCGGCAGGAGAATTCTGCTGGCAATGCGTGACCACAGGCATGCCCGGTACGCGGTCTCGAGCGTCCCTTCAAACGCGACCCCGGCACGGGTCTCTTTCACCGCTATCGCGCCGAAGCTTTGCAGCTCGGCGGCAAGAAGATCCTCCATGGATTTCGGCGCGGTAGCAAAAAACGGCAAACGCGAAGACATTGCGATAAACTCACGGAACTAACAGTTATTGAAAAAGTAATTTCCCCAGGCTGACAGCCGGATCAGTCGGCGGTCAATGCCCGGTCAAGGGCAGTGATTAAGGGTTCCAGGCCTTTCCTGGTGACCGCGGAGATGGGAAATACCCGCTTCGCATCTGCTTTGGAAAGCCCGGCGATAAATGCTTTCAGCAGCCGCTGGTCAGGATCAAGATCAATTTTATTGGCGGCAATGAGCATCTTTTTGTCACTCAGATCACGGCCGAATTTTTTCATTTCCTGCCGCAGGATTTTAAAGGCTTCATGGGCAGGGGGGTCGGCAAATTCCGAGATATCGATCACCACCAGCAGCACCCGGGTCCGCTCCACATGCTTTAAAAACTGGATGCCCAGGCCCCGGCCTTCTGCGGCGCCCGCTATGATTCCCGGAATGTCTGCGATGACAATGCTCCGGTAGTCAGGCCGGTCTATCACCCCCAGGTGCGGCCGCAGGGTGGTAAACGGGTAGTCAGCGATCTTCGGCCGGGCATGGGAGACCGCGGTTATAAAAGAGGATTTGCCGGCATTGGGCAGCCCCACCAGCCCCACATCCGCAATCACCTTAAGCTCCAGTGCCGCGGCAAAGGAAACACCCGGCTTTCCCTCTTCAGCGCGGCGCGGGGCCTGATTGGTGGAGGTGGCAAAGTGCTGGTTGCCGCGGCCCCCGGCGCCGCCCTGCGCCAGCAGGACCTTAACCCCCGGCTCCAGTATTTCGCAGAGCAGCTCCTCGGTATCGGCATCGCGCACAATGGTGCCGCACGGGACTTTCACCAGCAGGTCTTTTCCCTTCTTGCCGGAGCAGTTGTTGCTCCCTCCCGGCTGTCCGTTCTGGGCAACAAGTTTCGGCGTATGCCGAAAGCGCGACAGGGTGTTCAGGTTTATCTCTCCGATAAAATATACTGAGCCGCCATTGCCGCCGTCCCCTCCGTCAGGACCGCCTTTCGGCAGGTACTTCTCCCGGCGAAAGGACATGCACCCCCGGCCGCCGTGCCCTGATTTGATGATAACAGTTGCCGTATCGACAAACATTGAAAGCCTCGAACGCAGCTGTCAGCAATCAGCCGTCAGCTTTAGATTCTTACGTAGCGTAATCTGAGAAATTTGCTCTCACACTGTGTATCGTTAGGCTTCTGGTGAAAGCAGTTACGGGCGGTGCGAGCACAGATTCCGGCAAAAACACAAATTGTTCCAGCGAGCACTTAGCCCGAACAAATGAACCAGAAGCCTGACAATAAA
>Ga0172368_10001579_pt1 | contig 30908 bp, 25 predicted proteins | sample Lak11m_FD_114540 | JGI IMG/M metagenome (GOLD analysis project Ga0172368, IMG submission 114540) | Freshwater microbial communities from Kabuno Bay, South-Kivu, Congo - kab_022012_11m | ecosystem: Environmental > Aquatic > Freshwater > Lake | place: Democratic Republic of the Congo: South-Kivu...
CAAGACGGGCACCGCCGGCGGCACGCGCATGAGCATGGACACCTATCTGGACTTCGCGGTGAAGGATTTCCCGACCTGGGAGGCGTTCAGGCCGCGCTACCTGGGGCCGGTGGCGGAGCGCTACCCGGCGGACTGGGCGGCGGTGAAGGAGACGGCGCGGGGCACCGCCCTGCCGCTGACGCTGCTCAACCCGCTGGGCGGCACCTTCGGTTATTACAGCATGCTGCGCAACTGGATGGGCACCGAAAACCTGTCCTACCTCTTTTACGACAACACCCCGCTGATCGAGGCGTGCCTGGAGTTCCTCACCGAGTTCGCCATCCGCGCGCTCACTCCCGCGGTCGAGCAGATTCACTTCGACTTTTACTATATTCACGAGGATATGTCGTATAAGAATGGCCCGCTGGTCTCGCCGGAAATGTTCCGCCGGCTATTTCTGCCGCACTATAAACGGTTCGTCGGTTTCCTGCGTAAATACGGCGTCGATGTCATCCTGGTCGATACCGACGGGAATCCGGAAGTGCTGCTCCCCCTCTTTATCGAAGCGGACGTGGACGGTTTCGGCCCCGCCGAGCGCGCGGCGGAGATGGATCCGCTGGACATCCGCAAGAAGTTCGGCAAGGAGATCTGCATGATCGGCGGCGTGGACAAGCGCGAGATCGCCAAGGGGCGGAAGGAGATCGACGCGGAGGTGAAGCGGCTGGCCCCGCTGGTCGAGGAAGGCGGCTTCATTCCCACCATCGATCACGCCGTGCCGCCGGACGTATCGCTGGAGAATTTCGTGTATTATCTGGAGGTGAAGCGGAAGGTGATTTTCGGGGGGTAACAACGTGCAGGGGAGGCGGGGACAGCCCCTAAGATACCGGCAACAGGCGTAAAGGGTGGGGACAGGCACTTTATATGAAGGGCCGGGGCAGTCCCTGGCGGCGCGCATGCATAGGAAAGCTGAAAGAGGCGATTATGACCACTATTTCCAATATCATCACTCTTGCCAATGAGCGCCTCATGCTCGGTTTTGATATCGCGAACGGCGGCGCACTGGGGTCGCTGCGCGATAGGGCGAGCGGGTACGAGTTTATTCGTGATGCGGCGGCGCCGAAGACGCTCTTCCGGCTGGCGCTGGTGGATGCGGAGCGGCAGGTGACCTGGCTCGACGCCCGTGATGCCGGGAACGTCACCACCGAAGAGATTCCCGACGGACAGATCATCCGCAGCGTGTTCGGCGAGATGACCGTTACCGTGACGGTGACCCTCAATGGCGATCTTTCCTGCTGGCGCATGCGCGTGGAGGGCGTGCCGGCGGGGCGGGTGGTGAAGGAGATGCAGTGCCCGGTGCTTTCCGGGGTGCTGTCGGTGGGCGGCGGTGTGCCGGGGGAGGCGGTGGCCACTCCCGTCCAATCCGAGGGCTACCTTTTCACTGATCCGTTCCCGGTGGTAGACCACCTTCCGGTGAAGGCCGGGTATCCGGAGTGCCGGCATGCGGGCATGGGCGAGGTGCACGGGATGTATCCCGGCGGGCTGGCGATGCAGATGCTGCTCTACTACAACGCGCAGTCCGGCATCTACCTGGCTGCCCATGACGCGGACATGCACGTGAAGGGCTTCCATCTGGGGCAGATGGCGGATTGGGGGCAGTTCCCGGTGCTGTGGGTGAACCACTGCCCGCCCGAAGCGCCCGGCGCCGTCGCCTTCGAATACGACACGGTGGTCGGCGTCTTCCACGGCGACTGGCACGCCGGCGCCGATATTTACAAGGCGTGGGCGCGAAAGCAATGGTGGTGCGAGAAGACGCTGGCGGAGCGCGACATCGCCCCCTGGCTGCGCGAGGGCTTCGGCGTATGGCAGATGTCCAATTTCCACATCCCGGAGATCAAGCTCAACCACTCGCTCGATCAGATCGCCGAAGAGGTGAACGGCATCTCCGCCGACACCGGCGTGCCGATCGCTTCGCTGATCTTCAACTACGAAAAGGGCGGCGCGTGGACGGGTCCCATCGGCCTGCCGCCGAAGGAAGGCGCGGAGGCCTGCCGCGCGGCGATGCGGAAGCTGAAGGACGCGGGCAACCACGGCTTTGTCTACATCCCCGGCGGCAACTGGTATGTCGCCATCGATTCTTACGACCCGCCCTTCGACAGTTGGAAGGAATACGAGGAGCGCGGAAAAGCGATCGCCATCGTCACGGAGAAGGGCGAGCCGAACATCGGGAGCTGGTACGGCGGCTGGCATTCCTCCTGGCTGTGTCCACATACCGAGGGCAACCGCGAAATCCTCGCCAAAGAGTTGCTGGATTGCATGTCCTGGGGCATCGATTGGGTGCAGATCGACAACTTCCCCTGCGGCGGCCCGATGGCCTGCTACTCGATGGAACATGGGCACTCGAAGGGCTACGGCGCTTGGATCACCGAGGACTGGATCGACACACTGGCCGACGTGCGCCGGCGCATCAAGGCGGTCAATCCCGACGCTGTGCTCTCCACCGAGGGCGTGTGCGAGGTGTTCATCCCCTCGCTGGATATTTACGACCAGCGCGCCGGCAATATGGAATATTTCGGCCACCACAACCCCGGCCACCCGGCGGGCGGGCGGCTGATCCCCATCTTTGAATATGTCTACGGTCCGTACATCACCGGCTACCTGGCCGCCTACCCGGAGACGAACCGGCCCGAGGTGCTATACTGGGCACGCAGCCTGGGCAAGGCGCTGTCGCTGGGCGTCATCCCCAACGGCGGGCGCTACTGGCCCACACCGGCGCAGTCTAATCCGGTGACGCTGGCCTTTTACAAGAAGGTCATCCGCGCCACGAAGGACGCGTGGAAATACCTGATGTTCGGCGAGATGCTCCCCCCGCCGAACATCGACGTGCCGGAGATCGAGGCATCGTATCTGCAGTTCACCGGCGAATGCCTGGATCACCTGCTGGAGAAGAACCGCCACGTGGTGACCGATGCCGCCGTGCAGCACGCCGCCTGGCGCGCGGTGGACGGCAGCATCGGCTACCTTTTCGCCAATATCTCGCAAGAGATGGTGGACTTTACCTTCACACTGTCCAATTATGGTGAGCAAGGCTCCTTCCGCGTAGAGACAAATACTGATGGCTGGCGCAAGGTTGTGGCAGAGAGCATGCCGTTGCCTTGTGACTTTACACTTTATATGGAGCCGCTGTCGATCACGATCATCGAGGTGATGCCAGCTCATTAACAGGAACCAAATCAGCATCGCGATAATTCCGATCTCGTTACAGCAAAACGGGCATTAACAATTGCTGCCGGGCGCGCGGCTGTCGCCAGGCTTCCATACAGTGCTCATTCTCAGACCTAAACAAATGCGAGACAGGGATTGATTCCATTACCTGTTTTTCAGTTATACTGAAGAAGACCATGGACCGCACCGCAGGACGTGCCGGCGCAGGCGGATCAACACGTATGAGGTTATCGCGATGGCCAAAATATATAACGCTCCTTACTCCGGCGACCGCTTGAGCCGCGTTGCCTTCCCCATGGGCGGGTTTGGCGCGGGGATGATCTGCCTGGAGGGAACCGGGGCGCTGTCGCATGTGTCGCTGCGGCACCGACCGGAGGTATTCAACGAGCCGATGATCTTCGGCGCGCTGCAGGTGAAGGGGGCGCCGGCCGCCCGCGTGCTGGAGGGGCCGGTACCGCTATGGAAAGCGTTCGGGCCGGCGGGCGCCGGCAATGGCGCATCCGGGAAGACCTACGGCCTGCCGCGTTTCGCCGAAGCGGAATTCGCCGCCCGCTTCCCTTTCGGCATCGTCTCCCTGCGTGACGAGACGATGCCCGTCGCGGTGGAGATCGCCGGCTGGAGCCCGTTCATCCCCGGCGATGCGAATAATGCCAGCCTGCCTGTCTGCGCGCTGGAGTACCGCTTCTGCAACACCTCCCAGACGCCGGTCGAGGCGGTTTTCTCCTTCCACGCAGCCAACTTTATGGCGGTCGGGAAGGATGCCGGCGCGTCGGTGGCGCCGGCCGAGAACGGTTTCCTGCTCGCGCAGCCGCCCACCAAAGACAAGCCATGGGACGAGGGCGCCTTCGCTGCCTGCCTCCTTGGTGACACCCCGGCGGTCGATTGCGCCTGGTTCCGTGGGGGGTGGTTCGACGCGCTGACCATGCTCTGGAAACACATCGACGCCGGCGACGCCATCAGCAACCCGCCGCATGCGGAAGGCGGCTCCGGCGGCGGGGGCAGTCTCTACCTGCCCTTCACGCTGGAACCGGGCAAGGTGCGCACCGTGCGCCTGCTGCTGACGTGGTACGTGCCGAAAAGCGACCTGCGCGTGGGGGCCGACCAGGAGACCAACACCCGCGGCGCCTGCTGCGGGGAGGCGCTGCCGCCGGCGAAAGAAGCCTACGTCCCCTGGTACGCCGCCCGCTTTGCCTCCATCAGCGAGGCGGCCGCCTACTGGCGCGATCATTACGCCGCCCTCCGCGCCGCCACGCAGACCTTCACCGACTGCTTCTACGACACCACGCTGCCGCCCGAAGTGGTGGAGGCAGTCGCTGCCAACCTGCCCATCCTGAAATCTTCCACCTGCCTGCGCCAGGCCGATGGTCGCTTCTGGGGGTGGGAGGGCTGCTGCGACGGCAGTGGTTGCTGCAGCGGCACCTGCACCCACGTCTGGAATTACGCGCAGGCGCTGCCGCATCTCTTCCCGGCGCTCGAACGCTCACTGCGCGAGACGGAATTCCTCGTCAGCCAGGACGCGTCCGGCCACCAGACCTTCCGCGCCAGCCTGCCCATCCGCCCGCCCGCGCACGACTTCCACGCCGCCGCCGACGGCCAGCTCGGGGGCATCGTCAAGGTTTTCCGCGAATGGCGCATCAGCGGCGACACCGACTGGCTGCGCGACCTGTGGCCCAGGGTGAAGGACAGCCTGGATTACTGCATCGGCGCCTGGGATCCGGACAACACCGGCACGCTGCGAGAGCCGCACCACAACACGTATGACATTGAGTTCTGGGGCGCCGACGGCATGTGCACCAGTTTCTACCTCTCCGCCCTGCGCGCCGCCGTCCACATGGGCCGGGCGTGCGGCGATGACGTGCGACGGTACGAGGAGGTTCTCGCGCGCGGTAAAACGGCAATGGAGACCGCTCTCTGGAACGGCGAATACTTCATCCAGCGGGTACAGTGGAAGGGCCTGCACGCCGTGGATCCCACCGGCAACACGCGGTGGAACGTGGGCGACTATTCCCCGGAGGCGCGCGCGCTGCTGGAGCAGGAAGGCCCGAAATACCAATACGGCGGCGGCTGCCTCTCCGACGGCGTGCTTGGTGACTGGCTGGCGCGCGTCTGCGGTCTGGAGACGGTGCTCGATCCGGGGAAGGTGGCGAGCCATGTGATCTCCGTCTTCAAATATAACTTCCGCGCATCGCTGGCCGATCACGCCAATCCGCAGCGTCCGAGTTATGCCTTTGGGCAGGAAGGCGGCCTGCTGCTCTGCTCGTGGCCGCAGGGCGGCGAGCTGTCGCTGCCCTTCGTCTACAGCAACGAAGTGTGGACCGGCATCGAATATCAGGCCGCCGCCCACCTGATCCTGCTGGGCAAGGTCGAGGAGGGGCTGCGGATCGTGCGCGCTGTGCGCGACCGGTATGACGGCCGCTGGCGCAATCCCTTCAACGAATACGAGTGCGGCCACTGGTACGCCCGCGCCATGTCTTCCTACAGCCTGCTGCAGGCCCTCACCGGCGCCCGCTATGACGCGCTGGAAAAGATCCTTTACCTCGATTCCCGCCTGCCCGGTGATTTCCGCGCCTTCCTCGCCACCGCCACCGGCTACGCCACCGTCGGACTGCGCGACGGCAAGCCATTTGTGGAGGTGAAAAGCGGGACGATCGAGATCGAGCAGATTGTGTTCGCCGGCGCGGGGATAGAAGTAATGTAGGTCCGGCGTTTCGCGTAATACTCCATATGGAACATATACAGGTTGACTTATGAAACGTGAATTTCGATATGTTGGTGAATTCCTCTACTGGTCATATGCTAGTTTAGCTATGGCCCATGCAGCTGTGTCGCAAAACGCAGATAAATACGAGAGAGTTCACTACATTATAAGAACAAGACTTTATAATGGTCTGCGCAGTGGCTCTATGCGAATCGGTCCACTTGCTGATGATGAACGATTAAAGTTAATAATTCCTCAAGCCTGTAGCTACTGCGGAAGCCATCATCATTTGGCGGTTGATCATTTAATTCCACTAAAACTTGGTGGCGAAGATCGCGGGGATAACTTGGTGTGGGCCTGTAGAACATGCAACTCATCGAAAGGTGCGTCAGATGTGTTAGAATGGCTGTTGGGGAAAGGGGTATTCCCTCCTGTATTACTACTCAGACGCTACCTAAAAATAGCTATCGACTATTGTCTCTGTAATGAAATTATAAATTACTTAATCACAGAGGTTCCTCCGCTTCCATTCTCGCTACACGCGATTCCGCATGATTATCCATCCCCTCGTGAACTCTGTTTATGGATCATCCCGTTGCGATAATAATATCAGTGCGTTGGAGCCGCATCCCTTTATGGGTGTGCGGGCGGTTCATGAATAATCCGGGCTAACCACTAACCAATTTCTATGATTATCAGCGCCAGCCGCCGAACCGATATACCGGCCTTCTACACGGAGTGGTTCATGGACCGCGTGCGGGAGGGGTATTGCGATGTCGTCAATCCCTTCCGCGCGGACCAGGTGTCGCGCGTCTCGCTGCGGACGGAGGACGTGGATGTCATTGCCTTCATGACGCGCAACGCCCGCCCGCTGCTGCCGCACCTGGCGGAGCTGGATGCACGCGGCTTGCGTTACTATTTTCAATACACGCTGACCGGCTATCCGCGCCAGTTGGAGACGAATACCCCCACCGTAGCGGACACGCTGGACACACTGCACCGCCTGGTCGAGCACGTCGGGCCGGACCGGCTGATCTGGCGTTATGATCCTATCCTCTTCACCACACTTACCCCGCCGGTGCACCATACCGAGGAATTTGCTTGTTTGGCGGAAGCACTCGACGGCCTGACCCGGCGCGTCACCGTCAGCATTATGGACGATTATCGCTGGGCGAGGGCAAGGCTGAAGCGGTTGGAAGAGGCCGGGGTGTTGCGCCTGGACATTTCACCGGAAGATGCGGAATTCGGCCATACGATATACTCGCTGGCCAACACCGCGCGCGAGCACGGCATGGAGATCTTCAGTTGCGCCGAGCCCATCGATCTGTCGCCATACGGCATCGCTCCCGGCAAGTGCATCGATGACGCCTACCTTCGCCGCACCTTCGGCATCGAGGTGAGCGGACGCAAAGATCCTTCCCAGCGGAAACCCTGCGGCTGTGTGGTCAGTAAGGATATCGGCACGTACAACACCTGCCGGCATGGGTGCGTGTATTGTTACGCCACGCGGTCGATCTGAATCCATGAAAGGCAAGTCGCATGGGAGGGCGAGCGTCCTCGCGAGCCCCGCGCGAGGCATCCGTGATCGATTTTAGAACAGGTATTTACGTAGCCAGGGCGCGACAGGCAATATATGATGAGAACGGACGCGTGATCGGGGCTCGCGGGGACGCTCGCCCTCCCATGCGATATGCCTTCCCGTTTGGCTCGCGGGGACGCTCGCCCTCCCATGCGATACGCCTTCTTGTTTGGCTCGCGGAGACGCTCGCCCTCCCATACGATACGCCTTCCCGTTTGGCTCGTGGGGACGCTCGCCCTCCCATGCGATACGCCTTCCCGTTTGGCGCGCGGGGACGCTCGCCCTCCCATGGGATTAGACACCTGGCTTACCGCCATTCGATGATCTCGTCGATCTTCTTCCGCTGTTTCGGTAGCGGTTGTTCGGCAGGATGGCCGAGGGCGATGACGGCGAGAATCTCCTCGCCCGGCTTGAGTTCCAGGGCGCTCTGCAGGTCCTTTTTCGCCAGCAGCGGCGCGGTCATCCAGCAGGCGCCGTAGCCGCGCTCCTCGGCGGCCAGCACCAGGAAGGCGATGGCCGCGCTGATCGACTGCACGTCGGGATACCCGAACATGCCGGCGACTTCCCAGTGCTTCACACCCCGTTCAACCAGCGCGGCATCCAGCGCCGTGCGGTAGCCCTGGTTCACGAATACGATCAGCACGGGCGCATCGTTGAACGGCTGCGCCTGCTCGCGCCAGGCCTGCAGCCGCGTTATCTGGCCGGTCAATTCCGGCCATTCCGCCATCTCACCGATGCGGCGCCGTACCAGGTCGCCCAGCATTTTGCGCAGTTCGGGGGTGGCGAGGACAATGAAGCGCCACATCTGCCGGTTGGCGACGTTCGGCGCCAGCGTGGCCAGATCAAGCAGCCCGCGGATATCGACCGCGGACACCGGCTCCGCGGTGAACCGGCGGATGGTTCGCCGCCGGCGGATCGCTGCCTCGACATCCATCACAACACACTCCTTCCGGAAAACTAATATAAGGGTTGTTCGCCGCTCGTCTCGGAGAGCCTTCCAATCCTCCACCTGGAATTGACGAGTGTGCGAGAACACATTAGCATTAGGAATAAGGGATACGCATTATGAAAATTATTACCGTTTATGGCCCCGGCTGTGCCCGCTGCAAGCAGACCGAAGCACTCGTCCGTCGCGTGATAGAGGAGACCGGCATTGGAGCGGATGTTGTGAAAGTCAGCGACATCAGGGAGATTGTGACCGCCGGCATCCTGTCCACCCCCGCGGTGGCGGTAGATGGCGTCATCAAGGTTTCAGGCCGTGTGCCGAAGGCCGACGAAGTGAAGGCGTGGATCACCGCTTAGGGTGTTCCTGCCGGATCAGGGATTAACGACCGGCGGTGATGGGAAAGCATGGTACATGACGCCGTGCCGCATCCCCGCATGATGCCGTTTGCCGGCCGGGCGCGTTACCAGTGCATTTCGGATGAACCGGCTGTTGTGCGCCCGGTCTGCCGATACGGCGCCTTATTTGTTCCTGCCTGGTCGGTGACCCGGCAGGAACATTGCCATCAACGGGGAATTCTATTCACATGCTGGTCTTTTTCCGCGACGGCCCTAATGTCGCAACAGGGCGGCGGCGCCGCAACCAAACACGAAATCTGCGCAGTGGCGAGAAGTCGAGGATTAGTAATACAGTGAATGACTGTTCTGTAATCGGGGGCTCCAGTCGATGATTCATCAATTCCGGCATTATCTGCACGATCATCTGGCGACGATCAACTCGACGCCGCATTTTCTGCTGGCGATTGCCGCCAGCATTGTGGTGTTCGCGATCGTGATGACCCTCCTGCACCGGACATCCTCGCAGTTCAAAAAATGGCTGACCATTGTCTGCACGTTCGCGGCCGGGCTGTTTTTCTTCCTGGAATATGTCCTGCCCGTGCATAAGTTGAAGTCCGGGGGCGAAGGCAATGTCATTACGCCCTTCGTGGAGCCGGTGAGCAATTACATCCAGTATGTCCTGATCTGGACCATTTTCCTCGGCTTGATCAGCCTGGCGATCGTGCATGGGCGCCGTCTGTTCCAGCGCCAGCCGGGATGGCATAACAGCCTCGCGTTTTTCCTCGCCATGCTGGCGATGCTGGTGACGGGCTTCGCCACCCGCGTCGGTGTCACCGGGTTGACCGGGTTGAAGATCTCCTACGACAGTTTATTCTCCGGGTTCCTGCTTAACCTGGACGCCGCCATGTTCGCGCTGCTGGCATTCTACATCGCTTCCGCGGCCTACCGCGCTTTCCGCGTGCGCACGGTCGAGGCGGCGCTGCTGATGATATCGGCGCTCATCATCATGCTCGGTTTCGTGAGCTTCGGCGTCTCGCTCACCAGTTGGATCAAACCGCATTCCGGTTGGGCCTACTTCCGCATCGAGAATATCTCGCTGTGGCTCCTCAACTGGGTCAATATGCCGGGACAGCGGGCGGTGGCTATCGGCGTGCAGGTCGGCGCTGTCGCCATGGCCCTGCGCCTGTGGCTGAGCCTGGAACGAGGCGCATTCTTCTCGAAGGAGTCCTGACATGCTTCACCTGATGCAATCACTGGATCGCCGCTGGATCTACCTGATCCTCTCGATCGTGTTGATCGTGGCGCTGATCGTCGGGAAACCGGTGAAGCCGGTGGTACTCCCCTCCGTACAGTCATTATTCGATGCCGTCGAGAAGGCGCCGGCCGGCCCGACAGACGGCAAGATCATCCTGGTCAGCACTACGTTTGCGAACAACACGATCGGTGAAAACGGCAACCAGGCGCGCGCGGTCTTCCGGCACCTGATGCTGCGCCATAAGCGATTTGCCGTGCTGGCCGTCAGCGAGCCGGTTGGGGCCGAGATCGGACGGATTATCCCGACCAGTCTGGCAAAACGCTACGGCTACGTTTACGGTCGCGACTGGATCGATTTCGGCTACCAGGTCGGCACGCTGGCCTTCTTCAAGTCGTTCCCGCTGGACATCCCGGGCAACGTCAAGGTCGACGCGGTCAATCATAAACCGCTGGACCAGTATGAAATTATGCGGGGCATCAAAACCATCCAGGATAATGTGGCGCTGCACATCGAGCTCACCGCATCCGCCAGCCTGTTCGACTGGATGATGATCGTGCAGCCCATGACCAGGCCGCGGTTGAAGATCGGCTACGGCTGCACCGGCGTGATGGCGGCGGAGGCCTACCCTTACCTGGATTCCGGACAACTGATCGGCATGTTGCCCGGCCTGAAAGGCGCGGCGGATTACGAACGGCTGGTAGATGAGTTGGAAATGCGCCTCAAACCCGGCATCACGGCGGACCAGCTTTCCTTTGCGAGCATCCCGCGCATCAGCCTCTATCACTCCGCGCGGTACCTGATGTTCGCGCAGAACGCCGCCCATATTTTCGTTATCTTACTCATCATCCTCGGGAACCTTGGCATGTTCCTGACGAAACGGCAGGCCAAACCCGTGTCGAAGGAGGCCGCGAATGACTAACGATGTAAACGAAGCACCGATGGCCAAACCCGCCGACGGTGAATCGAAATGGTACGGGATTATCCTCCTTGCGGCGCTCGCGCTTCTGATCGTGCTGGGCATTGTCATGAACCACGGCACGAAAACGTTCGACCCGGATAGTCCCGGCGGCCACTATCTGCAATGGCGGACACTGCTCGGTGTCATCGTCACGCTGGGGATCTTCTCGATTCTTTACCGAGAAAATCCGATCTACCGTTTCATGGAGCATATCTTCATCGGGCTGGCGACCGGCTATTCGGCGATGTATCTCTGGTTCAATTTTGTCGAGCCGAAATGGTTTGACCCGATGATGCCGTCCTCGCTGGTGCATAAAACGACATTTCACGAAGCCGGCCAGGGGATGTGGTGGTACTGTTTCGCGTTATTGCTCGGCCTGCTGTTCTTCTCGGTCTACGTGCCGCGGCTGGCGTGGATGAACCGGCTCGCCATCGGCATCATCCTGGGGTATGTCTCCGGCGCAGCGCTGCAGATGTTCATCGGCCTGATTGCCCCGCAGATCACGTCGTCCTTCAAACCGCCCATCACCGCGTATAATCCCGGCAAACCCCTGCCGGCCGGGATGCCCTTCGATGCGAATAACCTGCACATCGCCGGCAGTTGGTATTTCCATCCGTTCTCCGTGGTGTTCATCGTCGTGCTGCTCTGCACAATGGCCTACTTCTTCTTCTCGGTGGAGCACCGCCGCAACGCCTGGATGCGCAAACCGGCCAATACCGGACGCTATCTCATCATGATTACGCTGGGGGCCATCTTCGGGACCACCGTGATGGGCCGCCTCTCGCTGCTCATCGCCCGCCTGGAATTCCTGCTCGCCAGTGTGACGGGATGGTGGCACGCGATCTTTCATTAACGGCAGCCGCACCCGTGAAGGGTGCGGCTACGGGGTGGGACACGAGAGGTGCCAGCAACTGTCCCACCACGTAGTTCGCCGCCAGCAGGCCGACGATGCCGGGGAGCATGCCCATGCTGGGCAGCACGCGGCGGGCGCGGCCCCGGCGGAAATAATCCTCCGCTGCCTCACCCAACGCCGCCGGATCGAAGGTCTCCCGCGGCGGCTCGGTCGAGTAGACGACCGGCACGGGCGCAACGATGCCGCGCTTGCGCAACGTCTGGCGCACCTTGCGCGCCAGCGGGCAGCCCGCCGTCTCCCAGATATTTCCCAGCCGTAACGCCGCCGGATCGGTGCGCGCGGCCGCGCCCATGGCGGAGATCACCGGCAGGCCGCGCTCCACGCACTGCGCCAGCAGCTCGCACTTCGGTCCCAGACTGTCGATGGCATCGATGACGAAATCCAGCGGCGGCGCCAGCAATGTGTCCGCGCTGTCGGCGTGGAAGAAGGTCTCGCGCAGATCGAGGACGATCTCCGGATTGATATCCCGCAGCCGCGCCGCGGCGACCGCTACCTTCGGCTGGCCGAGGGTGGAATGCAGCGCGTAGAGCTGCCGGTTGAAGTTGCTGGAGCCCACGCGGTCGAAATCCACCAGCCGCAGATAGCCGATCCCGCTGCGCGCCAGCGCCTCCGCGGCAAAGGACCCCACCCCGCCCAACCCGAACAGCGCCACCCGCGCCGCTCCCAGGCGCCGCAGGCCGTCTTCACCGATCAACAGCTCAGTTCGTCCGAAAAATGGATGCATGATGGTTGATGATACCGCATCAATGAGGTAGGTGAAAAGGAAGGCTGAAAGATAGATTCTCGAGTAATAGCCCCGCTTTGATTCGTCCAATCGGTTCGATCGGTCTGATTATTATTGTGAGCATGGCCAAAATATCAAACAAAGACCCTACGTGAAGAATAAAAGCATCCCCCTTTCCACGCGGTGAGGGGGATGCTTTTTATCGATCAGCCGACGGCTTACTGCCCGAAGGGGAAGGGCATGCCGCCGCCACCCCCGTCGGGCGCGTTGTTCGACCCGTCCGGGGACGGCGCGCCATGCGGGGACTGAGCTCCCGCCGGCGGCTGCATGCGGGACTCGAAGTCGTCCGGTTTATCTCCGACCTTTACGCGCATCGTCCGTTTGGTCCAGTTGCCGGAATTGGGATCCCAGCGCATCACCTCCATGTTGATGACGGCGCCCACCTCTTTATTGTTGATGTAATCCATCAGCGAGTTCTCGGTAGTGATCGCCGTGCCGTCCGCGTTGAGGATGATGTCATCCTTCTGCAGGCCGGCTTTCGCTGCCGGACCGTTGGGCAGTAAGGCCTGCACGATGACGCCGTTTTTCACCGGCAAGCGCTCCGAGCGGCGAACCTCATCGTCGATCTGCTGATAGGAGATGCCGATATACGGATGCTCGATTTGCTTCTTGCTCCGCAGCATCTCCATGATCTTCACCGCGTGGTTGCTGGGGATGGCAAAGCCGATGCCATTCGCTTGCGGCTCGTTCCCGCCGCTGCCCACGTAGATGGCGGAGTTGATGCCCACTACTTGCCCCTGCGTATTCACCAGCGGCCCGCCGCTGTTGCCCGGATTGATGGAGGCGTCGGTCTGGATCATGTGCTTGAGCGTCACGGTCTCGTCCACCGGCAGGTCGCGGTTCAATGCGCTCACCACGCCGACGGAAACCGTGTGCTCGAAGCCGAACGGATTGCCGATGGCCATCACCGGATCACCCGGACGCAGCCTGTCGGAATTGCCGAAGGTGACGGGCTGCAACCCGTGGGCGTCGATTTTAACCAGCGCCAGGTCTTCCCGCTTGTCGCCGCCCAGCACTTTAGCTGTGTATTCCTTCGAATCGTTCTTGCCGCTGAGCACCTTCACCGTGATCTCTTTCGCATCGCCGACTACATGGAAGTTCGTCAGGATGTAGCCGTCCTCGGAGACGATCACGCCGGTGCCGATGCCGGTCACTTTCTGCGGACCGTTGCCGAAGAATAAGGAAAACGGATCCGTCTGCTCGGTGGTGGATTTGATGTGCACTACCGAGTCATTCAACTGGTCCGCAATATCCGCAAAACTGCCGCCGGGCGCCACATCGCTCGCCGGATGCACCGGCGACACCTGCGGCAGTCCTGCTATCTGCCGGTTGCCCGGCAGCAATGATAAGTGGTACTGCTGATTGGCCCAAACGGCAAGCAGCATCCCGCCCATGCCGCCGATCAGCCCAAAAAACAACGCGAGAAAGATGACAGCCCCGGCCGATGGGCCACGGCGCGCCGGTCGCCCGCTCCATCCTTCATGCATCTCCATGTAAGTTTACCCCTTCAACGCTTTGAGCAAATTCGCCATCTCGATTGCCGCCACCGCCGCGTCCCATCCTTTGTTGCCGCTCTTCGTGCCCGCGCGCTCGATGGCCTGCTCGATGGAGTCCGTCGTCAGCACGCCGAACAGACAGGGCACCCCCGTCTGCAGCGCCGTGGCCGCGACGCCCTTGGAGACTTCGTTCGCCACATACTCAAAATGCGGCGTTGCTCCGCGGATCACCGCGCCCAGGCAGATCACGGCATCATATTTGCCGGTCTCCGCCAGCTTTCGCGTCACCAACGGCATCTCGAACGTCCCCGGCACGAATGCCACGTCCACCTGGCTCTCCAGGTCGCATCCGTGGCGCGTCAACGCATCCTCCGCACCGGCCAACAAACGGCTCGTAATCAGTTCGTTGAACCGGCTGACGACGATGGCAAATTGCAACCCGTCGGCAACGAGATGACCTGTGTATGTTGTTCTCATCGAGGCTCCTTTATAAACCTGTCAGGCGAAGAATGTCGAGCAAAACAGTCGCCTGTCCGCGGAAATATCCGACAGCAACCGGTCGACATGCTGGAAAAAGGGATAGCCCGCCCGGCGTTGGTTACTTCGACCCAATGGAATACGATTCCTGCGTCCGGTTCGGTGGTTGAGTAGGCAGGGAAGCTTTTTCGCATCTTTCCGCGGCCTCCGAGCCGTATCGATACCACCTCTTCGGCGATAATCCGCCGCTCCTAATAGTGCCCGTTCACGAAAGGCTTATCTGTTAACACGGTGGTTTCGATACGGCGCGGGAGCGATGGAAAGATCCGAAAAGTGCGGCGGAGTACCGCCGCAGAGCTCACTTGCCTACTCAACCACCGAACCGGATAATATAACGTCTAACTCCACACCACTACTACTTAGTCACTTATTACTTATCACTAGTCACTCTAATGCGCCGGCCAGTTCGCCCAGTTTTTCCTGCCGCTCGGCGGCCAGCAGGGCCTCGAACATCTCCTGGATGTCGCCGTTCATCATCCCCGACACGTTGTGCCAGCTCACGTTGATGCGGTGGTCGGTGATGCGGTTCTGCGGGTAGTTATAGGTGCGGATCTTCTCGCTGCGGTCGCCGCTGCCCACCTGCGAGCGGCGGTTCGCTTCAACCTCCAGGCGCTGCTTCTCGATCTCGGCTTCCAGCAGGCGGGTACGCAATACGCGCATGGCCTTTTCGCGGTTCTGCTTCTGGCTGCGCTCGTCCTGGCACTGCACCACCATGCCCGTCGGGAGGTGGATCAGCCGTACGGCCGTTTCGTTCTTCTGCACGTTCTGGCCGCCGGCGCCCTGCGACAGACAGGTCTCCATGCGGATATCGCGCTCGTCGATCTGCACGTCCACCTCTTCGGCTTCCGGCATCACCGCCACCGTGGCGGTGGAGGTGTGAATGCGGCCGCTGGATTCGGTCACCGGCACGCGCTGCACGCGGTGTACGCCGGATTCGTGCTTGAACAGGCCGTAGACGCCGTCGCCGATAATGGCGAAGATGATTTCCTTGAAACCGCCGATGCCCTGCTCGCTGGCGCTCATCACTTCCACCCGCCATCCGCGCGCCTCCGCGTAACGCGCATACATGCGGTACAGATCGCCCGCGAACAACGACGCCTCATCCCCGCCCGCGCCCGCGCGGATCTCGATGATGATATTTTTATCCTCGTAGGGGTCCTTCGGCATCAACTGAATGGCAATCTCGCGTTCGATCGAAAGCTTGCGCGCTTCCAATTCCGCGATCTCCGCCTCCGCCAGTTCGCGCAATTCGCCCGATTCCTCGCGCGCCATCTGCTTCGCATCTTCGAGCTGCGCCTCCGTCTCCTGCAGCGCGCGGAAATTCCCCACGATCTTCTCCAGGTCGGAATATTGCTTCGATAATTGCCGCAAGCGCGCGGGATCGCTCGTAACCTCGGGCCTGGCTAATTCCGCGGTAACGGTCTCGAACGTCTTCTCCAGCTCGATTAAGTGTTCATACATGATGCAGACAGCTCCTTTGGGACGACCTATTGTACCCAATTTTCATATTTTCGTCTGCCTACGAGGGAGCGATAGGTGCGGGGTAGTGATAAGTGATAAGTAAAAGGATTCTACGGCGCTATGGACGAATCAGGCTGTTGTCTCTACAAGGAGAATCATCGTGAGTATGACCCCGCGCGAGCGCCTGCTGGCTTTTTTGTCGAACGAACCGACGGACCGGGTGCCGATCTGGCTGCTGTTTCCGTATCACCCGACATCCTATTACGCCGACGTGCGCGCGCTGCCGCAATATCGGGAGATTTACCAGGCATCCCTCGAGCGCGCGGTGTATCTGAACCGGCGAGATTTCGGCGTGCCGCTGTTCACTCCCGAGGTGACCGAGACGCATGAGGAGGTGGTGGAGGGGCAGGAGCGCGTGACGCGCACGCGCCTGCGCTACCGGGACGTGACACTGACCGAGGAGCAGCGCGTCGGGCCGGCCGGGCCGCGGCGCAAGCCGTTGTTGAACAGCAACGAGGATCTGGCCGCCTTCGCGCAGCTCCCCATCGAGACGGATGAAGGCCGGCTGGCCGCCGCACTCGATGCGCAGATCGCCCACTGGCGCACGGAAGCGGCGGAATTCCCGCCGCACCTGGGCGCGATGATGAACAGCCTGGGCGAGCCGATTGGACAAATCTACCATAATGCCAATCTGGAGGAATACGCCATCTGGTCCCTTACCGCCGCCGCGCAGGTGGAGTCGATACTGGACGCGATGATGGTGCAGACGCGCTTCCTTTACCGCTACCTGCTGGAGCGGGAGGTCGGCGAGGTGGTCTTCATGGTGGGCTCGGAAATGGCCTCCCCGCCGCTGGTCAGCCGCGCCACCTTCCAGCGCTGGGTGGTGCCCAACGCGCGGGAGTTGATCGCGCTGGTGCACTCATACGAGAAGAAAGTGATCCAGCATTACCACGGGCAGATCCGGGAGATTCTCCCCGATTTCCTCACCATGGCGCCCGACGCGCTGCACACCATCGAGGCGCCGCCGGTGGGCAATTGCACGCTGGCGGACGCTTTTGCCGTCGTCGGCGACCGCATCGGCCTTATTGGCAACATCCAGTATGACGAGTTCCACCGCCTGACCCCTGGCGAGATGGAGGATGCGGTGCGCGCTTGCCTGGAGGAGTGCCGCGGCCAACGGTTCATGCTGTCGCCCACAGCCGGGCCGTATGAAACGGAAGTCACGCCGCGCCTGCGCGAGAATTATTTGCGGTTCATGGAGGCGGGGTGGCGGTACGGTGGGTAAATCCTGGGATCGCAGAGGCGCGGGACGCCTGCGATCCCAGGAAACAGGAAATCCGCCGCACCCCATCGAAATTAGTGCTTATGCATGTCACAATCCGCGCGGATCGCGTCCTCGAGTGCGACGGGCGGCCGTTCATTCCGCTGCAGGCGCGGCATCTTCCGGCCGGCGCGAGCTGGCGGGAGATGGCGGAGGCGGGGTTCAACTGTTTCCGCCACCTCGTTTTCGGCGGGTTGAACATGGCCGGCGCGGCGCTGCCGGAAGAGCGGCACGGGCTGAAAATCTGCGCCTACCTTTATAACCGGACCAATCCTGAATATGAAAGCGAGCTGACCGCGGCGGTGGAGCAGTTGCGCGGGTTGCCCGATCTGCTCTCCTACGAGAACTGCAACGAGCCGGCGTGGCGACCTGATGCGCCGGAGACGGTCATTCATCCCGCCGGCGATCTGGCGTCCGGCTACCGGTTGCTGAAGCGGCTCGACCCGCATCATTTCGTGCATCAGGCGCACAGCATCGGCGGCACGGTGGAGGCGCTGCGCGCATATAACGCCTGCGCCGATATCGTCGGGTGCAATCCGTATCCCGTGCTGCCGCCGGGCATGCGCCGGCACCTCGGCATCCGCCCCGACGGTCGCGCGCTGGATCTGCCGGACCAGACGCTCTCCGCGGTGGTGCGCTACACGCGGAAGATGCTGGACGTGGGTGACGACCGGCCCGTGTGGATGCAACTCCAGGCGATGGCCTGGGAGGACTTCGCCGGCCCGCTGACGGAGGGCGGCGACCCCAACCCCGATCCGGCAGCGATCCTTTACCCCACTTACGCGCAGATGCGCTACATGGCTTTCGCCGACATCATCGCCGGCGCCACCGGCCTGCTCTTCAGCATGTATCACCTGCCCTTCGGCTCGCCCGCGTGGGAGGATGTGCGGCGGTTGGTGGGCGAATTGAGTGAATTGCACGACGTGCTCGCCGGGCGCACGGTTGATTTGCCATTGACCAGCACCTACCGCAACCTGGGCTTCACCATCTGGCACGGCGTGGAGTTACTGGCGAAAGAGCACGCCGGCCATCTTTACCTGCTGGCCGCCAACAGCGCCTTCGACCTGGCGGAAGTGATGTGGTCGGGATTTGCGGGGGCATCGGCGCTCGAAGTGCTGGGAGAAGAGCGGCAGATCATCGTGCGTAATGGTGCAGCGACCGACACCTTCGAGGCTTATGGGGTGCATGTGTATCGGATCAGGTAGATGCCCGGGCAGCCCGTCTTTGTAGCCACATCTCCCGAACGACTAATAATCCGAAAGTAAAAAAACAGCCGGAAACGAACGCGGCAAATAACAATGAAAGCAAGATACCGGTGAGCGTTGCCATGTTTGCTGGAAGATGCTGCGCAGCGCGCCAATACTCCAGAAGCTGAACTCGTATTTTCGTGAGAAAGATGATAGTCAAAGCAATATAGCTCAGCAGAAGGAAGAAGGTCGCAATCGAACGAGGTATAGCAATAACCGATAGACCGGCAAGCACTGATGTGCGTTGCCCAACAGGTAAAACCACCAGTATCCCCAGCGTGATTCCCGCAACCGCAACAAGGATCCCGATCGGAATCCGATAAGTCGCCAGGAAGGTCAGGTCCAGCTCGCGCAGCCAGAAGAAGAAGACGGCGCCAGCCACGAGCCCGCTCAGGGTGAGCCCAAATTCTCGTCCGGAGTGACGACGGTTCTCCATCCCCGTTACCTCCGCCTGAATTATACCATGAAAAACTGAATAGTCTCCGTTTGCGTTTGCCAGTTTTTTGGGTTCGATGCGATCTGATCTTTATCACCCCTTTCGCCTCTTATTGCCTCATTTCTCCATTAATCACCAATCTCCACGACAAGGCAAGAAAACTGTTGACAAGCAGAAAATATGCGGTATTATGCAGATAGGACACCGGTGATCCACCATTCTTTACAGGAGGCAACACTATGGAAACGCAACAGACCCCCGGGCAGGAGGAACTGCTCGACCTGGAGGCGGCGGCTGAGCGGTTGTGCGTGAGCAAGACCACGCTCTACCGCATGCTCGACCGCGGCGAGGTGAAGGGCATCAAGGTAGGCCGGCAGTGGCGATTCCGCCCGGCCGACCTGGACGCCTACCTGTCGCGCGGGCCGGTGGCGGTGGCGCTGGCGGCGCTGCCGGTCGAGGTGCTCGACCGCGAGATCGCCGCCTTCGCTGACAAACTGGCGGAGGCCGACGCCGAATTGCCGCTCGTCGATGACGAAGGGCTCGACCAGTGGGAAGCCCGCACGCTGCAGTTGTTCCTCGCCATCGTGCGGCTGGGGTTGTCGCAGCGCGCGAGCGATGTGCACCTGGAAGTGGTGCACGAGAACGACGAGCACCGCGGCCTGGTGCGCTTCCGCATCGACGGCGTGCTGCACGAGGTGCACCGCCTGCCGCTGCGCGTGCATGAGGCCATCCTGCTGCGCGTGCGGATGATGGCGACCGGCGAGACGGATATTGGTAATTACCTGGATGCCAGTCTGCACCTGCCGATCGGCGATGCCGTGCAGGACTTGCGCCTGTCGATGATGACCACCTATCTGGGTGAGATGCTCACGCTCCGATTGTTCAGCATGGATGAGACACGGCAGTGCGGTATCGATGCGCTGGGATTTCACCCCGGCGACCTGGAGCGCGTGCGGCACTGGATGGAAGCGATATCCGGCTTAATTATTGGCAGTGGACCGGCGGGCAGCGGCAAGACGACGCTGCTGTATAAACTGCTGCAGGAAATCGTCGGCCCGCAGCACAAAGTCGCCACCATCGAAAGTCCGGTTGAATATTGCTTCTCCCCCTGGGCAACGCAGGTTGAGTTGAATCAGAAAACACGCAGTTTCAGCAACGTCTTGCGTGCGTTTATGCATCACGATGTCGATGTCATGATGGTCGGGGAACTGCGTGACCTGGAAACGCTGGATCTGGCGATACATGGCGCCGAGATTGGGAAACTTGTGCTGACTCAAGTTCATGTCGTCAGCGCCATCGATGTCACCAGGCGCTATATCGATGTGTTCCCCATCGAGCAGATGGAGCAAATCCGCACGATGCTGGCGAAATCGCTGAATGGGATCATCGGCTGCCGGCTGGTGCGTATGCTCTGTCACCGGTGCGAGGAGCCTGTCGAGCTGCCGCCGGACAGTTATGCCCGCGTCTACGCCGTCGCCGGGCAGGGAGGATACACCTTGCCTGCACACGCCCGCTTCTATCGCGCAGTCGGCTGCCCGGCGTGCGGCGGCACCGGCTACCGGGGTCGCACCGGTGTCTACGAGGTGCTGGAGCCGAACCCGGCCTACCGCAGCGCCATCCTGCTTAACGCTTCCCGCGATGAGCTGTTCCGCATTGCTGTCGCCGGCGGCATGCGCTCGCTGGCCGCGGAAGGCATCCGCAAAGCCGCCGAAGGCATCACCAGCCTGGAGGAAGTGCAGCCACTGATCCGGCAATACGAGCAGATGCTGACGAAGGAACTGGCGGTGTAATCGGATGGGGGATGGGAGTGATGGGTGGCAGTCGGGTTCGACCGCCACCCGCCACTCACTACTTACTAATCACGACTCACGGCGCCGGCGACGGTTCCCCAAGCGCAAAGGCGAGTTGGGCGGCGCTCACCTGGGCCTGGTATTGCGCCTGCGCCAGCGCGGTCTGCGCCTGGGTGCGCTGCACGCGCGCCTGATCCACTTCCAGGATGATGCCTTCGCCGTTCTGATAGCGGATTTCCGCGATACGCAAAGCCTCGTTCGCCGCCGTCAATCCTTCCTGCGCGGCGGTGAGCTGCTCCAGGGCGTTCTGCACACCCAGGTACGCCTGTCGCACCTCCAGCGTGATGCCCAGCTCGAGTTGCTTCGCGGTGGTGTCGAGCTGCGCGAGCTGGATGCGCGCCGCCGCCAGCTCGGCCTTCGTCTGCCCGCCGTTGTAGGCCGCCAGACCGATCGACGCGCCGAAAGTGAGGCCACTGGCGCCCAGCGCGGTGGCGGTGGTCAAATCTTTCGAATAGTTCGCCTGCAGGTTCACAATGGGCCGCTGTTCCAGCTTGATCAACTCGATCTGCGCCTGCACCTGCGTGCGGTGGTATTCCACTTGCGATAACTCAGGCCGCTGTTGCAGCGCCGTCTGCGTCAATGCCGCCAGGTCCCCCGGCGCCGCGGGCAAACCCGCGGGCGCGGTGAGCTGCACGAGGGTGTCGGCGGGCAGCCCCAACTGGGTCACCAGCGCGGCTCGCGCCAGGTCCACGGCGTTTGTCGCCTGGGTCAGCGTCACCTGCGCGCTGGCCAGCGTTGCTCGCGCCTGATAGATGTCCAGCGGCGCGGCATACCCCGCGGCCACCGTGCTCTCCGCCAGCTTGAGCTGGGTTTGCGCGGCCTGCAGGGAATCCTGCCCCACAGCTTGCAATTGCTGGGCCGTCAATACCTGGTAGAACACCTGGCGGGTCTGGTAGGCCACTTGCTGGCGCGTGCGCTGCAGCGTTTCGGCATTGGCGCCGACATTCGCCGTCGCGCCGGCGATGGGCGCGCGCCAGCGGCTGGGCGGCCACACGGGCTGCGACGCCGTCACGCCCAGCGTGCTGGAAAACTTCTGCCCGAGCTGGATCGTCGTATCGCCGAAGGTTACGACGGAAGGCGAGGGATTGTATGTACCGCTGGCACTCACGTTCACATCCGGCAGGCGGTTCGCGCGAGCGACGCCGACTTGCGCTTCCGCAATCTGCACGTTCTGCGCGGCATTAGTGACCGAGGGGTTATGCGCCAGCGCGAAGGCGACGGCCTGCTCGACGGTGAGGGTCTCCGGCAATGGTGCGGGAGCGGGCGCCTGCGCGCAGGCCAGGCCAGCCAACGCAATTGCAGCCAGTAGGGCGACGAGACGGCAATGGCGACGACGATGGGCAGTCATACTTCTCCTTCCACCACCCGGCTATCGGTTTCCCGTCGCACAATATTTTTTCCGCGCGATCTTCCGCCGGCCGCCAATCTGGCGTTGACGGAGTGTGGTAATCTGGTATACTGGAAACAGGTACTCGGGTCGGCGTCTGCATATATATCACACTTTTCATACAAATCGTCAAGTCGCAGTATTTATGCAATCCTGCTGAAACCCGAGTTACGGAAAAGGTTGCGTCATGGCCGGAGCCCGATCCACACTGCCCCTGTCCCACCGGCAGATTCTGCTGCGCGCGATCCTGCGCGCGGCAGGCATCGTGTTGCTCCTGTTTCTGGCCGCCCATGTCAGCGCCTACCTCATTCGCAGCGTTGTGCATCCCATGCGCTCCCTCGCGCGCGTGAGCACCGAGCAGCGGAGCTGGGAGCGCAAGGTGGCGAACAAACGGCGCCAGCTTGCGGAGATGCAGGCGAAGAAGCAATGGTGGAGCAGTCCGACCGGCGAGGACGAGCTGGCGCATCAACTGGGTCTGGTGCGGGAAGGCGAGCAAACGGTGGTGATGACACCACCCCCGCCTACGCCGAAGCCGTCGGCGCCGGTCGTCATACGACATGCCGGCGTGACGGACCTCAGCCCCACCATCCGCCTGTCGCTGCTGACCCTTTTCGTCTGCGCGCTCGTGTATGGCGTGCTGATGCTCCGCCGGCGCCGGTTGCTCAGATCCCGCCGGCAAGCGGTTGGCGTCCTCACCCCCCGCAAAGAGCTGTTGCGCCGGCGCCCGGCGGAATGAATCGAACGACTCTGACAGTCTGACATGTCCCCGACCCGTCTGACCGATCAAATGACTCCCCCGCCTTTCCGGTTTCCGTGCGAACCGCTACAATAGGGTCGTTTCTTTGATAAAGGATGTGTATCTCATGCGCACGATTACCGTTGCCCACAGCCCCGATGCCGATGACGCCTTCATGTTCTACGCGCTGGCGAATAACCGCATCGACACCGGCGATTTAAAGTTCACCCACACCCTGTGCGATATCGAGACGCTCAATCAGCTTGCGTCCGAAGAGAAATACGACGTAACCGCGCTGTCCTTCCACGGCTACGCCTACCTGGCCGACCGCTACCTGCTGCTTCCCTGCGGCGCCAGTTTCGGCGAGGATTACGGGCCGAAGCTCATTGCCCGCCAGCCGCTGACGCGCGAGGCATTGAGTCGGCTGACGGTGGCGGTGCCCGGACGGCTGACCACCGCCGCGCTGGCGCTGCAACTGTACCTGCCCGGCGTGCGCACCGTCATCTGCCATTTCGAGGAGATCCTTCCCGCCATCGAGCGCGGCGAGGTGGATGCCGGCGTGATCATTCACGAAGGACAGCTCACCTACCAGGACAACGGGCTGGTGCAGCATGTAGACCTGGGTGTCTGGTGGAAGGCTGAGACGGGATTGCCGCTCCCCCTCGGCGGCAACGGCATCCGCCGCGCCATCCCGCCCGACATGCGCCGGCAGGTGGCCGGCTACCTGCGGCAGGCCATCGATTACGCCCTGGCGCATCGCAAAGCAGCGCTGGATTACGCGCTGAGCTTCGGCCGCGGTCTGGATCCCGCCCGCGCGGACACCTTCGTCGGCATGTATGTGAACGATGTCACCCGCGACTACGGCGCCCGCGGACGCGACGCCGTGCGCCTGCTCCTCGCCCGCGCCTTCGAAGCCGGCATCATCCCGCAACGGGTCGAGCCGGAGTTCGTGGAGTGGTGAACGGGGGAATGGGGGAAAGGGAGAGTGAGGGAGGGTAGTAAGGCTTCCGACGATTGCCATGACCCCGCGGTACTGGCGGCGATCCGATCGCGGATGGCGGAGTCCGGACGGCTGACTTTCGCCGAGGTGATGGAGCTGGCGCTGTATCACCCGGACGGGGGATATTACACCGCGCACGTGAACCTGGGGCCGGCGGGGGATTTCGTCACCGCGCCGGAGGAGCATCCGGCGTTCGGGGCGCTGCTGGCGCGGCAGCTCGACGGGTGCTGGACGGCGCTGGGGCGGCCCGCGGTGTTTCAGGTGGTGGAGATGGGCGGCGGGCGCGGCACACTGGCGGCGGACCTGCTGGGTTACGCCCGCGCAACGCTGCCCGACTTGTTTACCGCCACCCGCTACCTGCTCATCGACCGTTCGCCGCGCCTGCTGGCGGAGCAGCACGAGCGGCTGCGACCCTTTGCCGGGCAGGTGGCGTGGGCGCCGGACCTGCCGCCGCACCTCGAAGGCGTGATCCTCTCCAACGAACTGGTCGATGCCTTCCCCGTGCACCGCGTGGTGGGACGCGCGGATGGACTGTGCGAGTTGTATGTCGCCCCCCGCGGGCCGGCGGCGACAGCCACCGCGTTCCACTGGGAGGAAGGCCCGCTCTCCACGCCGGCGCTTGCGGACTATTTCACGCGCGTTGAGGTGACACTCGCGGAGGGACAGGCGGCGGAGGTGAACCTGGCGGCCATCGACTGGCTGCGGGCGGTGGCGCGGTCGCTGCAACGGGGATTCGTCATCACCATCGACTTCGGCCACGTCGCCCGGCAGCTCTTCCGGCCGGAGCGGCGCGTGGGCACGCTGCTGGCCTACCACGATCAGCGGGTGTCCGACGACCTGCTCGCCTGCCTGGGCCGGCAGGACCTGATCGCGCACGTCGATTTCTCCTCGCTGGTGCGGGTGGGCCGCAAAGAGGGATTGGCGGCGCTCGGTCTGGTCACCCAGCAGCAGTTCCTGCTCGACCTGGGCCTGGAAGGCTGGCTGGCCGCGCTGGAAGCCCGCGCGCTGCCGCCGGCGGAGCGCGCCGCCAACCGCCGCGCCTTACTCGCCCTGCTCAGCACGGAGCCCAACGGCCTGGGCGACGCCAAGGTGCTGGTGCAGGCTCGTAATGTCGCCGCCGTACTCGACGGCCTGACCCCCTCCGCCCGCCGGGAAAATGCTGAACGGTTGAGGAATGCCTTCATGCTGGTTCGTTCGCGCGGGAACGCATAACCCGGATTAGTCATGCGCCGCTTCAGGTTCAGCGCCCACTTCCCTCATCGGATCCCATGCCAGGAACAACTGGTACGCGCCTTCCCAGGGTCGATCGACGGGGTAAAACTGTGCGCAGTATGGGCCTTTGCGATAGGTGGGGTGTTCCGCGCCGATCTTCTTCCAGCCCAGGCGCGTGAATTCGGTATCCAGGTAGGTGTAGATGGTCTCCCGGGGTACGCTGCTGTAATATCTGGCAAAAAGACTGGCATGCCCGTAGGTGGTTTTGTGTTCGACGCTCTGCTGATCGAGCGACACGCCCCCAGGGAAGTCGAGCTGCGTGAAGGTCGATTCGATTTCCCGCAACCCCCGCTGTGATTCCGGATTGTATACATCCCACAAAACCAGGCCGGCGATTATCATCACGCCCAGCAATATCGGCGGCCCCTGCCAGCGCAGATAAGCGATAGCATAGCGAATCCGCCAGTGTATTTCTTCACGCGCCCGTGTGATGACATCCATCTATTGGCTCCTGACGGCAATATTCGCCATACTTCTCCAATATACCTTGATGTTGCCGACTAAGCATATATCTCCGGTAGTGCCGCCGGCCTTAACGCAGGACTTCTCCTCCTGAGCACGAAATATAAAGCTATCTCATCAAAGAGGTTCTACCGATGAACAGTCGCGAACGCGTCCTTGCTGCTGCCGAGCGCCGGCGCCCCGACAGGCCGGCCACATCGCTGCGCTGCACGCCGGAGGTGTGGGAAGCCCTGCAGGTTGCCCTGGGCGTGGATTCGGTGAACGGCGTGCTGGACGCGCTGGACATCGACCTGCGCTGGATTCCTCTCCCCTTCATCGGACCGGAGGAGCGGTCGGCCATCCCGCTGGGCAGCGAGGGCACCGACTACTGGGGCTGCCGCATCAAGAAGATGGAAAATGAGTTCAACACCTACTTCGAGTTCTACGACTTTCCGCTGGCCGATTGCCGGACGGTGGAGGATATCAGGAACTACGACTGGCCGCAGCTCGACTGGTGGGATTATGCCGCGATCTCGCGGATGATTGACGAAGCGAATAAGAAGGAGCCGCGCGCGCTGATGTTCTTCGCCGGCGGCGCCTTCGAGACGCCATGGTATATGCGCGGCCTTGAACGCTTCATGATGGACCTGTATGACAATCCTGAGATCGTCGATGCCATCTGCGGCCACGTCGAGTGGTATTATCACCAGCGGGCGCTGCGTGTGCTGGCGGCGGCAAGCGGGCGTATCGACCTTATCGGATCCGGCGGCGACATCGGCGGCGAGCGCGGCATGCTGCTCAGTCCCGACATCTGGCGCGAGCGTATCAGGCCGTATACGGGCCGTCTCATTTCCGATTTCAAGGCGATGGGCCTGAAAACATTTTACCACTCCTGCGGTTCGGTGGTGCCGGTGATCAACGATTTCATCGCACTGGGGCTGGATATCCTGGAGCCAATCCAGGTGACCGCCGCCGGCATGACCCCGGAGGAGCTCTTCCCGCAATTCGGCGCCCGTATTTCGTTCCACGGCGCCATCGACGAAGTGCACCTGCTGCCCCACGCCACGCCGAAACAGGTCTACGACGAAACCACCCGCATCATCGACATCCTGGGGGCCAACGGCGGCTTCATCGTCGCCCCCTCGCACCAGGTGCAGGGCGACACCCCGGTAGACAACATCCTCGCCATCTTCGAAGCGGCGCGGGATTACCGGTGGTAAGAGAGAGTCGCCCAATGTCCGTCACGCAGCAAATCCGTGATAACGCCGGCTCTTGCACGCCTGTTCCGCTGATATGGGACGAGCGAATACGGCGGGTGTTGATTATCCGTCTGCGGGCGATCGGCGATACGGTGCTCTGCACGCCATGCCTCGAAGTGCTGAAGCGGTGGCGCCCGGAGCTGGAAATCGATGTCCTCATCGAGCCGCTCAGTGCGCCGGTTCTCTATGGCAATCCGCATCTCACGAATCTGTATGTGCTTCCCCGCTGCAAGGTGAGCTGGCGCCGGTTTCTCGAGCGCACTTCGGTCATCACCGCGCTGCGCCGTCGCCGATATGATCTGGCGCTCAACCTGCAGGGTGGGCGGTCGTCCATGATAACCATGCGCCTGGTTGACGCCAGGCAACGCGTTGCTTTCGCCAATTGCTCGCTGCCGTCCCTCGCCACGCTCCTCTTTCACAACACGCGCGAAATATTAGAGAAGCCGCACGTCCATGTTGTGGAGCATCAGCTTGCCGTGCTGAAGTGGTTGGGCGTGCCGGTCGAGGAGATTCCCCGGACGCGGATCAGCGTCGATCCCCAGGCGGACGAGTGCGCGGTCCGGCGCCTTGCTGAGATGGCGATTCACGATAAATTCGTGGTGCTGCACGTCGGCGGCTCATATCCGTTGAAGCAGTGGGAGCCGGCGCGGTTCGCCCGGGCAGCCGACCACCTGTGGGAGCGGCATGCGCTGCCCACTATTGTGATTGCCGCGCCTTCCGAAGGCCACGCTGCCGCCGCTGTCGCCAATGCGGCCCGGCACCGCCCGCGCGTTTGTACCGATCTCTCGCTGCTGGAGATAGCGGCACTGCTCGCGCGGGCGACGCTTATGCTGGGCAACGACAGTGGACCGGCGCATATCGCCGCGGCGCTCGATACCCCCGTCGTGGTCCTTTTCGGTCCCTCCGATCCACATTACTGGCGACCGTGGACCCCCACGCCGAACCGGGTGATCGCAGTGGAGCGGCCCGGGCAGGCGCCGTGTCCTCCCGGCCGCTCCCCTTGTCCCCCCGGACGCTGCCTTGCCTGCCCGATTGAACCGCGCTGTCTGGAACGCATTACCGTTGAACAGGTGACGGACGCGCTCGACAGCTTACTTGCCGAGATCGCTTGATCCTGTTGCCGGTGAAGGCAGGAATACCGCATCGGATCGGTATCCTCGCAGTAATCTCGCTTCACTGCCAACGGCTTATTCTGGTATGATGTGCTGAGAGGTGATTGCCATGCCGGATATAACGATGCATCGTGAAGATTTGAAGAAGGTCGAACGGATCCTGGAAGAGACGCCGGCCATCGATCGCTCCTTCATGGCGCCGAAGGAGGAGTTCCAGGCGCGAGTGGGGCGGGTGAACGCGGCGCTGGAGGCGGTGGGGCATATGGTCGGGCTGGTGTTCTCCGATGAGCATTACAAGGGCGACGTGCCCTACCTGGGCGGCAACACCAATCTCTCCATCGAGCAGGTGGCGGGCGTGGTGGGGCCGACGGGATTCCACGTGGTGGCCGGGCTGGAGGGCGGCTATGTGGCGGAACAGCTCGCGCCGCGCTCGGGGGCCGTCGTGCACAAGGCGGAACTGCTGCAGCTTGCCGACGAGCAATATCCCATCAAGGCGGAGCGGCTGGAGGACATCATTTCGGCGGCGGCCGGCGGCACGGTCGATCACATCGCGCTGCTCACCCCGCGGCAAGTCATCCCCGCCGGCATCGTCGAGTACCTGGAGGGGCTGTTTGGCAAAGACGGCGTGGTGGACGCGCAAGAGCTGTACTACCGCGTCAAGTATGAGAAGAGCGCCATCGAAATGCGGCTGATTGCCGACGCGTGCGTGATCGCCGACGCCATGCTGCGCGCCATGCTGGCGGTGCTGCGGCCCGGTCGGCTGGAGACGGAGCTGGCCGGCTGGGCGCAGTGGGTGGGCCGCATGCTGGGTTCGGAGAGCGACGGATTCAAGACCATCGCCGGCGCCAACTCGGCCAACCGCACATTGATCGGCCCGGCGCTGAATCGGCTCATTCACGAGGGCGATTGGGTGCACCTGGGCGTGGCCCCGCAGCGCGACGGCCTCACCGCCTGCATCCGCCGTTCGGTGATCGCCGTGCACAATCCGGCCAGCGTAACGGAAGAGCAGCGCTACTGGTTCGATCTGGTGGAGGGCGCCTATTACGAGGGCGAAAAGTGGTACCGCAAAGTGGCGGCGGAAAACCTGCCCGCGTATCTGCAGGAAAAGGCGCTGGTCGACTATTTTGCCGCCCGCGCGGATGAGGTGTCAAAACGCATTGGCAAAACCATCGATCTGGCCGCGCTGAAGCCATACACCGGCACGCACAACGGCGGCTACACCGAGTGTCAGGAGTTCTACGGCGCCATCACGCTGGACAGCCGCGAACCGTTGGGTAAACAGATTGTCACCATGCTCGACGTCGCGCTGCGCGGCATCGGCGACCGCTGGGACGATGTAATCATCCCCGGCTTCGACTACCTGGTGGTAGAAAACACCCTGGGCAAATACGGCCCCGACATACAGGTGCTCACCAAAACGCCGGTGAATGTGCAGGAGTTGGTGGCGCAGACATAGAGCGGGACGCAGGGGATAAAGATTGAACGATGGGAAAGATTGAAAAGATAGACAATTTAATTACCTACAAAATTGTTACTATTCAGGGGTGCGCCCAATCCGGTGGTTGAGTAGGCAGGGGAGCCTCTCGATTCTTTCCACAACTATCGCGCCGTATCGAAACCACCGCGAGAATAGGTAACCTTTTATGAACGGGCGCTATAGGCGCGGTGGTTTCGATACGGCGCGGTAGTTGTGGAAAGAATCGAGAGGCTCCCCTGCCTACTCAACCACCGGACTGGGCGCAAATAATTCATGGGCCGGAACGGTTACCAACAATACAAATTATTTATCTTTTCAATCTTTCCCATCGTTCAATCTTTATCCCCTGAATCCCGCTCTATGTCTGTGTCACGGCGCGCGCCACGGTGATCACCAGCACCCGCGCCGCGCCGGCGCGCTTCAGCTCCCGGCTGCATTCGCGTAGCGTGGAGCCGGTGGTATAAACGTCGTCCACCAACCCGACTGCGCGCCCGGCAGCGCCCTCCGCCGCCGTGAAGGCCCCGCGAATGTTGCGCCGGCGCTCATCGGCGGGCAGCGACATCTGCGGCGGGGTGTTGCGCGTGCGCGACAGCAGCGCCGTCTCCACCGGCACGCCCCACCCCGCGCCCAGCTCCTCCGCCAGCAGGCGCGACTGGTTGAAGCCCCGCATCGCCTCGCGTTTCGGATGCAGCGGCACCGGGCACAGGCAGTCGAGAGGGAAGGGCAGCTCCACCGTCTCCAGCGTAAATTGCCCCAGCACCCCGGCCATGGCGCGCACACCATCATACTTGAACAGATGCACCGCGCGGCGCAGCGTCCCACCATACAGCCCGGCGGCGCGGGCGGCATCGAACGCCGGGGGATCTTCACGGCAATCCGGGCAGTGGGTGGCTGTCTTGGCCAGTGGATCGAAGGGCAGCCCGCACTGCCGGCAATAGGGTGCGCCGATGCGCTGGAACTGCGCCAGGCAGCGCGCGCAGACCACCGGTTCCTGCAGCAACCCGCACACCTCGCAGCGCGGAGGGAACAGCAGGGACAGCATGCCATCCAGCAATTCACGGAGGAAGCCGCTCATGGGATGAATAATTTGCTGGCACCGCTGTATTTCCCTGCAACATTCGACAAGCCTTCCGGGGACTGTCCCCGCACCTAACGCCCGGTTGTTAAAGACCAGCGCCGCTGCAGGGACTGTCCCCTCTGCATCCGC
>Ga0172368_10001581_pt1 | contig 30896 bp, 26 predicted proteins | sample Lak11m_FD_114540 | JGI IMG/M metagenome (GOLD analysis project Ga0172368, IMG submission 114540) | Freshwater microbial communities from Kabuno Bay, South-Kivu, Congo - kab_022012_11m | ecosystem: Environmental > Aquatic > Freshwater > Lake | place: Democratic Republic of the Congo: South-Kivu...
GAGATGTACGCGCACTGGGGCGACGCGGGGCCGCGAAGCGAGTCCACCCGGTACAGAGTTCAGACTATCGCATCCGTGCACCAATTTTTCCAGGCGATCGAAGATACCTCGGAGGACCGAAAGCAGCTCTTCACGCAGTCGCAGCAGTCGCGGCGCAAAGCCATGAAGCTCGCGTACATCCTCCTCGCCAGCGAGAGCGAACCGGTGGCGATACGCGACGCGTACCTGCGCTCCGGCCTTCTCTCCGAGGGACAGCGGGGAACGCGCGCGGATGTTCTCATCTGGCTCTCCGGAGCGACGGCAATCGCGCGCGGGATGCATCCCTACATCGCATTTCTCATAATGACCGCGTTTTTTGGGCCCGAAACCGCAGAAAAAGAATTCTTGTGGCTGAAAGAGAGGGCAGTCGCGACAGAGGTGAAACTCGAAGAGTACATCGTGCCCGGCGATCTCACGGATTTCATCGAAGAGGCAATTCAAGATCCTACCAAGCTTCAGCGCACCATGCGGCTCGCGGGTATGCCATTGGCCGCGTCGGCCTTCTCGGGATGCTCGCTCTATTATATAGAAAAAATCCTGGCACTCATCGGGCCCATTGGCGCCTTCATTCTCTCCGATATGATGGAATCTGCGCGCAAGAGGCTCGTGTCAGATGAGATAAGCACCGCTCAGCAGGCCTTTATCGATCTCTACTCGCAGGAGAAGGCCGAGGCATCCGAAGCCGAAAGTGGATTCAGGAACGAAGCCGAGGCGCGCGAGTTGTCCAACCTGCCAGATCCCGACCTGATAAGGACTGCGACCAATATTGTCATGGCCGCCGAGGCGAAGGTTCTCAAGACGACGCTGTCCGCGATGAGCGACAATGAAATTGCCTCGCTGCTGCGCTGCATCGAGGCGCTGGCGCACGAGCGGCTCTTGAGTCTCATCTCGCCGGGGCGTCAGAAACGAGTGCTCGGCGTGATCCAGAAGACTGGCGACAGGCCAAGCGGCTCGCTCCTCCGCGACGCGCAGCTCTTCGCGCAGAAACTCCTGGCGACCTATGCGCCGAAGAACCTCAGGCCGGGCGAAACGCTCAGCATTCCCGACGAGGTGCGCGGACTCATCTCTTCGCTCTTAAGCAGGGAGTGAGGGGAGGCGCTGATGGCAGGCGGATTCAGCGCTGCCGCATCGCGCGTGGCGTGTTCTGCGGGGGCTTGGCGCCGCTGCGCGCTGTTCGCGGCTGATTAGCGCGGCTTATTGTGACGCGGCGGCCTGTCGGCGCCGCATCGCGCGTGGCGTGTTCTGCGGGGGCTTGGCGCCGCTCACTTGTGCGGCAGCTGGCGCGCCCGCTGGGTATTCGATCCGCGCGCCGCGCGCTCATTATTTATGCAGAAGCTGGTAGCCACCTTCACTTGTGCAAAAGCTGGTGCGCCCGCTCGCTCGCCTTGACCACCGCTTTGATCAGCGTCACGCGGAGCCCGCCGTCCTCGAGTTCCATGAGGCCGTCGATAGTCGAGCCTGCCGGCGTCGTGACCTGATCCTTGAGCTTTGCGGGGTGCTCACCCGTGCCGAGGACGGTCTTGGCAGCGCCGAGGACAGTCTGCGCGGCGAGTTCGATCGAGACCTCCCTGGGCAAACCCATCTTCACGCCACCATCGGCCATCGCCTCGATGATCAGGTAAACGTAAGCCGGTCCGGAGCCTGAGAGGCCCGTGACCGCGTCCATGTACTGCTCGTCGAGGACGAGCGCTCGCCCCACCGCTTCGAAGAGGCGCTTCACTTTCTGGATGCTGGAGTCGTCGGTGAAGCGGGCCGGGGCGAGCGCGGTCATGCCCTCGCCCACCGACACGCCGAGGTTGGGCATCGCGCGGATCAGGGCAACCTTCTTTGCGAAGCGGGTCTGCATCGATTCGAGGGTCACGCCTGCGGCAGTCGAAACCACCACGCTCTCCTCGGAGATGACATCGGCGATTTCCTGGAGCACATCGAAGATGGTCCGGGGCTTCACCGCGATGAGGAGAATCTCGGATTGACGGGCAACCTCACGGTTGCTGAGCACCGCGGTAACGCGGTACTTCTCTTCGAGATTCTTTCTGTGCTGCTCGGTGCGCACCGATAAAATCACATCCGATGGAGAGAGCAGCCCCTTCGCGAGCGCGCCCGATAAGATCGCCTCGCCTATTTTGCCTGCGCCAATGATGCCCAGTCTGTAGTCCATGATTCCTCCGCGACTCAATCCCGAAGCGCCGATTCGAGCACGACACCGCCTTCGGTCTTCTCATCGCGATATTTTACAATACAGGGCGCCGCGAGCGAAATGCCCGCGCGCCGCGCGTACTCACCACGGGCGGGCCTCGTGCCGGGCACCACCACCGCGCCCTCGGGCACCTCTCCGAAATACTCGGTTTCGCGCACAAGGTCGATGATCTTCGTTCCCCTGGTGATGATGACGCCAGGGGCGAGAACCGCGCGCCGCCGCACAATGATACCCTCGAAGATACCGCACATGCCGCCAATGAATGCCTCGTCCTCGACGATCACCGGGCTCGCCTGGGGCGGTTCGAGCACGCCGCCGATCTGCACTCCGGCCGAGAGGTGCACGCGCGCGCCGATGCGCGCGCAGGAGCCGACGAGGGCGTGGCTATCGACCATCGTGCCCTGGTCGACGTAGGCACCCACATTGATATAGGAGGGAGGCATGATGACGACGCCTTGCGCGAGGTGCGCGCCCCGCCGGACCGAACTGCCGCCTGGCACCATGCGGACTCCTTCCGATGCCGAAAAGTGTCTCGGCGGGAAGGCTGGCCTGTCGTAGAATCCTGAGGCCGGCCAGGGCCACTCCGCGAGCCCGCCCTTTCTGAATCCCGAGAGGATCGCCGCTTTCACCCAGGCATTGACCTTCCAGTCTCCCGTTGGCTGGCGCTCAACCACGAGTATGTCGCCCCGCTCAAGCGCGTCCAGGAAAAGGCCCCATTGCCCATCGTCGAAACTGCCACCGGCCGCAAACGCGCGCTCGAGCTCAATCGAGATTTCGCTCATTGCGCCACCCTCACGCCGAGCGCCGCAAGCGTGAAGCCCAAGAGTTCGCGGGTCGACTTCGTCGCGGGCGCCAAGGGCAGCCGTAGCGTGTCGCCGCAGAGCCCCGCCATCTTGAGGGCGGCCTTGAGGGGAATCGGGTTCGATTCAACGAAGAGCGCACCCATAAAGGGCAGGAGTTCGGCGTGCAGCCTCGCGGCCTCCTGGCGTTTCCCCGCCCGACCCGCGTCGACGAGTGCCTTGAAGCGCCTGGGCAGCAGGTTGCCAGCCACGCTGACGAGCCCCTCCGCGCCCACCGCGATCGCGGGGAGCGCCAGGCCATCGTCGCCCGAGAGCACGGTTTTGCCCGCAGGCAGGAGTCTGCATATCTCGCCGATCTGCGAGAGGTTGCCGGAGGACTCTTTGACCGCGATGACATTTTCAATCTCCCAGAGGGTGCTCAGCACTCCTGGCGTGAGGTTGAGGCCGGTTCTCCCCGGCACATTGTAGACGATGACGGGTTTGCCCCTGGCAGCCGCCGCGACTTCGCGGAAGTGGAGGCGCAAGCCTCCGGGCGTCGGCTTGTTGTAGTAGGGGACTACCACGAGCACCGCGTCGGCGCCGAGGTCGACCGCCTCGCTCGTCATGCGGACCGCCGCGGCGGTCGAGTTGGAACCGGTGCCCACCACGACGGGAATGCCGAGTTTGCGCGCCACGGACCTGCGTATGAGTTCGCGCCGCTCGTCAGACTCAACTGTCGCACCCTCTCCTGTCGAACCGAGGACGACCATGAAGTCTGTACCGCCGGATTCCTTCTCCCAGAAGGACTTGAGCATCGCGCGCGCGGTGGCGCCGGCGGAGCCGGACGCGCCCGGAAATGCCCGCTCGGCGTACTCCGCGGCCGCAGCCTCGAAGGGACGCCCGCAGAGAAAGTCGAGAAGTCGCTCAAAACCCGGATAATCGACGTTGCTCTCGCTGTCGAATGGTGTCGCGATGGCGATTCCCAAACCTTGAATACTCGAATTCACGCTGTTACTCCTTGTGGCTGCCGGCGTGCGTCGAACTTGCCGGCGCAGGCGCGCTCAGGCGAGGCGCCGCCCTCCATCACCGCTGCGCCTCGCGACCGAAGAGTGTCGCGAGCACATCGTCCATGCCAAACAGGCCCTTTCTTCCCACTGCCCATTCCACCGCCTTGAGCGCTCCCACTGCGAAAACGCGCCTGTCGCGCGCCCTGTGGACAATGCTCAGCTGCTCATGCGGCGCGTCGAACACGAGTTCGTGCACCCCCGCCTCGCTCCCCGCGCGCATCGAGGCGATGGGGATATTTTCCTTGGACCAGGAGTCGCGCCCCGACATGTTCCAGCCCAAGTAGCGCGCGGATGCGCCGACGACCGACTGCGCGAGCGCTTTCGCCGTGCCGCTCGGCGCGTCGAGCTTGGCCGAGTGGTGGTGCTCGTAGATGCCGATGTCGCCCTGGCCGTACCAGTCCGCGAAGCGCGCGAGCTGCGCGGCGATATTGCGCATGAAGGTCACCGCAAAGGAGAAGTTCGGGCTCACGAGAACCGCCGTCTTCGTGCCCACGCGCGCCGCGAGGTCGGGGATGTCCCAGCCGGTCGTCGCCACCACGAGGGGGACGCCGCGCGCGATCGCCCAGTCGATGTGCGACTCGACAGCGTTGGGCGCGCTGGCGTCGATCGCGGCATCGATGGGCGTGTCGGGGATGGCGTCGCCGAGGTCGACCATCCACGCGACAGCGAAGCGGGCCGTGGCATCGGCGCCCGCAGCAGCTGAGGAGGCATCGCGAGCCGAAGCCGCAGGCGCGCCCGCTGCGGCATTGACCGCCTTCATCTCATCGACGATGGCGTTCGCGAGCTTGCCAGCCCCGAAAATCCCGATTTTCAGACTCATGCCACGCCTCCCTCAAAAAAGGCCTGGTGCAGGTTGCGCATCGCGCGTTCGGCGTCCTGCTCCTGCACGATCACGCTCAAATTGATGGCGTTCGCGCCCATGCTGATGATGTCCACCGGAATGTGATCGATGGCGACGAAGGTCGAGCGAAGCACCTCCGGCGTCTTCCGCAGCAGGTCGCCCACCACCGCGATCACCGCGCGCTCCTGCGCGATCGAGACCTTGCCGAGCTTTTCGAGATCCTGCGTGAGGGCGTCGAGCGGCGCGCCGCGGTCCAGCGACACCGAGACACAGATCTCGGAGGTGGAGACGAGGTCCACCGAGACTCCTCGGCGCCCGAAAACATCGAAGAGCTTGGCCAAAAAGCCAGCCTGCTCCGTCATCGACTCCTGGGTCACCGAGATGATCGCCACATTCCGCCGCATTGCGATCGCGACGCAGGGCCGTCCGCTCGATTCGCCCGGGCTGATGGTCGAGTACATTCCTTCGGGTTTGAAGGTGCTTCTGATAGTGACCGGTACGCCTGCGTCGAGGGCGGGACGCACCGTCGCGGGGTGGAGCACTTTCGCGCCGTAGGAGGCGAGCTCGGCCGCCTCGTCGTAGCTCAAAATCTCCACAGTCTTGGCCGAGGGCACAATGCGCGGATCGGCGGTGAGAATGCCTTCGACGTCCGTCCATATCTCGATCTCGGCAGCCTGTATCGCCGCGCCGAGGAGGCCCGCGGAGAAGTCCGAGCCGCCTCTGCCCAGCGTCGTCGTGTCCTCGGCGTCGTCCGAGCCGATGTAGCCCTGCGTGACGATGACATCGTAGGAGTCGAGGAGGGGCACAAGGTGGAGCGAGGCCGCCTTCTTGATCGACGCGGCCTTGGGGCGCGCGCTTCCGAAGCGGCTGTCGGTTTTCACGACTTTTCTGGCGTCGAGGAGGGGGCACTTCATGAAGGAAGAGACGAGGATCGACGAGAGCCGCTCTCCCGCCGAGGCGATTTCATCCATGATGCGCGGACTGAGTTCGCCGAGGAGGTCGATGCCCCGGATTCGCCGCTGCAGGCTCTCGACGATCTCCTTGATGCCGCCGATGGTATCGGGCGTCGCGACGTCGAGGGCTCGCGCGGCTTCGAGGTGGTTCTGCTCGATCTTGGAGAGGAGCTGCACCGCTCTGTCGAGGTCGTGGCGCCGCGCGGCCTCCGCCATCTCGAAGAGCGTATTCGTGATGCCCGACATCGCGGACACCACCACGACTCGCTTGCTGCCCTTTCGCGAGCCGACTATCTGGGCCACGCCTCTGATGCGCTCGGCGCTGCCCACCGACGTGCCGCCGAATTTCATGACAAGCGTGTTCATTCGCCGACTCCCGGGAGGACTCCCATCGCGAGCGCCATTTCGGCGTTGAGCACCGAGGCGCCGGCCGCGCCGCGCTCGGTGTTGTGCCCGAGCGAGATGAATTTGTAGTCGAGGATCTTGCAGGGTCTCAGGCGGCCCACCGTGATGCGCATGCCGCCGTCTTCCTCGACATCCTTGCGCGCCTGCGGCCTGTCTTCGGCGTCCGACAGGAGCATGAAGCGCGCGGGGGCGCTGGGAAGTCCAAAGGGGGCGGTCTTCGGTTCGAAATTTCTGAGGGCATCCGCGACTTCGTCGAAGCTTGCTGGCGTTTTCAGTTTCACGGAGATGGAGAGCGTGTGCCCGTCGATCACGGGGACGCGGGTGCAGGTGGCGGATACCACGAAGGGCGCGGGCACGATGGAGGCGGCGGGCTCTCTGCCGGTTTCCGCCTGGCGGGTTCTAACCGCGAATGTCCCGAGTATCTTGTTCGACTCGGACTCGACCTTCGGCTCCTCATTGCGGATAAAGGGCACCACATTCCCCACGATATCGAGCGCGGAGACGCCGGGGTAGCCCGCGCCGCTTATCGCCTGCATGCTTGTCACCATGACGGCGCTCAGGCCGAAGCGGAACTCGAGGGCCGCGAGCGGCGCGGCGAGCATCACCGTCGTGCAGTTGGGGTTCGTTACGATGGCGCCAGGCCACCCGCGCTTCGCTTTCTGGTAGGAGAGAATGCCGAAGTGTTCGGGGTTGAGTTCGGGAATGAGGAGCGGAACATCCTCGTCCATTCTAAAGGCGCTCGCGTTGGAGAACACATAGGAACCCGCCGCCGCGAAGAGCGGCTCGATCTCGCGTGCGGGCCCCGCGTCGAGCGCGGAGAACACGATAGGGGCGAATGCCACCTCCGGAGTGCAGGGAACTACCGCGGAATCACCAAGCCCGGCATACGGCGTTCCCCCGAGGTGCCACTGACAGGCATCGGCGTAGCGCTTGCCCGCCGAGCGGTCGCTCGCGGCGAGGAATGCCGGATAGAACCAAGGATGATCGGCGATCCGCCGTAAAAATCGCTGGCCAACGACGCCAGTGGCGCCAAGAATCGTGACGGGAATTTTCTTTTTCGGGGAATAGGTCGCTGCGGTCGTAAGGCTCATCATGGCACCTCCATGCCGTGCCGGTGGAGGTCCACGTCAGCCTCTCTTAAAAGAAGAGCGCCGAAAAAAGTGCTCCGCGACCCTGAAACGAATCAGGGTACTCAGCGCTTTCATCGGTGAAAGGCTTACGTCAGGCGCTCCGCGGAACTATGTGTTTTCCGCGACAGCCGCCGGGTATTAGCCCGGGCGTCCAAGAACCGGCTCTCGAGAAAAACACGGTTCCTTCGGCGATCCTCCCCTTTCCGGCTCCTTCGCGGGCTCTCAATGCCTCCGGTCCGTACTCATGGGGATCGCTCCTCCATCGGTGAAGTCACCCTAGCATAGAGCTTTATGCCTGTGCAAGTAGTATCGCCAACAAGTTAGCGAGCCAGATAACTGGCGAGCCATCCAGCGGACACGCCTGCCAATCGGCGCGCCAATTTATTCGCGTGTCACCCTCTGTTGCCCAGCCGCACCGCACTTGGTACGATAGGAGCAATGAAATTCGTGCGCCGCCTCCTGCCCTGGCTTCTCGTCATTGCGATCGTGATCGCGGCGCTGTACCTCCCCGATCTCGGACCAGAAAATTACAAGGATTTCGACTCGCTCTTCGCGACCGAGAGGGTGCGCCAGGGAATCGCTGGCTATGAAATCGCGGTGATCAAGGACGGCGAGATACTCTTCAATCGAGCCTATGGCTTCGACGGCCAGCGCAACAGCCTCGAGCCGGTGACCCCGCTCTACCTCGGCCCCGCCTCGGAAATTTTTACCGGCACCCTGCTCTCCCAGATGGTCAATGAGCAGAAGATTTCCCTAGATGTGCCCATCGCCCAGTTCATTCCTGAACTCGCCTCCCTCAAGGCGCGCCGTTCCGGCATGGCCTCGCTCGATATGCCGCTCACCCTACGGCAGCTCGCCGCGCACCGCGTGGCGTTCCCGGAGAAGGATTTGCCGGCATTCGACCCCTCGGCAATCGGTCTCGAGGCTGGCCTTCCCGACCCGCAGCTCTTCCTGAAGTCGCACTTTCCTACCGACACCTACACGCGCAGCCGCCTCTCGTACAGAATTGTCGGGGCGATTCTCGAAAAAGCTTCTGGCAAGACCTACCAGCAGCTCCTCGAATCGAATATCACCATTCCGCTCGGCATGTACCTCACCACCGGGAAACCCTCATCGCTCGAACACATCGCAGTCGGTTCGGGGACCTTCTTCGGCCTGACCTTCCCCTATGTCGAAAATGTGCCCTACGACGCCGCCGCCTCAGACGGCATCGTGACCACGAGCGAAGATCTGGCGAAGTTTTTGCGCTTGATCGTCGCGCCCGACCTCGCTCCTGAGCTCCCCGGCCTCGACGCGGCGCAGGTTGCCGCGCTCTACCAGCCCCTCTATAAAAATGGAGACACGGGTTTTGGCTGGCGCATCCTGGAGAGCAAGAAAAACCAGTACATTTTTCAGGGCGGATCGATCCGGGGCTACTCCTCGCGCATCGCGATCTATCCCGACCAGCGGGCAGCCATCGCGATTCTCTGCGCCCAAGACGGGGTGCTCATCTCGAATTTTCTCCTGCCCATGCTCATTTCGTCCGCTGAGCAGATTCTCAAGGGAGGTGAGAGCCGCCGCCCCTTCCCCACGCAGCGCGCGATGATCGTTGCCGGCATCATCTTCTTCATCTATCTTCTGAGCATCATTCTTCAGACGCGGAGCGCGTATTCCTGGGCCCGCGATTTGCTCAAGTATAGAGAGACGAGCATTTCGCAGCTCTACGCGCGGTTCGTTCTCCTGAGAACGATTGTCGGGCTCGCTGCGAGGCTCATTGTCTTCGCGTTTGCGCCAATCGCGGCGGGGGCGCTGGTGGGCCGCCACGTCTCATACCAGGAGCTCATCGCGTTCGAGCCTGGCATCGCGTCCGTGCTGATGACCGCACTCTTCTTCGGCGTATTGAGAAATATCAGTCGGCTCGTGATGGTGGCGAGGCTCAGGCGCTCCTAACGCGCCAGTCGATTGAATCGGCGCTCCTTGCCTTGCGCGCGCCACAGAAAAAGCGTGGCGGCCACTTCGATCGCGGCCGCCACCTCGTACTCAGTCTTCCGATATTCTTTCCGCGCTACTGCGCCTCGCCGAGATACGCCTTGCGCACCCTGTCGTCCATCAGCAAATCGCGGCCCGCGCCCTGCAGCGTGATGCGCCCGGTTTCGAGCACATACCCGTAGTCCGCCACCTCGAGCGCCGCCTTCGCGTTCTGCTCGATGAGGAGGACTGTGGTGCCCTCCGCGTTGATTTGCTTGATGATCTCGAAGATCATCTTGACGATGAGAGGCGCGAGTCCAAGCGATGGCTCGTCCATCATGAGGAGCTTGGGCCGCGACATGAGGCCCCGCCCCACCGCGAGCATCTGCTGCTCGCCCCCCGACAGCGTTCCACCCTTCTGCGTCCGCCGCTCCTTGAGGCGCGGAAAGAGCTCAAAAACGTGGTTGAGGTCCTTGAGGACGCCGGGCTTGTCGTTGCGCGCATAGGCGCCGAGCGCGAGGTTTTCCTCCACCGTGAGATTCGGGAAAATGCGCCGCCCCTCGGGCACGAGCACGAGTCCCAATTGCACGATATCCTGTGTCGGCTTGCCGGAAATGACGGCGTCCCGCAGCATGACCTTGCCCTCGGTGGGCTTCACCAGCCCGACGATAGTGCGCAATGTCGTGCTCTTCCCGGCGCCATTCGCGCCGATGAGCGTGACGATCTTGCCCTCGGGCACGGAGAGATCGATCCCCTGGAGCGCGTGGATTCCGCCGTAGTGCACAGAGAGATTCTTTATTTCGAGCATCAGTCCACCCCCAGATAGGCTTCGATGACCTTCGGATTCTTTTGGATCGAAGAAGGATCGCCGTGGGCGATGGTCACGCCGTAGTCAAGCACATACATGCGCTCGCAGACGCCCATCACCACCTGCATGTGGTGCTCGATGAGGAAGATCGTCAGATCGAACTTGTCGCGAATCTTGCGGATGAATTCCATGAGCTCGAGCGACTCCTGGGGATTCATGCCGGCCGCCGGTTCATCCAGGAGCAGCATCTTCGGTTTCGTGGCGAGCGCGCGCACGATCTCCAGCCGGCGCTGCTGCCCGTACGGCAGGCTCGTGCCCTTCTCGTAAGCCAGGTGCGAGAGCCCGACCTGCTCCAAGAGCTCCATCGAGAAGCGGCGCGCCTCCGCCTCGCGCGCGCGGTAGCCTGGCAAGTGGAGCGTCGCCGAGAATACGCTGGACCTTATGCTCATGTGGCAGGCGACAAGCACATTCTCCAGCACCGACATCTCCTTGAAGAGGCGGATGTTCTGGAAGGTGCGCGCGATGCCGAGCGCGGTGATGCTGTGCGGCTTCAGGCCCGTGATATCCCTGTCCTGGAATTGCACCTTGCCCTCGCTGGGGTTGTACATGCCGGTAATGACATTGAATGCCGTGGTTTTCCCCGCGCCGTTCGGGCCGATGAGGCCCACGATCTCGTTCTTGCCGATTTCTAGGTTGAAATCGTTCACCGCGGTGAGGCCGCCGAATTTCATCGTGAGGTGCGAGGTGCTCAGCATGAGCTTCGAGGAGGTCTCAGACATGGTCGCCCCCCTTTCTGCCGCGCTTCACAAAGAGCCCCGTCAGCATGTCCCAGCTGAACTCCTTGCTGCCCATAAGCCCCCGCTGGCGGTAGATGATGATGATCATCAAGAGCAGGGAGAACACCACCATGCGCAGGCCGGGAAGCCCGTCGGTCTTGAAGAAAATGAGGTTCATCGGTTCGTCCAGGAAGCGCAGCACCTCCATGAGGATGGTCACCGCGATGGCCGAGATCACCGAGCCCGAAATCGAGCCGATGCCGCCCAGCACCACGATGAGGAGAATGTTGAAGGTGAGCATGAAGGTGAACATCTTCGGGTCGATGGTGGTGATCATGTGGCCGAGGAGCGCCCCTCCGATGCCGACGAGGAAGCTCGACATCGTGAAGGAGGTCACTTTGACCTTGAACACGTTGATGCCCATCGCTTCGGCGGCGAGCTCGTCGTCGCGCACCGCCTTGAGCGCCCGGCCGAAGCTCGAACGCATGAGGAGGACCATGAAGAGCGTCACGAGGCCCGCCGCTACCCACACCGAGAAGGTCGTCGAGTAGCGTGGCAGACCTTTGAGCCCCTGCGCGCCGTTCGTGATTCCCTGCGCGTTCGTGATGAGCACACGGATGATCTCGCCGAAACCGAGCGTCGCGATGGCGAGATAGTCGTCGCGCAGGCGGAGCACCGGCGCGCCGATGAGGAAACCGACGAAGCCCGACACGAGCCCCGCGATGATGATCGCCGGCAGGAAGGGCATCGTCAGGTGGTGGAGCCAGGGGACGATCGGCTCGAGGAAGTAGTTCATATCCTTGAGCTGGGTCGACATCGTCAGCAGCGCGCTCACGTAGGCTCCCACCGCCATGAATCCGGCATGCCCCAGCGAGAAGAGCCCCGTGAAGCCGTTCAGCAGGTTGAGCGAGAGGGCCAATACGATGTAGATCGCGCAGAGGTTGAAGACCCTGAGCGTAAATGCGTCGAAGAATAAATTCGCCAAGAACGCGAAGACGACGAAAGCCGCGAGGGCCGCAATCGTGTACAGTTTTCGCTTTGGCAGAGCTTTCTTTAATTCCGTGGACTGTTTCATGATCACACCTTCTCCGTCTGGCGCTTGCCGAGGAGGCCCGTCGGCTTCACGAGCAGGACCACGATAAGCAGCACAAAGGCGAAGGCGTCGCGGTATCCCGAGAGTGTCGGCATGAACGCGACCGTCATGATCTCGATGAATCCCATAAGGAACCCGCCGAGCACCGCGCCGCCAATGCTGCCGATGCCGCCGATTACCGCGGCGATAAAGCACTTGAGGCCCGGCATCATACCCATAAGCGGGTTGAGCTGCGGGTACTTGAAGGACCACATGATGCCGCCGAGCGCCGCGAGCAGCGAGCCGATGCCGAAGGTGAACGAAACTATCTTGTTGACGTTGACCGCCATGAGGCGGGCAGCCTCGATGTCCGTGGAAACCGCGCGCATGGCCATGCCGGTCTTCGTCTTGTTGACGATCCACACCAGCACGACGAGCAGCGCGAAGGTAAAAAGCGGAATGATGAGGCTTATCATGATCATGGAAACAGATCCAAAATGGATCACCTTCGAGAGCACGTCCGGAACGGGCACGCCCTTGGGCCTTCCGCCGAAGATCAGCACGGCGAGGCTCTCAAGGAGGAAGGACGCGCCGATGGCGCTGATCATGATGGAAATGCGCGGCGAATCGCGGAGCGGCCGGTAGGCCATGCGCTCCAGTCCGATTCCAAAAAGCGCGGTAAACACAATCGAAACGAGCAGCGCCGCCCACCAGGGAAGGGCGACGATGGTCATGCCGTAAAACGCCACATAGGCGCCAAGCATAAAAATATCGCCGTGCGCGAAATTGATCAGCCTCAAAATGCCATAGACCATCGTGTAACCGATGGCGATGAGCGCGTAGAGGCTGCCGAGCGAGAGCGCGTTGACGATGTGCTGGAACAACAGTGAGAGTGTCATGGTTCCTCGTATGTCATAAAAAAGGAGCGGCGCGGTCGACTTTCTGTTCGATCGCGGTCCGCTCCCCGCGTGTAAAATCCGCCGCGCGGGCGGTCCCCATCCGCGATGGAAACCCGCCCGTCAGCACAAAATTCGACCCTGAATCAGAAGGGCTGGACAGTGGCGAGATAGCTGAACTTTCCGTCCTTCACCGTCTTGATCACCGCGCTCTTCACCGCGTCGCCGTCGGCGTTGAGCGTGATCATGCCGGTCGCTCCGGGGAAGTCCTTCGTCGAAGCGATCGCGGCGCGGACTTTTTCCTTATCGAGGCTGCCGGCGCGCTGGATCGCGTCGCGGGCCACGAGGTAGCCGTCGAAACCGAGGGCGGTGACCGCCGCGGGCTCCTTGTTGTACTTCTGGCGATAGGCGTCGAGGAACACTCTGGAGGTGTCGGTGATCGGCGTTTCGGTGGCGAAGAAGGTCGAGAACACGACGCCTTCAACAGACTGCTTGCCGACATCGATGAACTCGGGGGTCTCCCAGGTGTCGCCGCCGAGGAATGGCGTCTTGATGCCGAGTTCGCGCGCCTGCTTGATGATGAGGGCGCTCTCGGTGTAGTTGCCCGGCGCGAAGATGACATCGGGTTTGTACTTCTTGATCTCGGTGAGCTGCGCGGAGAAATCCGTGTCGCCGGTGTTGTAGTTCAACTCGGCGAGAATGGCGTTCTGGTCGCCAGTGAGCTGCTTGAAGGAATCGGCGAAGAATTTCGCGAGGCCGACGGAGTAGTCGTTGGACACTTCGCGGATGATGACGGCTTTCTTGGCGTTCAGGTTCTTGAACGCGTAGTTGGCCATGACCGTTCCCTGGAAGGGATCGATGAAGCATACGCGGAAGTAGTACTCATTGTCCTTGGTGACGAGGGGGTTCGTGCAGGAGAGGCCGATCGCGGACACTTTCGCGTTCTTGACGATGGGGCCGGCTGCCATGGAAAGCGAAGATCCCCATGAACCGAGCACGACATTGACCTTGTCTTTGTCGACGAGGCGCTGGGCCGCATTGGCGGCTTCAACCTTGTCGGACTTGTTGTCGGCGATGACAAGCTCGATCTTGAGCTCCTTGTCGCCAACCTTCACTGTCGGATACAGCTCGTTCGCGAGCTTGATGCCTTCGACTTCGAGAGCGCCACCACCGGCGTTCGCGCCGGTCAGTGGCTCGAATACGCCGAATTTGACGGTCTTCGGGGCCGCTGGTCCGCATGCGACGATGAGCGCGGCAATCCCGATGGTGAGCAGCACGATTCCTACTGCTTTCTTCATGAGTTCCTCCTGTTATGTCCATTTCAATTATTGATCGGACTTTTTAAATGGTAGAACGCAAGCGGCGATCTGTCAAATGTATTTTATAATATTTGCACGGTTTAGCTGGAATCTTTGAAGCGAAATTTGCGGGAGTGGCGCGGGTCGCGCGCGCTTCAGCGCGTAGCGGCGGCGCGCAATTTCATTTCGGGCGATCCGAGTTGCAAGGTTCGGGCGCGCGTGGTTTAATGATCGTTTGTGCATCCGCTTCGCTCATGGAGATCATCGAATGGAACGCTATGAAGTCATTATCGTCGGAACGGGACCCGCGGGTCTCGGCGCCGCCTTTGAACTGCTCGAAAAGAAACCTTCGCTGAAAATCCTGCTCATGGACAAGCTGCAGACCTCGTCGGGAGGCCTGCGGAACGACTGCAAGATGAATTTTACCTGGCCGATCGGCTTTCCCTTCGAGTGCTGGGACGAGAGGCTCGGCAACTTCTACCTCGAGCGCGTCGAAACATTTCTCAAGCCGAGGATCATGGAGAAGCGCAACATCAACATCTACGGGCAGCGCGCCGAAAAGATAGGCGTGAGCCTCCTTGATGTGCGCCAGTCGCACCTCGGCACCGACGGCGGGCTCGAACTCATCCATCAGCTCATCGCGCGGCTCTCGGAGCTTGGCGCGGAGATCAGCCTCGGCGAAGAGATGAGCGCCGCGGACGCGTCGAAGAAGGTCATCGTCACCACCACGCGGGAGATCGCGTACGATTCGCTCGTCGTGGCGCCGGGGCGGAGCGGTTTCGCGTTTCTCCAGCGGCTCATGGAAGAGCTCGGCGTCCAGTACCGCGACAATGTCGTCGACATCGGCATCAGGGTCGAGACGCGCGAGGAGCACTACCCCATCGTCCGCGACTACTACGATCCGAAATTCCTGTTCCCCAAGAAAACGCGCACATTCTGCACAAATTCGCGCTCAGCGCACGTCGTGCAGGAGCGCTACGGCGACGAGCGTGAAGGTTTCTGGTACTCGGTGAACGGCCACGCCTGGTCGGAACAGCGGGCCGCGAACGGGCTCGTCAATTTCGCCATACTGAAAACAGTCACACTCACCCAGCCGCTCGCGTCGGGCCAGAAGTACGCCCAGATGCTCGGCCGCCTCGCCGCCCTCCTCGGCGGCGGCCGCCCCATCATGCAGCGCATCGGCGACTTCCGCCTCGGCAAACGCTCTTTCGCGGATTCCTTCTCGGGCGACCTCTACGACTTCCAGCCGACGCTCGCTTCGTGCACGCCTGGAGACCTCAGCCTCTGCGTGCCCGCGAAAACCATGCGCGCGATCTGGAACGCCCTCAAGCTCCTCGACACCGTGGTGCCCGGCGTAATGCACCCCTCGACCATCATGTACTACCCCGAGATCAAGCTTTACGCGAACCGGCCGTCCTTCATTGACGACCACTTCCAGGTGCTGCCCGGAGTGTATTTCGCCGGCGACGGCGCGGGCACGAGCAGGGGAATCACGGCGGCCTGGGCCTCGGGGCTCAGGGTCGCCGACGGCATACTCGAATCGCGGTAAGCGCGGCATCGCCCGCAGAGGACTGCAGAATCATGGAAGAACGATCAAATATTTTAAAAAAAGCGAGCTGGATCGCGCTCTTTGGCAACATCATTCTCGCCTCGTCGAAAATTGTCGTCGGCCTGCTCGCGGGCAGCCTCGCCGTGCTCTCCGACGGCATCGACTCCGCCACCGATGTGCTCATCGCCGCGATGACGCTCGTCGCTTCGCGCATATCCTCGAAACCAGGCGACAGGGAGCACCCCTACGGGCACGGGCGCATCGAAACCGTGGCGACCGCCATCATCTCCTTCGTGCTCTTCTTCGCGGGCGCGCAGATACTCTTCAAGGCGCTGGGCGGACTCTTCTCCTCGACCCCCGAGAAGATGCCCTCCACAATGGCGATCTGGGTCACCGTGCTCTCTGTCTGCGGAAAACTTGCCCTCTCGTGGAGCCAGTTCCACTACGGCAAGAAGAGCGGCTCTTCCATGCTGATCGCGAACGGCAAGAACATGCGCGGCGACGTCGTGACCTCAGCCGCGGTCCTCCTCGGCCTCGGCCTCGCGTACATTACGGGCATCGCGGTGATGGACAAAGTGCTCGCGGCCCTCGTCGCGCTCTGGATTCTGAAGAACGCGGTCGAGATTTTCATGGAGGCGAACACGGAGCTCATGGACGGCACCGACAACCGCGACCCATACCGTGAAATCTTCGCGGCAATCTCGAAAGTCCCTTCGGTCGACAATCCGCATCGCGTGCGCTTGCGGCGTATCGGCTCGATGCTCGTCGTCGATCTCGACATCGAGGTCGCGCCGGAGATGACCGTCGCGGCGTCGCACGATATCGCGCTCCAGGTGGAGAATTCCATCAAGGAGACGCTCCCCGACGTGTACGACGTGATCGTGCACATCGAGCCCTTCGGCAATGTCGAGGAAGAGGAGAAATACGGCCTCACCGAGAGCGACCTTGGGCACTGAGCGGCCGAGGCACGCGAGACAAGCGGGGCGTGCCGCTGTCGCATGTGCCGCTGTCGTGCGCGCCGAAAAGGGGCGGCATGGCGATCCATGCCGCCCCTTTTCGGACCTAGTATTTCCAGACCTGTAACATCGGTTACATTCGCGATCCCCTTCCAGGCGCTATACTTAGGTCAAAGGAAGGGAATATGAGCGAACACTTTTCGATCGACGCGGAAAAACAGGAAAAACTCAAAAAGATCATACTCAAGCTCCACGGCGGCGCCTCTGTCGCCGAGGTGAAGAAGGATTTCGGCACCCTGATCCAGGGCGTGAGCGCGGCGGAAGTCGCGGAGATGGAACAGGCGCTGATCGACAATGGCATGCCGGTCGAGGAGATCCAGCACCTGTGCGAAGTGCACGTCGAGGTCTTCAAGGCCTCGCTCGACAAGGAAAAAATCTCGAGCAAGGTCGAGGGGCACCCGGTGCAGACCATGCTCGAAGAGAACAGGCTGGCGCGCGCTAAGGTCCGCGCCCTCAAGAAAACCGTGCTCGCATGGCGCTTCGCGGGCGGACCGCAGGAGAAGGTGCTAGCGGCCCTCGACGATCTGTCGAAGGTGCTCATCCACTACACGCGCAAGGAGAATCAGCTCTTTCCCTACCTCGAAAAAAAGGAATTCACGGGACCTTCGCGCGTCATGTGGGGCAAGCACGACGAGATCCGGGCGCTCTTCAAGGACGCGCGCGCCAAGGTCGAGCAGAACGACAAGTCGGCGATCGGCAGCCTTCACCCCCTCGTCGGCAAGATCACCAAGATGATCTTCATGGAAGAGCATATCCTGATCCCCGAGGCGCTGCGCCGCCTGAGCGATGAGGATTGGGCGCGCATCCGCATCGGCGAAGACGCGATCGGGTTCGCGTGGCTGAAGCCCGGCGCGATATACGATCCGCACCTGGTGCTCGTCGGCGCGGTGCGCATGGTGCCGAAGCCGCCAGTCGCGGGTGGAAGCGTGAGAAGCGCGGCCGCGAAAACCGAGCCTTCAAAGGTTGCGGCGACCGCCGCGCGCGCCGATTCCGAATCCGCGATAGCGTCCAGCACCGCGCCTGCAACGGCTGGAGCTGCCGAGGCGGCACTTGGCGACGAAACCTTGGCCGCGACCCAAGAGCCAACGGACGCTTCCGCGGAGGCCCTCATCGAGCTCGCGACCGGCCAGGTTCCGCGCGAACTTCTCTCCAGCGCCCTCGCCGCAATGCCGGTGGACATCAGCATCGTCGACGCGAACGACAGAGTCGTGTACTACTCCGATTCGCCGCACCGCATCTTTCCGCGCAGCCCGGCGGTTATCGGCCGCGCGGTTCAGAACTGCCACCCGCAGAAATCCGTCGCGACCGTCAACCGCATCATCGACGCCTTCCGCAAAAAGGAGAAAAAAGACGCTCGGTTCTGGCTCGAGATGGGCGGGCGCTTCATCCTGATCGACTACGTCGCGCTCTACGACGCGGCTGGAGCGTACGCGGGCACCCTCGAGTTCAGCCAGGATCTCACCGAGGTGCGCGCGCTGCAGGGGCAGCACAGGCTCCTCGACTGGGATTGAGGCCGATACGGGGAAAAAACCTGGAAAAAACATAAAGGGGCGCGCCTCGGTTTTGAGGCGCGCCTCTTCGTGTTATAGCGAAACTCGCCTGAACCGCGCTCTTTGGCGCATACCAGGTTCAGAACAGGAACGGCAGCGGCTTGTCCGGGTTTTTCCCAAAGCAGGTGAGCTGGTCGATATCCTCAATCTTCGAACCGTGGAGGAGGGCGAAGAGCACGCGCTCTATTCCGAGTCCGCCGCCAAACACCTGCGGGAAGAGCCCGCGCCCGCGCTCGTCGCGCATGTGCGCAACCGCGAGGAAGGGGCCATAGCCCTCAAGCTCAGCCATGTTGAGGAGATTTCCCGCAGCGTCGAAGCGGGGCGCCGACCGCAGTATACCGTTGTCGAGAAGCCTTGTGACGATCGCGTCGTACACCCACTCGCGCAAGCCTCCCGAGAGCACTTCGTAGGCCTTCCCGAGGGTTCCGTCCGTGTACAGCGGCGCGGCGCAGAGATCGTAGTTGAAGACGCTCTTCGACGCGATGCTCCCCTTCGCGGGCCGTGAGCCGTCTCGCTTCAGGTAGGGGTAGACCAGGTCATAGTTTTCCCGCAGGAGCCCGAGCACCCAGAAAAACTGGACTCCCGCCCGCTTCCCCAAGCGCTCCTCAAGCCCGGCGTCGTCGTGCCCATCCTGCTCATCCTTGTAGAAGCGCGGAAAGGGTTTCTGGGGCACCGCCAGCGTCACGCCAAGAGCAGCGAGATCGTCGGCCGCGAGCGCGAGCACTTTCTTGACGCTGTACACAATCAGGTCTTCGAAGAAATCGAGAGCGGCATCCCGCTCTCGCGCGAGCGCCTCGGTGGTCGCCTCGGGCCGATCGAAGTAGTCGTCCTCGCTGATGTAGCTGCCGCGCTTCAGCTCGATGTCCATCTGCGAAAAATCGATGAGATACTTGTGCCGCGTGGCTTTCGAGGGGAGCTCCAGCCTGATGTTCGGAGAGTCGATGTAGACGCCCGCGATCGACGGATTGATGCAGGCGAGCATCTTCGAGTAGATCATCGAGTGGGTCGTGCGGTAGGAGGTGCCCTGAAAGAGGATCTCCGGCACATGCTCCACGCTGTGGCAGAGAGGATCGGTGACGGGAGAGAGGGAGACGCGGTCGATGTTCAGGATGCCTCTCGATACGAGAAACTCCTGAAGGCCAAGCACGAGCGCGGTGCGAATCTTGAGAGAGTGCGCGAGCTCGTCGCTTGTCCATTTTTTCACATAGGCGCTGTCGACATACCCGCTGAAGGAACTGCCCTGTTCCGACATCGATTTCTGGAAACGCTCAAGAGAACCGCCGATCGCGGACGTGGCGATGTCCATCGCTTCAATAGATTTCATATATATGCTCCCCGTGGAGAAGATCGTTCAAACTCCGACACGCCTCGGCAACGCCGCCAGCAGTGTCAGCCGACTAGAACGATGCTCCATTACCACCGGGGACGCGGACTCTGTCCTCCATCCCCTTCACCTCCGTGTTCCGCCGATGGCGGTGTGCTGCCGCGAATAAAAAAAAGCCGGTTCCGAATCCGGAACCGGCTGGTATATCCGCGCGATCTGTGCGCTTATAGTTTCGGCTCCGGCTCCGCGTGTCGCGGATTATTATTATTGAGGAGATTGCCGTTATTGCCGAAAGAAACACGCACCATGCATATCTTGTAGCGCAAATGCATAAATATGTCAACCACTGCGCGCTCTTGACCAAGGCGGCGCATTTGGGACATAGTCCGCCGTATGGAGAGCATCGATTCCAAGCTGACCCGCGCGATTATGGCATGTCTTTTCGCAGCCTTGATTTCGCTGGGCGCCTACATCGCGATTCCCATTCCTGGCACGCCGGTGCCGATAGTGCTGCAGAATATGTTCATCATTCTCGCGGGCTTCATCTTGGGACCGTGGTGGGGGCTCGTGGCCGTGGTGTTCTATTTGATATTGGGGACGGTCGGCATGCCGGTGTTCTCGGGAGGTACCGGCGGGCTCGTGAAATTCGCCGGCCCCACTGGTGGCTACCTCATCGGCTATCTGCCCGCTGTCCTCATCTTCGGGCTGGTCTCGCGCCTCGGTAAATCGAGGTGGTTTTTCAATATCGCCGCAGGCGTGCTCGGCATGGTGGCGGTTTACGCGCTGGGAGTACCGAGACTCAAGGCGGTGCTCGGCGTGGACTGGACCAAGGCCGTCGCGACTGGACTTCTTCCTTTTATTCCTGGCGATATCGCGAAGATCATCGTCGCATCGATCCTCGCCCCGCCGATTCTGCGCGCGCTCCAGCACATCGAGCAGCGCGCCTCGAATGAGTGAGCTCTTTCGCGCCTCCGCGCTGAGGCACCGCTTCCCGGACGGCACATTGGGCCTCGATGAGGTGAATCTCTCGATCGAAGAGGGAGAATTCGTCATTGTCGCGGGGCGGAATGGCGCGGGAAAATCGCTCCTCATGCGGCACTTTGTAGGACTCTCCACGCCCAGCTCGGGCGAAGTGTTCTACCGAGGCGAGCGCGTCGCGGCGCGCATTCCGCTCATCCGAAGAGAAGTCGGCTTTGTATTCCAAGATACTGAGGCTCAGATTTTCGGCCAGACTGTGCGAGAAGACCTCGCGTTCGGCCCCGCGAATCTCGGCGTCGAGGGCGAAGAGTTAGATCACGCGATCGACGCGGCGCTCCGCGACGCGCGCATGGATGGAATGGCGGATCGACGTCCGCCCACCCTCTCCGGCGGCGAGAAGCGCCGACTCGCGATCGCCGGCGTACTCGCCATGCGACCGCGCTGCGTCATTCTCGACGAGCCCTTCGCGAATCTCGATTTTCCTTCAGTTCACGACATTCTTGGTGTGCTCTCGACGCTGCGTGCGGAGGGCGTGACCCTCGTCGTACTCACCCATGAGATCGAAAAGGTGATCGCGTTGGCATCGCGTCTCATAATCCTCGACGCTGGGCGCGTCGCGTTCGAAGCTGCTCCCCGCGAGGCTCCGAAATCGATATTTGCGGCGAGCGGGCTTGTGTGCCCGTACCGCGAGTGCTACCCATGGCAGATCGACTGACCAACCCCTTCGCGTTTGAGCCCGGAAGAAGCGCGCTCGCGCGATTCCATCCGCTCGCCAAGCTGGGCTTTTTGCTCGCCGTCAGTTCGGCGGTGATGCGCGCGCGACCAGCCTTCGCGGCGGCGCTCTTCGCGCTCGCCCTTATACTCTCAATCCGGATTCCGAGAGCGGGAACCGGTCCTCTCCAGGCAATCGCGCTGCTCGCGCTCTTCGCGGCGATAGTCCGCGGCATTCTTCCAGGAGATGGCAGACTCTTCGACGTCGGCACCCTGCCAGAGTCCGCCCTCTACGCGGCGCGCCTCTTCAGCGTCTACCTCTACTCCAGGATTTTTTACGCGACGACAAGGGTGAGCGAGATCGGCGATTGGTTGACTGCGGCGGTCCGCGCGGCGCGAACCGGATGGCGGCGCATCACCGCGCTTCTTCGACCGCGCCGCGCTCTTCCGCGGCGTGCCGACCGCGCCATGCCCTCCGCCGCGACTCTCCGCGCCGAATCCAGCATTCTCTCAGATCCCGGCATGCTCTTCTCCATCGTGCTTCTTTTCCTGCCGAGAATATTCGATGCGTACAGCCGAATTCGGGAGGCTGGCGAGATGCGGGGCATTTCCCTTTCGCGGCGGAACGCGCGGCGCTCGCTGGCGATGCTCGAGCACCTCATCGTCGAGAGCATGATGATCGCGTTCAGGACCTCGCTCGCGATGCGGGTTCGCGGGTATTCTCCTGAGCGGGGCTTGCGGCTTTCCGCGCTCAGGGGCTTCGATTGGGCGCTGCTCGCCGCGTCGGCCGGCCTTCTCGCGCTGCGGTGACAGCACCGAACCACGCGGCTACTTCGAAATGGTCCGCAGGTCTTCCCACGGATCTGGCCCGCCCCCCTCAGCCCCTAGCACCGAAGCGTCGAATTCAATCGTCCACAGCTCCACAGGGAGTGTCTTGCCCTGCATAAGGGCAGGTCCCAATTGTTTGAGCGCGATGCTCTCGCCATTTGAAAGTTGAAGGTTGAACGCGGGCGGCAGCGCGCGGGAACCTGACAGCATCGAGGATATCGCCACCGCCACCGTTTCGCCCATCGTGAGGACGAGGGTCCCTGTCGCCTTGTTCGCCGCCTCGAGCCGGCTCGCGACATTCACCGAGTCGCCGACCGCCGTGTACGCGAAACGCAGGCTCGAGCCGAGATTGCCGACCACCGCCGGCCCCGTGGCTACCCCGATCCGCGTGTGCGGCGCCATTCCGTACCGCGCCACAAAGCCGGGGCCGGCTTCCGCCAATTGCCGCTGAATATGCGTTGCGGCTGCGAGCGCGCGTATTGCGTGGTCCCTTATGTTCAGCGGCGCGTTCCAGAACGCCACCACGGCGTCTCCCACATATTTATCGAGCGTTCCGCCCTGATCGAGAATCTCGGCGCTTATGATGCCGAGGTACTCGTTCATGAAGCGCGCGAGCTGTTCCGGCCCCAAGCGCTCCGAGATCGACGTGAAGCCCTCTAGGTCCGAAAAGAGCACCGAAATGACGCGCGACTCGCCGCCAAGCCTGAGCTTTTCCGGCGCCTCTACCAGCGTCGAGATCACCTCCGGCGAGAGGTACTGCGCGAAGGCTCTGCGGAGATAGGCTCGCTGCCGCCCCTCCGCGCGATACCCCAGCCCGATTGCCGCGACGAACGAGGCGAGGCTGGCGATCGTTGCTGAAATTGGATTGAAGAATATCGAGTGCGGAAAGAGCAGCATCGACGCGGCGAGAGGCGCGGCGAGGGCGAGTGCGACGCCGGCCGCCGCCACTCCCCTCTTTCGGATGAGAGGGAAGGCGCTGATCAAGGCTGCCACCGCGAGCGCGGCGAGCAGCTCGATCCACCATGGCGCCCGGCTCATGAAGTTGCCCGCAAGCGCGTCCGCGATGAAGGTCGCGTGCACTTCCATGCCGGGAAGCGCGGGGTCGATCGGTGTCGCCTGCCGATCCATGAGCCCTGGCGCGATGATGCCCACCACGACGAATTTTCCGTTAAGATCGATGGGCGCGGGCGCCGGCGCGCTTGTGCCTGATTCAAGACCTGGTGCGGCGCCCGCGTCCGGGCCGCTGCCACGCATGGCTGCCGCGATAATCTGCGCGGCGCTGTAGCGCACGAAGGCCGAGCGCGGCCAGAATTTCAGCAGTTTCTCGGCGGAGGCGCCGGACACAGGCATGGAGAAGCCTGCCGCATTGCCCCCAGGCGCATCGCCGCTAGGCGCGCCACTCAGTTTGATAGCGCTCCCAGCATCGGGCGCGCGCACGGTGTTGCCAACGCTCACTCTGTCGCGCGCGGCCACCTCAAGCGCCGCGAGCCCCAGCGCCGGCAGCTTCTCTCCAGCGCGATCGATCCACACGCGATATTTTCTGCAGATGCCATCGGGGTCCACGTCGGCGGCGACATGCCCGAGCGCGAGCTTGGCCGCACCGAACACCGGTGCCTTGTCGACGAGGGTGGCCAGTGCCACATTTCCCGCCTCGGACATCGCCGCCGCGCAGCGCGCGTCATCTTCGGGCCCATAGGTCGAGGTTTCCGTAAAGAGAATATCCCAAGCCTGGGCGCGCGCGCCGCGAAGATAGCCCGCCATCACGCCGTAGAGTTCGCGGGGCCAGGGCCAGCCGAGCCCCAGCTCCTTCTGGACCCAGTCCAGGCTCGTTTGGTCGATCGCGACAAGGGCGAGGGGCGGGGCGCCGTGTCCGGTTTCGCCAGCGCGCGCGCCACCGCCTGCGAGTTGCCAGCGCGTCTGCGCGTCGTAGAGGGCTAAACCCGCCCGCTCCGCGAGCCCGCTCCAGAGCGCGACAGCCAATGCCACGACTCCCGCCGCGAGCGCGAGCGTGAACCGTGTGCTTCGGTGAATCGTTGTGTTTGCGTGGAATGCGGGTTCGCGCGACGCCATGGTACCCCCGAAACAGATTTGGCGCGGCGGAGCTCTCAGAAAAGCGATCTCATCCTGGCAAAACGCTCGCGCCGAACGAGGGCGAGCGGCGCCACGCCTGGGCTATTATTCGACATTTCAGCGCCGGGCTCAAGCACACTCCGCTCCGACGCCGGATAGCCTGGGTCGAAGGTGTCGCCTTCCAGCCGGAAAAGCGCCGAATATCGCCTCGTAAACGCGAGCCATGCCTGGTTCGCATCGGCCTGTCCGTACTGCCGCTCCAGCGAAAGGAGGCGCGAGATCCGGTCTTCGGGGAGAGGGTGCTGGCTCGAATACTGTTTGACATTCTCATCCTTAGAGTTCCCCAAAACGCGGATGAATTCCTCAAGCGCCGACGGATTGTAGCCTGCCTCGTAGAGCATGCGGATCGCCTCGGCGTCTGCCTCGAACTCCATCGTCTGCGAGTAGCCCTGCACGGAGATCAGCGACACGAAGTCGTGCACCGCGGCGGAGAAGAGCGCGGCTGTCTCCTTGGTGTCGGGATTCGCATCCTGGGTGGAGAGCGCCGCGTAGTACATCGCCAGATCGCCCATCCGGTAGCTCGCCAGCGAAACGAGCCCGTGTCCGAGCGCCGAATGCGAAATCTCGTGCGCGAGCAGCGCCGCGAGCATGTCCTCGGAGCTGGCTAGTTTTAAAAGTCCCCTCGAGATGAGGACAAAGCCGCCCGGAGCCGAGAAGGCCAGCGCCTCATCGCTGTCCAAGATGGCGATGTGGTAGCCGTGCGGCAGGAGGGGGCGGGCCGAGAGGAAGGCCATGCCCTGTCCGATCCGATTGACATAGGAGGTGAGCTCGGGCTGATCGTACACCGGAAACTGCGAGAGCACCGCCGCCGAAACTACCCTTCCGATGGCGTACTCTTCCTCGTAGGTGAAGGGTCTGGATTCAGTCTGGAATGTCGTGGCGGCTTCGCGGATGAGCCGCGCCTGTTCGGGGGTGATCATCCCCTGGAGGAGCGCCTGGTTCAAAAAGAGCTGCAGCGCTTCGGGAGAAATGGTGCAGGAAAAAAATAGAGAACTCGCGAGGGTCAGCAGAAGGAGGAGGATGAGTGGGCGAAAGCGTGGCGAAACGCGGTGCACGTCACAGCGCCCCTGGCGGAGAGTCTGCCCCCTGGATGAACGCCATGCACTCTCCGAATGAGTAGTTCAATTTCTCCATCGCGTCGACGGCCGCAAAATTGAAGCTGTTCCCGTTTTTGAGCGATTCTTCGAGGCTTGAGGCGAAGCCTTTGCCCGCGAGCACGATTTCGCTCTGCTGAAGCTCGGGGGGAGCGCTCGTTGAGTCGGCGCTGAGGGTAATCTTCACCGGCGAGAGCGCGCTCATTGGGACATAGCCTGGCTTCGCTGTGCCCTGCGCGTAGCCGAAGGCCCAGTCACCCTCGATTCGCACCAGGGCAAAGGGCGTCTTGTACGCGGCAAAGGCGATAACTGGCGACACAAAAGAGGGCGAGGCCCTCAGTGCGGTCTTCTCAACCCTGAAGATCATGGTTGAATCGGGCGCGGCAACCTCGGCAAACACGAGGACGCCGACCGCCCAAAAGAGCGCGGCAATCAAACTCACACGGTATTTCATGGCGAACCTTCTCTACATAAGTATGCCGCATCCCGGCGATTTTTTCAGCCTCCGCACAAGCACCCCAGAAGCGCCGGCGCCTGCGGTGACTCCAGCCTCACATTTCTCCCACCAGAGACTCGATCCGCGCCTTCCACTCGAGCAGCGCGCGCGTCATGGAAACTCGGGGATCATCGGGGCTCATTCCGCGCAGCCCCTCTTCGAGCCGAGCGTAATCGGCAAGCGCCGTGGCGCCCTTTTCGAGCGGCAGCTGCACCCATCCATGCGCGTGCTTCTTCCAAGATAAATGCTGCTCAGCCGTTAAAGTTTCAGGAAAATTGCGCGCGAGAAGCCTGCCGATCAGCGTGGGTATGCGCGGGTCCTGGTATTGGATGCGGAAAAATTCGTTCTTGGCGGCGTGTGGCCCACGCTCCGCGAGCACTTCGTGGAAGCGCTCGAGCTCGCGCTTATCCTCGGGTGAATAGAATTTTCCCGAGTAGAGCGCGTAGTCGGGGTCGAGATCCTCGCTGAACTTGCGATCGTAGCGGTAGGCGGCAATGAGGCGTGCCTTGAGCCCTGGCGAAGCCTCGATCGCGCGCAAGTTCGCACCGCAGATTTCGAGGTCGATTCCCAGCCGCTTCGCCGCCCGCTGGCCGAGCACGCTGATGGGCGCGAGGTAGGGGCAGGAGTTGAGCCTGATCATCGTCACTGGGGGGCGGGCTGGCTTCGCTTCAGCACGCTCGGTAAAGAGAAGGTCGCGGAGCTCATCCTCGGACATCGCCGCGAAGGGCTCCGGGTTCACGCGCAGGTCGTAGCCCACGAGCGCGTGGCGGTCGGCCTCGAGGAGCCCGAGCGGCGCGATCACTGTCGAGCAGCCGGCGGGGCGCGTGTAGAGCTGCGAAGTGTGCACCAGCATGCGGTGCGGCCGCGCGAGGTTCACGAGCGGCGCGAGCCTCTCCCGCCGACGGTGCTGAAAGTACCAGTCGTAGACCTTCGGATACTGGTGGAGCACCTTGCGCGCGAGGCCTATGGTCGCGCGCACATCGAAGAGCGCGTCGTGCGCGTTCTCGTGCGCGATGCCGTTCGCCTTCGCCAGATCCTCGAGCCTGAAAACGGGATTCCCGTCGTCGTTGGCGGGCCAGTTGAACCCGTCACCCTTGATGTCGTGGACAGCGCGCATCAAATTGATCGCGTCCCAGCGTGAATTGTCGTTCCTGTACTCCCTGACATAGGGGTCGAGGAGGTTGCGGTAGAAGAGCCGGCGGATGAACTCGTCATCGAACTGAATCGAGTTGTAGCCCGCCACCGTAGTGCCAGGCACGCTCATTTCGCGAAAAATCCGCAGCGCGAACTCGTATTCGGACAGGCCCTTCTCTTCGACCTCCTGCGGCGTGATGCCGTGAATGAAGCAGGCTTCTGGATCGGGAAGATAGTCGGGCGGAAGCTTGCAGTAGAGCACGATCGGCTCGGCGATCTCCTCGAGCTCCTCATTCGTGCGGAGAAACGCGGCCTGCGCGATGCGGTCGTGCTGGGGATCGCGGCCAAAGGTTTCGAGATCGTACCAGAGAATTGATGCGGGCATCCTCAATTTCCTTTCATTCGAGACTGGGCTCAGCCCTTGCCCGGCACCTCATTGATCGAGAACATGGCCGGGTCGAAGCCCTCGTTGCCGATCCAGAGATTGATCATCACCCCGCCCTCGGGAATACGCTCAATCTTGACGCCCTTGATCTGAAACCCGATGAGTTCGAGGCGGGCGCTGCCGAGAAGGTCGTGCCCTATCATTGTACCATAGTATGAGGCGAGTTCAGGCCTCTGGTGCAACATGAGGCTGTGCTCGATCTCGGAGAGTTCCTTCTCGGTGCGAGGCCTATCGTCGATTGCCGCGATGTGGAAACCGTCGGGTTCGAGGTGCATCGAGATGACCATTTTTTTAGGATTGCCGTGGAGTAGATAATTCGCAAGCTCGCTTATGAGCTGAACGTACAGTTCATGCCGCTTCATTCAAATGCTCCTTGTGCGCTGCCGGAAAGTCGACTCATGCTTCTCGCGCGGATCGGTACCACTCGATGATAGAGACGATCAGCGTGGCGGTGAGGCCCGCCGCGAAACCATTGTTGTACAAGTCCATGCCGCCATGCCAATTCCCGGTTCTGTCCACAATGACAAGGTGGAGGAATCCGGCAATGAAGCCTACCACGGGCCCGAACTCTCCGGCGAGGGGCGCGAGGGCCGTGCAGAAGAGAATCGCGAGCAGCGGGGCCGGCGAGTAAATATCCAGCCCGAATATGAGAATCGCCGCCACCACGCCGAGCATCACCGACACCACATTCCTTGGATGCTTTCCGAAGAACGAGAAGCCCACCACGGTGAAGAGCCCGCCGAGCACCGGGCCGTTGATGGGCGCGCGCAGAATAAGCATCAGCGCCCAGAACAAGAGCCCCATGACCGCCGCGTTGAGGAGCGCCCCGCGCGAAGAGACATAGTCCACAAAATCGCTCGGTAAGCGGCCGGTCATCTTGGTGATCCTCGCGAAATCGCCGAAAGCCTCCTTGAACGTCGTGCCTATGCTCTTGGGATTTTCCGCGACGAGACAGCAGAGCATGATGAGGGAGATGGCTGGAATGATCGCGATAAGGAGCGGCTCAGGGGAAGTGCCCCACATGGTGAGCGGCAGGATATCCGCTCCCGCCGCCTCGGAGAGCGATGCGGTAAAGAGCCCCACAAAGCCAGCCGAAAGGCCGATATTGTAGAGGTTGTAGCCCTGGTGCAGGCGCAGCATCGCGATGGCGATCGGCGGAAGCACCATCCCGATGCCCGTGCCTATAAGAAAAGAGCCCGGCAGCGCGAATATCTGGCGCATGCCGAGCTCAAAGGCTATGAACGTGATGAGCGGGCCCATCGCGGTGCCAAACATCGCAATGAGCGCGTAATCTCGGGGCTTTCTCCTCACAAGAAGCGCCGAGAGCGACACCCCCAGCAAAATGGGCACACAGTTGAAGACGGTTTTTCCGAAGAACGCGAAGCCCATCATGGTGAAAAGCGCCGCGAGCTCCGCCCCCCGCAATTCAAGTTTATTTATTTTCAGGAACAGGTAGCCCAGCGCTCCGACCGCCGCCACATTGACGAGCGTCGGCCCGACGCCGACCACCGCGGTAAAGTCCGTCACGAGTCGCGCCGGAGTTACCTGCAAGCGCATAAATCCATTCAGGGCAGGACCGAGCTGCCCCAAGACCATTCCCCCCACAAAGAAACCAAGCACCAAAACAACAATGAAAACATTCAGTGTTTTTGTTCCTTGCACCATCCACCTCTGGGCCCATCCTAAAGCCACGCGGCTGCGGGATCAAGCGTTTGCGCGAAATTTTGAAAAATTTTTGCCTTGACGAAAGTCAGGCGCGAACCCACAATCAACCAAAAGGAGTTTCACATGAACAACGGAATTTTCAAAATTCCTGATCCTGTAAATGAACCTGTGCTGAATTACGCTCCCGGATCGCCCGAGCGGGCCGCGCTGAAGGCTGAGCTCGAGGCGCTCAGGTCGCGGCAGATCGATATTCCCTGCATCATCGGCGGAAAGGAAGTGCGCACCGGAAAGACCGCGGTGATGCGCCGGCCCGATGCGCGCGGCGAAGTTCTCGGCGTCTACCACATGGCGGGAGAGGCCGAGGCGCTGGCGGCGATTGAAGCGGCGCGCGGCGCGAGGTCCGCGTGGGGGGCGCTGCCGTGGGAGGAGCGCGCCGCGGTCTTCCTGCGTGCAGCCGAACTGATATCGACGAAGCACCGGGCGCTGATGGATGCCTCGACCATGCTCTGCCAATCCAAGACCGCGCACCAGGCCGAGATCGACGCGGTCTGCGAGGTGATCGACTTTCTGCGCTTCAATCCGAAATATATGGAACAGATCTACACGCAGCAGCCTGAAAACGCGAAGGGCGAGTGGAACCGCGCCGCGTACCGGCCGCTCGAGGGCTTCGTCTACGCCGTGACGCCCTTCAACTTCACGTCGATCGCGGCGAATCTCCCCACCGCTCCGACGATGATGGGCAACACCGTAGTGTGGAAGCCCGCCTCCACCGCCGTCTACTCGAACTACACGCTCATGAAGATCTACATGGAGGCGGGCCTTCCCGCGGGCGTCATCAATTTTCTGCCGGGAAGCGGCGCGGCGATCTCAGGCGCCGTGCTCGCGAGCCGGGATTTCGCCGGATTCCACTTCACCGGGTCGACCGAGGTCTTCCGCTCGCTCTGGAAGCAGATCAGCGCGAACCTTGAGACTTACAGGGTGTACCCGCGCATCGTCGGCGAAACCGGCGGCAAGGATTTCATCTTTGTCGACCCGAGCGCCGACCTTGCGCCGACAGTCGCCGCCATCGTGCGCGGCGCCTTCGAGTACCAGGGCCAGAAATGCTCAGCCGCCTCGAGGCTCTACATCCCCGCATCGCGCTCTGAAGAGTTTCTCGCCGCGCTCGCCGCGGAAATTTCCTCGATTCCGATGGGCGAGATCACCGACTTCCGCAATTTTGTCGGCGCGGTGATCGACGAGGCCGCCTTCACCAACATCCGAGGCTACATCGAACGCGCACGCGCAAGCGGCCACGCGAAAGTGCTGGCCGGCGGCCGCTGCGACAGCACCGCGGGCTGGTTCATCGAGCCAACCCTCATCCTCACCGAGGATCCGCGCTCCGAAACCATGGTCAACGAAATCTTCGGCCCTGTCCTCACGGCTTACGTGTACGACGACCGCGACATGGAGGCGGCGTACAGTCTCGTGGACAGCACCTCGCCCTATGCCCTCACCGGCGCGATTATGGCGACAGACCGGCTGCGCATTAACCGCGCGCTCACGGCATTGGAAAACGCGGCTGGCAACCTCTACATCAACGACAAACCGACGGGCGCCGTGGTCGGGCGCCAGCCCTTCGGCGGCGCGCGCGCATCCGGCACGAACGACAAGGCGGGTAGCTACCTCAACCTGCTGCGCTGGGTGAGCGCCGTCGCGGTCAAAGAGAATTTCGCGCCGCCCGCGGCGTGGCGCTATCCCTTCATGTCCGGCGAGGATTGAGGACGGCATC
>Ga0172368_10001587_pt1 | contig 30844 bp, 28 predicted proteins | sample Lak11m_FD_114540 | JGI IMG/M metagenome (GOLD analysis project Ga0172368, IMG submission 114540) | Freshwater microbial communities from Kabuno Bay, South-Kivu, Congo - kab_022012_11m | ecosystem: Environmental > Aquatic > Freshwater > Lake | place: Democratic Republic of the Congo: South-Kivu...
CGACGGCATCAAAGCCATTCTCAGCAAGTGCGGACAAGGATTACTCCCCAAAAATCCCCACCCGGGGGGACCAAATCCTCAACTCTCCCTCTTCTCGGCTTAGATTTTTGGGGAAACTCCAGCCAATTCCAAGTGCGCTTTTCAACCGATCAGACGACTGAACAGCTCCACGTAGACGTCAACCCTGCGATCCCAGGAGTGCTCACGGATCACGTGTTCCACCGCGTGGTCTCGCTTGTGATGCGGCGGATTGTCGAGTAACTCGAGCGCGCCTGCAACGAGGTCTGCCGGGTCGTCAAAAGCGAAGGTCCTCCCGTACCCGGTGTCATGAACCAGGCTGTTCGTGACGATTCGCTCCTCCGCGAGCACAGGCAAACCGCCGCGAATATATGAGACGATCTTGGAGATGTCATTGTCGAAGGGGTCGCTGCCGGCCGCGATTGCCAAACCCATCCGAGCGTGGCGTATATAGTCCCACACTTCGTCTTCGGGAAGTTCGCCATGGTCCACGACAAGCGGGTCGAGAGGGTGCTCGCGGCCGCCGTACATCCTGGTCTTGTTCAGGCCCACAAGGTGCACGCGACAGCGGCCTTCCAGCCGTCGGGCCGCCTCGTTGAGATGCCGAACCATGCGGGGAGCGCCGAGGCTTCCGAGAAACAGGATGACGTCTTCTCCGACGGCGAAAGGGTTCGGTCCCAAGCGGGGGATCTCCGAGGGACAGCCGGTCGGAACGAGAACAACCGGCGGTTGGTCGCCGTAAAGATTCCTCCACCGCTCCTGGTTTTCTCGATTGTTGAGAATGAGCGCGGCCGCGCGCTGTCGGATGAAATCCTGGCACACCATAAGCCTTCGGCGATTCGGCTCGTCCCGTTTCGGCGACTCGTGGTCTACTACCCGGACGATGCGGCATACCACGGGGCCTTCATACTCACGAACCAATTCCACCGAGTAGTGGTAACAGGTCTTGACCAGATCGTACGCTCCTCGCTGACGGAGCACCTCCAGCGGTCGCACCGGGATAGCGTCCCCAATTACTCCTTCTTTCGGCACAGGCGCCACGATTTCCGCTTCAATGCCGCGGCGTCTCAAGCCGCCTGCGATGGCGCGAAGCCTTACCAGGTCAATGCCGGTTGGTGCTGCGCGAGGATCTTTGTGGAAGACGATGCCGATTCGCACTCTGGTCACTCCGATATGTCACGACGCGCTATTCGAACGGCCCTCGCGAAAAAGTATTCTCAGCGTCGCGCGTATGCAATAGAATCCTCGCAGCAGGGATCTCCAAGGGATCAGTCCACGAGTCCGCAAGAGTCAGCTGGAAGGCGCGCGAATGTCTCCCAAAATTTGTATCACTACTCCGGAGTTTCCTCCACGTCAGTGGGGGGGGCTCGCGAGGACCGTGGGAAAGGTAACCGAGCACGCCTCTGCAATCGGTCTGGAGGTGCACGTGGCGCACTTCTCGGTGGACCCGAGCGCCGTGGTTCTCTTGGATGAGAACCGTGAAACGGAAGTCCACGACCGCGTCGTAACGCACCACATCACCGTAGCCAAGGAGTTTTTCCCGGACCGCAACCGGGACCTGTGGGACTGTCCGCACACACTCACTCTCCAGATGATGTACCACTCACTGGAATTGCTTCACCGGCAGGAACACTTCAGCCTGTTCCATTCGTTCTTCCTCTATCCCGTGGGGTACGTCACAGGACTTCTGGCACGCAGGATGAAGGTCCCGACGATCGCGACGGTTGTGGGCAACGACGTCAAGAAATACATCTTCAGTCCTGAAAAGGCCGCGGTTTGCCGGAGCGGTCTGGAGAACGCGGACCGCGTCGTCGCGCTGAGCCATGACCTGGTGGAAATGGCGGACGCGCTCGTTCCGATCGAACATAAGGCGTCAGTGATTTACAACTCGGTGGACGTTCCCGCTGTTCATGCGCAACACAGACCTGGCCACGACGGCTCCTTCCGCATCGGCTGCGCAGGAATATTCAAGTATGCCAAAGGACTGCCGTACCTGATCAAAGCTGCGGCTGAGCTGGCCGCGGAGTTTCCGCTTACGTTGGAATTTCTTGGACAGCTCCGTGCCTCCGAGCAATCCGTGTATGAAATTATGGTGAGCAGAACGGAGATGGCCGACAACATAGTCTTCCGGGATGCATTGCCTCACGACCGCATGGCCGAGTGGCTCGCCTCCCTGGAAGTGTTTGTGCTGCCGTCGCTTTCCGAAGGATGTCCTAATGTTCTTATGGAGGCTATGGCAGTCGGTCTGCCCTGCGTGGCCACCCGCGTAGGGGCCGCGGAGGCTCTCATCGATGACGGAGTCTCGGGCCTGCTGGTTCCGTGGGGAAATTCGGCCTCGCTGCGAGAAGCGATAAGGTCCGTCAAGGAAAATCCGGCGGCCGCGCGCGATCTCGGAGTTGCAGCGCGGCTCAAGATGCGGGATTTCTCACGGGAGCGGGAACGACAGGAATGGGCGCGCGTGTACAGCGATCTTCTTAACCAGGAGTTGGTGCGCGTATGAACGCGTTTGTAGGGGCGGGTCTCAGACCCGCCCCTACCCAAAGCTAGGACTGACGACAAGGTAAATGCTGTTCTCAATTGATCTGATAGTTGATTTGTTCATTCATAGACTGCCGGCACGGAGGCCAGCGACCACTGAATGCAGATAGCGCTCTTGATGATCGGACATCATTATCTGCATTCACCACAACCGGAACCACCCGACTCATGACCGCTGAGCGAAAACGTTACGAAGATGCGCACTGGATACGGTCTCACGACCCGGCAAAGGCGCTCGACGCGTACCTGGATCAGCAGTCCAAGGCGTACAGCCGGGCCAAGAACGCTCACGTGGCTGAGCTGATAGGGAGCCTCGGAGGTAAGCGCTTTCTCGATTACGGATGCGGCGGAGGGCTGTTCACAGTCCACGCTGCGCTGTCAGGGGCCGCTGCATCGGTCGGGGTCGATGCGGAGGAGACGGTCCTTGCCACAGCCCGATACCACGCGACCACGGAAGGTGTGGAGCGCCTGTGCAATTTCGTAGCATCCGAGACGTTTCCGCGCTTTTCTCCACCTCTCCGCTTTGACGTGATTCTCATCAAGGATGTGATCGAACACGTAACCGACGATCAAGCCCTCCTGGATGCAGCCGCCCATACGCTCGTTCCGGGAGGTCGGCTTGTGATAAGCACGCAGAACAGTCTTTCCCTCAATTATGCGGTTCAGGGGACGTACCACCGAATGCTACGCCGCAATAAGCAATGGTATGGGTGGGACGAGACCCACGTGCGGTTTTATACCCCGTTCGACCTTCAGCGAAAGCTGCGGAAAGCGGGTCTGACGGTGACAGCCTGGCGATCGGCGTACATCGTGCCGTACAAACTCCCCGCGTTTCCCGGAGCGTCGAGGCAGTTCTCGCGGCTCGATTTTCTCAGTTGGATCGACCGCACCCTTGGTCGGGTGTTTCCGTACAATCGGCTCGGCTGGAGCCTGATCGTGCGCGCTGAAGCGTCGCCGTTGGTGCCTGTATCGAGAAAGTTGGCGGAAAAGGTTATGGAGCTGCCAAGAGCCGCGGCAATTGCGCCTACAGGTGTTCTTCCTCGAGACTCAGCCCCTCCTCGTCCGGTCCGGTAACCCACCTGCGGCGGATCATTCCGTCACCATCGATCACGTACAAGAGTCCGTGGAGGCACCGGACCCGCATGGCCGTCTGCGGAGCCAAGTTGAGGAGGAGTTTCAGAAATACGCGATTCACCGACGCGTGGCCCACCACAAGAATTGTGTCGAGGTCGGACATATCGCCGATCTCATGGAGGACCGCACGTACACGTTCCTCTCCATCGAGATAACTCTCTCCATCAGGGGGGCGATCGTTCCAGCTCGAGCGAAGCTTCGGTCTGTCACCTACGGCTGTTAAGCGTGGGGTTCCCTCCCATGACCCGCAGGACAATTCCGCGATTCCGTCCCGCACGATGACCCGCGCTGAAAGCTTCTCCGAATAGATGCGCGCGGTGGCGAGCGCTCGGCCCAGGGGGCTGGCAACGATCGTTCGAATGGGATCGTCCATCAGCCTGTCAGCCAATGCTTCTATGACCGCGATGCCCTCGGCCGTAAGCGGAGAATCCGACCGTCCCAGGACAAATCCGTCGCGATTGCCTACTGTTTGACCGTGCCTGGCAAGATAGATCGTGGTCATGGCGACGAGAGTAATCACCTTTCTTATTGACGTGCGTTGTGCTTATCATACCATTCCCCTCGGTTCGGTTGAACGGTGGGCCGTACCGATTTGCGAAAACACGGCCGCTGAAATGGCCAAACGCATTCGGCGACCGCATGACAGGGGAACTCATGACGCGCTTGTCGGACTTGGTGAGAATTGGTGTGGTTACTTCATGCGGTCTCGGGTACTCGCCGTTCATGCCGGGCACGATCGGATCGTTGCCCGCTGTGGCGGTATTTGTCGTCATCATGTCGCAGCTCAGACCGGATTACCATACAGCGGCTCTAGCGGCTGCGCTCGCGGTGTCGAGTCTTCTCTGTGTCGTGCTGGCGCCGTGGGCGGAACGGTACTGGGGGCGAAAGGACCCCCGGCATATCGTTCTTGACGAGGTAGCGGGCTTCTTCCTTACAGTATTGCTCTTCCGCGGTCAGAGCATTCTCTGGACGGCCGTGGCGGCATTCGTCGCCACCCGCATCACAGACATCGTCAAACCGCCGCCCGCGAATATCATAGAGCGTCTTCCCGGAGGATGGGGGATTCTCCTGGACGACCTGGTCGCGTCATTGTACGCCGTTGCCGCGCTCCACATCATTGCGTGGGTGGCGCCAGGGCTTCTGTAATCAGGCGCCACTCGTCTCGGAGCAATTTGTATGAGAATCGCTCGACCATGCACGCAAAGGTTAGGGCTGCGGATGGGTATCGTAGGGGCGACCGGCCGGTCGCCCGCATCAGGGCGCACACACGGGAGGCTGTCTCAGCATTCCTTGAAAGGGCGGCATCGTAGCACGATTTTCCCCTCACCCTAACCCTCTCCCGGAGGGAGAGGGTTAGGGTGAGGGTGACCAAGACAGAAACAAAGCATGATCGTGCTACGATTTTCAATACTTCCCAGGTTTTGAGACAGTCTCTTGTTGTAACTTCTTAGCCAGGGAGAGTTTGTTGTAACGCGTCGAAGCTTCGTGCGAATACTTCCGTTAGGAAACCGAGGCTCGGGCGTAAGGAGATCACCATGAAAACCTTATGGAGTATGATCATGGCGGCACTGATTGTTTCAGGAACGTCGGCGGGGGCTCAGACCGTGAGCAAGAGCACCGACGCGGACCGCACCGCTGTCGAGGTCACGGTCTACAACAACAATCTCGGTCTCATCAAGGAAACCCGCTCGGTGGACATTCCTGCCGGGCGCGGCGAACTGCGCTTCATGGACGTTCCCGCGCACATCATGCCCGTGACGGTCCATGTGAAATCGCTCGATGACCCGAAAGGGCTATCGGTGCTTGAGCAGAACTACGAGTACGACCTGATCAACTCCGCCAAACTTCTCGACAAGTACGTCGGGAAGAAAATCAGGATCATTGACTGGAACAAGTATCAGGATCGCAAAGACGAGATCGACGCAATCCTGCTGAGCAACAACGAAGGTCAGGTATTCAAAATCGATAACCAGATCTTCCTGGGCCATCCCGGCATCAAGGTGCTGCCCGAGCTACCCGAGAACCTCGTGGCTCAACCGACCCTCACGTGGCTCTACCAAAGCGCTGCCGCCAAGAAGCACCGGCTGGAGGCTTCTTACCTGACGAATAACCTGAACTGGAACGCGGACTATGTGGCCGTGGTCAACAAGGACGACACGCTTGCGGACATTTCGGGGTGGGTAACCGTGGACAACAAGAGCGGCGCGTCATACAAGGACGCGCGGCTGAAGCTCGTTGCAGGAGAAGTTCAGCGCGTGGCTGAAGAAGAGGTGGAGATTCCTCCGATGTTGCAGCGGGAAATGCGCATGGATCAGATGGCCCCCGGACGCGCTTTCGAGGAAAAGCCTTTCTTTGAGTATCACCTTTATGATCTCCAGCGCACGACCACGCTCAAGGATAACCAGACCAAGCAGATCAGCCTGCTCGACGCGAGCAAGGTCAAGATCGAGAAAGAGCTGCTCGTGCAGAGAGCGAAGCATTATTTCACCATGCACGTCATGGAACCGGTGCCGCGGCAGCCGGTGACCGTGCAGGTTAAATTCAAGAACTCCAAAGAGAACAACATGGGAATGCCGCTCCCCGCGGGCATCATGCGAGTCTACAAGGAAGACGACGGAGGAAGCCGCCAATTCGCGGGCGAAGATCGGATCGAGCACACGCCGAAAGACGAAGAAGTCAAGCTAAAGCTCGGTCAGGCATTCGACGTGGTCGCTGAACGTGTGCAGACCGACTACAAACAACTCACCATGCAGATGCACGAGTCCGAGTGGGAAATCACCATCCGCAATCACAAGGATAAAGAAGTCTCGGTCGGGATCATCGAGCCGCTCCTCGGCAACTGGACAGTCGTGAGCAAGTCCGCCCCGTACAAGAAGATCGATGCGTTCACGATCCGCTTTGACGTGAAGGTGCCCAAGGACGGCGAAACAAAAGTGAAATACCGGGTCAAGGTGGGATTATAGCGTCCACCGTCTCTGATTCCCATTGTAGGGGCGACCGGCTGGTCGCCCTCGGAGAATTGGTAGGGCCCGGCGTCTCTGCCGGGCCGTGCGCTTAGCGTGATTGATTTGGTTGACCACAGCGGGCCGGCACGGAGGCCGGCCCCTACCAAGACCCAACGCTGGACCTGCGGAGCATTCCCCCTAGCCCTGCCGATCTTCCCTTTCGAAAAGAAACCAGTTCAATCCGCGGCCGCTTGTGATCTTGATGTTCGTCAGGTTGAAATCAGGGTGACGGGACCTGACAAAGGTAAAGACCTCCTCCACCGTCGCGTATTCGTACGGGTATCCGCCGAGCCAATCGGTCGCGTCCGTGCGCCAGCTCATTCCCCGATGCGATTTGTAGTTTCTCACGTGAGTGACGGGGTTTTCTCCGCGGAGCATCACGATACCGAGGTACGCGGCCAGCGCCGGGAGTTCCAGCACGTACGCGCCGATCATGGGATGAGCGTTGTGGAGCTTCTTCACTGCGGTCCAGAAGGTATGAACCCACGCGGGCTTGTCATCGCGTCTCAAGATTTTGTTGTAGAGCGCGATGTAGAAATAACCGCCCGGTCGCACGAGCCTTGCGCACTGCGCGATTGCATCCCACATTCGGCCCGTGTGGTGGAGGACTCCCCAGGAGTAGACAATATCGAACGATCCCATGCTGGACACGAACGCGTCGTCGAGGATCGATCCTTGCCGGATGTCCCAATTCGACGGACTGTCCGCGTGTTCCCTCAGCACGGTGCAGCACTGGACGCAGAGCGGGTCCAGATCGAAGCTCACAACGCGCTGTGCACCAAGCCTGAACGCGGCATAGGAGAACAAACCGCTACCACAGCCGATGTCGATGAAGCTCTTTCCTTCGAGGCTCTCCAGTTTCATGAAGTCGAGCAGCGACTGCTCCGCGACCCGGAGCCGATCCTCGTCAAAGCCTTTGAGGAATTCCTGCCAATTCTTTCCGAAAGCAAAGTCCACGCGGTTGGTCATGGTTTCAGCGCCGGATTGTGTTATCCTAATCATGAGTCCCACCGGATGGTGGTCATCCGGCTGCATGCGTGCGGTGACTATACACCAAGGACTGGCCGGGTGAAAGGCGCCGATCGCCTGAAAGACGCGGTTGCCATTCACCTGAGCGGGGGAGACCAGGGGGGATTTCGGGTCTCGGCAAGGAACAGTTGACGCGGGAACACAGTCTCACTATACTGAAAGTGAAAAGTCCATGTGCAGAGGACGCAAGAGCCTCAGAATTTGCCGTCGAGGGGCAACGTAAGCCGCCAAAAGCGCCGCCAACCCGACGGTCTCGCACCACGGCATAAGGGCACATGGGCTTTTTCACTGTCTGACGGGGTAGAAACTCTGAAGACACCCGCCCTTCTTCTCAGGCCGGATTATGACCCGAAAGACCTTTCCGTGGGGCGTTATTCCATCCAACAACAAGTTGCCGTCTCGAGTGGGCTCCGGGATGTCAGTGGTCTTCCTCAGCAACTCCATAACACAGGGGAGAAGCCGGTAGCGGGCGATCATGTCTCCAGTCGCCTTGGTTTCGATGTGGTAGTGGAAGTCGTCGATGAAGACCTTGCCCTTGTGCCCCAAGCACTTCACGCGCACACAGGGCCTTGATCCCCTGGACTGAGAGCGCCACTCGGCAATGAGCCGCCGTGCTTCCTGGATGACGCGTTTGTTTCTGCGAGCAGATATTGGTTCAGCTTTGCAAGGGTACATGAGGCGGGATGGTAACACAGCCCCGCGGTTCGGGGAAAACGAAAAAGCCCCGTTTGGAGCCCTTCCGTGCGGCTAACATGGGAGCAACCTCGGCCGGCCACCGGCACGATCAGGATGTGCCCTGTTGGAGCCTTGTACGCCGCGGAGGAAGTGCGGACACGCGGAGCCTGCCCCGGACTCGATCCGGGGTCCGCCCCTACCCATCTCTGTGCCCTCCGCGTGTTCAGCGGTGAAAGAGAACTTTTCCGTATGCCACGTTAGAGCAGCTATCAACAATAGTGTCGGTTTTGCACTTCAGGTATAGAGAATTCGAGAGTCCCACCGGGAAGGGCGTTTTTTCCGTCATTCCCTCGAAAGCGGGAATCCAGAGCCTGGACCCCGGATCAAGTCCGGGGTGACGGTGTCTTTCTCGCGAATCGGACAAAAAATCCGGCAGCTGCTGTAGCTGCATGGATGCAAGATGCGGCAATTTTGGCTTGACAGGTCGGGAGCCGGATGGTTTAATAAAAAATTCATCGTTCAGGAGGAGCGCCATGTACGCCATCGTCCAAACCGGTGGGAAGCAATATAAGGTGGAAACCGGCGACCAAATCAGGGTCGAAAAGATTAACGGCGAACCCGGAACCGAAATCGTCCTCGACAAGGTCCTGGCCATCGCTGAAGAGGGCGGGCTTCAGCTCGGAACGCCGCTCGTCCAAGATAAGGTCGTCAAGGCTACCATCCTCAGGACCGATCGCAATCGCAAGATCATCGTCTTCAAGAAGAAGCGCCGGAAAGCCTATGACAAGAAGCAGGGCCACCGGCAGTGGTTTACACTTCTGAGGATCGACTCCATTGCGTAGGCGCTCGATTCGATAAGCGAGAAAACGACTTCATCGCAGATTACGTTGGCAGAAGCATAACCAACAGGAGGATTTACCATGGCCCACAAGAAAGCAGGCGGAAGCTCCCGGAACGGCCGCGACAGCCCAGGTCAGCGCCTCGGGGTGAAGCGCTTCGCCGGGCAAAAAGTCCGGGCCGGTAACATCATCGTCCGTCAGAAAGGCACAGCCATCCACCCTGGCGAGAACGTGGGAATGGGCAGAGACTACACCCTGTTTGCGCTCGTAGACGGCCTTGTTAAGTTCGAACGCAAAGGCCGCGACAAACGGAAGGTCTCCATCGTGCCGGTTGCTGCCGAAGCCCCCGCCGCATCGTAAGCGCCGCGGCTTACCGGCCGCTCGGCTCGGAAATCTTATTGCGAAGCGCCCGTTATCGGGTGCTTCGCGCGTTTGAGCACAACTAATACCAACCGCCTAATACCAACTCCCATGGCGAGAATCGCCACAACGAACCATGAAAACGCCGTGAAGAATACCGGCAGGATGCCGGCGCTACCGTCGTTTTCTTAGGAATGCGCTTTCGAAGTAATGACTTCGGCAGTCAGCCGGGATGCCTCCGAAGCGCAGTTAGGCCTGCCGTCCGAAGCGGAGGAGGCATCCGACCGACTCACTGCGTCCTGCGCATTGGTAGAATACCTTGAAATTCGTCGATCAAGCTCGCATTACAGTAGTCTCCGGCTCAGGGGGACGAGGGTGCCTCAGCTTCCGAAGAGAGGCTTTCGTACCTAAGGGCGGCCCTGATGGCGGCGACGGAGGCAAGGGCGGCGACGTGATCGTCCGCGCGGATTCGTCCGTACACACACTCCTCGACTGCCAGTATCGTCAGCTGTACCGCGCCAAAAGAGGCGCGCACGGTATGGGCAAGGACAAGCACGGCCGATCAGGAGAAGAACTGGTGATTCGGGTGCCGGTGGGCACACTCGTCATCGACGATGAGACGGACGAACTCATCGCGGACCTGGATCGAGCCGATGCAGACGTAGTGGTCGCCGCGGGCGGCCGCGGCGGTCGGGGCAACGCACGATTTGCGACTTCCAGGAACCGCGCCCCGCGGCAGTACGACGAGGGGGAGCCTGGACGCGAGCGAACTCTCGTCCTTGAGCTGAAACTTATTGCTGACGTCGGACTGGTGGGCATGCCCAACGCGGGGAAATCGACGCTGATCTCGAAAGTGTCCAAGGCGCGTCCGAAGATAGCGGACTACCCCTTTACCACTCGGGTGCCCGCGTTGGGTGTGGTCCGTATGAGCGGAGGTTTCGACTTTGTCATGGCGGACATTCCCGGCCTTATCGAGGATGCGTCCAAAGGCGCGGGCCTCGGGTTGCAGTTCCTTCGCCATGTGGAGCGAACCAGGGTGCTTGTGCACCTGGTGGACCCGTCACCGTATCTCACTCCGTCCCCCGAGGAGCGCTTTGCCATCATCATGCGAGAGCTTGATTCGCACGCGGCCGATCTGCTACACAAACCAATGATAGCGGTCATTACCAAGATGGACCTCCCCGAGAACAAGGAACCTGCCGCGCAGTTGAAGCGAAGCCTCGAAGCGGAAGGGTTTCGCGTCCACGAGATTTCCGCAGTGACGGGCAAGGGTGTGAACCGGCTGCTCACCGATGTGGCCCGAACACTCAAAGGGGTCCGCAAGCCAGATGAACCATGAAGCCATAAGAAAGCAGGTCATTCAGGGCGTGCGTCGCGTTGTGGTGAAGCTGGGGTCGAGCGTTGTGACCACCGAAAAGGGGCTCGACAGGATCGCCATCCGGAACATTGTCGAGGACATCTGCCGCTGCAAGGACGAAGGGATGGAATTTATCGTCGTCTCGTCCGGTGCGGTTGCCGCCGGCGTGCGGCGGATCAAGCTGAAGGGGGGCGCGAAGACCATCCCGCAGAAGCAAGCCGCTGCTTCCATCGGTCAGACAAGGCTCATGGCAGCCTACGAAGAGGCGTTCGAAGCCTGCGGCGTCAAAGTCGGCCAGATGCTCCTGACAAGAGACGACCTTGCGCATCGGCCACGATACCTCAACGCGCGCAACACACTCACGACCCTGCTCTCGTGGGGAGTCGTACCCATCATCAATGAGAACGACACGGTAGTAGTCGAAGAGATTCAATTCGGGGACAACGACAACCTGTCGGCGCTCGTCGCAACGTTGGCCGAAGCTGACCTCCTGATCGTGCTCACCGACATGGAAGGGCTTATGGACTGCGATCCTCGGACCAATCCCGCCGCGTGCCTCATCCCGCTCGTGGAGGAGATCACTCCGTCGGTCAGGAGCTTGGCGGCCGGCTCGCCGTCTGCAGTCGGTAGGGGCGGAATGCAATCCAAGCTTGAGGCCGCGTCAAAGGCGGGACTGTCGGGCATTCCCACAATTATTGCGCGCGGAAAGGTTCCGGGTGTTATTTCGAAGATCACTGACGGCGATGTGTGCGGGACGCTGATTCTCCCTGCCAAAGAGAGGATTTCATCGCGCAAGCATTGGATACGCTACAACATTGAACCGGAAGGGACGCTCACGATAGACGACGGCGCTGTGCGAGCGGTGTTGGGTCACGGCAAGAGCCTCCTGCCGATCGGCGTCGCTGCGGTGACAGGCCACTTCGAGCACGGCGCGGCAGTGTACATCGAAAGCGCGAACGGCGGCCGTATTGCTATGGGGCTGTGTAACTATTCTTCCGACGAAATGGAGAAGATCAAGGGACGGCAAACGGCCGAGATACACTGGGTGCTCGGCTACCGCCGCAACGACGAGGCGGTGCATGTCGACAATATGGTTCTCGTGGAGAGCGACGAACCCGCGGAGTCTGGGGGTTAATTGTCTACCCTGAAACCGGATGTCCTCACCCCCAACCCCCTCTCCAAGGATGGAGAGGGGGCTTTCGATCCCCTTCCCCATGCTTGGGGAAGGGGCAATGGGGATGGGGATTCTTCAACCACCAACGCCTCCTGGTTCAGGTAGCTTTCCCGGTGAAGACTAGCTCCAAACGTTCGCGCAACATTCCTCCTCACGCGCCGCCCTTGACATCCAGCGCTCGCAATGGACAGATTTATAAGAATACATCGAAGGATTGAGCGATGGCGATCAGACCGATCGTAATAGTGCCTCACATGGCCCTTTCGGCCAAGGCCAAAGAAATAAAGGAAATAACCGATAGCATTCGAGCTCTCGCTCGCGACCTGGCGGACACCATGTACCGGGCGCCCGGCGTTGGGCTTGCAGCCAATCAGGTCGGTGTGCCGGTCCAGCTTATTGTGATCGACGTTGAGTACCCCTACCAGGAGCCCAAAGACAAGCGAAAGAACCCGATTACCATTATCAATCCTCGTATCTGCGCCTCTGACGGGACGTGCAGCCGTGAGGAAGGGTGTCTGAGTCTGCCCGAATTCACCGTGGATATCACGCGCAGCGAAGCCGTCCGGGTCGAGGGCATAGACCTCAAGGGGAACCCCCTGGTCATCGAAGCGGAGGATTTGCTCGCTCGCGCGCTGCAACACGAGATCGACCATCTGAAAGGGATCACGATCCTGGATTACGCGTCATCCCTTAAGAAAAGCCTCTACAAAAGAAAGCTCAGGAAGATGGGAGGGAGGAGCGCGTGACGCTCCGCGTGGTCTTCATGGGTTCCGCGGAATTCTCGGTACCCGCGCTTCGGGCGCTGCATCAGGCGTTCCACGTGGTGGGAGTGGTGACGCAGCCGGACCGGCCGCGAGGCCGCGGACAGAAAAGCTCTCCCACTCCGGTGAAAGCCGCGGCGCTCGAACTCGGGGTTCCGGTCAAAGAACCGGAGCGAGTCCGATCCGTGGAGTTTGTCGATGAGTTGCACGCGTGGGCGCCGGACGTCATCGTCGTGGTGGCTTACGGTCGTATTCTTCCGTTGAGTGTGCTTCAGCTTCCACCTATGGGATGTGTAAACATCCACGCGTCGCTCTTGCCACGGCATCGCGGCGCGTCGCCCATCAGCGCGGCCGTACTGGAAGGAGACTCGGTCACCGGGGTGACAGCCATGCTCATGGACGAAGGGCTTGATACGGGCGATATTCTACTCACCCGTGAGACGGCAATTGCACCAGACGATACCACCGGATCCCTTCACGATCGATTGATGGAACTCGGGGGAGGGCTCGTAGTCGAAACCCTGAGACGGATGGCGGAAGGAACGCTTGAACGGCTGCCCCAGAACCATTCGCAGGCGACCATTACCAGGCCGCTGGCCAAAGAGGATGGACGCATCGACTGGACCAAGGATGCGGTGTTTCTCGACCGCCTTGTCCGTGCGATGAATCCGTGGCCTGGCGCGTTTACGTTTCTCGCCGGCGAAGCGATCAAGATTTGGACCGCGTCTCCGGTGGACGGCTCAGGCGCGGCCGGGACGGTCATGGAGGTCGGGCCGGAAGGGATCCTCGTAGGGACGGCCGAAGGACTGCTGTTACTGAAGGAAGTTCAGGCCCCCGGCAAGAAGCGGGTCTCCGCTGCGGAATTCGCACGGGGACGCCGACTGCACGCGGGAGATGAATTTTAGAGTGATCCATGTCTGCATTGGGTCTTGTGGGGCAGGCTTTCCAGCCTGCCGGATGCAGATACACAGCAATCGCAGGCTGGAAAGCCTGCCCCACGGAATTGTTCACCAAAACCCGGATTGCAACCGAATGGGGACTGAACCATAATAATTGCGCTTGACAACCACTGTTCGCACAAGGCCTATTGCGGCCTAGGTATAGGGCGAATGGTTCTTTAGCCATTGAAAACGTCAAGTAAACAGGGAGTGGCACCATGAATCAGTTTAAGACGCTCATTCTGCTCACCGGCCTCGCCGCGCTTCTCGTTGTGTTAGGCGGTGCGATCGGCGGACAGAAGGGCGCGACGATCGCGTTCTTCATTGCGCTGGTGATGAATTTCGGAAGCTATTGGTTCAGCGACAAGATCGTGCTGAGCATGTACCACGCACAGGAAGTGACCGAGCAGGAAGCTCCCGACCTGTTCAATCTTGTTAGACAGCTCGCCAATAACGCGGGGTTGCCCATGCCGCGGGTGTACATTATCCCGGACGACTCGCCTAACGCGTTCGCCACTGGGCGCAATCCCGACCATGCAGTGGTCGCGGTCACGGAGGGCATCCTCCGGCTCCTTTCCTGGGAAGAGCTAGCAGGAGTGATCGGGCACGAGCTGGGTCACGTCAAGAACCGGGACATTCTCATCCAATCGGTAGCTGCGACTATAGGAACTGCGATCACCTACCTTGCGCATTTTGGAATGTTCTTCCGGGGTTCGTCCGACGAAGACGAAGGCCCGTCTTTCGTCACGATGCTGCTTATGGCGATTTTGGCTCCCATAGCCGCAATGATTATACAGATGGCGATTTCCCGATCGCGCGAGTACCTCGCGGACCAGTCCGGCGCGGAGTTTTGCGGTAATCCCCTCTGGTTGGCCGGCGCGCTCAACCGGCTCCAGTCGGGTGTGGCTGCCAATCCCATGCACGCCGGCGATCAGGCCACCGCTCACATGTTCATCGTGAATCCATTTACCGGAAGCTTCCTCAGCAATCTCTTTTCGACGCACCCGCCCATCGAGGAGAGAGTCGCCCGATTGCAGGAAATGGCGGGCCATCACCGCGCGTAGTGCGAAGCCTGAAAGGGATTGCTAGTCCAGAATGCTTTGTGGAGCAGGCAGTACTGCACAGCGCGGCCATAAAATGGTATGGCACAATACGAAATCCCCCCTATCCCCCTTTTACGAAAGGGGGGGACCCTCATTCCCCGCTTTGCCAGCGGGAGGTTAGGGAGGATTTTTGCCCTTGGAATTGGTGTCACCTGTTTCTCCCTTGCCTATGGCAGATGTGGAAGTTTCTGAGCGGTTCGACCCGCCGGCCAGGGGGCTCCCTCACTCCGGACAACGCAGAGCCGTTAAACCTTCGTTCGGGAGCCCCCTGGCCGGCGACCATTTGATCGGACATTTCTTTTTGCTGCTGCTATAGTTGGATAACGGCGAATTGGTATAATTTTGAAAGCCAGCCAAAAGACTTCATCTACCCGCGAACTGGCCTTCGACATCCTGGAGGATGTGCGCAGAGGCCGGTTCGCGGAATACGCCCTCTCAGAGCATCTCGAAAACAGCCCCTCGTTAAGCCCTGAAGATCGCGGCCTGATTACCGAACTTGTCTACGGCGTGCTGAGATGGCAGAGCCGCCTCGACGGCATCATCAGGCGCTGCTCCGATCATCCACTGTCCAACGTGAAGCCAGCTGTCAGGCAGATTCTGCGGATAGGACTTTATCAGCTCTTCTTGCTCGACCGGGTTCCGGACCATGCCGCGGTGGATGAAGCTGCGAAGCTCTCCCACAGCCGATTCGGCAAGCAGACGGTGGGCTTCGTCAACGCAGTGCTGCGACGGGCCCTGCGAGAGCGGGAACGGGTCGACCCGCGCCCAAAACAGGATGTGGGATCACTCGCGGCGTATTATTCGCACCCGACATGGCTCGTGAAGCGATGGTTCCTTGAGGTGGGACCGGCTGACACCGAACGCGTTCTCCGGCAAAACAACTCCCGCGTAGCGATTGTGGTGAGAGTCAACGCGCTCAAGACAACGCGCGAACAGCTCGCAACCTTGTGGCTCTCTCACGGCGTAGAATGTGAGCCGGTTCAAGGTTTGCCGTACGCGCTGAAGATCGTCGGCGGTCGCGGCCCCGTCCATTTTCTGCCGGGCTTCGAGAAAGGGCTTTTCGTTGTGCAGGACCCGGCAGCGCAGATGATTGCCCCGCTGGTTGGCGTGCAACCCGGAGATCGGGTACTTGACGCGTGCGCGGCGCCTGGTGGCAAAACCTCGCATCTGGCCGCGCTTGCTGCAGGCGAAGTGTCGGTCACAGCAGTGGAATTCGACCCGGAACGCGTGCGCGACCTTGAAGCCAACCTCCTCCGACTGGGCGTAACGAATGCCCGCGTGGTCGCAGGTGATGTGTCGGATGCGGAATTTGTCCGTTCGCTCGGTTCGTTCGACCGCGTACTGCTCGACCCGCCGTGCACAAATTTGGGTGTATTGCGGCACAATCCCGAGGCGCGTTACCGCACCGGACCTGGCGATCCTGCGCGATTCGCGGAATTCCAGCTTCGGATGCTCGACTCGGTGGCGCAAACGGTGAGAGTCGGGGGCTCGTTGGTCTATTCGGTATGCACCGTGTCTTCCGAGGAAACCACCGGCGTTATTCAACAGTTCCTCGGCGAGCGCCGCGAGTTTTCGCTCGAACCTGTCGCCGCGCGCGAGGTCCCGTCGCCTGAATTCATCCGTGCAGAGGGCTTTTTTAGCACTTTTCCGGCTCCCGAATACCTTGCTCTGGATGGTTTTTTCGCCGCGCGCATGCGCCGCGGCCCATTATGAGGACTTGACAAGCCGCCTGGTTCTTGCTGATTGTGTAGTATTGACCGTGATGTTATGCCGATGGTGAAGGTCCAGGGGGCCCAGGAGACCGGGATGATCATCGGAGTACCGAAAGAAATCAAAGAAGAAGAATACCGGGTGGGGATCGCTCCCGCGGGCGTGCGAATTCTCCGGGACGCGGGCCACACCGTGCTCATCGAACAGGGGGCCGGGGAAGGCAGCCGCATTTCCGACGAAGAGTACGAACGCGCCGGCGCGGTGATTGTCGACGGCCCCCAAGAAGTCTACGGCCGTGGGGAACTGATCATGAAGGTCAAGGAACCGCAGCCGGAAGAGTACGAACTGCTCCGGGAAGACCAGATCCTATACGCCTACCTTCACTTGGCTCCCGCTGCGGAATTGACCAAGGCGCTTCTGGATCGCAAGATTATCGGTGTGGCGTACGAGACGATACAACTCCCCGATGGTTCGCTGCCGCTTCTCACTCCAATGAGCGAAGTCGCCGGCAGGATGTCCGTGCAGATCGGCGCTCACTTTCTCGAGAAGACCCAGGGTGGGCGAGGAGTGCTCCTGAGCGGCGTTCCAGGAGTGAGCCGAGGTCGTGTCACGATCATCGGCGCGGGGACCGTCGGCCAGGCCGCGACAAAGATCGCGGTGGGATTCGGCGCTGAAGTGCGCCTCCTCGACGTGAACCAGCGCCGGCTCATGTATATGGACGACATCTTCGGCAGCCGTATCACCACGATCATGTCCAATTACGATACGATCTATGAGTCGGTGGCGCAGTCGCACCTCGTGATAGGTTCGGTCCTCATTACAGGGGCCCGGGCGCCAAGACTGGTGGACCGGAGTATGGTGGCCGCGATGAAGGCGGGGGCGGTGATCGTGGATGTTGCCATCGACCAGGGTGGGTGCGTCCAAACCTCACGGCCGACCAGTCACAAGCACCCCACGTACGTGGTGGATGATGTGATTCATTACTGCGTTCCTAACATGCCCGGAGTGGTGGCGCGCACTTCTACGTTTGCATTGACCAACGTCACCCTCCCGTACGCCTTGAAGATTGCGGACCTTGGTTTGTCGGAAGCCGTGCGCTGTGACCAGGCGCTCGCCAGAGGCGTGAACGTCCACAAGGGTCTCGTTACGTACGACAATGTGGCCGGTGCGCTCGGCTATCCGTATACGCCGGTGAATGAAATATTCGGACCCTGAACAGTCCTCTATTGAGAATGTGGGCGCAATTTGCGCACAACGTTGATTAACGAATGTTACAAAGCGTAGTAAGTTTCGATACTTGGTGCTCCATTTCACAACTACGGTGAAGTGCCCTCGGCTGGGGACAATGAGAAAAGGGTGGCGATTACTGGTTGGTGGGACAGGCGTCCCGCCTGTCATGGCTTTCGGAGCTGATCGAGCAATAGACAGGCGAGACGCCCGTCCCACCGCGCATATCCGAAATGCCACATCGTACTTGCGAAACGGTACACAGCGCAGCCTTCGGCCGCAACCAAAAGAAAATCACCACAGAGGGCGCAGAGAACACGGAGAGGACCAAGTCCTGATGCCGCTTCTCGCGAAAATTCTTCGCGGCACGACAAGAATTTCAGGGATAGTAGTACAGAGTGTTTCATTGCGGAAACATGGTGCCGCGCTTTGTTTCCCGATTCTTGAAGGGAATAGTGGGGCCGGCCTCCGCGCCGGTCCTGAACTTATGGCCGGCAAAGACGCCGGCCCCACTAATCATCCAAGGATCATCAAACAACATTCGTCACCGTATTTGTGAAATGGCGCACTTAGTGGCGAATTGAGGTTTCCCATGCACCTTGACCGGCGCCCTGGGGCAGTGCCGTGTCTGTACGCGGATCTCGGGCTCGTGTCCGTTGATGACGCGGAGCGCTTCATGATCGCGGCTGCACAGCTGCGATCTTCCGGCATCATTCCGGACCTTCTCTTGTTCCTCGCACATCCCAAGACAGTGGCGGTCGGGCTCCGGGACCGGCATAGCGAGCAACCGGTCGATTTGCTTGTACCAGTTCGAAGACTTGGCGACGAAGGCATCGCGCTCGCCCGATCGACGCGCGGAGGGGGAATTACCTATCATTGGCCGGGCCAGGTGGTGTGTTATCCCGTTCTCGCCTTGAGCGCCCCGGAACGCAATATCCCCCGGTACATGATGTGCCTTGAGGAGTCGTGTATTCGCTCGCTCGGGGAGTTCGGTGTCACAGCAAGCCGGAGCCGCGCGAGCGCTTCGCATGTCGGGCTCTGGTGGAACGGACGCAAAGTTGTGTCCATGGGCGTGCGGATCAGTAATTGGGTAACCGGGTTTGGCTTCGCTGTGAACCTTGACGGCGACCACACCCCGTCGTGTTACGTTCGGCCGTGCGGTATCGAGGGGGCTACCCTGGTTACCATCCAGGACATCCTCGGGGCCGCCCCGTCACGAGCATGGATAGTCGGTTCTATTCGGAAAAGCCTCGGGTCGGTGTTGGGCCGTACGCTCGAACCCGCGCCCGTGGCCGTAATTGATGTAATTCGGTCCCTGACCGCGCAGGACGGGACCCTAACGAGACCAATGCGCGCTGGTGGAAGTAGCCCGGCCGAGCCCGGCGCCCCACCTCCGGAACGAAGTCAGGCTTGCCGTTCGTAGTGGAGGAGGCGAGGCGTCGGGATCGCTGCGGCCCCCACGCATTGGTAAGAGACAATCAGGATGGGTCACATGAGTGAATTGATCAGTGTATTGAAGCCTGATGGCACGGTGGATGAGGAGGCGGCAAAATCCATCCCGGAGGAGCTCGTCCACAAGATGTATCGCCTTATGGTGTTCACCCGTCAGTGGAACGCGAAGGCCCTCAGCTTGCAGCGTCAGGGGCGCATGGGCACGCTAGCTTCCGTGAGGGGACAGGAGGCGTCAAACATTGGTATGGGGCTTGCCCTGGAGCCAACGGATTGGTTTTGTCCGTCGTTCCGGGAAGCCGGAGCGCAGATCGTTCGCGGAGCCTCACCCAAAGATCTGTATCTCTACTTTGCAGGCGACGTGCGAGGGTTGCGGCCGCCGAAAGGATCACGGGATGTGCCGACATGCATCACGGTTGGTTCTCATCTGGCGCACGCGGCGGGAATCGCATGGGGAGCGAAGATCCGTGGCGAGAAGATCGCCGTGCTCAGCAGTTCGGGTGACGGCTCCACATCCCAAGGCGATTTTCACGAAAGCCTGAACTTTGCAGGCGTATTCGAGCTGCCCGTGGTTTTCGCCATACAGAACAATCACTGGGCTATCTCAGTGCCGTACGAAAAGCAAACCGCGACGAAGACCATCTCCGAGAAGGCGTGCGCGTACGGAATCGACGGCCTCAGGGTGGACGGAAACGACGTGTTTGCGGTCTACCTCACGCTCAAGAAGCGACTCGACATCGCTCGATCGGAGTTCAAGCCCGCGCTCGTGGAACTGGTCACGTACCGCATGGACGACCACACGACTGCCGACGACGCAAGCCGTTACCGCACCGAAGAAACGCTTGCTCCGTGGCGCGAGAAGGACCCCATCGATCGCTTGCGAAAATACCTCACCGCAAAGTTCGGCTGGGATGAGAAGAAGGAGACGGAACTCCTGGAGGAGATCTCTGGGGAAGTGGAGCAGACGGTCCGAGATTTCGAGGCCGAGTCTCATCCCGAGCCGACAGATATTTTTGAACACATGTACCACGACATGCCTTGGCACCTGAAGGAACAGAGGGAAGAAGTCAATCGGCGCCAAGGCCAGGCAGCGAGGTGACACATGGCGCGTATGTCTATGGTGGAGGCGATCAATTCTGCACTTGACGTAATGATGGCGAAGGACGATCGCGTCGTGGTCATGGGTGAAGACGTAGGTGTTGACGGCGGCGTCTTCAGGGCCACGGTGAACCTCATCGACAAGTACGGGGCACAGCGCGTCATCGACACACCGCTGGCGGAAAGTTGCATCGTCGGTACGGCCGTCGGCATGGCGATCTACGGCATGAGGCCGGTGGCGGAGATCCAGTTCGAAGGCTTCATGTTCAAAGCGTACGACCACGTCTACAGCCATGCATCGCGCATTCGGCGGCGGTCGCAGGGGTTTTTCGGCGTGCCCATGGTGGTGCGCGCGCCGTACGGCGCGGGCGTACGAGCGCTGGAGCATCACTCCGATGCTCCGGAGGCCTTGTTCTGTCACCTTCCGGGGCTGAAGGTTGTCATCCCGTCCACCCCGTCAGACGCGAAGGGCTTGCTCATCGCCGCGATCGAAGATCCGGACACGGTTATCTACCTGGAGCCGAAGCGATTGTACCGCTTATTCAAAGAAGAAGTCCCCGAGGAAGATTTTCGTGTGCCTATCGGGGAGGCGCGACTTGTGCGCGAAGGCCACGATCTTACGATCGTTACGTACGGCGGCATGGTGCCGATCTCCGAGAAGGCCGCGCAGCACGCGGCTGACGAGGGTGTCGACGTGGAAGTCATTGACCTTCGGACTGTGTGGCCGTTTGACTTGGAGGCCATTATCAAGTCGGTAAACAAAACCGGCCGTCTCGTTATCGTGCACGAAGCGCCCAGGTCGTTCGGTGTCGGAGCCGAAATCGCCGCTCTCGTCGCTGAACGTTGCCTGCTGTCGCTGCTTGCGCCGATCAAACGAGTCACGGGGTACGATGTTATTCCGCCTCTAGCTAAGCTTGAAGACTACAACTACCCCGACCCCGATCGTGTCGTTAGGGCAATACACGAGACAATGGAATTCTGACACCCGCCCCAGGAGGACCGGCACCCATGAGAGAAGTCTTCAGACTCCCCGATGTGGGAGAAGGAATCGCCGAAGCGGAGATAGTGGAATACCTCGTGAACGTGGGAGACACCGTAAAGGCAGACCAGAACGTGGTACGGGTCGAAACGGACAAGGCGGTGGTGGAGCTCCCGTCGCCCTTCTCCGGGGTAGTCGCCGAAATCCCGCACAAGCCGGGTGACACCGTTCGGGTGGGAGGTCCACTCCTCGTCGTCGAAACCGAGGCCGCAGCTAAACCCGCGGCGCCACGGCGGGAGGAAAAAGAGCCTCCCCCGGAAAAGAAAGAACGCCCGCCCGAAGAGGAAAGGGCCCGCCCTCTGCCGGCTCTCAAGCCTCTGAAGCCCGAAGAGAAACCGGCGGAAGCTCCACCGGCGGCCGCGGCGCGGGTACTCGCGACACCGCACACAAGACGACTGGCGCGTGAATTGGGTATCGATATTGGCACCGTCACCGGCAGTGGCCGAGGAGGCCGCGTTACCGACGAAGATGTCCACGAAGCCGCGACAAAGAAGGCGCCGCCCGCCCCCAAGGCTCCTACGGCAGCCGCAATCGTCCCGCCGGCCACCGCGGGCTTCGACTTCGAGAAATACGGACCCACGACACGCGTTCCCCTCAAAGGCGTGCGTAAGCGTACCGCAGAAGTTATGGCGAGGTCGTGGTCGACTATCCCGCACGTGACGCACTTCGACGAGGCGGACGTGACTGATCTGCTCCAAGTGGTGGAGCGTGAGCGCGCGCTGGCCGAAGAACGTAAAGTCAAGCTCACGGTCCTCTCGTTTCTCACCAAGGCCGCCGCGGACGCGCTTCGGCGGTTTCCGCAGTTTAACGCGTCGCTGGATGAAACCACAGGCGAACTCGTGTACAAGGAATACTTCAACGTGGGGTTCGCCACCGACACCGAGGCAGGTCTCATGGTTCCGGTGATCCGCGGTGTTGACAAGAAGTCCATTCTCCAGATCGCGGGGGAACTCCAGGACCTGAGCCGTAGGGCACGCGACCGTACCATCGAACTCGACGAGATGCGCGGGGGCACTTTTACCATATCGAATGTGGGCGCGCTCGGCGGTCGGTGGGCCACGCCGATCATCGTCCACCCCGAGGTTGCTATCCTTTGCTCGTTGCGCGCGCGCAAACAACCTGTCGTCCGCAATGACGAGATTGTCATCCGAACAATCATGCCGCTGACGATTTCCTTCGATCATCGAGTCCTTGACGGTGCGGACGCGGCGCGCTTCATGTCGTATATCGTCGCGCTGCTTGAAGACCCGATGCGAATGCTGGTCGAGGTGGCGTGACGGTCGGTATCCGTTCACTTAGGCAGGGATACAGCGCGCATCGCCTAGACACAAGATTCATCTCATCCTCGCTCCAATGAATGGCTACAAGCGTCGATGGATTTTCGTTGACGTGACGGCCGAACCGTTTCATAAAAACGTCGGAGCCGGCGATTTTCTCGCGCGATGATTGTTGCCTTTGAGAAATCCTTCTACTAGGATTTTCCGATAGAAGAGGGGATGTGAAGATCGCGACCGCCCCAGGCAACGGCAACCCTATACCAGGAACACAACAACACCCGGTCCTATACGTTACAGCGGAGGAGAGAGCTCCTTCGCAATGCACCCCATGAAACGGCTAAAGGAGAAACAGCATGGAACTGACTGAGGCCACGGTAAGCGACACCAACGACGACATCATCGAGGTGACGCTAACCGGAGACGAGGACGAATGGCGGGAAATTGCAGCTGTCCTCAGAGAATCGGATTCGGATCTCGCGACCGAATTGGGTATGAAAATCCAACACGCCATCGCGACTGCCGGCGAGTGACGTTGTGGATTCGAATTCCCGATCAGCCAGAATCGCTCCGGTGCTCGTCTGCGGGCAGGAGAGACCTTGAGCTGCCCACCAGCCGGAAAATCTCTCCTGCCCTGTAAGAACTGCGTACAAGCGGGCCGGCCGCGACCTCCCTCATGCCGGCATTCAAAGCCATATTCTTGAGTTCTTCAAATTCATCGGGGGGCACGTACCGGTCCACAGGATGATGTTTTCGCGTCGGCTGAAGATACTGTCCGATCGTGAGCACGCGACACCGCGCTGTTACCAGATCATGAAAGAGGTCGGAAAGCTCCGACTTCGATTCGCCAAGACCGACCATGATTCCGGATTTGGAGACGATCTCCGGCGCGGCTTCCCCAACGAACCGAAGAAGTTCCACCGACCGCGTATATGAAGCACCCTGGCGCACAACCGGATATAGGCGGGCGACGGTCTCGAGATTGTGGCCGATCACGTCGGGTTTCGCATCTATGACGCATTCCAACGCATCTCGCGAGCCCTGAAAATCGGGAATCAACACCTCTATAACCGAGGACGGAGAACGTTCCCGCAAGGCTCGGATCGTCGCCGCAAACGCATGAGACCCGCCGTCCGCCAAATCGTCGCGAGTCACCGACGTGATCACCACATGCCTCAAGCCCAGTTTCGCTGCAGCATCGGCTACGAGCGCCGGCTCGTCCGGATGAACCGGTTGGGGTGATCCGTGGCGTACTGCGCAAAAATCGCAGTCTCGCGTGCAGCAGTCTCCGAGGATGAGAAACGTGGCCGTGCCTGCGTCGTAGCACTCGCCACGGTTAGGGCACCGGGCCTCAACGCAGACCGTGGACAAACCACGTGCGTATGTGAGGCCGCGCATGCGTGCAACGGCTGCCGCGCCGGGCGGTTTTACTCTAATCCAATCTGGGAGCCTTTGAGATCGCATTTGCTTGGCAAAATGGGGGGCCACAAAAAATAAGACCGTCTCCGGTAAGGTATCAAGGGGGGGGAGTCATGATACAAATGGAAGACGGTCCTTTGAAAAGAATATAGGTTTTGTGGGTAGAAAAAGTCAACCCCTGCGGACCAAAATCCACAGGGGTTCACCTAACGCTGCAACATGACTCCTTCGACCTGAACGATACCAACCGGGTACGTCAAACCTAGAAATACAGCCCGATTTTGTCAAGGTGGAAAGATCGGCTACCGATTCGGTAGCCAAATTACCGATAATAGGCTATATCAACCTGAAATGACATGACAATTCTGATGAGGGTAAGGCGCCCTCCGCTACCCTCTTTCTTCAAGAATTTTTTTCTCGACTCCTCATTCGAACGCGTTGACGGAAGCGCGCTCCCCCCTCAGGTCAGCGCGCTGACCCGAGAGCGCTTGACGCGAGCGCGCAAGATCTGCAAGAGTCAACAAAGACCGCAAGCCGCGCGAATTCTGGCGCGCTTCAACGTCAATCCATTCCCGGCAGGATAAAAGGTGCATGACCCCTTGGCAACTGACCCGACGCCTGAAGAAAATCTGACACATCTTACGATGCTTCCTTTGGGGGGGCTCGGCGAAATCGGCATGAACATGATGGCGTTCGCTTGGGGAGCGGACGCGTTCCTCGTGGACGCCGGCTTGTTGTTCCCCGACGACTCCATGCCTGGGGTCGATCTCGTCATTCCCGACCTCGACGGGCTTTTAAACCGCGGGTGGAACATCCGAGGCATCGTGCTCACCCACGGCCATGAAGACCACATCGGCGCGCTGCCGTACGTTCTCGAAAAGATCGAGGCCCCCGTGTACGCGACAAGCCTCACGATGGGCTTGGTCGAGAACAAGTTGGCGGAATTCGATCTCCTGGGGTCCACGGAACGGCACGTGATATCGCCTCGCAATCCGATCGAATTGGGGCCGTTTCGAGTGGATTTTTTCAGCATGTGCCATTCCGTGCCGGACGGCGTCGGGCTGGCGGTGACGACCCCCGCGGGAGTGGTGATCCATTCAGGGGACTTCAAGTTTGACCCCGAACCCATCGACGGTCGTTACTGCGACGTAGAAACGATCTCCGCATACGCACGCCAAGGTGTTCTGGCGCTCCTTTCGGACAGCACCAATGTGGAACGCGAAGGCACGACAGGGTCGGAGAGGTCGATCCGACCCGAGCTGGAAAAGATATTTCGCCGGGCCAAAGGGCGTATCCTGGTGGCTACCTTCGCCTCGAATATCCATCGGATGCAGCAGATATTCGACCTGTCCGAAGAGTTGGGTCGTCAGGTGGTCCTGGTGGGGCGTTCGATGGAGGCCAACGCTGCGATAGCGTCCGAAAGGGGCTATTTGCGCATTCCGCGGGGGATTCTGGTCGATATGAAGGAACTGGACGCGCTCCCCGACGACAGGGTGACGATCCTCTCGACGGGATCCCAGGGAGAGCCTCTTTCGACGCTATCGCTCATGGCCTTTGACCGGCACAAGTATCTGAAGGCCAAACCCGGCGACCTGCTGGTGCTGTCCTCACGGTTTATCCCAGGCAATGAAAAGGCCATTAACACGATTATCAACGAGTTTTGCCGCCGCGGCGCGGACGTCGAATATGAGGGGATCTCGCATGTCCACGTCTCAGGGCACGCACAGCGCGACGAGTTGCGCGCTCTGATAAGACTCGTGCAGCCGCGTTACTTTATTCCCGCGCACGGCGAGTATCGTCACTTGCGACGCCATGCGCGCCTGGCCAAGGAAGAAGGAATACCTGAGGAACGAGTCCTCGTCTTGGAGGATGGAGACTTGGTCGAGCTGTCGTGGGACAAGGCAACGGTCTTGGAGCGACTACCTCTGAAGCGTGTCTTTGTGGATGGCAAAGGCGTGGGCGACGTGGGCAACGAAGTACTGCGAGACAGGAGAGTCCTTTCCGAAGTAGGTATGGTGATCGTCGCAATCGCAATAGCTAAGGAGACAGGAGAGATCGTGTCCGGGCCGGAGGTGTTTTCCCGCGGCGTGACCTACCAGGACACGGAACCGGAGTTGATCGACGGGACGCGAAAGGCGGTGGAAGCGGTGCTTGCAGACCTGGATCCTCGGACGTCGGGCGATTGGGAAGAGGCGAGAGAGCAGATCCGGCTTGCAGCGCGTCGTCACGTGAATCGAAGCCTAGGACGCAGGCCGGTCGTTCAGACACTTGTTCTGGAAGTATGAGGTGATGCTTGTCTCTATCGAGGCATGAGCGGATTACCGGAGACGAAAGAGTATGCGAGCGACATGATTTTTTGTGAGCCCTACAGATTTTCCTTGCAATTCAGGTGGAAGCGGTCTATGAAGTAAGCGTTACTGGAGAAACGGTGGCTAGTAAAGGCTCCGCGGAGGATCGGAGCAGCGAAAAGGGCGGCGCAGAAGCCGTCAAGTTCCGGGCAACCTGTTCCAGGATTTTTCTTGACAGCACTGGAAAAGGTGTGCTACGGTGAAGCCGATTCAGTTGTAAAGTCAACATGTGTTTTGGCATATGCTTCAATTAAGGAGGGTTTAGGATGAAGAAGTCGTTGGTTATGGTAACTGTTTTGGTGGCCCTGGTTGCCTTCGCGGCCGTGGCTCTTGCCGGAGCCCCCGCACCAGCTTGCCCCGCGGGTCCTGCCAAGTGCGAGTACGGTGTAAAGTACAAACCGGTTAAGCCCGTTCCCGCAGTGCTGCCCGCACCGACCAAGCCGATGCCCGGCAAGTGCGTGACCGTTCCGTGCCCCCCGCAGAAGGTATTCGTCCCTGGACCGCCCTTCGCAATGTATGACTTCCCGACCCAGGTTCCCAAGATGGTCGAGAAAGACGTACTCCGCATGCTGTGCGCCGGTAAGGCCAAAGGCGTATGCCCGATCGGCTGCCCGCCCTGCGTAGACAAGGTGAAGTGGGCTGTTGAGTGGAGCACCATGGAACAGTGCGGCAAAGTTGCGGTCAAGACGATGGTTCCCGGCACCGTGTCCAAGCCCATCGCAGTGACCCAGAAGATGGTTCCTGTCAAGCCCGTTTGCCAGTAACGAGTTCGACTCTATAAGAATAATAAACCCGGCTTCGTGCCGGGTTTTTTATTTTGTTCGCGACTTGGTGACCAAGAGACTGAACGAACCTCAGTACACCTTTTCGTAAGTGCGGTCTCGGATTACTAGGGCTTCGGTGGGACAGGCATCCTGCCTGTCATGGCTTTCGGAGTCAGAAGTCCAATCGACAGGCGAGACGCCTGTCCCACCAAGGCCTCGCCAAAATGTGCGACCGAACATATAAAAGACGGTACTTAGGGTCTGTCGCAAAATAAACACGTCACCCCGACGAAAGTCGGGGTCCAGAAAATCCTGGATTCCGGCGTTCGCCGGAATGACGTCAATTTCTTTTGTCATGGGCCAAGATGTAAGGGTTATTAGGTGACAAGCCCTTAGTGCTTGGATTGCGATCTCAGTTCGTACGGAAGTTCGGCAGGCTACGGATACAGTATGATTCATTTTACAGATGGATTCCCACCCAAGCCCTGGCGAGCTGTTGCGATGAACAACGCGATGTGTTTTGTAGGGGGGGGCTCAGACCCGCCCCTACCCAAGATCCCCACTGATGACAATGTGAACGTACTTCTGAATCGATTGACTGAGAGAGTATGATCGAAATCAGGAACAGATTCACTCGAGCAGTCATCCTCAGCGGTGAAGCTCCATCGGTCGGCGCGCTCTTGCGCGCCACATCGTTGAGCGGGCTCGACCTCACGGGCGCGGATCTGTCGGCAGCGATGCTAGCAGGTGCCAATCTGGCGCGCCTCAACCTTGCCGGCGCCAACCTTGCTGCCGCGAACCTCACGGCCGCGGACCTTAAAGATGCGAACTTGAGCAAGAGCCTTTTGACAAGCACTTCGTTGGTTGCAGCGAGCCTCAACGGAGGGCACTTGAGCGAGGCCAACCTCACCGGCGCCGACTTAACACTCTGTCACCTTGAAGACGCAAAGCTCGTCAACGCAAATCTTCTCGGCGCGTCGCTGGTGGGCGCGAATCTGACCGGAGCCGACCTGTCGGAGGCGAACCTCTCTCGGTGCAATCTCACGGTGGCGGATCTCTCGGAAGCGGATCTGTTTTGGGCGAACCTGGAAGAAGCGAGGCTGGTCATGGCCAAGCTCTCGCGGGCGGTGTTGACCGTGGCTAATCTGCGGAAGGCATGCCTCGTTGCCGCGGATCTTTCCGGCGCGACTCTTGCCGCCGCGGACCTTACGGGCGCGGACCTGACCGATGCAGACTTGACAGCCGCGGACCTTACGGAGACCATCCTGACCGGCGCTAATCTCAGCGGCGCGAGACTTTAGTGAATAAAAGGTGGGTGGGGTGGCGGAGAGAGAGGGATTCGAACCCCCGGTACCCAATGGGTACAGTTGATTTCGAGTCAACCCCCTTCGACCTCTCGGGCATCTCTCCGCAACGTCCGGAAGAAACTTTGGAGTAGTTCCGCAGCTTGTTCCGCCATGACGCCGGGGATTACTTCGATATCTCGGTTGATCCTCGGGTCATGAGATAAGTCAAATAAGCTTCCGACCGCGCCCCACCGCAAATCCGGCGCACCGAACACCAGGCGCGTCACCCGGGCGAGTAGCAGGGCGGAAGCGCACATTAGACAAGGTTCAATTGTAACATAAAGCGTTGAGCCGGGCAATCTCCAGTCTGAGCTCGATCGGGCCGCTTGCCGGAGAGCGATCATCTCTGCATGGGCCGTCGGGTCTCGTTCGCGTTCGACTTTGTTGTACCCACTGCCGATGATCGTGCCGTCCCTGACGAGGACCGCGCCTACCGGGGTTTCGCCTTCGGCAGCGGCTCTCTCGGCCAGTTCAAGAGCCTTTTCCATAAAGCGGAGGTCTGCCTCTGCGATCTTTCCCATGCTCGGCCGCGACCTTATACCAATGCGCCTTCTAACATGTGACATTGAAAGGGCCGGCAGGGACGCCGGCCCCTACTATGTTTGGTGGCGGCGGGCCTCCGTGCCCGCCATTTTCAGATGTATGAAAGCGCACTGGTATTACTCAGCGATGATCTTCTCCACGATCGGCGCGTTGATCCGCTCGTATATCGGCATCACTCCCAGTAGTGGTCGAGCGTAATTCTTGAATTCCACCGTAACGTCGTGAGCGCCTTCGATGAAAGAGTCAGGCATGGCCTTGGTTTCTTTGGCAACATCCTCGAGCCGACTCACGTTATACCTGACGCTGTAGTCACCAATGCGTTCGATTGTGATCGATCCGTCTATCCTATGCCACGCGGCGATTTGAACTGCTCGCTCGCCTACTTCACGTGCCTCATTGGCATCTACGTCGCTGACGCAACCAAGAAACGAGCGCTGCAAATAACCGAACGTGTCTGACCGAACGCGTTTAATCTTGAGCCTCTGCTTCACAAGATCCATGAGCCCGTCGCCAAGGGAGGTTGTGCCTGAAAGCTGTATGTTCCCGTGCGCGTCCCGTTCGACTTGCTCCCGCAGACCGGCCACGACCGGCCTACCGGATCGGTCCTGGATACCCTCGGATACCGCGACCACGCAACGCCCAAACTTGCTGTAGGCCTGTTCGACCGCGGCTACATATTCTTCTTGGTTGAAGGGTCGTTCGGGCACGTAGATAAGATGCGGACCATCGTCGGGATACTTTCGCGCGAACACCGACGCTGCCGTAAGAAAGCCCGCATGCCGCCCCATGACAACGCCGATGTATACACCCGGCAACGATCGGTTATCGAGGTTCACTCCGGAAAACGCCTGCGCAACGAATTTCGCGGCCGACCCGTATCCGGGGCAATGATCTGTGACCCGGAGATCGTTGTCGATCGTCTTGGGGATATGCATGACGCGCAATTCGTACCCCGCGGCGCGAGCTTGTTGATTCACGATGCGACAAGTCTCCGCGGAGTCGTTTCCGCCAATGTAGAAGAAATAGTGGATGCCGTGGGCTTTGCAAACCTCGAAGATCCGGCCGCAGTATTCTTCGTCCGGTTTATCTCGGGTGCTCCGGATGCCTGCTCCTGGAGTACTCGCCACCATCTCGAGATTATGTCGCGTCGCTTCGGACAGATTAACGAATTCTTCCCTCACAAGGCCTTCGACTCCGCGGAACGCTCCGTAGAATTGGGTGATATGGGGATATTGCCGGGCCTGGAGGACCGCTCCAACGAGGGACTGATTGATGACCGCGGTCGGCCCACCGCCCATCGCGATGACGGCTCTTCCCGTGAGCTTTTCCATGTCCCCTCCTCTAATTAAGTTGCCGATACCGACGTGCTTTGAAGAAAGCACCCCAGTCAAGGTCACCGTTTGCAGTGAAATTGGCTCATCCCGGCCTAACCGGACCGGAAGCACGTCCTATGAAAGTCGTCGCCATGGGCACCTGCCATCGGAGATGCGTATGGGGAGGCGTGGGGAGGTGGAGTCTCAATACTTGTGACTTAAGAGTTCCGTCTTGATTTCCCAATGTGGGGCAGGCGATCCGAGACTGTCTCAAAACCCATGAAAATGGCGCCGTCGTAACACGATTCCCCCTCACCCTAACCCTCTCCCTGAGGGAGAGGGGATCGGAAAGCGGCTCCACAGGCCTCCCTCTCCCCTTGGGA
>Ga0172368_10001589_pt1 | contig 30827 bp, 30 predicted proteins | sample Lak11m_FD_114540 | JGI IMG/M metagenome (GOLD analysis project Ga0172368, IMG submission 114540) | Freshwater microbial communities from Kabuno Bay, South-Kivu, Congo - kab_022012_11m | ecosystem: Environmental > Aquatic > Freshwater > Lake | place: Democratic Republic of the Congo: South-Kivu...
CAGGGTCCATTCTCACTCGCATCCATGTTGCTTGGCATGGAGGCGAGTGAGAATGGACCCTGGTCAGCACGACCCATGATAAAGGCTTGTTGACCAATTTCTCGCACTACGATGCGTGTCATCCTGAGGTTCTCTGCCAAGGGATGTGCTTTAAAAGGATCAGGCATTACCAACATATCCAACTCATCCAGACTGTGGATAGCGGGTCCAATGCAAACTGGGGCGCTGCCTGGCAGGTATTCCACCTGGCAGCCACAAGCCTGCGCCAGAGCAGCCGTTCCGTTTTCCAATACGAGCACATCATGACCAAACTCGCGCCAGGCCTTTAGATGACCTTCAGCCATGGCTTCGCCGTTTTGGAAAAACTCAAGGTATGGCAGTCCGGAGGCCTTTGCGGTCATTAAAAAGTTGTGCAGATCAACGGGGACTCGGTCTGGAATAGCACCGCGTAGAACAGTATTAACACGCTCAACCGAAGTCAATGTACTGCTTCTCATTGGAGTTCCTTAAGGTGTCCAGATGGTGCCATCGGGCCAACGGCTCTGGGTCCATTCAATCGGAGGTATGCTGATCGGGTATTTGGCAGCCTTAACCTCATCCAGGTCAATACCGAAACCAGGCTTATCGTTTGGCCACAGGTAACCATCGCGCAGCTCAGGAATGCCAGGAAAGACCTCATTGAGCGACTCGCCAAAGTTGATCATTTCCTGGATGCCGAAGTTGTGACAGGCCAGGTCGAGATGAAGGTTGGCAGCATGTCCGATAGGCGAGACATCGCCCGGCCCATGCCAGGCAGTGCGCACGCCAAACGACTCGCACAGCGAGGCCAATTTGCGAGCCGGTGTAAGGCCACCCAATTGTGAAATGTGGGCGCGGATAAAATCAATCAACTGCTCGGAGATGAGGGTTCGCCATTCGAGCGGGTTGTTGTGTAGTTCACCCATGGCAATCGGAGTAGCAGACTGGTCGCGCAAGCGCCGGAACCATTCAACCTGGTCCGGGGCGAACGGGTCTTCCAGGAAAAACAGGCGGTACTGCTCGAGGGCTTTGGCCATGCGAATGGTATCAATCGGAGCCAACCGTTCGTGGATGTCGTGCAGCAGGAATAGGTCGAACCCGATCTTGCTGCGGATGTATTCGAAAAGTGGTGGGATGGAACGGGCGTACCAATCGGGATCATAATAAGCGCCAGGGAAAGAAGATGCCAGCCTGTCCATTGTTTTCATGCGGTGAGTAGCCTGAGGTGCATCCTTGCTCGGGACGGCGTTACCCTGGTTGATATCCTTGACACGCCCACCATAACCACCCATCTGGATGCGTACAGCCTGGGCGCCCTGGGATTGATATTTGAGCACATTGTCCAAGACCTCCTGCGGGTCACGCCCATCGGCGTGGCGGTATACCATGGCAGCCTCGCGACATTTACCGCCGAGAAGATCATAGACCGGCAAATTGGCCACCTTCCCTTTGATATCCCACAATGCCATGTCAACACCACTGATGGCATTATTGAGCACCGGGCCATTGCGCCAGTACGAATTTACATACATCAGGTGCCACATGTCTTCAATGTTGGCCGGGTCGCGGCCATGCAACAGGGGAGCGAGGTATTCATCAACCGCCTTTGCCACCAGGGTGGGGCGCTGGGTAAAGGTGGCACAACCCAGACCGTATAATCCCGGCTGGTCGGTCTCAACTTTTACAACAACAAGAGCGATGCCATCGGGGGCGGTAAGGATGGATCTTACATTTGAAATTTTCATTCTCTTATCCTTTTTTATAGGAATGGTGTGTTCATCATTGTTTTGATTAATTAACCGGCGACTTCAACATTGATCTTTTGCCCAGTCTTTATTGACTGATCCACTGAAATCATGGTGGAGAGATCGTTCCAAGCATGGGCTAAAGTGTAGAAGGGAGGCTTGCCCGTGGCAGCACTTTGCGAAAGAGCGTTCCACATCTCATCATGCGCATCTGCCCGAGGAATATCAATTTTCTGATTTTCACCCTGAGATGAATCCACCAACAAACTGTCCTCACCAATCGTTATAGAACCCATGGTGCCCCACAGGGTAAAACCGTTGTGTTTTTCCCAAAGTTGGGAAGAATGACTCAGAACGCCTTTGAGTTGAGATGAATATCCAAACTGCACGACGATGTGATCATAGTCACCAAATCCGGAACGGAGTTTGGTGCCATTGGCAAAGACCCAATCCGGCGTTCCAAAGAGGCTCGAGAGAATGGCGATTTGATGAACACCACCATCAAAAAACAGACCCAAAGGAAAATCAGGTTGGATGCGCCATTCTGTTTTTCCATAACCCCCGCGATCATTCACGCCCGAATCCATGGGCCAGTGAACAACCTGATCAAAATAAACCGGGGCTCCAACCAGGTTCTTTTCTATAACACTCTTCAAATCGCGCAATATCGGGGCGTAGACCGCATGTTCAAGCACCCATACGCGCCTGCCTGTCTGTGCCGAAGTTTCCAGTACGTCCCGACCGGCCTGCAGTGAGTTTGCCATCGGTTTTTCTAGGAAGACATCCTTGCCAGATCGCAACGCCAACAATGTTGCACGAGCATTGAGGTGAATTGGGGTCAGGACAACCACAGCGTCAATGTCGCCACGCTTCACAAAACGCTCGAGATCCGTTTCAAAGGCTGCTTGCGGGAAGTCACGCAATGTTTCCAGCTTATGACGATCACTTGAAGCGCAAAAGGCAGTAATGCTAAATGCAGTAGAAAGTGTTGCCAGCGCAGCCTTGTGCTTTTTTTGCCAGATCAAACCAGGACCAATAATGCCGAGTCGCATGTATTCTCCTTTTTCCCTACTGTTCCAGTCATTCAACAATTGTGTTCATCACTTACAGCGCAAGATGAGATATTCACGGGAAAGGCGCTTACTTTACGACCAAAGCCGGTCCCAGCTTTGTTCACCATCCCACTGCGGGGTCGGCTCAAAGAAACCACGGTCTTCAGGGATCAGGTGCTCACGGACCGCTTCCTCGTTGATGGTGAAACCGAGGCCTGGGGTCTCCGGCACCGGAATGTAACCATTCTGAATAACCGGACCGGAAAGCCCTTCAATCAGGTCACCCCAGAAGGGTACATCCGTGAAGTGATGCTCGAGCGCGATGAAATTCTCAGTTGCGGCGGCGCAGTGCACTGCAGCCATGGTACTGACCGGTGTGCCAGCCATGTGCAGCGCCATGCTCACACCATAATCCTGGGCCAGGTCGCCAATCTTCTTGGTTTCGAGAATCCCGCCACTTGTAGCCAGGTCAGGATGGATCACATTAACCGCATGAGCCTTCAGCAGGGGCAGAAAACCCTCTTTTAGATAAATGTCTTCACCGGTGCAAACCGGGGTGTGGAGGGCGCGTTCCATCTGGGCCCACTGTTCGGTAAACTGCCAGGGAACCATATCTTCGAGCCAAGCCAGGTTGTAGGGTTCCAGAGCCTGACCCAGACGTATGCAATCATCCAATCCAATGTGTCCAAAGTGATCGGCAGCAATTGGAACTTCGTAGCCAACCACGGCGCGCACCTGTTCAACGTATTCACACAGAATGTCAATGCCCCTGGGAGTGAGCCGGACGTGAGTGAATGGGTGCTGGATATTGTTGATATCCACAAGTCGCTCAAACTCAGTGCCATCGTCTGTTTTCAGAACCCCGGATGGATAAGTGAGTGCATTTTTTACACCAATCAACGGCTGGATACCCACATCCATTTTAAGCATGGTGAAACCACGCGACAGGCGTTCCTTGAGTTTATTACCCATCGCTTCGCCGGTCGGTTCGTTTGGTGTGTCACAATACATGCGAATCGCATCACGGAACTTGCCGCCTGCAAGTACATATGCTGGCACACCATAGGCTTTGCCAGCCAAGTCCATCAAAGCCATCTCAATGGCGCATACCCCGCCACCCTGACGGGCATGGTGGCCAAACTGTTTGATCTTGCGAAATACTTTATCGACATTACATGGATTCTCGCCAAGCAGACGACCCTTGAGCATCAAAGCGTAGGTCTTGTTGGCGCCATCACGCACTTCGCCATAGCCGCTCAAGCCTTGATTGGTGTCAATGCGGATGAGAGGGAAACGCCACCCTTCCCAACCGACTGTCGCAGTACGAACATCAGTGATCCTGAGATCGCTGGGGCGGGAAAACTGGTTGACATAGTCTTCAGGTCGCGGGCTCATTTGTTATTCGCCTTTTTCCAGGCCTGGAAGTCGGACTCGATATCCTCACGCCAGACGGGCACATCAATTTCACCACTGGTGTACTTGCCTTCACCCAGGCGCATCTTGCCAAATTCATCGCGGACACGAATGGACTCGCTGCTCTCAACTACTTCCTGAACAAGGTGAGGCGGGATAAAGATAACACCGGTGGGGGTGCCAAGTATCACATCGCCAGGCAGGACTGTAACGCCGCCAATTCTGATGGGAATATTGATACCCGCCAGGGTCAGGTCGGCAATGGCGGTCGGGTCGACACCGCGCACATAAAAATTCACATCGGTCAATTGGACCAGTCCTTGATAATCGCGAATGCCACCATCAATGACTGCGCCAGCCCGGGTCCGGGTGCGCGTTGCCGTTCCAAGGTTATCGCCCACCAGGGTGCCGTCCTTAACCTTCCCGAAAATATCAACCACCATGACATCATGTAATTGTAAAGATTCGATGATCCACGAGTTCTGCCCACCGATGCGACCACGGCCTTCAGCCACGCCAGCCTGTTGAATGGCGTCATGATAATCAGGACGATGCGGTAGGAATTGGGCAGTGATGGCGCGCCCAACTGTGATCGTGCCTGGATGTGTTTCCTTCCAATTGCCCTCAAACTGGCGATGGTAACCATGTTCGCGCAACACACTCCAGGCCTCTTCGGTGGTAACGAGTTTCATGCGTTCAAGCAAATCATCAGGGACACATGGACGCCCATCTGCGAAACGCTCGTACGGATTGAGTTTGGTAAGATCGATCAGATCTTCTCTTGAAGGTTGAATGTGCATGGGATTATCTCCAATTGATTAGGGTTATTGTGACCAGGACGTTGGTTTACGATCCCAACGGAAAGCGCGCAGTTTTTGGACCAGGTCAGCCGATAAAACGCCCGCATCGCTGGTGGAAATGTTCATTTCCACATTCTTGATTCGCATAAGGCATCTTCCTTATTGGTCGTGTTTCCAGCCGAGCAACCGCTCCGCCTTGCCACAATCGAAAAAACCCGTGTTCCCACTGAGGTTGCCGCGCACTGGCACATCAGGAAAGAACTGATGGGCGAGTTCAAGCGAGGGGATTTCGCTCATGGTAAGAGGCGCTGTGATGTAAAACACCTCGTGTCCCTTGAAACCAGCCAATAGTGAGAGCAGGCAAGCGCGAGCGGCGGCATCAAAGGTGGTGTAACCCCATAAATTCTTGGCAACCGCCTGAGTCTGGCTAAGGCTAGCGTTGCGCGTGGCAACGGGACGGTCCTGCACAACCCAATGGAAACGCATACTCGAAATGGTCAGAGATTCGTAGCGGCGGGCCATTGAGTTGGCTTGTTCCTCGCAAACCCACTTGGACAGGCTGTATGGATCTTCGCTATAGGTGGAATGTTTTTCATCCAGCGGAAAATAATCGAAGTGTGGCCAACGGCTGTAGGCCAGGCCAGTGGCATTGACACTGGAAGCCTGGCAAATATGCTCAATCCCAACTTCAAAAGCGGCGCGTAAAGCATTGTAGCTGCCGGTCACGTTATTGTTATGGATCACATGATCCGGGAAGTGACCCGGCGCAGGGATGGCGGCTTGATGCACCACAGAATCGCAACCGCGAAATGCACTCACCAGGGCCTCGTAATCGGTGATATCAGCCCGAACATAAGAAATTTCAGGATGAGTTATTGGATCCACCGGGTTGATCCGATCAATACTTACAACGCTGTTACCCTGTAATAAAGCCATATTGGCGACAGCCCGACCAACACGGCCGCTGCCACCTGTCACTGCGATTTTCATGAAGCCCTCTCCGCATCCGCATAAACTGCCTGTCGAAGACCGCGAATGTAACCAATCGCATACAGGCGCCCAAACGATGAATAGCCGGCATTATCATTGCTATCGCCTTCCACCGTGGGAACATGGTCAGGGCGTAATACACCATCAAAGTTGATATCCTTGTAGGCGCGCATGCAGGCCAGCATATCTGTCTTACCGGCGTCATGCCAGGTTTCCTCAAACTTTTCCGGCGTGCCGCGCACATCTCGAAAGTGAACAAAGAAGATCTTGCCCTGGTTCCCAAAATGACGGATCACACCCGGCAGGTCATCCGTCATAAGGGTGAAGTTGCCCTGGCAGAGCGTGATACCGTTCATCGGGCTGGGCGCTATATCGAGCAATCGCTGGTAATTGTCAACACTACGCATGATGCGTCCAATTCCACGAATGGGCGAAAGCGGAGGATCATCAGGATGCATGGCGAGCTTGACATTCCACTTTTCTGCCACCGGTAAAACCTTTGCAAGGAAGTATTCAAGGGTTTCCCAAAGTTTTTCCTCACTGATTGGACCATTCTCGGTAAGGGGAGCTTGTTGCAGGAGGGAATTGTCAAAACTGGTAACCACTGAACCACCGCGCGAGGCGGTGTTGGTCCCGGTACGCATCCAGTTGAAATCCGTCATCCATTCATAACACCAGACCGGGATGCCAAGGCGACCCATGTTCTCGATCAAAGTGCAAACCGTGGCTATTTCCTCATCGCGTCCCGGTAAGCCGCGCTTGGCGTTGTTCAATGGAGGCCTGGATTCGATCACAGCCAGTTTAAAACCGGCGCTTTCATAGCGTTGTTTTATCCGCACCAAAGGCAAGTAATCCCAGGGGGCATCAGCACCATTGAAGGCTTCACCAAAAGGCAGACCGCCAACAGCATAGTCGACACCAGCCTGCCTGGAGAGCTTCCATAAAGGCGATATAGTGGGGGGTAAAAACTCTGCGATTTCCAACATAATGTTATTCATCTCCTTGTCACGACTTGCCCAACGCTGTGATAAGTTATTTCGGCGCAAGGCTGGTTTAAGATAGATAGTTTATTATCACCAGCAAAGTACTGGCACAGTTAAGGTGCGGGGTTACCCGCTTTTCAGAATGGCCTCAATACCCTCAAGTTCTTCGGAACTTAAGGAAAGGTTGGTTATCATTTCAACTGCCTCATCGATCTGCGCCACACGACTGGCGCCGATCAGAACAGAAGTCATGGCAGCATGACGCAACACCCAAGCCAGAGCCATCTTGGCCAGTGACTGACCCCGGGCATGAGCGAGCTCATTCAAGCGCCGTACTATTGCAAGCTTGTCATCCGTGATCTGAGCTGGTTTCAGAAAACCATGTGGTTTGGAAGCGCGCGAACCAACCGGGATACCCTGCAGATATTTATCAGTCAGGAATCCCTGTGCAAGTGGTGAGAAAGCGATGCAACCAATGCCTTCGTCATCCAGCACCGCTAAAAGACCATTCTCAATCCAACGATTGAACATGCTGTAAGAGGCCTGGTGGATGAGACAGGGCGTACCCAATTCACGGAGGATATGTGCAGCCAGACGGGTAAGTTCAGGTGGGTAATTCGAAAGTCCAACATACATGGCCCGCCCACTGCGCACAATATAATCGAGGGCGCACATGGTCTCTTCCAGAGGAGTATTCAGGTCAGGGCGATGGTGGTAAAAAATATCAACATATTCAAGTCCCATACGCTGCAGGCTCTGGTCAAGACTGGCGACCAGGTATTTGCGAGAACCCCAATCGCCATACGGCCCAGGCCACATCAAGTAACCGGCTTTGGATGAGATGATCAACTCATCGCGATATGGATGCAGATCTTGACGCAGGACGCGGCCTAAAGTATCTTCGGCCGAACCAGGCGGGGGGCCGTAATTGTTCGCGAGGTCGAAATGGGTGATACCCTGGTCAAATGCACGGAGTAGCATAGCCCGGTCATTTTCATAAACATCCACACCGCCAAAGTTATGCCACAAACCCAGAGAAACAGCGGGCAATAGCAATCCACTGCGACCGCAACGGTTGTAACGCATCCTGTTATATCGGGATGGAGCCGACAAGTAGGTCACGAACTGATCCTAACCATCCTGCATGACGGAGCTGCGCCCGCCATCCATCAATATGGTGGTGCCGGATATGAAACCCGCCACCGGGCTGCAAACGAAGGCACATAGAACGCCCACGTCGGCGGGAGTTCCCATTCGGCCAACCGGGTGAATGGCTGCCACCTGCGCACGTTTGGCCTGTGGATCCGGAAAACTGTTAAACCAACCATCAGATTGGGCTGTTTCAATAAATCCAGGCGCAATACCCACCGTGCGGATGTGAGGACCCCATTCAAGCGCCAGGGATTGCACCATGGCTGCCAAACCGGCTTTGGCCACATTGTAAGGAAAGCAGTTGGACAAGGTCCGGTAGGCGTGGTTGGAACTGACAATCACGATCACTGGCTGGGAGGCTCGGGCAAGGTGGGGTTTTGCGGCCTGGACCACTCGCCAGTGTGAAGCCAGGTTCAACTCAAGGTTGGCATTCCAATCAGCTTCACTGGTTTTTTCAATACCTTTGAAGATGTTGCGCCCGGCATTCGAAACAACTATATCCAGGCCACCAAGTTTTGCTGCGGACCAATCCACAAACCAGCGCGCTTGAGACGCATCGGCAATATCCAATTCCTGGTAAAAAGCGCGATGACCAAGCTCTCGAGCCCTTTCCAGGAAGCGCAGAGGGCCTGGGTCCGCGGCAGGTTCAAGCCCACAACCGGCCAGATCGCATCCTGCCTGGACCAGAGCTTGCGCTATGCCCGCACCTATACCGCTGCTAACCCCTGTTATCAGGGCACACCTTTTGGAAAGATCTATACAAAACGTCATGATTAAAGTGACCTAAAAGTCGTTTCTCTGGGCAGTTTTCAAGAGTCGACCGGTTTACGCTGTTCCCAGCCGGAACGAAAAAGGGGCAAATAATTGTTCGGGTTGTACGGGTGTCTGGCGATCTGTTCGTAATCTAGATCCGTACCCCACCCCAGGCGGTCTTCCTCCAGCTCTATGTAGCCATTTACAACCTTGACGGGATTGGTTAGAACAGTGGCGCCCCAATCAGCATTAAAATCATCAAAGATCTCATGAATGAAGAAATTTGGCGTGGCTGTATTGAGATGCGCACAAACCAATGAGCACAATGGTCCCTGCGCGCTATGCGGAGCGGTCACGCCGTTGTGGGCATGTACCATACCGCAAACCTGCTTGGATGCAGTCAAGCCTAGATATTGCGGTTCAAGCTGGATAATATGAACAGCGTCATGATCAAGCAACTCACCAAACTGCTGCAGGCTATAATAGTCCTCACCACAAGCAATGGGCACAGGGCTGCGCCTGGCAACTTCCGCCATTTGCGAAATGCGCTGAGGCGGGACCGGGGCTTCAAACCAAGTGGGATGGTAGCGAGCCATTTCTTGGGCGAATTGCAGAGCAGCATGCGGGCTGAAGCGATTATGGGCTTCGATCATCATATCAACACTTGGGCCAACAGCATCGCGCACTGCAGCGATGATGTCCAAGGACAGCCCAAAATCGGCGCGGTCAACACAACGCCAGGCAGCACCAAATGGATCAAACTTCAAGGCAGTGTAGCCACGGGCCACCACTTCCAGGGCACGGTCGTAAAAAGTCTGCGGTTCGCGCGGACCGCGATACCAACCGTTGGCATAGACTCGCAAGCGTTGGTGACAGCGACCACCGAGGAGCCTGTAAACAGGCTGCCCACTAGCCTTACCCATGATATCCCAGCAAGCATATTCCATACCTGAGAGAGCAGCTCCATGGATCTGACCACCATCAGAATATACCTCGCGGAATAATTTGAGGGTGTGGTTTTCAACATCAAAGGGATCCTGACCGATGATGAAACGCTTGAGTTCGTGGATGGCTGCCTCGACTGTTTTTGCAAAGCCGTTGAGGGTGGCTTCACCAATGCCATACACACCTTCATCTGTGTCGACCCGCGTAAAAAGCCAGTTCTTCCAGGGGTTGCCAACAATATATGTATTAATTGATGTGATTTTCATGCCAATAACTCGATCTCAAGCCACCAGGTCCTTGAACCCCCAGGCAGCAGACTTTCAAACAGGTTGAACTGCCTGACGGCATCCGCCAAAGAGTCTTGCGCACCGATACATGGCTCAAGCCCAAGATTGAAATAAGGCGTACCACCGTCACCTGCCCATGCGCCAAAGTTCATCCAAACCGCCACCTGTGGGAGCAGCGCCGTATCCCAACGCATACACAATTCCCCATCACGAGCAGCTAACGTTGCCCAACCTTCACCTTTTGACAATGGGTCGCTCCATATTTTGATCGACCGACTGGAATCTGTCGCTGGCAAGTTGGGCAGGTCCAAGCCTGAAGCAGCAAAGGGGTAATGCAATTTAACTTCCGGAGCAAGCAGGCCTGGCGGATAAGCGCCATTTACATTGAATAGGGCGGAAGGCGGTAGGAAAAGCTGCATACCTGGTTCAACCGCCAGTAATGGATGAATGCACCAAACAAAATTTACCGGTTGGGCAGCCCCGGGTAATGCTTCGACACTGTAATCCACACGCAGGCTGGCAGAGTTGGCAGCCAGTGTGACGGTACGGTTAAAGCTGTAAGGCAGAACCAGCCCATGCCAATGGTTATGCAACGCTACGCCATCCGCGTGTTCTTCAATCTCAAATTCGGATACTTGGGACCACAATTCACCGTGATCCTGAATGACTGCGCCCTCGAACGGCACGGAAGGGTAACTACAGTCCGATACACTTGGGAAACATTCATCCCAGCCACCCGAATCCGCCTCGGCAACGTATGAACTGCCATGAGGCACACGTCTGTATTCCATGCGTGGGTGTCGCCACAACCATTCCCGCCTGCTGCGTAAATCTCGCAAACTGGTTATCTTGCCACCCAGATCGGGCACACTGGTCAGTTCAATCATTCCGTTGTTGATGTACAGGGATTCAAACCCGTTGATTGTATTATGTTTAGTGGCGAGCAGATTCACAGATCCTCCACGTATTGTTTGGTAAACTGCACCTTTGTAAATTTTTCGGGTAAGTGCGTATCCAATACACCGTGTTTCGTCCAGCACCAGGCTGGCTGGGGCTCCGGGCGCGATCCTGCCACATCAAGCTTTTCAAAACGGCCGAAGAAAATTTTCCAAACATCACCTTCTCCGGGCGGTAACAATCGCTCGTTAGCCAGCCATTTCATCCCCTGCCAGGGAAAGGCCAGCTCCACGGTCCAACCCTTGTCGACAACAGCACTGTTATTGATTGCACCTTCGACATGCACGGCCGTTCGCAAGCCAGGAAAATCCCAGTCGGTGAAAGCCCAACGCACACCGCGCGGATGCGTTCCACGCCAAAAATTCCAACCGCTGCGGTCATAATTACCACCAAACGACAAGGCCTTGCGCCCGACCAAATCAAATTCCGGGACATCGAACCTGCCTTCGCGATGGTAAGCATCCTGCCAGATAAAGAATACTTCATAGATTGTGTTCAATGCATTGATCTCAAACTCATAATAACAATCGCCACCATCGATGAAAACTTCAACATCATTTTCCATAAAGATGAGAGAATCACGCTCCTTCAATTGCGCAGCGACGAACGGTTCTTCAACCCAAAAACCAATATACAAATTGTCATCATCCCACATTGCGGCTGCGCGTGTATCAAAAAAGGCCGGATTGCCAGACACCATATCCACAAAACGAGGAGATCTGGGCGCTTTGCCCCAGGCAGCGGAATCCAACCTACCATCCAAGGCCTGAGTTGTACGGGTTCGATAACAGAGGTAGTCAACGGTTGTCATACAAGCCACTCCGCGAAATCAGTCAAAAACTGATCAATCTTTTCCAATTCGAGTCCATCGAGGTTATATGCTGGGCTGCGGCAATAATCACTGGCGATGATGGCGCGTTTTTTCAGGATTACTTTCTCCACTTTTATGATTAATTCCACCGACTGCATCCAATAGCTGATGTACGGCAGCAGCCTGTTATAAAGATCGTGGAATATTACTCGATCAGCCTTCCAGAGGCGCCATAATTCAATATAAATTTCGGCAAAAGAACAACCAGGTTGGATGCCCAGCGCGCCGCGCGCCAATACATCGGGCATTTGCAAGCCAGCATATCCCACCAGTGAATTTAATCGTCCCTGGGATCGTTCCAGTAATTGCGATATATATCGCCCCGGAGGTTGTGTTTCCACCTTAATGAAATCGGCATTTGGCAAGGCATCACGCAACTTAAGGAAAACATCCGGCGCAATACGCACACCAGTTTGAGCAGGCGCATACTGCACTATTACCGGGATGCGGACACTGCCGATAACCTGCTTGAGGTGATCAAGGATCGCTTCTTCACCGGGACCAAGGAAGTAAGGCGGGAGCAACATCAAGGCATCCGCGCCCTGTTCCTCGGCAGAGCGAGCGCGTTGGCAAGCAACTTCCCAACTATGGTCGGTAATCGAAATAATACCTGCCACCACATCTGATCTGCACGTTTGCGCCAGCATGAGAGTCTGCATGCGAGCGCGTTCCATGTCGGTTAATTTGTAAAACTCGGTGGCGAGGCCAAACAGGGTAATGGCGGAAAGATCAATGCCGATTAAATGCCGGACCAATACTTGAAAACCATCTTCATCAAACAGACCCGAACTGGTAAACGGAGCAGCAACGATCGGAACAACACCATTGATTTTTTTTAACATAACAAAGCCCGTTTGCCAGGATATATTTAAAAAGAAAATGCAGGATTACCAGCCGGTAAAAAACCACAAACCATAGCAGGCAAATGGGACAGCAAAGAGCACACCGAAGATCACCGCCATGATGAATTCATCTGTTCTTCCGCCTTCCCTCGGAACCCAACCGCCAATCAAGCCACCAATCAAGGCTGGAGGTGAGACAAAAACCATTACCATGCCAATGATGATAGGCAGACTTGGACCAGCACCGTAATAATGGTCAATCCTGACAATGGCTGGGAATATTGTTGGCCAATATAGGCCCAGGCCAACTGTCGTAACCACACCAGCCAGCCAGCCGGTTAGTGCATAGGACAGTGACTGTACAATTTTCATTTGTCGATCCAAAGGGCTCCACTCAAAGGAACCTCGAAAGAAGGTTTGTGCAGGAGAAATCCAATTAGTTGTGACGGGCACGAAATTAAAATCAAGAGAACATCTAACGGAAAACCCGGCAGGTAACCAACTTCAAGTGATGGACCAATTTTTAAGGATGCGTTGAAATGGATTGGTTCACCACCCTGTAAAGAACCAATAGCCATAACAGGCAACGGGCATCGAAAATACCATGCCTACGATCACTGCCATGATGTACTGTTCAGTCTGCCCGCCTTCCCGGGGAATACGACTGCCAATCCAACCACCTAGCAGGGCAAATGGCGATGCTATTATGAGAACGAGCCCAATGATGATGGCAAGCCCAGGGCCGTCACCATAATAATGTTGATTCTGCAGAATGGCGGGAAAAACTGTGGGCCAATATAGGCCCACAGTAATCGTAGAAATTATGCCCGCCACCCACCCAGTCAGGGCAAATGCCAGAGATCGTGAAATCTTCATTATTTTTTCCTATGTGGAACAAAACAATTTAGGATTAAACCGGCAGCAAATCAGACAATTTTTCGGGTTCAATCGTTGTTTTATTATCGTAAAGAAAACATGAGGCGGCCTGATATTGGGATAGCCGGTAAAGAGGCGGCATTTGTTTACATTTTTCCATGACGAGAGGGCAGCGAGAAGCAAACCGGCAGCCGGTGGCTCCATGATCAGAAACATCAGATTCCCTGACCTTGATGGCGGTTTCACCCCAGCGACGGCTGATATCGGGCCAAGGTATAGAGTCGATCAATAAACGTGTGTAAGGATGCTGCGGAGTTTTAATGACTGTTTCTACATCGCCCGCTTCCATTACAGCACCGCGATATAAGACAACGATGGAATTGGCGATGTGATAAGCAGTGGTTAAGTCGTGGGTGATGTAAATGATCGAAACTCCATATTCCTTCTGCAACCCACGCAACGTCTCCAAAATATTAGCCCGCAGCGATGCATCCACCATCGAGACCGGCTCATCCGCCACCAGCAGCTTGGGGCGCAGCACCAAGGCGCGCGCTACATTGATGCGTTGACGTTGACCACCTGAAAGCTGATGCGGAAAGCGTCCCAACACATCCCCGGGTCGTAAACCAACGGCTGTGAGTGCTTCATACATTTTATCGCGCGCTTCTTTTTTGGATTTGGCCAGTTTGAAACGCTCAATCGGCACAGTCAGCAAATGATCAACGGTATAAAATGGGTTGAATACTGCAAAAGGATCCTGGAAGACAGCCTGCACCTCGCGCCTGAACTGCATGCGTTCCTCGCCGCGCAAGTTATGAATATCCTTGCCCTTGTACAGGATCTGGCCGGAAGTGGGCTCAAGAAATCCGAGCAGGAGCATGGCCATGGTGGTTTTACCGCTGCCGCTTTCGCCTGCCACCGTCATGATCGTTGGCTGTTCGGTTTCCAGCTTTATGGAGACGTTATTCAACGCGGTGGTTGAAACACGCGAAAGCAACCCGCGAGAATATGTTTTGGTGACGTTTTTAAGTTCCAACAGTTCGGTCATGGGTCAGGCCTTCTCAGAGTAAAGGTGGCACTCAAGGATTTGCCCACCGGGCAAAGTGATGGGTTGGGGGCGCTGCAGTTTACAAATATCCATCACCTGGTCACAACGTGGGTGAAAGGTGCAGCCGCCGGGTAATTGCAAAAGAGCCGGAGCCATACCCGGTATCCCATGGAACACACCTTTATTTTCAAGGTTGGGTAGGCTACGGATCAGAGCCTGGGCATAGGGATGTTTGGGCTCCGTGAACATTTCGCGAACAGTGCTCAACTCCATGAGACGCCCGGTGTACATCACCGCCACCTTGTCCACAAATTGAGCCATCAAGCCCATATCATGACCAATCAAAATCACGGCAGCGCCAATCTGCTTTTGGACACGGTCGATGGTTTCCATTACCTGGCGCTGCGTAACCACATCCAAAGCACTGGTGGGTTCATCAGCGATGATGACCTTTGGTTTCAATAAAATACTTATGGCAATACAGGCGCGCTGCTTCATACCACCGCTCAATTCGTGGGCGTACATTTTAAAAACGCCGGCACTGAGATCGACAGATTCGAGAGCGTGTTTGCAGCGCTCATCGATATTTGCGCGGCTGGCTCCTGGATCATGAGCCTTGATGGCATCCACCATTTGAGTTCCGATGCGGATGACCGGGTTGAGCGAGTTCATCGCGCCCTGGGGGATGTAGGCTATTTTGCTGAGCCGGGCTTTGAGCATATCCGATTCCGAAAGAGCGGTCAGATTAGTGCCATCTACGATCACCTGGCCACCTTCTATTCGACCTGGCGGCTTGATCATTCGCATCATTGCCAAAGCCATGGTGCTTTTGCCTGATCCGGATTCGCCCACCAAACCCAACTTTTCACCGGCATTAAGGGTTAAATTTACGCCGTCCAAGGCGCGGGCGCGACCGGCATCCGTGTAATAAGTTACCTGCAAATTGTTGACTTGAAGAACAGGGGGCATGGCTTCATCCTTGGGGGGAATTAGGTATCATCCTATGGTGTATTCGAGGCCGGGTTATTCTGACCGGCGAATGCGAGGGTTGGCAAGTTCATCCATACCCATATTGATGAGGGCCAGCGACCCAAGGATCAGCACCAGCGCCAAAGCCGGTGCCAGCGGCCACCACCACCAATTATTGAAAAATGCGCTCTGTGCCTGCGCGGCCCAGATGGTATTTCCCAGCAACGGTTCGCGCAGCGGGCCAAGACCGAGGACCGCCAGGTAAAACGATGCGAAAACCGCGTAGAAGACCTGGTTTACAAAGGAAGCTGCGATAAATGGCAGCAGGTTTGGTAGGATCTCGCTAAAGATGATGCCAAGGTCACCCATCCCTGAAAGCTTGGCTACTGCCACAAACTGGCGTTCCTTCATCGTGAGCACCTGGGAGCGGATAACCAGGGTGGGTCCCATCCAGGCCAACAACACCACCACAAAAGCCATTGTATATATGGTGACATCCCGTTTATCCAACGAACCGGCGATGATAACCTGAATCAAAAGGGCCGGGATCGGTGTCAAAATCTGGCAGATGCCCTTGATGATGAGGTCCAGCCAACCGCCAAAGTAAGCCGAGATGAATCCCAACACCACTCCAATCAGGGTGCCCAGCGCTCCGGCTAGCACGCCAATAATGGCGGTTTCCTTCAGGCCGACCACCATGGCCACGTATAGATCACGGCCAAAAAAATCGGTACCAAGTGGGAATTGCCAGCTTGGCGGTTGTTTGCTTTTAACGGAAATCGGATAAGCATGTTTGAGATCAGCTGTAAGGGTGCCATGGATGGTAAAAATAACGAGCAAAAGCAAAATAAATGTTCCGATCACCAGACCCTTATTGCGGCGCATGTAACGCAGCACCAGGGTCAACCGGCTGGGTTGGATCACTTCAGGTTGGGCAAGGGTTGCAGTTGTCATCGATATATCTCCTTACTCGTTGCGAATGCGAGGATCCAACAGCGGGTAAATAAATTCCATGCCCACCATCAAGGCAGCCACAGCAATGGTGACAAATAAAACGACACCATATATGACCAGGAAATCATTGGAGCGGATGGCGGCATCCAATATTCGACCAAGCCCAGGCAACCCAAATTGTGACTCTATCACAATAGCAGAACTGACCACACTACCCAACGCCAGCGCGAGCCCAGTCACCTGTGGCAAAAGGGCGTTACGCAGGTAATAATCTTTAAAAATGGTATAAGCACTCAAGCCCTTGTGTTCGGCAAAGTTGACATAATCTTCACCCTGAATGGTTATGCCCATGCCGCGCATACCCAGGGTCCAACCGCCAACCGAGCCCAACAACAGCGCAAGCCCTGGCAGGATTTGATGCCAGACCACATCCCAAATGAATGCAGGCGAAGACCAATCCGGGACTACACCGGTGGAATACGCGCCGCCCAATGGAGCCAGTTTGAGTTTAAATCCAATGAAAAACAAGAGCAGCACGCCCATTAAAACCGGAGGGACGCCCTGCAGCAAGATAAAGGGAGTGGCAATGGTGCGGGCCCACTGCGGCGCACGCGGCCACGCAGCGATCGCCCCCAACAAGTTACCTATAACAAAAGACAAGATGGTTGTCACCAGCAAGAGCACTATTGTCCACGGAAGTGAGTCCATTATCAGGGCCATGACCGTCTTTGGGTAAAGGTTATACGAAACGCCCAGGTCAAAACGGGCGATACTGGCCATGTAATCCCCATATTGTTGCAATAGCGGTTTATCAAGACCAAACTTGACATTATAAGCAGCTATGATCTTCTCCATGTCTGCGGGTGAAAAACCTCCTGTGCGCGCCAATGTGGCGAAGCGCTCGCGGACAGGGTTTTTTACCGAAATACGTGGGATGAAGAACACAATGGTGGAGGCGGCCCAGATCACCATGATTAAAAAAAGCAGGCGGCGAATGATTAGTTTGACCACAACGCTTCTCCTTTTTCAGGATAATGGATAATAACAATAACACGCCCGTGCAAGGAGCGGGACCTTAATGTCTTCCATATTTTGGTCGTAGGGATGTTGCAAGCAACATCCCTACGGTTTGAAATCATTCAATCCTCATAACTGTGAGGAACCGTGGTTTACATTTTGAAAATAACGTGGTGCGTTGAGCGCACCACGTTATTTTAGAACATGAAGATTTACTGGGCGGGCTTGAGGCTGGTGATAACCAGCATGCCAGTTTCAGCCCAGAATGCGCCGTTGGTGCCCATGGCAGGGTTGGCAGCGGTGGGCCAGTTGGTCCAGTAAGTCTGGTTGTAGGGGATGCGGTGCAGCCACTGGATAACCGGGATGTCGATCGTATCGCGCCAGTAGATGCCGAGCGCCTGAGCAGCTGCATCCTGGAACTTGGGATCATCAGCCGAGAGCGGCGCCATGATATCGAGCAGCGCATCGAACTCGGGGTTGCTGTAGCGCGCAAAGCTGTTGTTGCCGGCCGTGGTACCAATGGGCTTGGCGTTGCGGCTGGAATACAGATCGAGCGCTGCGTAAGGATCAACTGTGCTGGCACCGTGACCGAACATATACATGCCAGGCTTGCCATCGGCCATGTTGTTGTAAGCATCGGTGCCAAAGTTGATGCTGGCATCGAAACCGCCGGTCTTGAGCATTTCCACCAAGACGGGCACAATGTCACTGTGGATACCCTCAAAGCCGTTGATCACACAAGAGATGGTCTTGCCATCCTTGTCGGCCCACAGGCCGTCAGCATTCTTCGTGAACCCAGCGGCAGTCATCAATGCAGCAGACTTGTCCAGGTTGAATTCAGCCGGATTGTATTTGGCTTCCATGGCCTTGACAGCCGGGCTGTCGGCAAATCTTTGCAGGTTCGGATAGAGCGGGAAGGGGTAGATCGTGGCGATTTTGGCGCCATCGTAAACGATCTCATTGATCTTCTCGCGGTCGATAGTGAGGCTCATGGCCTTGCGAACGTTGGGATCGCTGTAAGGTGCTACTTGTGTGTTGACCCACAGGGAGTTAGGCCACCAGTCAAGGTAGCCATAGGGAGCTTCACTGCCTGCATGGGTTGTGATCTTCGGGTTGGAAGCAAGGATCTGCTTGGCAACCGATGCGCGCACATCGAGGATGGCGTCAAATTCGTTGTTGACCAGACGTTGAATGACAACGTCCATGTTCTGGCCAACCTGACCGCCAATGTTTACCATGACGATACGCTTGACTGCCGGGAGGGCAATGCGACCAGCCTTGACAGCCCACCAATCGGGGCGCAGGTCATAGATCTTCTGGTTGGCATCCCACTGGACGAGATTGTAGGGGCCAGAGTGAGGCATATCAAGGCCACCGACAAAGGCGTTGACATCCTTCTCTTTACTCAGAATATGCTCGGGCACGATCGGGATACCGGTGTCAAATTTGAAGGTCAGAACTTCATACTTGAAGCGCGGAGCCGGGATCTTGAAGTTGACCACAACGGTCAGGTCATCCGGAGCCGACATATCCTTGACGAACTGGACGAAGGAAGCATGATAGGGCAGTTTGTCGTTATTGAGCTGGCCATTGAAGGTGAAGAGCACATCCTTCGAGGTCAGGGCCACGCCATCGCTCCAGGCTGCATCCTTGTTGAGTTTGATGGTCAACTGGGTGAAATCGGCATTGTAGTCCATGCTGTCGGCCAGCCAAGGGATTTCCTTGCCAGCGAAAATGCCGTAGTACGCCAGCGCTTCCCACAAGAATACATTGCCTTCCTGATGGGTATAACCGGGTACGGCCCACGGGCTGGTAACGCCGATGGGGGAGGAAATACTCCAACCCAGGTTAACAGTGGCATTGCGGGGAACGTCTGGCAAAGCAGGGGCAGCCGGAGCTTCAGTAGCAGCAGGGGCAGCCGGTGCTTCGGTAGCGGCAGGGGCTTGAGTGGCAGCAGCAGGGGCCTCAGTAGCTGCCGGGCTGCCGCACGCAGCCAATAACATCGCGATCAGCACAACAATGTTAAACAATTTGAATTTATTCATTGCGTTTTCTCCTCCAGAGATTAGGATGTTTCCCAATATGTTCGTCGAGAGAAAGTTATCGGATGAATTATTTGCGGTGAGCACCTCTTTCATTGTGGATGTTGCAAAATTGGGTGAACAAAATCAATTATAGGCGAGTAGTGCCCCAATGTCAATCAGCGGAAAACCATTTTCCCAAAGTCATCACATCTCTTGGCGTTATTCATGTATAATTTCGATTGTACGAACAAAAAATTCATTGATTTCATCTCCAACTTTGCCGTAAACAGTATTTGATCAATTTCCTGTGTGTTTAGCTTGGAATTACTTTCTCACCAGCAAGGGAAGCGAGCAATATTGATAGGATGACTTTTCATCCATCCACAGGTTGGAATCGCATGCCAGAACCAGATTCAAAGATCACTTTTATGACGAAATCAAAAAAAACTGTGGGGAACGACCACAGCGTACACAATGCTGTCTTCGAACAACTCCAGCAGAGAATCCGAAATCTCGAGTGGTTGCCTGGGGAGCGCATGCCGAGCATCGCTCAGCTGGCAAAGGAGTTCCAGGTAGGTTCCGGTTCAATCCGTGAGGCCCTGCGCTCCCTGCAATCCATCAATCTGATCAAGATAGAGCACGGCAGCGGTGTTTACGTAACGGCAACTCAACCTTCTACTGAATTATCCGGCCATTTTCAAAACCTTGACGCCGGTTTGCGTTTTGCGCTGGCGGAAACAAGACGGGTGTTGGAGCCTGAACTGGCAGCGATGGCCGCCGAACGAGGCACCGAGGAAGAATTACTTGAAATCGAGAAACTAGTTGAAAAAATGGACCAGGTTGCGCGGAATGGTGGAGATTTTGCAGACCTGGATGTGCAATTTCATCGCCAGATCGCACAGGCAGCCCGCAACCCGATCCTATACCAGACGATGGAAAACGTCAGCGACCTTTTCCTGGAGAGCCGCCGCACAATCCTACTAGACCCGGTAGCCCTCATGCGGGCGCTGCGTTACCATGCATTGATCGCAGATGCACTCCGTTCACGCAATGCACCACAATCGCGACTATTAATGCAAGGACATATGAACTCGATGGTGGATGAGATCCTGGCATCCGAAGAGTATAAAGAGTTATTAAAAACACAAAATCAGTCAGGGAAGGAAACAACATGAGAATTGCGGTTACCGGCGGCAATGGAGATATGGGCAGAAGCTTGATCCCATATTTACTGGAACAAAATCACTCGGTGGTAAGCATTGATTTAGCACTACCAGCCAGTTTCAAGCATGACGTCCACTTTATTGCTGCAGATACAAGCGATTTTGGGCAACTTGTGGCCAGCATGCATGGCTGCGACGCTGTCATTCACCTGGCAGCCATCCGCGGGCCAGGAAACCATCCAGCTCCCCTTCTTTATGCAAACAATACGATCGGCTCTTATAACTCCCTGAACGCAGCAGCAGTCCTGGGGATCAAACGAGTATGCCTGGCATCATCAATTAACGCCATCGGCGGAGCATTCAGCCGCTCAGCAAGGTACGATTATTTTGCAGTGGATGAAGAACACCCCACGTATGCCGAGGATCCATACGCACTCTCCAAGTGGGTACTGGAACAGCAGGCTGACGCTTTTGCCCGCCGCTACGAGTGGATGAGCATCGCCAGCCTGCGTTTACACATGCTGGTTGATTCGCGGGAACATGCCGTGGAAAGAACAGCCGGGATGGGCTATTACGCCAGCCGGCACCTGTGGGCCTATACCCTTTTGGGAGAGGCCAACCGAGCATTCCTGCTGTCACTGACAGCAGATTTTACTGGACACCAAGTCTTTTACACCGTGGCACCACGTTCGGCTGCAAGCCAACCCTCACTGCAATTGGCACGCGAACATTATCCAGACGCTGAAATCAGATCAGACCTTTCAGATCAAACCGGATTTTTCAACTGCGCCAAGGCGGGGAAACTTCTCGGCTGGCAGCACAAGGAGAATTAGCCGATGCGCATTACAGATATCAAGCCGCTGCCGGTCTGGATTGGCAGTCGAAACCAACTCGTGGTTAAAGTTGAAACCGATGAGGGTATTTACGGCCTGGGCGAATCGGGAATCAGCGGGCGCGAACTAGCCGTGATCGGCGCACTGAAACACTTCCGCGAGTTCCTGATCGGCAAGGATCCAATGCAAATCGGACGGATCTGGCAAGAGTTGTACCGAAGCCAGTATTTTGAAGGTGGGCGGGTGCTACTCGCAGCGCAGAGCGCTATCGATATTGCGTTGTATGATATCGCAGGTAAAGCGCTGAACGTACCTGTCTACCAACTTTTGGGTGGCAAGCAGCGCGAGACAATTCCCTGTTTCGCCACCGCCACCGGTGCTGGACCAGCCTTGATCGATGATGTCAAACTGTTGATGAAGCACGGCTGGAACGTCATCCGCACTGGACCAATGATGCCCGATCGAATGGGCGGTTTCACTGGCGACTCTGATATTTTTGAACCACGAGAGAGCATTCCACTGACAGCCAAATGGCTGACAAAGGTGCGGGAGGAGTGCGGAAGCGAGATCGTGCTGGGCATTGATTATCATCACCGCCTGAGCCTGGCGGAGAGCGCGTCCTTCTGCCAGCGTATGCCGACCGGAACGCTGGATTTTATCGAAGAACCAATACGTGATGAAAGCCCGGAGGCATACGAAGCCTTACGCAAACTCACTCCCGTCCCGTTCGCCGTGGGCGAAGAATTTGCCAGCAAATGGCAATTCCTGCCGTATATTGAGAAACACCTGACCGATTTTGCAAGGGTGGATATATGCAACGTTGGTGGCTTTACCGAAGCAATGAAAGTGGCTGGCTGGGCTGAAGCACATTATATCGACCTGATGCCACACAACCCGCTTGGCCCGGTATGCACGGCTGCCACTATTCACCTGGCTGCTGCAGTAGCCAATTTTGCCTGGCTGGAAGTACGTGTAACCCAAACCGAAAATCTTTATTACGGGCAATCCGGTCTGAACGATGCACAGGCTCTCTTTCCCACCCAGCCACTGCTGGAAGGAAACTCATTTCCCGTCCCAACCATACCTGGTCTGGGTATAGAAATCGATGAGAAATTAGCCCAGTCCCAAACCTGGAAATTCTGGGAAGCGCCGCATTGGCAGCGACGGGATGGGTCAGTGACCAACTGGTGAACTCTTAGCCAGCCAAAAGATGCACCAGCTCGAGAAAGCTGCCCAACATGCCACCCTTTACCCGGCGTGACTTCCTGAAAACCAACGTAGCGATCGGCCTCATCCTGGTCATCACCCGCTTCTGGCTGGACCGGTTGGAGAAACACCAGGCGACCGATTTGGTTCCACTATTGGAGACGCCCATGCCATATTCATTGTCATCGACCGTATTTGCCAGTGGGTATGCTCGCGAGGATCAAACAGGCATCCACGCCTTCCAATTCGATCAGAGCAGCGGATCACTTCGCCAGCTTGGTTCGTTTGCAGGCATCGCGAATCCGTCCTTCATCATCCTACATCCGAATGGGCGCTGGTTGTATGCGGTAAGTGAAACCGCCCAGGTCAGCGATGGTATGCCAGGCGGGGTATGCGCGCTAACAATTGAGCAGAATCCATTCAGCGCGCGCATACTTAACCGGCAGCCGAGTGGAGGGGATTGGCCCTGCCATCTCCGCCTAGATACGAGCGGAAACTGGCTCTTTGTTGCCAACTACGGTACGGGCAGCGCGAGTGTCTTCCCAGTCCTTGAAAATGGATCACTTGGCCCGATGAGCGATCGTGTGCAGCATAACAAAGAGGCTCTGATCAAAGGTCAGAACCCCCAACGACAGGAAAGATCACATGTCCATTCAGTTACTCTCAGCCCGGACAATCAATTCGCCCTGGTGGCTGACCTGGGAATCGATCAAATCGTGACCTACAGGTTTGATCAACAGTTGGGAAAATTAACCCATCATGCGGAAACACATACACAACCCGGCGCCGGACCGCGACACCTCGCTTTTCACCCAAATGGACGCTGGCTTTATGTGACAAATGAACTTGATAATACTGTAGTGTTATATGATTATGATTTAAAAGACGGCACCCTGAAGGAAAGACAAACCGTATCCAGCCTGCCGCCCATCGCACCCGGCGCGATCTCAGACAACGGAACGCTTGAAAATACCCTGGCGGATATTCAGATTTCAGCATCTGGCAAGCGTGTCTACGCTTCAAACCGCGGTCATAACAGCCTGGCAGTTTTCGATGTCGGCGATGATGGCCGGCTGACACTGCTCTCCACACCATCCTGCGGTGGCAACTGGCCCCGCAATATTGCGCTTGCACCCGGCGACAAGTTCCTGCTGGCAGCCAATCAATACAGCAACGAATTGTGCGTGCTGTCCATTCTCACCGGACCGGGCGAATTGAGCGCACCGGTGGCTCGAACCGACGTGGCAGGCGCATCCTGCATCCAGGTTGGGTAAAGCCATGAATACAATCAACCACTCCACCCGTTTTGATTTCGTCAGTCTGGGTGAATCCATGCTGCGCCTGAGCGTACCCAGCGGCCGCCGGTTGGATGATACGCGCCATCTTGAGATGGAGCTGGCAGGAGCTGAAAGCAACGTGTGCGTGGCGCTGGCGCGCCTTGGCTGGCGAACTGGGTGGTTCAGTCGCATGCCTGATCATGCCCTGGCGCGCGCCATCCTGCGCGCGCTGCGATCGGATGGGGTCGATGTCTCCACGGTAAAATACGCACCGGGTGAACGGTTGGGGACATATTTTATCGAGTTCGCCAGTCCACCGCGAACAACGCAAGTCATTTACGACCGTGCGGACTCAGCGGCATCGCATATGACGGCAAATGATGTCGATTGGGATTACCTACTGGATACAAAGGTGCTGCACCTGACCGGCATTACCGCAGCCTTAAGCGATAATTGCTATGCCTTGCTCGAAGAAGCAATACGGCGCGCGCATGCCGCCTCAGTATTGGTCAGCTTTGATGTAAATTATCGCGCCAAGCTTTGGTCTGCAGCTAGTGCAGGAGAAAAATTGCGACCACTTATCGCCGAGGCAGATATTTTGTTGTGCAAAGGAACAGATGCAGCGGCATTGTTTGGCTGCCGAGGGGAACCACGCGATCTGATGACCCAATTGAAAACACTTACCCACGCCTCAGCCATCTTTTGCACTTTTGGCGAACACGGTGCAGCGCTCTTGAGCGGCGACGAATTCATAAGCCAGCCCGCCGTCCCTGTCCAGATCATCGATCGCATCGGCAGCGGTGACGCATTCGCGGCGGGCGCCCTGGATGGGTGGCTGTCAGGAGGCGCATCCAAAAGTGACCCATCCGCCCTGTGTGAAGGTCTTCGGCGCGGGGTGGCCATGGCAGCGATCGCGCTAACGCAATTTGGTGATCGGGTTCTATCCACTCGCGCAGAACTGAATGCAATGATGGATCCAGACAGGCGAGACATCTCGCGCTAGTCCGGTAGCTTTTCACCCAAACAGGGTAAAACACAGGCATCGAACCTGAAAATTCAGCCCAATCAAGAGCTGGCCGGGAACAAGGGAAGCATGACTGCACTTCAACAAATCCTTAATCAAAAGATCGTAGCGGTAGTTCGCCTGGATGATTACAGTCAGGCAGTGGATGTAGCCCGCGCACTGGTGGCAGGTGGTATTACTGTCATGGAGTTTACCCTGACAGGAGCGGGTGCGTTAGAAGCAATCAGAGCAACCCGCCAAGCGATGGGCGGGGCTGTTTGTGTGGGTGTGGGTACAGTATTAAAAAGCGAGGATGCCGAATCCGCCATCGATGCAGGGGCGCAGTTTGCTGTAACACCCGCATTACGCCGGGGTGTCATCGACAGCTGCGTCAGGAGAAATACCACAGTGCTGTGCGGCGGGCTTACGCCAACCGAACTGCTGGAGGCATATGAAGCTGGCGCAGAATTAGGTAAAGTATTCCCAGCCAGGCTTGGCGGCCCAAAATTTATCAAAGATATCTTGGCACCGATGCCCTTCCTGAAATTAGTACCAACCGGCGGCGTCAGCCCTGAGAATGCACGCGAATACCTGTCAGCAGGTGCGGTGGCTGTTGGCATCGGTGGAAACCTGGTTTCGAACAAGCTGGTGTCAGAAGGTGCATTTGATCAAATCACGGCGACCGCACAAGCGTGCGTTTTGGCAGTCCATGCCAATGGATAAACCAAGCCTCATGAAACATGGTTGGATCCACCCGGAGCACAAAAGCTACAGATTGAAAAGAACTTTTCAGATGGAGGCCTAAATGAATTCACGCGAACGAGTTTTAACCACCCTGAACCACAAAGAGCCCGACCGTGTCCCGTACGACATGGGAGGTACGGTTGTTACAGGCATCCAGGCAAAAGCCTACCGCCGGCTGCGAAAATACCTGGGGCTGCCTGAGAAGGAAATTGTCATCCTTGATATACTACAGCAGCTTGCCCAGGTGGATGATGATGTGATGGAACACCTGGGTGTGGATGTGCGCAATGTCTCCCCCCGCTCAACCGCCAGCTTCAAAATCGAGATAAAAGACACACCGGATGGGCACTACCACTATTTTTATGATGAATACCAGGTTGGTTGGCGCATGCCAATTGATGGCGGGATGTATTATGATATGTTTGACCACCCGTTGAGTGGGGAAATTAATGCCGGGAATGTCGAGCGATACGTTCTGCCAGACCCGCTCGACCCAGCGCGGTTTGCAGGCTTACCGGCAGCTTCACGCAAAGTACTTGAGCAGGAAAAACGCGCCCTGGTGATTGGCAACATATCAGCTGGCATTTTTGAGCTGTACTTGTGGACGCGGGGTTTCAAGGATGGTTATTCTGATTGGGCAGGCAACCCGGACCTGGCAAAAAAAATGCTGCGCAAATACGTCGATCTGCAGATGGCCTATTGGGAAAGAATGTTCGAAGTAATGGAAGGGATCCCGATCGATGTTGTGCAGATGGCAGATGACCTGGCCGGGCAAAACAACCTGCTCATCTCGCCGATCTCGTATCGCAAGAACCTGAAACCGTTCCACAAAGAGATGTTCGATTATATTCATTCCAAGACTGATGCAAAAATCTTTTTTCATTCGTGCGGATCGATTCGCACGCTGATCCCGGACCTGATTGAAATTGGTGTGGATATCCTAAACCCAGTACAGGTCAACGCGGCAAGGATGGATTCAAGTGAGTTAAAGCGTGAATACGGGAAGGATATTTGTTTTTGGGGTGGCGGGGTGGATACCCAAAAGGCATTTGATGAATACCACAGTCCCCAGGAAGTAAGAGTTGATGTACGTAAACGCCTGGATGATTTCATGCCTGGTGGAGGCTTTGTCTTTAATACCATCCATAATATTCAGGGCAATGTCCCACCCGAAAATATCATGGCGATGTGGGAAACTCTGCAAGAGTTCGGAAAATATTAAATCTTTGTTTTCTCCGCAATAAAAAATCACAAAAAAGGATTATGCCATGAATGAGATAATTGCAACACTGTACAATGCGATCATGGAAGGTGATGTGACCGGAGCGCAAAACGGGGTGAAGGCTGCATTGGATGCTGGTCTTGAGCCGGGCAGCATCCTGGCTGATGGTATGATCGCCGCGATGAAAGAAGTTGGTCGGTTGTTCGAAGAAGGCGATTATTTTGTGCCTGAAATGTTGATAGCAGCTCGCGCCATGCAAAGTGGGTTGGCCATCCTCAAGCCACATCTGGTGAGCAGCAATGTCAAGGCCGCCGGCAAGGTTGCAATCGGTACGATCAAGGGTGATCTACACGATATCGGTAAAAACCTGGTGGCATTGATGCTGGAAGGAGCCGGGTTTGAAATCATTGATCTGGGCGTTGATGTAGCTCCGGACAAATTCGTCAACGCAATTACCACCAACGGGGTGGATATAGTGGCTTTTTCTGCACTACTAACCACCACCATGCCAAATATGAAAAACACAATCGAAGCCATTAAAAAAGCCGGGCTGCGTGACAAGGTGAAGATCATGATCGGCGGAGCGCCGGTGACACAGGCTTACGCAGACCAGATCGGTGCGGATGGATTCGCATCAGATGCCAGCCGTGCCGTCAGCCTGGCGATGAGCCTTGTCTAATGCGTAAAGGGTTGTTTGATGAAACACCGTGATCGTGTTTTGATGGCACTAAACCATGAGATCCCTGATCGCTGCCCAATGCAGGTCTCCTTCACGCCCGAGTTTGCCTCGCTAATAACCAAAGAATTACTGATAGCAGGCGACAGCCTGCACAACCCGCATGGTGGCGGCAACACGTACGAACTGGAACGCGCCCTGGACCAGGACCTGCTGCTAACATCAGTTGGCTGGGCCAATTCGTATTACCAGGAAGCGGATAGTTATATCGACGAATGGGGTATTGGTTGGAAATCGGCACAATACAGCACACCATATGGCGTTGGGCGTTACACCGAAATCGACCAGCACCCACTGGCCGATGAGCGCCTGATCGATAGCTATCAAGCCCCCGATCCCAACCGTCCCGAACTGTACCATGAGGCGGAATGGGTGCTGCGCACATTCAAGGATGAATACTGGATCGTTGGTGTGACCGTCACGACCATGTTCGAATGCGCCTGGGGTTTGCGCGGTTATGAACGCATGCTATCTGATTTTGCGCTTAACCCGGAATTGGCCCAGCGCCTGCTGGATATCCCATACCGTTATCACTTGGCGGCAGCCAAAAAACTGACCCAGATGGGTGTGGACATGATCTGGATTGGGGATGATGTCGGCGGGCAGAATTCCATGATCATTTCGCCCACAATGTGGCGGAAATTTCTAAAGCCGCTTGTGGCTAACTTCATTGCAGAACTGAAATCCATCAACCCGCAGGTCAAAGTGGCCTACCATTCAGATGGATCTATCTATCCAATCATTCCAGACTTGATCGAAATCGGATTGGATGTGCTCAACCCAATCCAGCCAGCAAGCATGGACCCACTCCGACTCAAACAGGATTTTGGGGATAAACTGTGTTTCTGGGGCTCGATTGATGAACAGCACACCCTGCCATTTGGCTCTACGGCGGATGTTCAGTCTGAAGTGCAAACCCGTTTGAAAACGCTTGGAAAAAATGGCGGCCTGATCCTGGGTCCAACACATCATGTACAACTCGATACACCAATGGAAAACTTCCGGGCTATGATCGATACCATCACGCACAGCCATTACCCTACTTACTGAACCCGGATAAGCGTGTTTGGGCTAGCCAACAAATCAAGGATGGAAACATGAATTCAAGGGAAAGGGTCCTGGCTGTCATCCACCACCAGGAACCGGACGGCGTGCCGGTTGACCTGGGTGCAACCCCAAGTTCAGGCATCTCTGCTATCGCTTACATAAATTTAAAGCAGCATCTCGGGATCCAAAGCGGGCATACCTGGGTATATGATGTCATCCAACAGCTGGCCCAACCTGAGCAGGAAATCCTGGATCTTTACCGCATCGACGTGCTCGACATCGGGCGCAGCTTCAATGATCGAGATGATGATTGGCAGGACTTTACCCTACCCCAGGGCATGACGGTGCAGTTTCCAGCCTGGTTCAAACCACGTCTGCAGCAGAACGGCGCCTGGGAGGCTTTTGACGAAGAAGGCACACGAGTGGCGACCATGCCACAGGGAGCTACGTTTTTCGACCAAACATGTTTCCCCTACCTGGACGGTTACCCAAAGAGCTACGCAGATCTTGGATATTGGATGAATAAGGTGCACTGGTCAGGCCTGCCGATCAGCCCATGGAACCACACCGACGAGGCGGATTTCTGGGAGCAGTTCCGGCAACGGTTGGTGGCATTGCGCCAATCATCAGAACAGGCGCTAATAGTCGGCGCCGGCTGCAACCTGTTCGAATGGGGAACATTTTTACGGCGCATGGATCAATTTTTAATGGACCTGGCATGCGACCAGACCAATGTGGAACGCCTGCTGGATGCTTTGCTGGAAAAACACCTGAACACGCTTGAAAATATCTGCCGGGCAGCTGGAGATGTGGCACATATCATCCGTTTTGGAGATGACCTGGGCACCAACCAGGGACCATTCATGTCGCCAAATACCTATCGAAAGCTCTTCAAACCACGCCACAAGATCATGACCGATTATGTAAAGACCCACAGCCAAATGGTGCCTTTCCTGCATTCGTGCGGGTCGATCTACAGACTGTTGCCGGATTTGATAGAAGCCGGATTTGAGATCATCAACCCGGTGCAAACAAATACGAAGGATATGCAGCCTGAGCGATTGAAAAGCGAATTCGGTAAGGACGTGACATTCTGGGGTGGCGGATGCGACACCCGCCACATCCTCAACCACGGTACGACTGAACAGGTAAAGGATGATGTACGCCGTAACATTGAGATATTATCGCCTGGCGGCGGTTTTGTGTTTAACACCATTCATAACATCATGCCGGATGTGCCGCCTGAAAACGTGGTTGCCATGTTTGAAGCCGTAGATGAGTACCGCTGATAAAAGACAGCATTTGGTGACAAATATCCGGCATTTACATATAAAGAACACTTTGCGAACCATCCAAAGATGTGTAGACTGAATTCATGGTTATCAGGATGGAGAATTTCTCTTCCAACCAACCCTAATGAGGAAGCTTACTATGTATCCAAAACCTAAAAAACTTATCTCCCGACCGAATGTTTCCCGGCGTGATTTCCTGCGACTGGCCGGTATCATGACTGCCAGCCTGATGGTGGCCAAGTGTGCGCCAAAACCCGCCGCAGTACCGACATCCGCCCCTATAATAACCAACACACCCGGGAGTATTTCCAAAACACCGGTCGCAATCGCCCGGGTGCAGAGCTATGATCGGGAAACAATTGAAAAACAAATGCAAACGATGATCGATCAGCTTGGTGGTCTGGGTGATGTGGTCAAGCCGGGCGACAGCGTGGCGATCAAGCCGAATTTAACCGGGGGAATTTATTCCGGCCGGTATAAAAACCTGGCTGCCGAAGATACTTTCGTCACCCACCCGGAAGTGGTACGCGCTCTGGTAAAGCAAGTGCAAGCGGCCGGCGCCAAGGAAATCTTTATCGTTGAGGCGGTCTATGAATGGGAATCTTACA
>Ga0172368_10001591_pt1 | contig 30822 bp, 32 predicted proteins | sample Lak11m_FD_114540 | JGI IMG/M metagenome (GOLD analysis project Ga0172368, IMG submission 114540) | Freshwater microbial communities from Kabuno Bay, South-Kivu, Congo - kab_022012_11m | ecosystem: Environmental > Aquatic > Freshwater > Lake | place: Democratic Republic of the Congo: South-Kivu...
ACTACCAGCCGAACCAAATGTTTTTGCTCCTGTAAAAGTTTCAGAAACATCAGTCGTCGCTACTGTTCCAGTTGTCCCAGGAAGTGTAATCGTCGGAGATCCAGTAGGAGAAGCATTCAAAATGGTTGTACCACTTGTATTTCCAGCAATTTGCAACTTTCCTACATTACTAGCTGCCCCAAAAGTCTTCACTCCCGTAATTGTATCAGTAGAAGCAAGTGCCATGATCGTGTCACTAGAATTTGGTAAAGTAAATGTTTTTTTCGTTGTATTCGGTCCTGTAAATTCTACATATTGACTACCGGTTCCACCATTATCTCCAGACAAATATCCAGAAACTCCATTTGTCAGATTAATAGCTGACCACGCCGGATTATTACTTGTACCAGTATTGGAAAGATAACGTGTAGAAGTTGTACTCTTCGATAAAACTGAAAGGGTGTCCGCTCCAGATCCATAGATCAAATCTCCCTGAACAACTCCTCCAGAAGATTCACTGTAATTATGCCCAGGATTTGGTGCCACAGCATACACAACCTGAGTTATAAAAAATGCCAAGCTAACTACCACAATCCAGCGCATTGGTTGCTCCAAATATCTTATAACTTTTTCTAATTTTGTTTTTGTTTTTTTGCGCATTAATTTTCCCTATCAATAAATCATAGAATTATACCTCAAATCAGCCCAAAAGTAAACCCTCAAACCACAACACTTTTAATCACCCTCTAGGAATAAAACTTTGCGAAAACTTCCGAAGCAAGGCGTAGTATTTTAAGTGAGGAGGTCTAGTGGTTTCACAAGGCAAAATCGTGAATCCTAAAAATAAAAAAGTTTCGAGCTTCGGAGATCAATAGTTCTTATGATAAAATTGATTTTCGGCTTAGGTCTCGTGGTTTCCCAAGGAAAAATAGTGAATCCTAAAAATAAAACCGTTTCGAGCTTCGGGTCTCGCGGGTTCCCGAAGCGAGAAACTCATTATTCTTTTCGAAAGCGAAGAAAACCTTTTTCTAAAAGGTTTTCTTAAACAAATCTTCAGGCCCAAGAGGATTTGAACCCCTACTAACGGTTTTGGAGACCGGTGTGCTACCATTGACACTATGGGCCTACGAGATTAAGCGCAACAAACTATAACAAAATAGGATTTGCTTTGCCAATCGTTTTTAATAGAACATTATTCCATGACAACTCCATAACAAGCTCCTTCCTTTTTCAAAGCCAAAGTAGATAAATCTACAAGCTTCGTAGAATCAGCTCCAAGACTAACGTCAGAACAACTCATGTTGCCATTTTTCTCATCCTCAAGCTTTATAAAAACTCCATATTTTTTACCTCCTTTATCGACTAAAACAGTATATCCTCCTTCACAAATAGTACCTAGAATAGCAGTCTTTTTTACAACAAGCCAATCAATTGCAATCGCTTTAAAATCATCAGTATTAGCCTTAACTACTTCCGAAATAGGACCTAATGCCTTATCTTTAAAAACACATCCACCTCCACTTAAATTTACAGTAATATTTTTCTTAATTAATGCCGCAATATTTTTTGCACCATCAATCTTTACCTTATCCGGACCAACAGAAACACTCTCGGCCGTTTCTACTTTTTCTTGAGTATCAGTAGAAGGAGGCTTAACTATTTCTTCCTCTACGGCTGGTTGAATTTCAATTTTCATATCTCTAGCTTTGTCCCCAATTTTGATATAAGTAATAGACTTCAAGAAATTTTGTCCTTCTTTTGAAGTAGAGCTAAAAACATATTCAATTTTAGTAAGATCTTTCAAGACGCCATATGCCTTATCAACAGAATCTTTAGGAATAAATCCTGAACCAAATGCCCCAAGATATCTAAGTCCCAAGCCCAAGAAATTATCCACTTTCAAAAAAGAAAGTTTGTACCCATAAACAGTCTTAACAGCAAGCTTAGCTTCATTAAAATAAGGCATATCAGCAACAACTTTTTTCCCATAAGAATCAGCAAAATCAGGATAAAGAGCAAAAGTCATAACATTATCACTAAAAATCCCGTAATAAAATTCAACCTTCGTATTAGAAAGATCCATCTTTGTTTTCAGGCTTCCTGACTTCAACACCTCTTTTGGAATCTTTGACCAGTCCACATAAATTTTCTGAATTCCAGCGCCAGATATAATCTTTGTATCTTTCTTAATCATTCCGGAAGTTCCACTCTGAGCCTTTAACTGATCATCAAGCTGCAAAATAACCTGATCCATATAAGTAGAAACTACAGCCATTAATTTCTTTGCACTTTCTGCATATTTATCCGCAACTTTAAAATAAACAGCAACTCCTGGAACAAGAGTACCAGTGTCATAAAATGCTATAGCATATGGAGAAGCCAAAATCCCTTTTAAGTCATCTTTAGAGACTTCTGTAATTCCAGAAACTTGAGCAAGAAAAGACTCATATACATTTCCGGAAGCAGCCAATTCATTTAAATTCAAAGTCTGTAATTCTTTAGGCTTATTGAAAGACAATGGTGAAGGAGAACAATCTGTTTTGTCCGGACCACAATCAGTAACAACAGCTTCTTCTTTTTTTACCTCTTCACTGCCTTCAGAAGATGGCAGTACGAGAGTAGACTTTGGAAACTCTTTTTTTGGAGGTTTTAGTCTAGAAATTTTTGGTTGTGGAACAGCATCTGTCCTCACCAATTTTCCAGAATTATCCACGGCTGCAACATCAGTAGGTAAAGGAGGCGCATCAGAAACAACAACATCTTTAACTCCAGTATCCACTACAACTGCATCTGGAGTGTCAGAAACTACAGCATCCTTTACATCAGCTGGAGGAACTGCGCCAATACTTTCTGATACAGTACCCGATAAATCCTCAAGCATAGTACTCAAAACCGGAGGCATTTCAGCATACATAATTAAATTTTCTCCAGGAACTTTATTTACCAAACTAATTTCATTTGGTGGTAAATATTTATTCAAAAGTTGAGTATCATTCTTAAGTCCAATTCTAGAAATAATTTTTATACCTTCATTTTCAGCAACAAATACAGAAAAAACACTTCTATAAAGACCAACCTCTGAACTCAAAAGAACTTTCTTTGCCATAGCTCCGGCTTCAGTAGAAAATAAATTTTCAATTTTATTCAAATCTAAGTACACATATCCAAGATTTTTTTCAGATAAATTTGTCAAAGAAGTTGTAAGGATTTCAGCTTTATCTAAGCCAGTCCCCTTCTCAAGTCTATCCATAGCGGCATCTCTATTTTCTTTAGTCCCTGTAACAAAAAATAGATTATCTTTTTCTACAATATAAATTGTTGGATTCAAAACCGTCCAAGTCTTATAACCATTTTCCTCAACTGGAACCACGCCCTTAGATTTAAAACTTTCATTAATCAAAGTTTCTACTTTTTTTGTATCAGAAAATGTACCTGCAATAACGGCATCAAGTCCGGAAATTTTAGAAAGATCGAAATCGGCATCCACCTGATTCAAAACAGCGCTATCGAGTTTCTCTGGAAGTTTTATTCCTATAGATATTTTATATTCTCCAGAAAATAAATCTTTTAAATTTTCATAAGAAAGTTGTTTTGGAGCATTTTGGTTATATTGAGTAATTATATTTTGAGGAATTTTTATTGTAGAAAATTTATTAAGAATAGCATCTTCGAATGCAATTTGAGTTTTATCTGAATGGTCAAATGTGAAAACCATAGAAGCCTCAGGAGAAATAACCATTTCGGGAATAACGGCAACTGGACCTCCTTTTACAAGATCTGTTACAAAACAGCCTTGAAGCAAAAAAACAGAAACTATAAGCAAGCTTACAAAAAGAAATCTAAAAGTTTTCATTTGAAAGAGATTTTAAAAGTATTTATAACAAAAAAACTTTAACAAAAAACAAGGCTTCAGACAAATAGAAACCTCTTAGAAAATAATGTATTAAAAACACGGCAACGAAAAAAAGACGTAACTAACAAAGTCATACGCATTTATAAAAGGTATCCTAGGTTGAACCTTTCTTAGTATCTTTTCTCTTATGATCTACATGTTTTCTGCACTTAGGACAGAACATTGATAACTCTTTCACGATTTCGTCATTTCTGCGTTTATCGTAGTAAGTAACCTTATTTGCTGCATTACATTCTGTGCAATACCATGTGCAATATTGACTTTTCCCTTTCGCCATATTTAAGTTTTTTAAGTAAAAAGCAAAGGAATTTTAGCGTAAATTAAGCCATTGTCAATCAAAAATTGGTGACCGGGGAGCCTCGCATTGCACGAGACTCCCTGGAGAATCGGATTCCCCTTGGTCACTGGCGTTTTCACGCCGGAGGAAGATTCGAACCTTTCTTGTCGATCACGTTCCGGAAGACGTAGGCCAGAAGAGGAGATGCGAGAGCCATCAACCCCACCCAGAACCACATCATCCCGGAATCGCGCGGACCTTCCTTGGGGCAGTACGTCGCCAGCAAGTAGCCGTAAAGACCGCTCATGCTCATCTTGACGAAGAACATTGGAAGAGCGATCAGCGACATAAACGACCCCTCGCGACCCTCAGGTGCAGTAGTGGAAACATACTCGTTCAGACGGGGATACCAGATCGCCTCGCCGATAGAATACATCACCACGAATGCCACGGCCGTCGACATGGCCGCCCCAAAGGTCAGGAAGAATACCGCGACTGCAGACATGGTTGCGCCGATGAGAATGGCGCGGAACGTTCCGACACGTACAGCCACGAAAGCCAATGCCGGAGCGAGAAAAATCACCATACCGCTGTTGATCGCGCTGATCGTTCCAGGACGCGCACCATCACCCAGTTCCCTCTCGAAGTAGGACGGAAAGAATCCGTTCAGGACACTGGTCAGAGCACGAACCCCGACGAGCAGAATCAGGAAGAGCAGGAGTTGCCAGAACCTGCCAGCCCTAGCCGTCTCCGCGAAAGGCCGAAACCAATTCGCGAGAAGGATCCACCACTTTTTGGGCAAAAGTGGATCGGAGGAAGTTTGGGTCATCCTGTTGGGGAAAACCTTAACCACCTCACCTTCCTCGGTGACCTTGATCTCACGAACGAACAGCGCGATAACGAACATCATTGCCGTCGCGATAATCGTAGTGAAGAAGATCGCCCGATAGACAGGAAGTTGGACGCTGCCGAGAGACCAGAAGTTAATCGTCAGTCCCTCTTCCTTCCACAGACCTTTAGCATAGTCCGAGAAAGGAGCAGCCATGAAGGCCCCAACGTTCAGCATTGCATGAAAGAGGCTGAACGCATAGGACCGGCTCTTCTTGTTGGTGTAACGCTTGAGTCCAGTCACCAGGACGGGCAGGCCGAGAGCTTGACCAATCGGCAGAAGCCCAAACAAGGCGAGAAAGACGAAAGCGTTGCTGGGAGCGAAGGTCAACATCACTCGGCTGAAGAGCAAGAACGTGGTTCCGAGAACCAAGCTCTTCTTCACACCGAGCTTATCGACCAACACACCAACAAACATCGTGTAGATGCCGAGCAGCGTGATGGACAGTCCATACGCCCAGGCAGCTTCCGTATCGGAAAGACCGAGGTCTCCGCTAAGAAAGCGAACCAGGACAAAGGACGTAGCCCCGAACGCGTACGCCTCGAGCATCTTGATGACAAGAGCCATCCACAGTTCACGCGGCTGAGCGCGCAGAGACTTGAAGCCCCTGCGGAAAGAGTTGAGAACCGAGACCGCCACGTTGCGCACAGCACCGACCCGATTTTGTCCCATCTGAGACACCTCCTGAAAGCCATTTAAGGCCTTTGTTTATTCGAAAATTCCAACAAGTTTGTGCCAGGGGAATCCGTTCCCTTTTGGAATGACCATTACCAAGCGTTTCCGGCTTAGTACAGACACGCCAAAAAAGGGATGTCCTAGCACAAAACTTTTATTTTTCAAAGATCACATGATTTAACTTAAACCAAACTTAAACCAAGGAGAGAAATTTTATCCTTTGCTACATAATTTGTATACACAACTTGACCTCAGGCATTGACTTTACGGCCATTTATGATATAAACATTACTTATTATTTTTTACATATATGAACGAAGGGCCTTTAGATTTTCAAAAATTAGAAGAAATTTACGCCACACTAAATGATGGAAGAATGCCGGCATGTCTTGGTGCAAATTGTCCATCTTCATGTTGTACTCAACATTTAGCAACAAGAGGAGACCAGTCCGTTCTTTATCAAACACTTCTTTGGGATAAAACAGAGGCAGATTTTCAAATACAAAAAGGTTTACTCGATACAGGCGCAGTTATTTATCAGGTTTCTGGAAATGGATACAAGGTTCCAGGAAAAAAACTTCCGGATAAGGAATTATATATGGTTGGCAACTGCCAAAATAAAGACGGCTCATGCAAATTAAAAAATCGAAAACCAATTCTTTGTAACACATATCCATTAATAATGGATGCAGAACAACCAATAGTTTCTACATGTCCAAGAGCAGTAGAAATTTTTGAAGATGATGAAGTAGTAAACAGAATACTACGAGTACGAAAACTTCTTGGATTTACAGAACCAAGAGAATGGGAATTTAACGCACAAGATCAAGTATCTTCACTGAAAGAAGCTCGAGACTTAAATGTTCGATACGGACAATCTGATTACAAATAAATTTTATGACTGATGCAGTTAAAAGATTCGAGGAAGCATATGCAATAATGGGAGATGGTTCAATGACTGGATGTCTTGGAAAAAATTGTCCATCAAGCTGTTGTTGGCAAAAAACAGTCGAAGGGATTGGAGGACAATTAACTACTGGAATGACTAGTCTAGTTGGAAGAGAAGAAGCTATATATCAACAAACAGTTTTGACTCCATCACTTGAAGATTTAGAAGTAAAAATACATTTAAATGCTACAAGAGGTCGCAATGGGACAAAAGTACAATTGCTATTAGACAATTGCCAAAACGCAGACGGCAGCTGTAAATTGAAAGATAGAAAACCACTGCGATGCAGAATGTTTCCATTCAATTTAGACTCCATTCACGATACCGCTAGAGACTGTCCAAGAACAGGAGAAATCTGCAACGATCCAGAATTGATAAGAAAAATTGAAGAAGTTAGACGACTATTCAAAGTCGAAGAATAATAAAAATGGAGCCGCAACCCGGAATTGAACCGGGGACTTACTCCTTACCATGGAGTTACTCTACCACCTGAGTTATTGCGGCAATAAATAATTGCGACGTAACTTTAGCTAAATGCATTTTTTTGCGCAAGATTTCTTAATAAAACCCTTATCATTGCAAATAAACAGATTTTAATATAAAATTCCAAGCACTCATTAACTATTTAACAAATTTTCTATGGAAGCAAAGAAAAACCATGAAGAAAAATGCTGCAGCGATACAGGAAAAGATTGCTGTGGATCAGGAAAATGCTGCAGTCATCCAGTAATGCACTGCATTATCAAAACTATTATTATTTTAATAATACTAGGACTTATTGGAATGGCAGGATTTTCATGTGGAGCAAGATTAAGCAAATTCAAATATGGATCTTATGGAATGATGAATCCGGTAAGTTTCGACAACAAAACAAGTACATTCGGTCCAGGCATGATGAACAATTTCGGTGGATATGGATTCGCAAAACATATGAATTTCTGGGGTGATGATGAGAAAGAAGGGAAAGACGGAAGAACTCAATTGTTTGGATTAGTAACAAAAGTTGAAGGAAACAAAATAACAGTCACAGACAATGGAGGAAAAGAACAAGTAGTATTATCTCAATCATCTACAACAATCTTAAACAGCATCGGAGAAGTCGGACTACAATCAATAAAAGTAGGACAAGGCCTTTCTGTAGCAGGAAAGACAAATACAGACAAACAAATAGAAGCAGTATTGATTAGAATTATGTAATTGTAGAATTTTAAAAAACATTTAAAAAGAGTCTGCAAATTAGCAGGCTCTTTTTTAAACTTCCCACAACAGCAACAACGTCATAACAAAAACTCCAAGTCCAAACGTCAAAAGCTGTATTAAAGATTTTAATGGCCTTACTTCTTTATGTAACTCTGGAATCAAGTCACTTCCGGCAATATATATAAATCCTCCCGCTGCAAAAGGGATTAAAAAATTTGTTAATCCAGTTACATAACTTCCCAAAACCAAAGAAACAACAACCCCAACAACAGCAGTCAACGCAGTAACAAAGTTCAAAAGTAAAGCTCTACCTTTTGAATAACCACTATATAAAAGCACACCGAAATCCCCTATTTCCTGAGGTATTTCATGTAAAACAATAGCAATAGTAGTGGCAATTCCGACAGGCAAACTCACAAGATAGCTCGCTCCCAAAATTAATCCATCAATAAAATTATGAACAGTATCTCCAAAAAGATTCATCATTGCTAACTTATGTGGATGATTCGGAGTAGTCACATGATGACAATGTCTCCAACAAATTAATTTCTCAACAACAAAAGAAAACGCAATTCCAGAAATAACAAACAAAGACGAAATAACCATCGAATTATCTCCACCATACGCTTCAGGGATTAAATGAATGAACGCATCTCCAAAAAGAGCCCCGGCAGAAAAACTAATCATATAAATCAAAACGGCTTCAAGTCGTGAAGTTTTTATAGATAAAGTAAAAACTCCAACAAGTGAAATAAGACTCACTATAAGGACAGAAACCAAAGAATAAAGCCAAACATTTAACATGCCACAACTTTAAACATCCTAAAATAAAAAAGCAATACTACAATTGAACAGAAAAAGACTCACCAGATACAACATCTTTCAAAACAAGTTTAGAAACTCCCATCTTAACAAAATCGCTTATAGCCCTAATAGCCCTAGCAACAACTTTTGAAGATTCGGATTCAGGAACAGATGTTCGATCAGCTAAAGATTTTACATAAAGACCAACAACTCTAGCGCTAGCACAATCGCCTTCAGGTAAACTAACAACTCTTCCGGCAGAATCAAAAGCCCGAACATCAGCCCCAGCAAAAACACCACCATCAAGCGCACCAACATTTCCATCTGACCCAACAGGAACTCCTGTATCCCCTCCATCACCAATTTTTAGAGCTTCTCCTCCCATAAATTCAAAATAAATAATAACTATAACTTTCTAGGACATGCATTCTAGGCAAAAATTCTAAAAAGTCAATCCTAGCTTACTATATTTGAGAATCAAAGATTTTACTTCCCCATAAGCTTGCCAATAAAATCTTTAAATTTTTGGATCTTTTGATCCTCTGGAAGCTTCTCTCTACCAATAATAGCAAAACATATAGAAACTGTATAAAATCCATCACGCAAAGCTCTCTCATCTTCACCTTTTGGCTCACTCTCATCAAAAAGAGAATCAAGTCTTCTAGATATAGATTCACTAGAAGGAGACTTAAAAAACGCCACAGCAGAGTCTGTGTCTCTGATTCCCATTTCATCAATTATTTTTTTCATTTCTTGAGAATATCTTCCATTCGTAAGTCTATCAGCCAATACAATCTCAGAAAAATACGCCAAAACTTCTCCTTTTAAAAATTCCTGCATAGACGGATTTTTCTTTTCTCTACCGGTTACAATATCGCGCAAATGAGCAAGTTCATGAGTTAAAACTATGCCTGCCCATGTTTTCGTAATCGGCACAGGTTTAATTTTTAACATGTTAACATCCGTTCTCTCCGGATCAACAGATACGATTCCTGGCAAATTCTCATAATCAGGACTTCCAGGCATAACCACGCTCATCCATGCCGTACCGGTATGACCATCTTCGAGAGCATAATATCCATCCGCTCCAAGCCTAGCCCAGTTACAATACTTATTTCTAAAATGTTTCAAAGAACTCAATTCATTTGTAAGCCCATCATTATTTTCAGAAGGTTCATCTGGAATACCATCCATTACTTTTGAAAATCCTTGATTATAAAGATCTCGAGTTTCTTGCTCTCCAAGTAATCTTTCTCTTTCAACATTTACAGATCTATCATTGCCGCGACTTGGAACACTTGAACCTTCTTCATCATCTGGAAATTTCTCTCCGGAAGCACTAATTCCAACTCCAGTCAAAATACCAACAGTTGCTACAGCAGATCCAAGTCCAAATACTTTCAAAAATGCTCTTCTAGAAACAGCTTGAGCAGCTCTCAATTCATCTTCAACTTGTTTTCTTTCAGCTCTATTTTGCCTTCCTTTTAAACCATCGATTTTAGCAACAAGCTCCCTTGCTTTTGCTCCAAACTGCCGCATTATTCTTAAATTTGCGGGTAAATTCAAAAAACCTGCCTCAGAGGACACAGCTTCATCACCTTGTTTTTCGCTAACGTCACGCATTTTAAATAAAATTACAGGAGAAGCACTATACCGCATTTGTGAAAAAAGTCAAGCCGCCAAAAGACGGCCTGACAAACATTTTTTATCTATATATTCCTTAGCATTGATATGGAACTCCATCCTGAGAAACCTCTCCAAAAACATTTCTTATTCTATCTCTTGTAGCATCAGCTTCAGCGATTTTTCCTGCAGAATATGCAGAATGCGTTGCGCCTCTTACAGCCATGTCCACAATTGTTGCTAAATTTCCAGGAATATCAGCAGCAAATTGTTGTAATGCCTCTGGTGGTAATGCTTCCAAAGATTTTTTTAATTCAAGTGCAACAGCCTGAGGGATATTAGCACGTTCAAGCATTCCTTCTAAATCAGATGGCGCAGTAATAAGTCTAGGCATAACTTCTTCTCCAGTTGCTTGAATTTGCTCAGGAGTAAAAGTTGGCTGAGTGGAAACAACTGCAACATCCAATCTATGCCCAGAACCTCTTAGATCTGCTTCTGTAAATCCTTCTGGACCTCTACTTCCATTACCCATATGTATGATTGTTAAAAATTTTCTGTTCGGAGGTATACTTAACCACGACTCCAAAAAAAATCGAAATTTTTGGCATCACGAAGTCAAAAGATTTCTATTAGCCTCATGCAATTGAGAAAAAATCTAGGCATCAGAAGTCAATTTATATAAGAATTTGGGTTCAAAAAGGGCCTCCTCCATCGGAGAAGACCCTTAAATTCATTCTTTTTAGTATTTCACTCTGTTGTGCCGTCGAGATCTCAGTACTGGCCCCCAAGGGTCCAAAGTGGGTGCTCTCATCTCCGAGCCACAGCCTGGAGAAATCGTTTCGAGCCCCCGTAAGACGTTTGATAGAGAGAGTAGATAAGATTCTAACTAACATAATAGAGCGTCTACATCTTATTCGAATTGAAACCCTTTGTAAAGGGCTTGTGCAAGCCAATACAGCAAACACTCACCCCCCACAGAACGCGTATTAATTCGCCTATTCACTACTACCCCTATGTACCCAAAAGCAAAACTGAACTAACAATATCGTGCAAATAGCTCATTACAAAGCCAAAAACCGAAAACCCAATCAATCTTTCCAGAATAAAAACATCAATCAATATTATTGCAATAAAATATTTAGTCCCAGACTGAAGAAATCGTTCATATTTCAAATGAAATCTTGATGGTAAAAACAGTCCCAAAATCTTCGAACCGTCAAGCGGAGGAAAAGGAAAAAGATTAAAAATCCCCAGAAATATACTGACATGAAAAATCATCTGTATAAACAAAAGCAAGGTCTGATGTAAATATTCTCCGAAATATCTCCAAATCAATGCCATAAAAAACGACAAAAGAAAATTCGAAACAGGTCCGGCAAGTGCAGTTAAAGCATTATCTCTTATAGGATATTTAAAATTATTTGGATTAACCGGAACTGGCTTTCCCCAGCCAATACTTCGAGTCACCAAAAACACAATACTTCCAACTAAATCCAAATGTCGAATAGGATTTAAAGATAATCTTCCTTTCAGTTTTGCTGTTGGATCTCCCAAATAATAAGCAACAAAAGCATGAGCCGCTTCATGAAAAGTTAGAGTAAAAACCAAAGCCAAAACCAGATATCCAAATTGAATGAGTCCATCCAAACTAAAATCCATAAGTAATAAGTTATTGCGAAATATTTATACCACAAGTTGCGCTTCATTCGCCACTACTCTAGAATAGGCGCACAAAAATACATTCTTGTTAGATTCTTGTATAAAGATATTAGATACGAGGCGACAGAAAAATTTTGATCGCAATGTACAACAAGTACATGAGAATCAAAATACAAAAATACATGGAGAGATCGCATAGTGGTCGAGTGCGCCCGCTTGGAAAGCGTGTATCTGGGAAACCGGATCGGGGGTTCGAATCCCCCTCTCTCCGTTGAAAGACAGCTCTGCCGAAGGTAGAGATGGCTTTCAATCAAAGAGAAGGAGGATGAGAAGTTTACTCCCGCAGGGAGAATCCCCCTCTCTCCGGATAGTGGAGAGGTAGGCGATCCGGAGTCGTAGACAATGCGAGCTCCGCGAGCTTTGTCGAAGACGCAGGAAAACTTTCAAAAAAATTTGCGAGTGAACAACGAGGCAAATTTTGTAGAAAGTTTAGCCGGACCCCATTGAAGCATAACGTCAAAATTACACATTCACATTTTCACATAAAACAAAAAAATGCCCCCATCTCAGTGAGAGCATTTTTCATAAGAAGTTTACTAACTTTTAATCAGTCCCAGGTCCATCACCAGGCCTTGATTGCAAAACTCCAGCTCTTTCCATTGCTGCATCAGCAACATCTCTAGCCGCACCTCTCACTCTCTCTAGAATTGCATCTACAACTGATGGATCAGTCAAAACTTCTACCGCCCTCTGATCATTTACCGCTCTGTCTCCTTCTCCTGAAGCTGCCAATTCTCTAGCCCTTCCAGATAAATTAGACGCGATAAGCTTTGCTAACTCTGGATCTGAAGCTCTAAGTCCTCTAACAAGAGCAGACTCAGCATCAATAAAAGATCGATCCACCATTCTAGTTCTATCTCCATCAGTAACACCAGCACCTTGTTCTGGTACTACTTGTGCTTCCGCCTCTGGTCCTTTTCCTGTCATATAATTATAAGTTAAAAATTTTATTCCGAACTGTGAATTGTCCGGATGATAATCAAACCACAATAAAAGACTATTTCAAAAACATTGAATGCCGATGTTTATTCACATAAAAATATTGGCTTCCAGAAAGGAAAACCGAAGGACAAATGAAGCCATTTTAATTATAAAGATCAGAAGTTTTTGGAAGTTGCACCATCTTAACATTAGAAACCTGAACCTCAGCATCTTCAGTATAAAATCCAAACTTTCCATCAGGAGTTAGGTGGTCCTTAGCTCCATCTGCAGACATATTATAAGGAGGATATTGTTTGCCATTTACAGATAAACTAACAACATTATTTTCAACTCTCATTACAACGTTATAGTCCTTATTAATTGGAAATTGATCCTTTCCTTGCTCAGAAGTATAGAGAAATTCTTGAGCATCATTTAGAAGAGATTCCCCGATTTCCAAACCACTACCATTTGGCTTAAGAACAGTATATTTAAACTTTCCATCAGCCTTAGCTCCGAATACAGCCCATCCAACTTCCCAATCATTTGGCGGTTCATTTTGACGTAACTGTTTAGTGGTCTTCATAGTATAACTCAACTGAAATGGCTGATTATAACTTTCATTGCTTAAAACTAAAGCACCGTGAGTTTCTTGTGGCACATCTTTATTTTCTCTTTTTGTTACTGAAGCCATTGGAGCCATGGTAAGTTTTTTCTCCTTGTCGTTCCAACTTACTTTTCCATAACCATCAAAAACTACAGCTCCCCAAGGAATCGGCTTCTCCCCAACCTCTGCAGACTTACGAAGTTTTACAGCTTTGTTTTTACTTTTTTCTCGTTTTGCAGGAATTTTTGAGACCTTTTCTTTGAAACCTTCAGGAGGCCTTGATGGAAGACGATCAACCATTTTAATTTTTTAAAGTATCTTAATTATATCATAATTTTATATATTTCGTGCTAAAATTCACCTGTTTTACTCAAATTGATCAATGGAAACTCAAATAAAAAACAGAGCAATGCTGGCAATAAAGGAAAGCGTTTTTCCAGGATGCGTAATAGGACTAATTAAAAAAAATGGCGAAAGGATTGTTGTTCCATGTGGAAATTTTACATTTGAAACAAACAGCAAAGAAATAAAACAAGATAGCATTTTTGACGTAGCCTCAATCACAAAATCAATTCCGGTTTCGTCATTAGCTTTAAAATTAATCGACGAGGGCAAATTAAAATTAGAAGACAAATTAATAAATTTTCTGCCGGAATTCAAAAATTCACAAAGAGAGTCAGTCTTAATTAAACACTTACTAACTCAAACATTAGACTACAGTTTCAGATTATCATCTCATAAAGATAAATCTGCAGAAGAAATATTAAACATAATTTTGACTTCAGAGCTAAAAACAAAACCTGGAGAAAAATTCTTTTACTCAAACGCAACAACAATAATTTTAGGATTAGTCATTGAAAAAATAACAGGAAAAACGCTAGACATTCTTGCAGAAGAAATATTTTTCAAACCACTAAAAATGACTAGAACAAGCTTCAATCCCCTACTAAAATTCAAAAAAGAAGAAATAGTACCAACCGAAATTCAAGAATGGAGAGGAGGACTAATCCACGGAGAAATTCACGACGAAAGCGCATATATATTGAGCAAAAATAAACCAGTTGGATCAGCTGGCATATTCTCAACGGTTCCAGATTTATTAAATTTTCTAGAAATGCTTTTGAATAATGGAACACTGAATGGAAAACATTATTTCTCTCAAGAAATAACAAAAAGCTTTCACACGAATCAACTTTCTCATATAAATGAATGGTCGGGACTCGGATGGGAATTGAATCAACCTCAATACATGGGAACAAACAATACAAATTCAACTTTTGGGAAAACCGGCTTCACGGGATGCGTCGTCACATGCGACATTCAAAAAGGAATTGGAATTGTGATACTATCAAATTATACATATCCAAAACGAAAACCAGACACGGAAAAATTAAATAAATTTAGAAAAGACATTTCTGAAATTATAAACAAAACATATGAATAAATTAAAAACCATCTCTTCAAATCTAGCGATATACGGCATCGGCCACGGAATCGTAGATCTCGTATGCGCAGCGGCAATATTCACAATCGCAAAAGAAAAAATTGTGTCATCGACAGATTTTTTAAATTTAATTTTGATTTACAATCTTGCGGCATTCGGCCTTCAATTCATCCTAGGATTAATAGTAGATAAATTAAAAGCTCCGGTAGCGACATCACTATTAGGATTTTTATTAGTTAGCATTTCCGCAGTAACGTTTACTCTTTATCCGTTGTTTGCAATTTTATCAGCAGGAATTGGAAACGCTTTATTTCATATCGGAGGCGGAACTATTAGCCTAAATTTAACTCCAAAAAAAGCATCAGCTCCTGGAATTTTCGTTGCACCTGGTGCGGCAGGATTACTTATAGGAACAATCATGGGAAAAAGTGGAACATTCATCTCATGGCCATTTATAGTAATGATATTGGGAATATCTGTATTAATTCTTTTAGTTAAGCGTCCTGAAATTAATTACGAAAAATCCCCACAACAAAAAGATAAAATTAATTATTTCGCATTAATTTTCGCATTAGTGTTTTTATCAATTGCTATAAGGTCATTAGTCGGTTTTGTCGTAGTAATGCCATGGAAATCAGATATGAATTTATTAATAACATTAACAATATTCGTGGTTCTGGGAAAAGGACTTGGAGGAATACTAGCTGATAAATTTGGATGGATAAAAATCGCAGTAGGTGCACTTTTATTATCAATTCCATTGCTAACATTTGGAGCAAGTTACTCATATTTAGGAATATTCGGAATGTTCTTATTCAATATAACAATGCCGGTTACATTGGTGGCCTTATCAAATATATTACCAGGCAGACCTGCATTCGCATTTGGACTCACGTGCTTAGCATTAATTATGGGATCATTTCCTGTATTTACAGGAACAAAGTTATTTTTCAGTAATCCTATTTTAATATCTGTAATAATATTTACATCGGCAACCGCACTTTTCGGAGGATTAAAATTACTAATAAATAATCGCATTTTAAGTTATAATAAAAAAGTTAATTAATTAACCAAATCAATATGTCGAAAAAGAACCTGTTGGCGTTAATACTAAATCTAGTTTTCATAGGAATAATGTTCGCCCCAACGGCATTAGCAGACATAGCCCCTCCACCAGATTGCAAGCCAGGAGAAAATCCGATAACTGACTACTGTAATCCAGCAATAGTTCCAACAGATAATCCAATACCTAAACCTGTTGTTAATCCAATTGAAAACCCGGTTATTCCAACTCCTGATAAACCAGAACCAGAAATAAAACCAGAAGTTTTACCTGAAAAAACTTCAGCGCCTGAAACGTCAAAAATAAACCCTATAATTATATATACAGTAGCAGGAATAATCGGAGTCGGAATAGGCACTTTCTTCATGAAAAAAAATAAAAAAGACTAAATTGACGAAAGACTCCGACAAAAAACAATCAGTAGCTCTAAGCTCCGTATTCGCTAGTTTATTCATGACTATTACAAAATTAATAGTAGGAATATTAACCGGAAGTATGGGTATTATTTCTGAAGCCGCTCATTCAGGACTCGATTTAGGCGCAGCGGCCATAACATATTTTGCAGTAAAATTCGGAGATCGCCCACCAGACGCAAATCATCCATATGGCCACGGGAAAATAGAAAGCGTTTCAGCTTTTATAGAAACAGGCCTACTCTTTCTTACAAGTTTTTGGATAGTCTACGAAGCAATTCATCGTTTAATAACAGGCAAACTTGAAGTTGAAGTTACATGGTATGCATTCGTTGTAATTATAGTTTCAATAATAATAGATATTTCTCGTTCAAGAGCTCTAAACAAAGTTGCAAAAGCAACAAACAGTCAGGCATTAGAAGCAGATGCACTCCATTTTAGTTCAGACATTTGGAGTTCAGCCGTAGTTTTATTAGGATTGGTTCTTGTCATGTTTGATATAAAAGGAGCAGATGCGGTTGCGGCAATAGTAGTAGCTATATTTGTTCTATATGCAGGATACAGGCTTGGAAAAAGAACTATCGACACTCTGATAGACACAGCTCCGGAAGGAATGTCTGACGTAGTAAAAGAAACTATTTCACACACAGAAGGAATTCTTTCAGTAGAAACAGTTCGTGTTCGCCCAATTGGACCTACAGTTTTCATGGAAATAGAAATTAAAATTAACAGAAAACTATCTGCGGCAAAAGTGGATGAAATAGTAAACCAAGCAAAAGATTCTATTCGAAAAAAATTCCCATCATCAGACATTATTATTCACACAAAGCCAGTTCAGCTTACAAACGAAACAATTATAGAATCAATTCAAATTTTGGCTTCTAAACACAATCTTTCACTACATAGCATTGTAGTCGACAATATGGACGATAAAAAATTTGTAAGCTACGATTTAGAATTGCCAGGAACATACACAGTAAAAAAAGCTCACGAAATAGCATCAGATTTAGAAACAGACATCCAAAATGAAATTGGAACAGACATAGAATTAAACACTCATATTGATCCAATATTTACAGATGAAATAAGAAGCAAACAATTATCAAGAGAGGAAACAATAAAAATAGAAGATACAATTCGTAAAATCGGCCACAACATAGGAATGATTGAAGAAATTCACGACATCAGAATCAGAAAAATCGGAGGAAAAATCCTTATAACATTACACTGTCACGCAGATCCAAATATCGTATTAGAAAAAGCTCATAAATCAGCAAGTAAACTAAAATCTTCAATAATGAACGAATTTCCAGACGTAAAAAATGTCATCGTTCATGTCGAACCAAAACAAAATTAAAATGGAGAGATGGCCGAGTGGTTGAAGGCGCCGCTCTCGAAAAGCGGTGTTGTCTCACGATAACCGCGAGTTCAAATCTCGCTCTCTCCGCCACTACCCAACCACAGACCACAACAACCCAACATTTAACGCCGTCACAATTCCTCCAACGGTATAAAGCAAAATTTTAGTAAACAGAGAATTTTTATATTTACCCATAACTTTTTCAGAAGAAGTTAAATATGCCTGCAAAAATATTGTTATAGGCAACTGAACACTCAACATCATTTGAGAAACTATAAGCCCTTTGAAAGGATCAGATATCAATAAAATTATAGCAAACGCAACAACAAGAGAAATGGCCACACCAAGCTGTGAATGTCTGTCTTTTATATTATATGGTTCCTTATATATACCAGCAAAAATTGTTCCGGCAGTCATTCCAGAAGTAATAGTAGAAGCAAATCCAGAACAAAAAAGTGCAATTCCAAAAATTAAAGTAGCATTATTCCCAAGCAATGGCTGAAGTAAATGATCAGCCTGTTGTAGCTCTTTAACCTCAACTCCAGAAACAAAAAAAGCAGATGCCGCCAAAAGAATAATCGCACTGTTTATAGCCCAGCCAATTATCATCGAAAACAACGTATCAAAAATTTCATAGTTCAACTGCTTCTTAATAATTTTTTCGTCTTTTAAATTCCATTGTCTACTTTGAATAATTTCAGAATGCAAAAATAAATTATGAGGCATTACAACAGCACCAAGAACACTCATTATAATAATCATTGAACCTTGCGGAAAAGAAGGAGTAACCCAAGCACTTGCAGCCATTCCCCAGTCTATATTCACCAAAGACAACTCATAAATAAATGCTAGTCCAATAATAGAAACGAAAGCAATAATCCATTTTTCAATTGCCTTATAACCGTTAGTAAAAAGCATAATCCCAGCAAAAATAAAAACCAATAAAGATCCTATATGTATTGATATGTTAAAAATCATATGCAAAGCAATTGCTCCTCCAAGAATTTCAGCCAAAGATGTAGAAATAGAAGCCAGCATCGCCGTAAATAAAATAAACTTAGCCTTTTTTGGTTTCAGATAAATACTTGTAGCTTCCGCCAAACAATTTCCAGTGACAATCCCCAAATGAGCAACATTATGCTGTAAAATAATAAGCATGATCGTTCCAAGAGTGATCATCCATAAAAGAGAATATCCATAGCTTCCTCCAGCCGCTAAATTTGCAGCCCAATTCCCTGGATCAATAAATCCTATAGTAACAAGGAGGCCAGGTCCAATATATTTTAATATTTCCTTTGCGCCAAAAACTGGTTTATGATCTTTTCCGTAGAATTTATTTAAAAAATTCATAAATATAAAAATTACTTACAATTAAAATATACCCTACTAATTAACTTTCACAAACATGCTATCAAGCTTTCTCATAACATTTCGAGAGACATTAGAAGCCGCACTAATAATAGGAATTATTTTCAGCTATCTCTCAAAAATAAAACAAACTAAACAATATAACGTAGTCTATTTAGGTATAATTGCCGGAATAGCTGCAAGTCTAATAGGAGCATATTTATTAAGCAAACTTTCAGGAGGCCTTGATGGAACTTCTCATCAAATTTTTGAAGGAACAGTAACTTTAATAGGCGCATTACTTTTGGTAACAATGATAATTTGGATGATGAGGCAAAAACACATGATAAAAAAACTAGAAAATAAGATAGATCAAGAAGTAACAAGTTCAAAAAAGCTTGGATTATTTTCATTGGTATTTGTTTCAATTTTAAGAGAAGGCGTCGAGCTTGTTATTTTTTTAAGCGCATCTGGATTTTCAGCAACTACTAATTCACTTTTAGGTGCAATTACAGGAATATTAGTAGCAATATTAATGGGTTATTTGATATTCATTGGCGCAATGAAAATAAACATGAAAATATTCTTCAATGTAATTGGAGTAATTTTAATTTTGTTTGCAGTAAGCTTGGTTATTCACGGCCTAAATGAATTCGGTGAAGCCGGAGTAATTTCATTTGAACTATTTGAGGACTAGCCACAAAAACATATCAGTACTAGAATGAAATTAACTTCACTAACCCATTCTATATGCTAAAAGAAAAAGCATTAGGACTAACGCTGGGAATCTTTGCTGCAGCCATTCATTTTGTTTGGCTATTGCTCGTTGGACTAGGCGTAGCAAAACCATATTTCGACTGGATGTTAGGTCTTCACCATGTAACATTAACATGGGAGGTTCTTCCATTAAATTTGGGATATGCAGCGTTATTAGTGTTAATAACTTTTGTAGGAGGATATCTAATGGGATATCTATTTGCTCTTTTGAACAACAAATTAGCAAAGTAGGCTAGAAAAAAATTAGCCATACAAAATTTGACTTGTTCGACTTGAATGATAACGAACTTGTTTTTTTAAATGCCGTTAACGGCAGATACGTTCTTGTCAAAAAGACATAAATCATGGAAAATAATCACGACCATTCCAATTAATTCATAATCAACATTCCAAATGAAAAAAATTCACAAACTATTATTAATTTTAACAATCATAACCTTGACTCTCACAACTGCATGCAGGAAAAAAGATGACGGAACAGATCCAGTATCAACAGCAAAAAAAGGCTCTACTATAGCTATTCTTCACACAACGGCCGGAGATATTTCAATAGAATTAAACACAAAAGACACTCCAATTACTTCAGAAAATTTTATCAATCTTGCAAAGAAAAACTTCTACGACAATACAATTTTCCACAGAGCAATTAGCGGATTTATGATTCAAGGAGGAGATCCTAAAGGAGATGGAACTGGAGACCCTGGATACAAATTTGATGACGAACCTTTCACTGGAGAATACGTACGTGGAGCAGTAGCAATGGCGAACTCAGGCCCAAACACAAACGGCAGTCAATTTTTTATAATGCATCAAACTTATCCACTTCCAAAAGACTACGTAATCTTCGGAATGGTAATAGATGGCATGGATGCCGTAGATAAAATTGCCACTGCAAAAGTCGAAGACAACGGAATGGGAGAAAAATCAAAACCAGTAGATCCTGAAAAAATTAAATCCGTAGAGATTATATCTAAATAAAACATGGCAAACGTATTCATTGTGCACGGAATATATGGAAACCCTAAAGAAAACTGGTTTCCATGGCTAAAAAAAGAGCTAACAAAGCTTGGCCACAAAGTAATAGTTCCTCAATTCCCCACTCCAAAAGACCACTCGTTAAAAGGATGGACAGAAACTCTTCACAAATATAAAAAATTTCTTACTAATAACTGTGTTTTAATTGGACACAGTCTTGGTGGTGCATTTTTACTAAACATTCTACAAGGCCAGAAAACGTCAAAAGCTATATTCGTTGCAAGCGTTCCAGGAAAAATAGAAAACAAATTTGATTCAATGATGAAAGACATCACTCATCGAAAATTTGATTTCAAAAAAATACAAGAAAATTGCAAAAAGATACACCTAATTGCATCAGACAACGACGAATACATTCCGCTAAAAGAATCTGAGCGCTTAGCCAAAAAACTACACACGAAAGTAACCCTTGTTAAAAATGCGGGCCATTTTAATGAACGAGCAGGATACAAAAAATTCGAACTACTTTTAAAATATTTCAAAAATGTTAAGCAACCTAAAAAAGGATCTAGAAAAACTAAGAAATCCTGAAAAAGCGAAAATTCTTCAAGGTTTCTTCAAAACAAAAAAGGGAGAATACGGAGAAGGTGATATTTTTCTAGGAATAGTCGTTCCACTTCAAAGATTAGTTGCAAAAAAATATACAGATTTGTCATTAAAAGATCTTCAAGACCTACTTTCCAGTAAAATACATGAATACAGATTAGTCTCATTATTGATTCTCATTCAGCAATACAAAAAAGCCGACAAGGAAGCCAAAAAGAAGATAGTCGATTTTTACTTAAAGAATACAAAAAATATAAACAATTGGGATTTAGTAGACCTTTCTTGTCCAAATATTATTGGCGATTTCCTTCTAGATAAAAACAAATCAATCCTATATAAATTATCAAAATCAAAAAATCTTTGGGAAAAAAGAATAGCAATAATTTCAACATTAAATTTTATAAAAACCAACGATCTAAACCCAACCTTGGAAATTTCTGAAATATTATTAAACGATTCTCACGATCTAATTCACAAAGCTGTCGGCTGGATGCTGCGTGAACTAGGAAAACAAAATAAACAACTCGAAGAAGATTTCCTAGAGAAGCATTATAGGAATATGCCAAGAACAATGCTAAGATACGCTATAGAGAAATTCCCAGAAAATAAAAGAAAATATTATTTAAATAAAAATAACACATGAAAAAACTCATTCAATTTTTAGTATTAGGATTAATTGCAGTAACTTTTGGTTGCCAATCGGAAACAACACCACCTGCAACAACTCCGGCAACAGATCAGGCACAAATAAGCCCTAACACCATAGAGATTAAGAATTTTTCATTTACACCATCAGATTTAACCGTGACAGCAGGAACAACAGTGACTTGGAATCAAAACGATTCAGCAAGCCACACGATAGTTTCAGATGGGCTATTTACAAGTCCGACTCTTGCAACAGGAAAAACGTATTCTTTCAAATTTGAAAAAGCCGGAGAATATTCATATTACTGCAGCATTCATCCATCAATGAAAGGCAAAATTACAGTTAAGTAATAAAAAACATATATGAAAAAATCATCAATTGTTTGGTTAATTTTAGGAACATTAATCATATTTTCATTAGGAATTTTTTCCGCAAGATTTTTATTTGGCGGAAACGAAGATTCTTGGATTTGCGAAAACGGAACATGGATAAAACACGGAAATCCAAGCGTAGAAATGCCAAAAAAAGGATGTGAACTTACTGAAAAATTGCCAGAACTAGAGCCGCCTATTCCAGTAATAAAAGTGTCTGCTCCAAAAGAAAATGAACTGATATCAAGTCCATTAGAAATTACTGGAGAAGCAAATGGACCTTGGTATTTTGAAGGCAATCTACCTATAAAAATAACAGATAAAGAAGGAAACGTTCTTGGATCAGGATCAGCAGAAGCAATAGGAGATACATGGATGACAGAAGATTTTGTACCATTCAAAGGAAAAATAGAATTTGATTCAAAAAATATTTCAGAAGGATTCATAGTACTACAAAAAGATAATCCATCAGGACTACCGGAAAATGCAGGAGAGTTCAAAGTTGCAGTAAAATTTGCAAAAACAAAACAGGAAGAATTAACACTAAAAATATTTTTCCAAAACACTAAAAAGAATCCAAACATACAAGATTGCGGACTAGTCTTTGGAGTAACAAGAACAATACAAAAAACACAATCAACGGCGCGAGCAGCTCTTGAAGAATTGTTTAAAGGGCCAACTGAAGAGGAAAAAACCCTAGGATATTTCACGTCGATAAACGAAGGCGTAAAAATCCAAAAATTAAGTATAGTGGATAGCATAGCAAAAGTAGATTTCAATTCAGCCCTTGAAAAAAACGTAGGAGGTTCTTGCAAAACAGCGACAATAATTGCCCAGATAAAAGAAACGCTGAAACAATTCTCAAGTATAAAAACAGTAATAATCTCAATAGACGGCCGAACTGAAGACATTTTGCAGCCTTAAAATTTTGGAGTAAAACATGGATCGGCAGATGACAATTCCTGAATAAATCCATCTACAAAACCAAGGCCTTCGAAATAAGACACGATTTCTGCATACTCTTTTTCCATCAATTTTCTATTTATCTCAGAAAAATTTTTAGACTTATAAGTCGGATAATACTGAGCCATCAAGGATACAACTGCTTTTTCGCCAAAAGTTTTTTTAATCCATAAAAGAACTTTTTTACTATCATCAACTGCCCCAGGCAAAACCAAATGCCTAATAATAAGTCCTTTCTTTATTAATCCATTATCCCTTATTTTAGGCCATCCGACTTGTTTATACATTTCCTTAATTGCATCTTTAGCAAATTTAAAATAATTTGGCATCTTTGAATATTTCGTCGCCAATTTATCATCAAAATATTTAAAATCTGGCAAATAAACATCTACAAGCCCACTCATTTTTTTTAAAGTCTCTGCTCTTTCGTAACCATTACTGTTCCATATTACTGGGACCTTTATTTTCTTCTTATATTTTTTTAGAAATTTATAAAGAAGTTCGCTATATGGAGTAGGACTAACAAAATTGATATTAAAAACCTTCTTTTTATTAATTAAATCCATAGACATCTTAAAAAGATCCTCATCGGTGATTTTTTTTAGCTTCTTTTTGCCCCAATATTCCTTTTGAGAAATTTTATAATTCTGACAAAAAACACATCTCCCATTACAACCAGAAAAAAATATTGTTCCTGATCCGCCAGTATTACTTTCGCCGCTTACTCCACTAATAATTGGCTCTTCGAAAAAATGTTGCTGAGACTTAGAAACAAGAAAATTATTTGGCAGTCCACACACTCCAATTTTTTTAATTCTATCAACGTTGCAATTAAACGGACAGATAGTACAATTAGCCATATATGCTTTGATTTTTATCCTTGATGTCTATAAAATAAGTCAAGCATATATAACTATAAAAATCTAATAAAAACCATATGGGAATTACACAACCAACTCAACCCCAATCAGCACCTCCGCCAAAAGAAGTTGCTCCAGTTGCTTCAGCGCCAATACAAACACCTGAAGTGCCAGCACCAAAAAGACATCCAGTTATGTATTTCGTCCTAACAATACTTCTTGTTGGAGCAAATATAGCCAGCTATCTTTTTGTTGAAGGAAATTTTATGTCTACATACTTTCTGTATTCCGCAATCTTTTTAGGAGCATGTCTATTGGCATGGTTAATCGGATTATATCGCCCATTAAGATTTATTTTTGGAATATTTTTAGTTCTTCTATTCGCATTTTCTGTAGTTAATCCATTATGGACAAAAATAATGCCACCAGCTAAAGACGGTACAGAGAAAGCAGATATAGCAATTAGTAATTTCTTCGACGCAAAATCAAAACATGGAACTTTTAATTACTACATAGATAGAGGAGGAAAAATAGTAGAACAAGATGTTGGAGAATATTGGATCAAAGGAAATAAATTTGTTCTTCAGTATCCAGAAAATCCAACAAGCAAAATAAAAGTAGTTTCAAATAACGGAACAGATGTTTATTTCTGCTACGAATCAAAGAAAGCCTGTGAGCCATCACCAATGTCGATAGATTACTATCTAATGCACTATACAAAGACATACGGAACACCGGAAAACATGGGATTAGATCAAAAAGAAAATTGCAGAAAATACAGATATTCTTTGAAAAAAATCGAAGAAAAAGCAGGATCACAAAATCCTTGGTATGTAGAAGACATCATCTATTGTGCTACAAATGATTCACTATATTATTTCGAAGACACGGGGAATTCCGCAAAAAACGGCACACCTACAGAACTTCGTCTATTCCATGCAGACTTGAAAGCAATAGACCTAATAAAAGATATTCCTGATTCAACTTTCGAGTTGCCATATACACCATCAGAAGAAAAACCAGCTACTCCTGCAGTTACCACGCCAACAACTACTCCAGAAAAAAAATAAAAAATCAATTTACAAATTTATTTAACAAATTAAAAAAATGAAAACAAGACAGGTAATTATAACAGTATCAACAGTAGTAATTTCTCTATGCGTAGGATTCTTTATAGGACAATACGCTCTAAGATATATCTACATTATTCCTCCAAGTCTTCGCCCAACTTTAGTTCAACCTGAAATAAAAGATGTAGTAATGGAAAAAGAAGGATTTTCTATAGTAGTACCAGCAGGATGGCGCGAAATCCAGGCAATGCAAGGAGTTTCAGCAACAGTTGCAAACGTTTCTGAAGAAATCACAGACCCAGCATTAAAGAAAATTAATTTCAGAACAAATTATTCAATCACTTACGACAATCTTAAGAATAAAACAAAGAAAGACTACGTTATGAACATCAAGACTGTTCTAAAACAAATTATGCCAGGAATCGTATTTGCAAAAGAACAGGATCAAGCTATTAACGGCAATGATGGGTACATAGTAGAAGCAACATTAAATCAACGTGGTGCAGATATAAATGTTTTGATCGTATTGATAAAAGGCAAAAATCAGGACATGTGGACAATTGCCTTCAATACAGGAAAAGCAAACTGGGATAAATACAAAGATGGATTCTACAAGATTGCTCAGAGCTTCATCGTAAAGTAAATGACCAAAATTCAAAAACCAGAAACGGTTTCTATAGCAAAAAACAAGAAAGCCTTTCACGATTATGAAATCCTGGAAGGCTTTGAAGCTGGAATAGTTTTAAATGGAGACGAAGTAAAATCAATAAGAGGCGGCCTAGCAAACCTAAAAGGCGCATTCATAGATGTAACTAATGAAGAAGCTTTTCTAAACGAATCGCACATTTCTCGTTACAAATTTTCTTCATCAAATGAATTCAATCCAACAAGAAAAAGAAAACTAATCCTACATAAAAAAGAGATAATCAAAATAGAAAACGCTATAAAGCAAAAAGGAGTCACGGCTATTCCATTAGAGTTCTATACAAAAAAAGGACTAATAAAAGTCTCCATAGGAATCTGCCGAGGTAAAAAACTTTACGACAAACGCGAGACTCTAAGAAAAAAAGATCAAGAAATGGACATAAAGAGACAGCTAAAAAAGTTTGGAAGATAATGAATATCCTATTTCAAATTTCCACGCTTAAGATATAATTCCACCCTGTCTTAATTTACTAAATTTATGCACAATATTTATACAAGAATGGTTTCAGAACTAGCAAGATACTTCAAACAGTCTGGGCTAGATAGAGCCGTTATCGGCGTTAGCGGAGGAATAGATTCCGCCCTTACTTTAAAACTAGCAGTAGACGCTATAGGCGCAGATAAAGTTACAGCTATTCTAATGCCTGAAAAAGGCGTTTCCTCTGAAGAAAACCTTGTACACGCAAAAACACTTTGTGAATTTTTAAAAGTGGAACGTCACTATATTCCATTAAATAAATACTTGGTGGATTATCTTTCCCTTCCATGGAAACCAAACGACTTAGCTCAAATAAACATAAAGGCCAGAATAAGAATGGTAATCCTATACAACTACGCAAATACCAAAAATGCATTAGTACTAGGAACATCAAATAAGACAGAATTATTCCTTGGATATGGAACGAAATATGGCGATCTAGCAGCAGACATAGAGGTAATTGGAAACTTATTCAAAGAAGACGTATATAAACTTGCCGAACATGTAGGACTTCCTGATGAATTCATAACAAAAACTCCATCTGCAGAACTATACGCAGGACAAACAGACGAAAAAGACCTTGGAATGACCTATAAGGAAATTGACGCAACTCTCAGACAATTCGACAGAGGAATTACAAAAGAAGACATAATAAATAAAGGCATCAATCCAAATCTAGTATTTAAAATATCCAGATTAATTGAATTAAATAGACACAAAATAAACCCTCCGTATATAATCCCAATAGATTAATTATACAATCATGCAGTCCGCATTATTTTTAGGAAGATTTCAGCCGTTTCACAAGGGGCATCTTTATGTAATAAAGGAAATTTTAAAGAAAAATGATCGCGTAATTATCGCAATAGGAAGCGCCGAAAACAATTACTTGCCGGCAAATCCTTTTACGGCAGCCGAAAGATTTGAAATGATAGATGCAGCAATGAAAGAAGCAAAAATACCAGCAGAGAAATACTGCATTATTCCAATTAGAAATATAAACAACTACCAACTCTGGGTAAATCACGTAAACAGCTATGTCCCCCACTACACAAAAGTATATACCGGATCAAAATTAGTTCGAGCATGCTACGAGGGAAAATATTCAAAACCAAATGAAAAAAACAAAATAGGCCCAGAAATAGTTCAATTAAAACGTCATCAAAGTATCAGCGCAACAAGAGTAAGAGATGCAATTACAAAAGACAAAAACTGGGAAATTTTAGTTCCAAAAGCCGTCGCAAAAATTATAAAAACTCTAGATGGCCCAAAAAGATTAAAAACTATTAAAGACACTATCGACGTAGTAAAATTCGCCGGTTCATATTAATTCATTACATGTCATTCTGGACTTGATACAGAATCTATCCTAAGGTAGATTTTAAATGTTTTTACATAACACTTTACAATGATCAATCCTCATATCTTTCGAGCTTACGACATTCGCGGTATAGCTGACCCCATTGATAATAATCCAGCAGACTTAACAGAAGAATCAGTTTATTTAATAGGAAAAGGAACGGGGACATATTTGAAAGAAAAATATTCCACAAAAACTATCGCAGTAGGTAGAGACAATCGCCTCACCGGAGAAAAATTAGAAAACGCATTTATAAAAGGTTTAACAGAAGCAGGACTAGATGTAACAGACATCGGACTATCTGTTTCGCCAATGACATATTGGGCTTCTTGTGCATTGGATTTCGACGCAGCAGTAAACATAACAGCAAGCCACAATCCAAAAGAATATAACGGAATAAAAATAGTTACAAAAGGCGCACACTCTATTTGCGGAGACGAACTTCAGGAAATAAAAAAACTTATAGAAGAAAATAAACTGGTTACTGCAGATCGCCCTGGAGCAATTTCAAAAAAAGACATTCGAAAAGACTACATAAATGACCTGGAAAAAAGAGTGAAGCTAGAAAAAAACCTGAAAGTGGTTGTGGATACTGGAAATGGCACAGCTGGAATATTTGCACCAGAATTTTTGAGAATGATTGGATGTGAAGTCACAGAATTATATACAGACTTAGACGGCAATTTCCCTAATCATGAAGCCAATCCGGAAGAATTGCACAACATGCAAGATTTGATAAAAAAAGTTCTAGAAGAAAAAGCGGATCTTGGAATAGGATTCGATGGAGATGGTGATCGAGTAGGAGTGGTAAACGAAAAAGGAATAATGTATTCATCAGATTTTATGTTGTTTTTATTGGTAAAAGATTTATTAAAAAGGGTTTCGTCTCCAAAAATAGTTTTCGATATAAAAGTTTCGCAAACAATTATAAACAAGATGGAAGAATTAGGAGCAATCCCTGTAATGAGTAAAACGGGCCACAGTTTCATTGAAAGCAAAATAAAGGAGTTGGGATCACCTTTGGGCGGAGAAGTGTCAGGACACCTATTTTTTGGCGAAAATTACTATGGATTTGATGACGCATTACTTGGTGCAGGAAAAATCTGTGAAATAATTTCAAAAGAAAACTCTCCTCTCTCAGAACTTTTCAATGATTTACCGGAAACATTCACAACTCCGGAATTTAAGGCGCATTGTCCAGATGACAAAAAATTCGAAATAATAAAAAATCTAGTAGATCATTTTACAAAAATTTACGACTGTATAACTATAGACGGAGTAAGAATTAAGTTTGGAGGAATTTCTTGGGCAGCTATTCGCGCCTCAAACACAAGCCCAAATCTAACTATTCGTTTCGAAGCAGAAACTCCGGAAAAATTAAAAGAGATTCAAAAAATAATGGCAGACGAACTAATAAAATATCCGGAAGTTTCCATGGATTGGTATCAAAATTAAATTAAACAAATAAACAAAAACTAAAAAAGCCCCTCGATTACTCTTGGGGCTTTTATTTAATTTGAATTTACTTAGTCTTCGTTGTTAATCCCTTAAACAACTTCGAATCATTCTGTCCCTGGAAAATATTAGCAGGAGCATATTCGTTCTTAAGTCCACGAGCACTTCTCTCCAAATTTGGGATCAAAAGATCTCCATCTAGATTAGTGGTTTGATTGAAAATCTTAGAACCGTTTATTCCATCACAACGACATTGGTTGGTCGGATCACATTTGTCTGTAGTGCCCGGAACTGCATTCGTAAGACAATTCATTTGATATTTATTTGATGACAAATCCTTAGGAGCACAAACCTTTTTACGATCATTTATATTTTGATAATCCTCAAAATCAAACACCTTTCCACAAGACAAATCTATTATGTGTCCATCGGCATCAATGGCAAATGTAGCAAACACCAGTCTTTCATAGTTCAAGTCATACAGACTAGCTTTAAGCTTAGAATCAACAGGCTGATATCCGCGTCCAATCATTTTATCCGTCATTCCAATAGTATTGTAAGAAATAAACGCACCTTCGTGTTTCCACTGATTACATGCTTCGGTAGAATCCATTAATTTACTGAAATAAAGCTGTGCAGATTCAGGTTCTCCCGTAGTGTTATTATAAGTAACATTAGCCGCATCGCTGAAATGTTGGAATATAGCATTATCTAAATAAGCAGAAAATTGAGTATTTCTAACCGTACAATCCATATATATATTTCCATTGCCATCTTTGCCGGGATCTTTTGATAAAACAGCAAGTGAAATTTGATTAGCCTTTCCAGCATTAGAATTATATATGTCACTCTTTATATACACATTGCCTCCATCAACGACTATTGCATACCTGCCACTATAATTTTTCTTATCAGCGTCGGAAACACCAGGAAGATTGATGGTAACATCCGCATCCTTAAAATAAAGAACTGTTTCTCCACTGGAATTATCCTTCTTTGAAGCATAATTAGAACCAGGACAGTCAACTGTATAAGCACTATCATTTAATGCGCTAATTGAACAAGGCTCCTTTGCTGAAGACCCTGTCACTTGAAAATCTCCATAAGAAGCTTTATTTGCTAACAAGCTACCTTTTTCAGGTTTAAACACAACCTGTCCACCAACGGCACTTATCTTCAAAACTTCAGTGTTTGTAACGGCGGCCTTCTGTGCACGAACATTCCCCAAAATATTAACAGACGGATTAGCTACTTTCACAAAAGTTTTTGGAAGTTTATTTGAATAATATTGAACTTTTTTCCCGTTAATTTCATATTGAACTTGAGTATATACACTTTCCTTTTTATTAAATTCGCAAGAGTCTCCCGTAAAC
>Ga0172368_10001592_pt1 | contig 30766 bp, 25 predicted proteins | sample Lak11m_FD_114540 | JGI IMG/M metagenome (GOLD analysis project Ga0172368, IMG submission 114540) | Freshwater microbial communities from Kabuno Bay, South-Kivu, Congo - kab_022012_11m | ecosystem: Environmental > Aquatic > Freshwater > Lake | place: Democratic Republic of the Congo: South-Kivu...
CGACCTGCTGATTCTGAAGCAAAGCCAATCCTTTTACCCTGATCCTGAAGAATCTGGCCTGGATCGTTTCCCAGTCCCAACGCTTCTGTTTTTCACAATTATTGAGCTTGATTTCCTGCATACCTGAAACCAGCTGGATAATACTGTTTTGGTTCTCCGAAAGTTCGATAAACCTCCTCTGATCCAACTCCCTCCTTTTGCGAAGGAACAGGCTGATCCATATTACGTATAACATACTGCCAACCAGAAAAAAGAGCAGGATCCGAACATTATAGAATGCCAGGACAACACTGAAAACGAACAAATTGAAAACCGAGAAAAGAATATTAAGTGTTGACTGGGTCAGAAAGGATTCAATACGGGAATGGTCTCCGATTCTTTGGAGGATGTCCCCGGTCATTTTGGTATCAAAAAAGCTGGAAGGCAGCCTCATCAATTTGATCAGGTAATCCGATATCAGGGAGATGTTGATGCGGGTACTAATGTGGAGTAGAATCCATGACCGTATGAAATCCACGCTTGTCCGGCCGGCAATCAATACCAATTGAGCGATCAGAACCAGGTAGATAAACCCAATATCCTGATTGCTGATGCCAATATCAACAACCGCTTGTGTCAGGAACGGCAGAATCAGGAGAATTAGTGACCCGATCAGCATTCCGGCAATCAGTTGAAAAAGATATCTTTTATGAGGCCTGAAATACTCGAACAGAAACTGAAAGGATTTTCGATGCTGTTTAACATTGTCCAGCTTGAAGAATTCAGGTGTTGGTTCAAGTAAAAGACAAAGGCCGGCTTCCAGCCCTTCCTGGGTTGTTGAAATCCAACCTTTCAGAAAGTCGGCAAGACGGTAACGGATCAGGCCTAATGCAGGATCTGCAACAAAAACGTGGTTTCGTTGAGTTTTATACACCACCACAAAATGATTCTGCATCCAATGTACGATGCAGGGCTTCGGAACTTGCAGCTTTAGCTGTTCCCATGAAAGGCGTGTACCCAGGGTTTTGAAACCGATCGATTCAGCCGCATCACTGATTCCAAGGAGACTAACGCCCTGGCGGGTCAGATAGGATCGTTCCCTCAGAAACTGGATGGGATATTTCTTTCCATAATAGCCGGCTATCATTCGCAAGCACGCGGGTCCACAGTCATTCGCATCAAGTTGCCTCGTATAAAGCAATGATGGCATAGCTTCCTGATATTAGGACTTGGACATGCAATGAAAAACCTCAGCGGAACCTGGATGGCCGCTGACGGCAAGCATACTGGGAAATGGGATTATAGGATGATGTCTCCCTCTTCACCTTTAACAACCGGAGGGGGAGGAGGAGTTGTTGGGCCGTCACCACCGCGGACATTCAACATTTCTTCACAGGTCAAGATCGCAACATTTAATGAGGAGAGATAAGACCGTTCCATTTGTTTGATTTTAATGATTATTAATACAGTTTCCATGTATTAATCCTGACAACCTTAAAAAGGTAACCCTACCCTGCTCCGATTTTTTTAACTTTTTCAATTAGCTGACCGTTTACTCTCTGATCAGGCAATCGGAAGTTTTTATTTTCATGCAACGGTTTTATAGTAATTTAAACAGCCAATTTTTTCGGATTCTAAGTTTCTCCCGATGAAAAAGTACATGGTTGCAGCGGTTGCCGTATTTCTGTTGGTTTCAGCCATGCCTGTGATGTCGCAGATGCCCGGAATTAACCGGACCGCGGAAACAGCGGAATCTGCACGAATCGGTGAGTTACTGGATGCGAAAAAGTACTCTGAAGCCAGACTGTTGATCAAAGAGCTACTGCCCCGGCTGGAACCTGAGGACAATTTCAACCCCTCTTCGGATCTTGAGGTCATTTATCTTTTAAGCCGTTATGTCTCTCTATCCCGCGAGTCGGAATTCTTACCCACTCTTACCCATTGGATCGATTCTGTTGAAATAACCGGTTTCGATGATCAGCAGCTGGTCCTGCTGGTCAGATCCATCAATAACACCGGAGTGGCATTAAAAAATGCGGCAAGGCTGACCGATAGCCGGAACTGTTATCTCAGAGCGCTTGAGATTCTGCAGCACATGGAAACGCCGGATATGGTTATGCTGGGCTCCATTTATGCGAACATCGGGAACTCGCTGAAGCAAATCGGTGAATTTGAAAGATCGGTTGATTATATGACCCAGGCACTGAACCGCTTTAACGAATCGTTATCGCGGAATCCGTCGCCGGAAGTTGCAAGGAGAATAGCAATAAGTAAAGCATTGACATTAAACAACCTGGGGCTTGTTTATCAAACGCTGGATGATTTCTCCACTTCATGCGATCTGTTTTACCGTTGCATTGAAATAATTGATGATAATGGAATTACCAGCCTTGATATTGTGTTTGTCAACCTGACAATTTCACTTATCAAAGAACATCGGCTCACCGAAGCTGAGCAAATAATCCATCAGGTTTTAAGTAAATATCAGAATCCCACCCGGTTTGACCGGATTTGGGTGAAATCCTGTCTCAACGATGTACTCATAAAGCTGGAATTGCACAGAGATACTTTAGCTGCCAGCATTGAATTGGAAAACGTTCTTCAGATCATCGAAAAGAACCTGGTCGGCGAGAATGATCTTATCTCCGAAGCAGTATTGCTTCAGGCTGGTATTTTGGCTGACATTGGCAGGTTTGAATCAGCCGATGAAAGAATCAATATGGTCTTGAACCGCATAGCCACTAATCCGGCCGGTATCGCTCCGGGATTTTTATCGCAAAACATCAGAACTCATTTTACCAATGAACTGATTGACCTGTTGACACGCAAATCAGATATATATCGAAGTTGGGGAAGGGCTACCGGTGACTTGCGAATACTGGATCAGGCGTTGGTGTTATACGGTCACACAACGCAGGTCGTTGATTCAGTAAGGACCTCCCTTCAATTACAATCAAGTAAGAATGAAGTGAGCCGTCGTCAGAGATTCCTTTTTGAACAGGCCATCAGCCTGAGCCATGAGTTATATGCCAAAACCCATAATGAAAAATACCTGCAACTGCTATTTAGTCTCATCGAGAAATCCAAATCTGCGGGATTATTGAACGCCATGCAGGACAGTGATGTTAAATCAGGATCCATTCCCTCACCGGAACTTCAAAAAGAAACGGAATTGAAAGAGCAGGTCACTGAAGTAATGGGATTGCTTGCGGAACTTCGGTCAGCCTCTATCCCGGATTCGGTCAGGATTTCGCAACTGGAACAAAAAGAGTTCTCCTTAAACCTTAAAATTGACAGCCTGATCCGTGGATATCAAACCAGATTTCCGGATTATTATCAGTCCAAGCACAACAGAACCGTTATCAGCTTGGATGAGGCCAGGGCTTTGTTAGGTTCGGATCAGGTCATGCTGCAGTATTCGTTTACAAATGATGCACTCTTTTGCATAGCCTCTACCCGTGCTGAAACCAAAGTCATGACAATACCCGTTGATAGTACATTGCTGTCTGATATGTCCTACCTGGTTGAGTTCATGACCGGGAAGCCAGAATATTTCAACAGGGAGGCAAAGGACCGATTTTGTTCATCATCAGCTAACCTTTATTTGACATTGATCAGTCCTTTTGAAAGGATGATCGGGAACCGGGAGCTGATTATCCTGCCCGACGGACTTCTGAATCAAGTGCCCTTTGACATTTTAATCAAGCCGCAAGCGGATCCAGGTCCATCCGATTTTCATCTGTTTTCCTATCTGATCCGATCTAATGTCATCACTTACAGCCAGTCGGCATCATTGTACCACTTCACTTTATCCAGGAAGTTAAAACCAGTTAAATCGGTATTGGCAGTGTCCCCATCCTATTATCTTCTATCAGGCAACAGTTCAGCCTACCTGCAAAGCCAAACAGGCGAATTACCTTATTTACAAGGCACGGTTGCAGAATCAAGGATCGTGCGAAGGCTTTTCAAAGGAAAGCTGCTAAAAGCTGATCGGGCCCAAGAAGAAAATTTCAAGAAACTCTATAGCCAATATGCGGTTCTCCACCTGGCAATGCATACCGTGACCGATGAAGGCAATCCTCTGAACTCATGTTTGGTTTTTACTCCCGGATCTGATGCGAAAGAAGACGGCATATTATTCTGTCATGAAATTTACAACCTGTCTTTTAATGCCCATCTGGCTGTTTTATCAGCATGTGAGGCTGGATCCGGGCAGGCTCTTGCCGGCGAAGGGATTATGAGCCTGGCCAGGGCCTTTAAGTTCGCCGGTTGTTCAAACCTGATATTAGCCCAGTGGAAGGTCGACGATCGTTCCAGCCAGGAGATCATGCGCTACTTCTACCCCGACCTTAAGAAGGAAAAGAGTGCCAAGGCTTTACAAAACAGCAAATTGAAATACCTTGAACAATCGAACCAATTGCATGCCCATCCCCATTTCTGGGCAGCTTTTGCGCATTACGGCAAGAATTCAATGATTAAGATTCCTGAGAAAAGACTGACATGGTGGTTATTTCTTGTGGTTCCGCTCCTGTCTATGATCCTGGTCATCTTTTGGAAAAAGAAAGATCCCCTTGGTGGAAGGGGATCTCATAAAAATCAGGAATCTTAACTTGATAAACCGATTCAATCCTGCTGTTAAGCTTTCAAAGTATAATTTTCAGTCCAGGAACGGGTCGGAAACTGTAAATGGACTAATAATTCTTCTGCAGCTTTTTAATTAGCTTTCCAGCGGGGTATGGGTAGTTTTTAAAATTATCGTCATTCACCAATCTCTCAAGAATGGCCAAAGCTTTTTCCCACTCATTTTTTAACAGGTAACAACCTGCCAGGTACCACTGGGCATCGAAGTAGGTCGGTTCCGTTTCGTCCCATCCCGAGAGGTAATTAATTCCTTTATCCGGTTTGCCATTCTGGAGAGCGCAGGCACCGGCATAAACCCTGATCAGCTTCGAGGTTTCGCCATTTTTAATAATGACATCCAACAGGTTTCCCGCCTGTAGGAACTCTCCCTGGTTGTAAAGTTCGATGGCGGTTGTCCTGATCTTGTCTTCTTCCTCAGCAGGGCCGCGTGTTACGCTGACTCCCTCATAAGGCTTAAACAGTCCTACATAGGGAGAACTGTCAAACGAGTTCTTTGAAAAGTTAAGTATCAGAGCACCTGCTACCAATAAAACCAATACGGCCGCAGAAGCTGATACATATGCGATATACCTCCTGAACCGGGGCTGAACGGTTTTGGTGGGAATAACCTGTTTACTGATTTCATCCAGCTTCGACCGGAGAATCATAATATCTTCCTCGAGAATCGCTGTTTCAATTTCAAGGTCCAACTGTGTGCCGCTCTCTTTTTCGTCAGCCAAGGATTCTCTGACTTCCAGGTAGACACCATATTCAGATGATTCTTCCTGGTTATCCGTAGTGCCAACTCTATCATGAATATGATCAAGCTTTGTCCGAAGGTTCGCAATGTCCTGATCCAATTCAGCCGCCTGTTCCTGGCTATTTGTAAAACGGGCGATTTGCATCGGCCCAGCTTCGAGAATATCCAAGTTTTTTACCTGAATGTCCCTGATCTGTTGGCGGAGCCGCATGATATCTTCTTCCTTAATGGCTCTGTCAATATTCTGGAACAGTTTGAACTTAGCAGCAAGGACCGGATCGGTAGCCAACAGGTTGTCGAATTCCTGCCGTTCGGATTGCGTCAGGTCTCCTTCGAAATACCGGTCAAAAAGCTCCGTTAAGTTCTGTTCACCAGTCATCCTTATAACGCTTAAAATCAGGGTCGTTCTGAATACGTTTGGTTAACATTTCCTTACATTCGTATTTCCTTTTCTTCAAGTATTTGTCACTTGTAATGTTGACTCTTTGTGCGATCTCCTTCAGTGGAACTTTTTTCAGGAAGAGTTTAAGTATTTCCTGGCAATCTTTATTGAGGGATTGAAAATGCTTCTGAAAAAGCTTGAATCTTTCCTGCTCAATTGCCTGCTCTTCCAATTCCTTGTCCATCTCGATGAAAACCTGGCTGTCTGTCCATCCGTCTGTCTTAACGTGTCTTTTTTCCAGCTGCTGTAACCACAAAAAACGGGCAACCGAATAGATGTAAGTTTTAAAAGCACAGGACAGATCCAGAGAACCTTCTGTCAACCGCTTGTAAATGAGGATTATGGCCTCCTGAAAAATATCTTTTGCATCCTCATCCGTTCCGCTGTTTTTAATGACAAAGAACCTGACAATTGGAAAATATTTCCTGTAAATGTACACCAGCACATTATTGTCACTGGCCTTTAACCCTTCAAGGATGGCCTCGACAGTATAATGAACCATGTGTTGATCCGGTTCTTTGTTAAAAGGTAACCCCACTTTCTTGACTTTTTTTTAAACCGTGATAAAATTTGTTGTTAACATCCTTGTTCCTAATTCATTTCAAAGGTACCAATTTTTCAAAAAACAGCAGGCCTGTAAGCCGGATTCTGTAATTTGTTGCCAAATTTTCTATCATTTATCCAGGTAACCGGTCACCCGGTTACTCCAACAGCCTACCCCCCGGCATCGGACGAGCAGCCCTCAGTCGCCGGTATATGTGGCCTTTCAACCCATGAGGCGTACAGCTCTGCATGTTACCACGCAGACTGGTAGGCTCTTACCCTGCCTTTTCACCCTTGCCCCGGTCTGACCAGGACGGTTTTTTTCTGTTACGCTACTGTATTTCACAATACCTTCCCGTTAAGAAGCATGGTGCTCTGCGTTGCCCGGACTTTCCTCTTTTCCGTAGGAACGGAACAGCGATAGAACGGCCTGCTGCACTGCAAAGGTAATGATTAGTAGTTCAATGCCGCTATAAAGGAAAGTTGTCTATTTTTGCTGCCATCCAGCGTTTTGCGGCATGTTACCTGACCAGATAAGGATTTCAGATTTCAGTTATGAGCTACCGGACGAAAGAATAGCCAGATTTCCTGTGACTGATCGCGGGCAAAGCAAGCTTTTGGTATTCCGGAACCAGACCCTTATTCATACTGCTTTTGACAATCTTGTGGAATGGCTTCCTGACGGTTCCTGTCTTTTCTGGAATGATACCCGAGTCATACAGGCACGCTTGCGGTTTAAGAAAACCACCGGAAGCCTGGTGGAGGTTTTTTTGCTCGAGCCGGTTTCGCCGGCCGGGTATGCCCTGATGTTCAACTGTCATGGCCAATGCATCTGGAAAGCGTTAATAGGGAACCAGAAAAAATGGAAAGGAGGTCCCCTGTGTTCAACAGCTGTAGTGAATGGTACCCGGATAACGGTCAGTGTGGAAATAGTGGAACAAACAAGGGACGAACCGTTGGTCCGGCTGTCATGGGAGCCTGAGAACCTGTCATTTGCGGAAATTCTGGATCGTTTTGGTGAGACTCCAATCCCTCCCTATCTGAAAAGGGCTGCAGTTGGAGAGGACAAGATCAGATATCAGACAATTTATGCTTCCTATGACGGATCGGTTGCTGCTCCTACAGCAGGATTGCATTTTAATCAGGAAGTGATTGAAAGATTGTCGCAAAAAGGAATCCGCATCAGTGCGGTAACCCTCCATGTCGGAGCCGGGACTTTTATCCCGGTAAAATCAAAAACCGTCGAAGGTCACCACATGCATCCTGAACCAGTGACAATCAACCGGTCAGTAATTGTTGAACTATTGCACTCCCGCAAGGAGTTGATAACCGCGGTAGGCACCACTACTCTGCGGTCTCTGGAAAGCCTTTACTGGATCGGGCGAAAAATCCGGAACAATTATCCTGGCAGCAATCAGCCCCTAATCCTCGAACAATGGGAAGCTTACCGCTACAAAGAGGTGATTGACTATCATGAGATCTTGTCTGAAATTTTAGATTACATGGATGCTTCACACCTCGGACATCTTGCGTTTATCACACGTTTGATGATCGTTCCTGGATATGATTTCCAGATGGTCGGCAGATTGATGACGAATTTCCATCAGCCCGGAAGTTCTCTGTTATTGCTGGTTGCAGCTTTTACCGGCAATTACTGGAAAACCATTTACCAGTATGCTTTGGATAATAGTTTCCGCTTCCTGAGTTATGGGGACAGCTCGCTCTTGGACCAATATCCTCAACCATGACCGGAAGGCACCAATACTATCCTGACCAATACCGGCTGGCGGACTGGTTGCCGGTTTCGAAGAAGGAAATTACGGAACGTGGATGGGATCAGCCGGACATCATCCTGATTTCCGGAGATGCATATGTTGACCACCCTTCCTTTGGCGCCGCAGTGATCGGACGTGTACTGGAAAAAAGAGGTTACAAGGTCGCTCTGGTTCCGCAACCGAACTGGCGGGATGATCTTCGGGACTTTACGAAATTGGGCAACCCAAAATTGTTTTTTGGCATCACATCCGGCAACATGGATTCTATGGTCAATCATTATACGGCCAATCGCCGCTTGCGATCGAATGATGCTTATTCGCCGGGAAATCAAGCCGGATTCAGACCGGATCGGGCGGTATCTGTCTACTCAAGGATTGTAAGAAACCTGTATCCTGATACCCTGATCATAGCTGGAGGAATTGAAGCTTCCTTGAGGCGTTTGGCGCATTACGATTACTGGGATGATTGCGTTAAGCCCAGCTTGTTGGGTGAAGGGAATATCGACTTTATAGTCTATGGCAATGGAGAGCGGCCCATTCTGGAGCTGGCCGGCAGGATCAGCCAGGGAGCAACGCCAGGGCAGTTGAGGGATATCCGGCAAATTGGTTACAGGTCTGATAGCATAGAATTTGAAGGACCCTGGCCGGAGAGTAGCACAACTACCTTGTATTCATTCGAAGAAGTTGTTCATGATAAGGTCAAATATGCGAGGAACTTTCGGCTTATCGAGGAGGAATCCAATGTTGTGGAGTCTGCCCGTCTTATCCAGAGATATCAAGATCATTATGTAGTCATCAATCCTCCCTTTGAACCTGCCACCATTGATGAGATGGATGCCTGGCACGAGCTTCCCTATACAAGGCTGCCTCACCCACGGTATTGGACCAAGCCGCTGATCCCGGCCTTTGAAATGATCCGATTTTCGGTCAATACCCACCGGGGCTGCTTCGGGGGCTGTTCTTTCTGTACGATATCCGCACATCAGGGAAAGCATGTCACCAGCCGAAGCGAGGAATCCATTCTCTGTGAAATCAAACAGATCGTGAAAATGCCGGGATTTAAAGGATACCTTTCTGACCTGGGCGGACCATCGGCCAACATGTACAGAATGGAACCCTTCAATACCCTCCTATGCAGGCGCTGTAAAAAACCATCGTGTGCCTACCCTTCAATTTGTAAAAATCTGAATATCAGCCATAAATATCTTCTTGCGCTGATGAAGAAAACCCGGCAGGTTCCCGGTGTCAAAAAAGCCTTTATCAGTTCCGGCATCCGATACGACTTGTTTTTACATGACCGGAGACATGGGGATCCATCCCTGCTGGAGTACCCTGTAGAATTGATTACGCATCATATTTCGGGCCGATTAAAGGTAGCACCCGAACACACCTGCCGATCGGTTCTTGGAGTGATGAGAAAACCCGGATTCGATAAGTTTGTTCGTTTAAAACAAATTTTCGATACTGTCAACCGGAAGAATGAATCGAAACAGCAGCTTATTCCTTATTTTATTTCGAGCCATCCGGGCTGTACGCTCGAAGACATGGTGGAACTGGCCTTGGAAACCCGGTCATTGAATCTTCATACAGAACAGGTTCAGGACTTTACACCTACTCCAATGACCTTGGCGACTGCCATGTTTCATACCGGCCTGGATCCTTATACGCTTGAGCCTGTCTTTGTTGCAACAAAACCCGATGAAAAGCTTGATCAGAAAAGTCTGTTTTTTTGGCGGACGACTGCCGAAAGGCAGAGGATAATCAGGAGGCTCCGAGAGATGGGACGCGATGAACTGGTTGAAGCATTAATCGGCCGGCCCCAGAAGTTAAAACATGTTAAAACCAGACATAGGCAAAGCAGGAATAAATAATTTTAAACTCTAATGCACTACATCATGAAATGTTACAGGTTACCCCTTTGGGCGCTGGCTTTTCTTGCTATCGGCCCGGCTGCTCTGATAGCGCAGGATCAGGATAAAACAGGGACAAAGGCCGATAAGATTCATCATCGGGTTTTTACGGTGGATTCCCATAACGATACACCGATGGGATTTGGAGAATCGGGCTTTGATATGGGACAAAGGCACGACCCCAGAGCCGGCGGAGGGAAAGTGGACTTTCCACGCATGAAGGAGGGAGGTTTGGACGGGGCTTTCTTTGCCGTTTATACCAGCCAAGGCCCTCTCACCGATGCAGATCGGGAGAGAGCGTATAAGCGGGCCAAGGCCACTTTCGAACAGATTCATCAAATGGCCGGCCGCTATCCCGGACTGGCAGAAATAGCCCTGACACCAGCAGACGGTTACCGGCTTGAAAATAAAGGTAAGATTTCGATGTTTATTGGAATGGAGAATGGCTATCCGATCGGTAGGGATATTTCGCGCGTAAAGGAATTCTATGATCTGGGGACCCGTTACATAACCTTATGTCACTCCTCCAATAATGACATATGCGATTCCTCGACTGACAGGAATGGTCCTTTACACAACGGGCTCAGCGAGTTTGGCAAACAAGTGGTTGAAGAAATGAACCGGTTGGGCATCATGATTGATGTTTCCCATCTGTCAGACAAATCTTTCTATGATGTTCTGGCCGTCAGTTCAGCCCCGGTTATTGCTTCGCATAGCTGTGCAAGAGCTCTGTGCGACAGTCCCAGAAACCTTGATGATGACATGCTCCGGGCGCTGGCCAAAAACGGCGGAGTGATCCAGATGTGTATTCTAACTTCCTACCTGATCAAGCCCGAGCCCAATCCTGAAAGAGACGCTGCGGAAGAAGCGATATGGGCAAAATACGGAGAATGGGATCAGCTCACAGCCGACCAAAAACTGGAAGCACGCAACGAACTGTCAGCTCTCCGGAAGAAATATCCTTCAGAGCAGGCAACGGTTAAGGACATGGTGGATCATATCGATCACGTGGTAAAAATTGCCGGTATTGACCATATCGGGATAGGGACCGATTTTGATGGAGGTGGAGGGCTGAAGGATTGCTACGATGTTTCAGAAATGAAGAATATAACCAAGGAGCTGGTCAACCGACAATATTCCAGTCGGGAGATTGAGAAAATTTGGAGTGGCAATCTTTTCAGAGTTATGAAAGAGGTCGAAAAAAACTCTTCCAAGGTTAAAAAATGAATTAATTTTACAGGCTCATTTTTCTTTGTGAGCCTGTTATGAATCCCAAAACCCAGGTTGCCCGCTTGTCGGTCCTTTCCAATTCCGTGCTGATCCTTATGAAGGTGGCTGCCGGGATTATCAGTGGCTCCGTGAGTATTCTCTCCGAAGCAATCCATTCCTCCATGGACCTGGTGGCTGCCCTGATCGCTTTTTTTGCCGTAAAAATCTCGGATACTCCTTCAGATGACAAACATAATTACGGCCATGCAAAAGTCGAAAACGTTTCGGGAGTCGTTGAAGGGCTTTTAATCCTTGTCGCAGCAGGCTGGATTATTTTTGAAGCAATCAGGAAACTGAAGCATCCGGTCCCGGTCGAAGCCCTGGGGATAGGGAGTATCGTGATGCTGCTTTCAGCCATTATCAACACTTTGGTTTCCAGAAGATTGTATAATACTGCGCGGAAAACCCATTCGGTAGCCCTGGAGGCAGATGCATTGCACTTAAAGACAGACGTGCTGACTTCCCTGGGTGTTGCCGTTGGACTGTTGTTGATCTGGATAACCGATATTCACTGGCTTGATCCGGTTATAGCCATACTGGTGGCTTTATTAATACTCCGGGAGTCCTTTGTACTGATTCGGAAAGCTTTCTTCCCTCTTCTGGATGTAGCTTGGGATTCTGACGAGCTGAAGCATTTGAATTCCATTTTCGAAAGGCTTCAGGTCAATCAGCACTCGGTCAAAACCAGGAAAGCAGGAAATCACCGGTTTATTGATCTTCATATCGAACTTCCACCCGATATGGAATTCAAGACAGTTCATGATTTCTGCAGCGCTATTGAGAATGAAATCTCCAAAGAGTTTGAGAATGTTCAGGTAACCATCCACCCGGAACCTTATGACCATTGATTCCTCAAAATCACTTCGGATCATAACCCGTCCCGTACTGATTGTTTCCATTGTGAGCTTGCTGACTGATGTTTCCAGTGAGATACTCTATCCGATAATGCCTATGTACCTGAAATCCATTGGTTTTTCGATTGCGGGTATAGGCCTTCTGGAAGGATTTGCCGAAGCTTTTGCAGGTATTACGAAAGGATATTTTGGACATTACTCTGACCGGATTGGGAAGCGGGTTCCCTTTATTCGGCTGGGTTACAGTCTTAGCGCAGTGGCCAAACCGTTAATTGCATTATTTAGTTTTCCTGTCTGGATATTTCTTATGCGCTCCTTTGAGCGTCTCGGGAAAGGAATCAGGACCAGTGCCAGGGATGCCTACCTTTCCGACCTGACCACTCCTGAACATAAAGGCCAGGTATTTGGGTTTCACAGAAGCATGGATACTGTCGGGGCAGCTTTGGGGCCCTTGATAGCCCTTACAGTTCTCTATTTCCTGCCCGGTCAGTACCGTCTCCTGTTCATCATCTCGGTCATTCCGGGAATACTGGCTATCGCTTTCACCTTTCTGATTCGTGAAATAAAAGCCCGGCCTACCGGTGGCGAGAAAAAATCTTTTTTTTCTTTCCTCTCTTATTGGAAGCCCTCAACCAAAGAGTACAAGCTGCTGGTAATAGGCTTATTAGCCTTCACCCTTTTTAACAGTTCGGATGCCTTTCTTCTGTTGGGTTTAAAACACAAAGGGTTCAACGATACCGAGGTAATCGGTTTTTACATTTTTTATAATGTCATTTATGCCCTTGCCAGTTACCCGATCGGCAGGTTATCAGACCGGATAGGACAAAAGACGATCCTGATATGCGGACTTTCAATTTTCGCCATTGTCTATGGATTTTTTGGGATAACACAGGGAATATGGCCTTTAATTGCCCTGTTTTTCTTTTACGGAATTTATGCAAGTTCCACGGAAGGAATATCAAAAGCGATGATCTCGAACTTGGCCGGAAACAATCAAACTGCAACAGCTCTGGGATTTTACAACAGTTTCTCAAGCATCTGCACCTTGATAGCATCGACGATTGGAGGGATTGTCTGGTCAGTGTGGTCACTAAAAATCATGTTCCTGGTTTCCGCTTGTGGAGTTGTAGCAGTAGTCATTTTTTTAGGGACGGTTTTCCTACGGCAGCGACTGGTAACTATTCACTGAACAAGCGGCCTTGCCAGGTTCTTCTTCTGGCCATCTCCTTTTCCACGAGATTGACCAATTGGTAGTTTTTCAATCCCCATCGTCGCGAAACCAGCAGACCGGGTGATGAGACACTGGCGAATCGTTCAACTACCATCGAAGGACGCAGGACTTCCAGAAACCGAATAAGCAGGTCACGATAGGATTCGGGAGTGAAAAGAGTGAAATCATCCGGTTTTGATGCATATTCATCGGCCATCGGGGTTCCTTGTATGAGTTGCAACTGATGAATCTTGATGATGTCAAGCGGCAGCAGGTTTAATGCAAATGCATGTCCCAGCATATCCCCGGGCGATTCACCCGGCAGGCCGAGTATCAAATGCCCCCCTGTTTGAATTCCCCGACCTGATGTCGCCCTGACAGCTTCGACTGTATCTGCGAAATCATGGCCCCTGTTAACCCTTGCCAATGTCTTATCTGAAGTTGACTCGATCCCATATTCCACTGACACGTAAACCCTCTTAGCCAGAGTCTCAAGATAAACCAGGATATCATCTGTGACGCAGTCCGGACGGGTTCCGATCACTATGCCAACCACTCCCGGTACCGACAGGGCTTCTTCATAGAGCGATCGCAACTGTGCAAGAGGAGCATATGTATTTGTATAAGCCTGAAAATAGGCAAGATAACGAGTAGCCGGGTATTTCCTGGAGAAGAAAGCCATGCCTTTGGTAAGTTGCTCAGTCACCGTTTTTTGAGGGGTACAATAACCTGGAGTGAAAGCCTTGTTGCTGCAAAAGGTACAGCCACCTGTCCCCACGACCCCGTCACGGTTCGGGCAAGTGAACCCGGCATCAATGGAGAGTTTCTGAACACGGGTTCCGAAACGCTTTTTCAGGTAATCCGGAAAATCGTTGAAAGGTCTTGAATGACCCCAGGAGAAGGATAGTCCAGCGCTGGATTTATCCCTCATGAATGATCAGGGTTGCCGTAGCCGGATTCAGCGCGATGGGAATATTGTTGATCGTGGCTGTGCGGATGAGGGTTTGTATGTCATGTTCATGTCCGTGAGGGTTCTGAAGGTCAACAAAGAAGATCAACTTTGAGACTTCATCCTGCAGGATTTTGGCTGCCAATAGAATGTCTCCCCCACTGGGTCCATGCCCATACGATTCCACATCCATTTCCAACACGGAGTTCAGGATTTTAGAGGTATTGGTCGTCCCGATCAGTTTATGTTTGATGAGTTCCTCACGATTGGTTTTCACCCACTCCAGAAGTGCATTTTTCTTTTCATTATGCGCTACGAGTGCTATTGCTTTTTCCTTTGTTTTAGCAGGCATTGTTTTTGTTTTGAGGTTGTATCGAAGGCAAAGGCATGCATCATTTTACGGAAGAGATCGGTATTTTGTTGTATGCCGGAGAATGTCTCAGAAAAAGGACCGTAAGCAAAGACCGGGACCATGACTCCCGTATGGTCGTCACCTGAAAAGACGGCGGTCATTTCACCGGTTGAAATCTTTCCATCGTTCAAGGCCAATCCTCCGGTTTCATGATCGGCAGTGACAATTACGAGGGTTTCCCCGTTATCCCGGGCAAAATCCAGCGCCAGGCCGACAGCCCGGTCAAAATCCACAACCTCCTGCGACAGGTAAGGGAGGTCATTATCATGACAGCCCCAATCAATCTGGGATCCTTCGATCATCAGGAAAAAACCATCCGGATCCTCTGAAAGCAGCCGAAGGGCTTCTCCGACCGACTGAGGCAGCATGTCACCACGTCCTGCCGACCATCGGGGAAGATGGAGGGTATCCAGCAAGGCGGCAACCGGAAGTGTGGAAATAGATTTCAATTCAGTGAGTGTATAGGCCAGATGGTATCCTTTCATTTCCATCATTTTCGTGAGGTCAACATTGTCCTTGCGGTTGGTAAAATGGTTCTTTCCGCCGCCGATAAATAAATCAATATCTGTATTTAAAAAATCCGAAGCGATCCGTTCGTAATCCGCTCTTTTAACCTGATGGGCTATAAAACTGGCCGGAGTTGCATGAGTTATGGCACAGGTTGCTACCAACCCGGTGGCTTTGCCGAACTGTTCAGCCCACTCAAGAATGGTTTTAAGGGGTTTTCCGGTCGAGTCAACCCCAATGGCTCCGTTAAAGGTTTTCTGGCCTGTGGCAATAGCCGTGGCTCCCGCACCGGAATCTGTGACATAGGACATTGAATTGGTGATTGAAAATCCGCTGACGGGGAATCTTTCCATGTTCAGGCTACCCTTATTGAAAGTATAACCGGCATATACCTGTGAGGTTCCCATGCCATCGCCTATCATCAGGATTATGTTTTTGACCGGTTTTGCGGGCCGGTTGACACCGTCTGAAGAAAGAAGCGGCATCCCTGTGAAAAAGATCCAGGAGGTGATGATGAGTAATGCTTTGATCATTTAAGTAATAAATAGGTGTTTAACAATCATCGGGGTGATTGGTTCATGGCATCCGGCGGTAATTCTGACTCTTCAGGTTTTTTCTTCCTGCCACCTTCCAGGTCGTATTCATCCCATGGAAGCTGACGTGCCGCTTCCTCATCTGATTTATCATCCAACCGGTGACCCAATCCCTGTGCATAGGTCTCGAATCCACGGGGACCGCGTTTCCTGAAAACCCAGGCCACAAACAAGCCTGTCAGCATACCCATCAGGTGAGATTCCCAGGAAATGCCTTCCTCCAGCGGAAATACACCCCAGACCATAGTTCCATAATTGATGACCACCAACAGGGACACTGCCATCAGTCCCAGGTGTTTTCGTATCAGGCCGCTCAGGAACAGGAAAGCGGCAAGACTGTATATTAAGCCACTGGCACCGATGTGATAGGAAGCACGGCCAATGAACCAGACTGCAATCCCGGGTAATAACCAACTGATCAACATGACCCGGAATGCGATGGTCTGATAGAAATAAAACAATAAGGTCCCTAAGGCAAACAGGGGAATTGTATTGGCAAAAATGTGCCTCCAGCTTCCGTGAAGGAGAGGAGAAAAAAGAATACCCTGCAATCCTGATAATTTGCGGGGATAGAGACCGTGGAAAACCAGGTCCAGGTCCAGCGTCACCTGAACGATGTAAAGCATCCAAATGAGCAGCAGAAACAGACCCGGGAAAAACATGCTGATAAAAAATCTCCTGACCGCAAGATCCATAGCAGTTGATCAAATCAGGTTTTTAATGAGGGATGTAAACCGATCAATATCCTCCTCCGTGGTATCCCAGGAAGTCATCCACCTCACTTCTGAAGTTGCCTCATCCCAGACATAAAAAAAGAACTGTTTCATGAGGGGCTCGATCCAGCTGTGCGGCAGGATCGCAAAAACTGCATTGGCCTGGACGGGCCTGTTGATTTTGACTCCAGGAATACTTCCAGCCTTTTCAGCCAAAAGTGTTGCCATGCAATTCGCATGCCCTGCATTTCTTTTCCATAAATCATTGGTTAGCATGGCATCGAACTGAGCTGCGATAAACCGCATTTTTGAACCCAGCTGCATGCTTTGTTTCCGCAAATATTTAAATGCCCCCGTCAACCCCGGGGTAAAGAAGATAATGGCTTCCCCGTACATGGCCCCGTTCTTAGTGCCCCCAAAGGAAAGAACATCCACGCCGGCATCACGGGTGGCATCACGCAACGAAACCCCAAGCGATACGGCCGCATTCGCTATGCGTGCCCCGTCCATATGAAGTAACATGTCATAGCCGTGAACGAAATCTGCTATGGACCTGATCTCCCCTAGTGAATAGACGGTGCCCATTTCCGTAGCCTGAGTGATGCTCACGACTTTGGGTTGGGAATGATGCTCGAACTCAAAACCCTTGAGGTGGGGGCGTATACCTTCGATGGTGAGTTTTCCGTCGACCGGTTCCACAGGAATGAGCTTACATCCTGTCAGATACTCCGGTGCGCCGCATTCATCTTCCTGTATATGTGCAGTTTCGGCACAAATTATGGAATTCCAGGCTTGGGTCATGCTCCTAAGGCCTACAACATTTGCCGCGGTACCGGTGAAAACAAAGAAAGATTCGGTGCCAGGTCCGAAAAGGGCGTTGATTTTATCAGTTGCCGTGCGGGTGTAATCGTCATTGCCATAACCGATTGCATGGCCAACATTGCACCGGTGGATAGCATCCATTATTTCAGGATGCACTCCGGCATTGTTGTCGCTGGCAAACCCTCTGATATTCCTCATGTCAATACTATTCAGTCAGCAAATTTAGGCATTAAAGCAATCAGGCATGAAGTTAATTTCTTATCTTGATTGCTTCAAACCGCTTACTACTATGTTTTCTATTCAAACCTACGAGCAAAGGCGAGCATTACTCAGGGGAAAAATTACCGATGGCGTTCTTCTCTTCCTGGGAAATGAAGAGAGCCCGATGAACTATGCGGATAATACCTATCATTTCAGGCAGGATAGCAGTTTTCTCTATTTTTTCGGCATGGATTATCCCAGCCTTGCAGCCATCATTGACTTGGATGAAAACCGGGAAATCCTTTTCGGTGATGACCTGACGGTTGAAGAGATCGTCTGGATGGGGACACAGCCTACCTTGTCCGACCGGGCGTCAAGATACGGCATGTCTGATATCAGGCCTTTATCAAAACTGAAGGACTATCTTCAGACTGCCACCCTCAGCGGTAGAAAGATCCATTTCCTTCCGCCTTACCGTCCTGAAAACCTGGTCAAGTTGGGGCATTTACTGGGATGGAAACTGGAAATGATAGCACAAAAGTCCTCCGTTGAAATGATTCAGGCTATTGTTGAGTTGCGAAACCATAAATCAGATGAGGAGGTCCAGGAAATTGAAAAAGCGGTCAACTTGTCCGTTGATATGCATATCGCAGCCATGAAAACGGCCCGCCCGGGCATCCCGGAATCCAGCCTTTCTGCAGCGGTCACCTCCGTCGCGCTCGAAGCCGGAGGAAACCTGGCTTTTCCGGTTATCATGACCATCAACGGCCAGACCCTGCACAACCATTATCACGGTAACATGCTTAAGCCCGGACAGATGGTTTTATGCGATTGCGGTGCGGAGACAACCCTCCATTATTGCGGCGACCTTTCCAGCACTTTTCCGGTGGACAAGACTTTTACAGTGGCCCAGAAAGAGATATACCAGATTTCCTTAAATGCGCATCAGGCTGCTTTGGATGCTTTGGCACCGGGAGTACCTTTTCGCGATGTTCATTTCGCGGCTTGCCGGACAATCATCAATGGCCTCAAAGAGATGGGGTTTATGCGAGGCGATACGGAAGAAGCCCTTTCAGAAGGCGCTCATGCGCTGTTCTTCCCTTGCGGAACGGGACATATGATGGGACTGGATGTGCACGATATGGAAAACCTGGGTGAAGTTTATGTGGGGTATGCCGGTCAGCCGAAAAGCACCCAGTTCGGACTCAAATCCCTTCGCCTGGCAAGGCCAATGGAACCCGGATTTGTAGCGACGATCGAACCTGGGATCTATTTCATTCCGGAGCTGATCGACCTTTGGAGAAAAGAGGGCAGGAACCAGCGGTTCATTAATTTTGACAAGGTTGAAACCTACAAGAATTTCAGCGGTATCAGAAACGAGGAAAACATTCTGATCACGACGGATGGATACCGGATCTTGGGCAAGCCCAAGCCCAAAACAATCAGGGAAGTAGAAGCAATCAGACAATAATCAGCATCCATGTCCGGAAAAAAAACTTTGTTCCTGTTTTGTTTTTTCATGACCGCTTTCACACTGGACGCGCAGAACCCTTTTGAATCCTTCGGACAGGTTAAAAAGATGGAAGAGGAATCCGTGTTCAGAAAACTGCAATGGATATCCGTGGGACCTTCTTTCCAGGGCGGGAGGGTGGAAGTCATCGACTGTCCCGTCGACCAGCCGGGAATTATCTATGCCGGCCTGGGTTCCGGGGGATTGTGGAAAAGCACGGACGAGGGCCTTAACTGGCATTGCATTTTTGAAAATGAAGCATCCGGAAGTATCGGTGCGCTTGAAGTTTCAGTTTCCGATCCCGAGATTATCTACTTGGGGACCGGTGAAAACCTGCGGGCTACTCAAGGTTATTGTTATCCCGGGTCGGGTGTTTATAAATCACTGAATGGAGGGAAGGATTGGCAGCATCTGGGACTTTCGGATTCTCATCACATCGGCAGGATCGTGGCCGATCCGAATGACGCTGATCTTGTTTTTGTTGCTGCTATCGGGCACATGTGGTCAGGCAATCAGGAAAGAGGCTTGTTTCTCAGCAGGGATGGAGGGAAAACCTGGCAAAGGAAATTATTCCTTTCGGATCAAATCGGGGTGGTTGATGTTGCATGGGATCCGGTCAATAAAATCCTATATGCGGCTGCATGGGCAATCTTGAATGGTAACGGATCCAAATTGTACCGTTCAGAAGATCTGGGCGAGACCTGGCAAACCTGTTCAAATGGCTTGCCTTCCAATCCTGGCATTGGCCGTATCGGTGTGGCCGTCAGCCCCTCAAACCCCAGGACGGTCTACGCCGTCCTTGACAACCGGAACATTCTCCGGCAAGCTGCAGGAGAAGAAATGGCCGGTGCAGAAGTTTACCGTTCTGATGATTCCGGTATCACCTGGAAACGAACCCATAAAATGCCTTTGGATATTTATTCCGCCTCAGGGTGGGCTTTCGGCGATATCCGGGTATCTCCCATGGATTGCCAGTTGATCTATGTTCAGGGAATACAAACCGTTTGTTCAACCGATGGCGGGGAAACATTCCGCTGCCTGGAGGGGACCATCCGTCATCTGGAACCAAACCGGGGTGTTTATCTCCATCCTGATCATTTCGACCTGTTTATTGATCCGGAGAATCCCGGAAGGATAATTTTAGGAACTGCAGGAGGTATTTATCTGAGCCATAACGGCGGAGCTTCATGGCTTCATTGCAATACGATCCCCGCTGCTGAGTTTCATGATATTTATGTCGACGACCGCACCCAAATTCCTTGGGTATACGGGGGAACCAAGGATAATGCAGGTGTTATGGGCCCTCTTGCAATCCATAACGCAAAAGCAAATTCAAACCTGTGGGATTATATCTGGCTCGATCCCTGGTCGGCGGGTGATGGCTTTACTGCAATGCCAGACCCGACCGATCCCCAGAGTGTTTATTATTCATCCCAGAATGGTTATTTGAACCGGAAAAACTTAGTCACAGGTGAAACTACATTCATCCAACCTGTTTCCGAACAGACGGAATCCCCACTTCGGACCAGCTTACTGACCCCCTGGTTTCTTTCCAGGTACTCGCCCTCGACACTGTATTACGGAGCCAATAAAATATTCAAGAGCATCGACCGTGGTGATAACTGGTACCGTTTGAGCTATGACCTGTGTTATCCTGAAGATGCCCTGCGAAAAAGTCGTTCGCTTACCGCTCTGGCAGAATCACCCTTCAGGCAGGGATTACTTTTTGCCGGATCGGAAAAAGGAGCCGTATGGGTATCGAGGGATGACGGAATCAATTGGATCGATATCAGCAAAGGTCTTCCGGTTCAGACTGTCGGCTGCATCACTCCCTCGTGCCATGAGGAAAGCCGGGTTATCATCGCAATGAAGGCGCTTGATGAGGATGACTATACGCCTTTCCTTTATCTATCCGCTAACAAAGGTGTGACCTGGACAAGCATTTCAAACGGATTGCCGATCGAGAGGATAAACGCTGTGCTGGAAGATCCCTACCTGGAGAATCTGGTTTATGTCGCCTCCGACAGAGGAGTGTATTATTCGGGAGACCTGGGCAAAACATGGGGTTCGATCGGTTCAACTCTGCCGACCGTCAGTGTCCAAAAGCTTTCGTGGGCCATGGAAAATCAGTATCTGGTTGCGGTTACCCACGGCAGGAGCCTGTTTATCCTTTATGCCAGTCCGATAAGAAAATACTTTAAATCGATCAGTCCGGATGAACCGGGTTTGCTAGCTGTGAAGGATGGAGCCCTTCCGGCTCAAAAAGACTTTCCGGGGGATTTTGATTGGGAACGCCATGCCCCGGCTGAGGTTTACTGGTACCAGCCGGTAGCCGGATCCATGCTGGTCACCTTGACAGATCATACGGGCAAGCAGGTATACTCCCAACGCCTGGCAGCGGATCCGGGGATCAATGTGTGGAGGTGGGATTTGTTGCTGGCAAGTGTCAAAGATCACGGGCCATACCCAATCACCAAAAACAAATTCCCCGCCCCCGGTCGTTACAAGGTAACTATCCAGGGACAGGGAATGGTTATAAGCTCGGATTTGAATATCCGATAATCTCAGATCAACATCAGTATCTTTCGATTCCACGCTCACCGCCGGGAGGGCCACCGGGACCACCCTGGCCGCGCTGCTGTCTCAGGGCTTCTTGCTTGGCTTGATACTCTTTCCACTTTTTCAGTTGTTCAGGAGTCAAAAGCTTTTCAACCTTCGTATCGCGCTCCTTATTTATCTCCTGCATTTTAGCCCTCATCGCTTCGCGATCTCCCTGGGCATTCTGCTGCCGCATGGCCATCATTTTTTCGTTAGATTCCTTGTAGATGGCATCAAACTTGGCAGCTTGATCCTTGTTGAGATTCAGTTCTTTCTTGAGATCATCCAGCATTTGTTGCCTCCTTTGCTGGAAATCCTGGGGATTACGATTCTGCGGAGGTCCGGTCGGAGGATCCTGAGCCATCAGGCCGCCTGTCAGAAAGAGGCCGACCATCAGCGATAACAGAAAATTACGTTTCATACTTTTTTTTTAGCTTATTTGTAAATTAGACTTTGATAGAAGAACGAAGTTTAAAAGTAAACAAAATTATTGCCTGATGATACAGTTTAGGTTCTAACGGTAATCTTTCAACTTTTCCATCAACCTTTTCCTGGCAAAAAAAATCCGACTTTTAACCGATCCAAGCGGTTGATCCAGGTACTCAGCAATCTCCTTGTATTTGTAACCCCTGGTATGCATTTCAAATGGCATCCTATAATCTTCGGGCAATTCACTGATGGCCTTTCTGATCTCCTTCTCATTGTGGATCGTTTCAGGAGAATGGAATACCGAATCCGCACTCTGGTCCAGAAAATAGGAATTGTCGGTGGTATCGATCATTGTGTTGGAGCGGATGTTTCGGCGATAGTTATTGATAAATGTATTCTTCATAATCGTGAAGACCCAGGCTTTCAGATTGCGGTCTCCCTGAAACTTATCCTGGTTAGTGAGCGCTTTATAGATAGTATCCTGCAGTAAATCCTTGGCATCTTCCGGGTCTGAAGCAAGACTTTTGGCAAAGAAACCCAGTCGGGATTGCATCCCGATCAGCTGATGATTAAACTCGATAGCTGTCATAATCTAATATTGTTTTATTTTTATCATTTATTTCTTAAACAAATGTAAACAATGATTGAATTATGTGCAAATTTTGTTTAATTATGAATTGATAATATTAACACATTTCTAAAGTCGATCTAAATAAGATTATTTGGTAAATGAATGACAGCCTGATATTTGCAGCCAGGAAAATAAATTTTCTCTAAATAGAGCAACAGTCTGGCCGGTTGAGGGCAATGATAAGGCCAGAAATCAGGAAGGGAGGAGTTGGTGGATTAATGATCCGGCCGAATGGATAAAGATGATCTTTTCGCGGGAAATATCCGGTTCATTAACAAACAGCGTGATTACTGCAATCAGGCTTCCTGGGAACATCAGCCGGACCTGGTTGAAATAGGCTTCGGATTCCTTGTCGGTGAAAGGCTTGTTCAAGGCAATGACCAAATGGCTGATAAGTTCCTTGTTATTGAGTGTTTTAAGATGATCCAAGGGTATGGAGGGTCCGAGGTAGAGAATTTGCATTCCATGTTTCCTGAGAAGGTAATTGGCGTATAAAAGCATAGTCTCGTCATAATGGCCTGCCGGTAGGAAAAGAAGGTATTGGTTACCTGCACCGGCTGATTGGGCGGTCATTCCGTCACTCGCAACAACCAGCTTGTGCCTTATGAGGTTATTCACAAACCTTTCCTGGCATGCGTTGATTTTTCCGATCTGCCACATTAATCCAATCTTTTCCAATAATGGAAACACCACCTGATTAAAAGAATCTTCAAAACCGAGCTTCAAAATAGAACTGTTGAGAATCCCTTCAAAACGATCTTCATCGAGGTCTGTCACTGCTTGAATCAGGTCTGGTATAAAACCTTCATTTCCACCGGGTTGATTGCTAATTCTGGTAACTTCCTGAAAGATTTGAGGGTCGGTCATTCTGGAGATACGAGATATCTTCCATCCGTGCCGGTTGAGAAATGAAATGTTCAATAGCCGCTGGAGGTCGCTGACTGAATAGTACCGGATATTGGTATTCGTCCGTTCAGGATTTATAATACCGTAACGTTTCTCCCAGATGCGGATGGTATGAGCCTTTATGCCTGTCAGTTTTTCAAGGTCCCCGATGCTGTATTTCTGAAGATTCATATCTTAAAACCGGCGCAATGAGATGTTTATTGAAGGTAAACAATTCAACTTGTATTTGGTTCAACCTTCCCGGTCAACCAAAGAAACTCCAGGAGGATGCTGACGGTTGACCAAAGGCAAAAAAACGAGAGCCAATATACCGATGAAAATAACGAAAATGGTCGTGGATCCGTGAAGGACCAACGCAAGCAACATGCCGTCAGATTCAGCTATTCCATAAAGCAAAAGAGTGGCCACTACAAAAGCGTGGTAGGTCCCGAGGCCACCCTGAACCGGTAAAGCCATCCCGACACTGCCAAAAGCCAGAACAGCCAGTGCGATAAAAGGCGATAATCCCTGTGTGGGGCCGAAACCCAGCATTACGAACCAGGTCATCAAATAATAGGAACCGTATATGCCGATGGTAAGCAGTATGAACAACCACGGGCTCTTAAGTCTTAAGACGGATTTAAGACCTTCCAAAAACTTGCCAAGAAAAGATCGTATTTTAAGGACCGGGCGAGTCTGACTCCAGCTTCTTCTGGTCAGCCAGGCCACTACGATCAGGGCAATCAGCAAACCGACCAGCAGGAAAAACCAGGTTGAGCTCAGGAAAGAATATCCGTTTGATTCCGAACCGACCTGACCTAGTTTCCCAAAGGACGTTAACGTATTCCAGTCAACCAGGAGAACAGCCGCAAGCATGACCAACAGTGCGATAACATCCACAATCCTTTCCATCAGGACCGTTCCTAACTGGGAAGTAAATGGTATCCCTTCGTATTTTTTAAGAACTCCGCACCGGGTCACTTCACCCAGACGCGGAAGGGCATAGTTTGCCAGGTACATCACCAGAACGGATAGAAAAGTGTTGGATAATCTGGGCTTGAAACCGATTGATTCGATCAGCATCTTCCATCTCATGGATCTTAAAAGGTTGCTGAGAACTGAAACTCCCAGCGAAGCGATTATCCATCCGTATTTGAACTCCGACAATCCTTTCCAGATGGAATCCATGTCCTGCCTCCGGTAAACCCAGATAAAGATCCCGATGCCCGCTCCGAAAAACAGGATGTACTTTACTATGTCAAGAATTAGTTTTTTTCCGGCCATGGGTAACGGAGTTAAAAAAGCTCATCGTATTTTGTCCAGAGAAAGTCGCCCAGTTTCCAGGCTTTCTTAACCACCACTTCGCCCCAGTTGATCGAGTGTTCGGTTAATACAGACTTTCTTTCAGCCGTTGAGGAGATGCCCAGGACTTGTTGCTCCTTTGCCCTGGTTGTAGTAAAAATTTCTTCCTGAAGCGGATTCCATACATTTTCCACATCCTTGCGCATGTCTCCCCAGCGTTGGGCGGTCAAGGTGCCGAGGCGGTTAAACGCCCACCAGGCTGATTCGTTTGAAAAGCCTGTGATCCGGCCATCGACCTTGTAAGATTGTGGTAAATCGTTGACACTGCAATATATCGGGATATAAACGGAAGTGGCTACATTGTCCAGGGCGAACCACACCAATCCCCCGATCTCATCGGGAAGCCAGCTCCGGGATTGAATAATGGTCGCATACATAGTATACCACCTTGCTATTGTCCGTTCACCCAGCGAACCCCATCCTCCGTTAATCCTGAACACCTTGTTCATGTCATATGGCATGAAAGGATTGGCTAACGGTGATATAACCGTTTTGCCCTGATCATCGGTCACCGTTATGTCCTTGATGAAATTGAAATCGGTTCCTTCATAATAGTCCTTGAATACCTTGATCAGCGCGGTTAAAGTGACCGGCTTGTCGGGTTTTACGGAGAAAGGGTAGTTCTCTGCGTAAGGATCCAGTTTCAGCGACGGAGCCAGCAAATCGAACACTCGCCATTCCCTTCTCCTGGCTGCAATACTGGTACGGCTTTCGGGAGCATAGGCGTAATTGAAGCGGAATATTTCACCTTCTGTCCACCAACCGTTTTTGAGCGCTACCTCAAAGAGGTTGTCAGAAGCCTGGAAATGGTCCCCGTCTTTGAGATTCACTTCCTTGATAGTACTCGCATTTGCATTGATTGCTATGTGTTCATCCGGGACCCGCTGGGCAACCCAGACTGCTCCGACCTCACCTTTTCCCGGCCCGACGATTTCCAGGTGCCAGACTTCGTTCTTATCTGACAGGGTAAGGCATTCACCCGAATCATTCCAACCATATTGTTTCAATAGGTTCCTGGTCAATAGCAGGGCTTCACGGACCGTTTTGCAACGCTCCATGATCAACCGGATCAAGCCCTGGCAGTCAATCCACCCGGCTTCGGAACGCAATTCGGGCCGACCACCGAAAGTCGATTCCCCCACACCCACCTGATGCTCATTCATACATGGATAGGCTGAGTTGATATATCCGTATGTATGCGAAACCTGCGGGATCTCACCTGTTCTGACGAAGGCATAGGAAGGCATGGCTTTCGTATCGTCACTGACTCTGCGGTACACCTCGGTAAAGGATCCCCGTGCATAATCAGCCGGAGGAACCACGTTAACGGAAGAACGTGTGCGATGGCTGTCATCGGTATGGGAGGTGATGACCGAACCGTCGGCAGTTGCCAACCTGCCCGCGGTGATAGAGGTGCATCCATCCGGGAAACCATTGATCCAGTCGGGCTGACCTTGTGATAATAATTGAAAATCAGGGGCAAGCAACAAAAAGGTTAAAACCGGGACAAGCATTCGTGATGATATCATAGCCTTATTATTGGTCGGGCTAAGATACTAAAATCGCCTTCAGTATTGTTCATAAGAAAGTTTATAAATGGTCTGTTTATTGGATAAAACGGAACGGACAGTCCGATAGCAATTCGTAATTTTATTTTGAATTCAATAAACTGGGAATAATATAGTTAACAGGTTAACATTCAATACCAAAACCATGAAAACCCAATCGTTTAAAACCCTGATCTTATCACTGTTGACCTTGCTGTTGTCCACCCAGGCAGGACAATCTCAACAGCCGGAGATTCTTCAAGGCTTATCCCTTAAGTTAAGCCCGGGAATTATGTCCTTCTATGGGGATATGAGTCAGAATGATTATAATCCCCTGAAAAAGCTGACTGACGGTTCCATGTTTGGGATCGGTTTTGGAATCATCAAGCAGATCAAACCCTATTTTGGAATCCAGGCGCAATTTGTTGCCGGAAGCCTGTACAGTCAATACGAGGATCCGGATATTCCTGCCAATTCGACTTATTTCTCAGGTTCACTGAACGATTTCAGTATTTCGGCACGGTTCGATCCGATCTACCTGTTCAGGATCAAAGAGCCAAAATGGTCACCCTATATTTCAGCCGGGATAGCAACAGTTGGTTATCGTTCGGCCAGGCGCAATGCAGAGACACACAATGTGATTTTACCTACATTCGGCTATCTTGACGACGGCGTCACCCGCACGGCCAGGCAAATCGCCATGTCGGTCCCCATGGCTCTGGGGATTGCTTATCAAATCAGTCCCTCTTTCCAACTTGAACTGGAACATTCCATCCGAATGACCAATACTGATGTGCTGGATTGTTTGAAAGGATTTTCCAATGTTAACGACTTTTATTCTCTTACGACTCTCGGCATCCGCTATACTATCGGCGGAATAAAGAACGGGACAAGTGTAAAAGAAAAACCGGCTCAACCAGTGACGGAGAAACCACCTGAACCGGTCAAGCAAATAGACGAAGGTCTTATCGCCAAAGTCCCGGTCACCAATCTGTTTGTTGACTGCACTGTTCCTGAAACGGTTATTGCCGGTGAGTCTTTCGACGTCAAGATACGCCTCAACAAGAGTAATTACAGGGGAGAAGCCAAGCTAATCCAGAAATTGAATGAAGGTTTCATAGCTGAGGAAATCCAGTCAGGTATGGGAATATTTAGTTTTTTCAACCAGAATGTCGTTATCGAATGGGACCTGATGCCGGCTGATTCTATTCTGTCAATAAGTTACCGGGTTGCAACCGCCAAGACTGTAGCAGGAAGCCAGACAATCAGCGGCCGGTTGGAATATATGCAGCCTGAGGGGTTGCGCATCATCCGTTTCAATAAAACCCTGTTTGTGACGAAACCGGTTGAGGAACCGGTTCAGGAGCAGGTAGCCCAGGTAAAAGTTGAAGAACCGGTCAAAGTGGTCGCCGAACCCGGAAAAATCCAGCCATCTGTCGGATTGACCGGTATAGAATTTCGCGTTCAGTGCGGTGCATTTCGTGACAGCAGGCAGGCACCCAGCCTGCTGGCAGCCAAGTACGGGATTAAGGAAACCATCCAGGAAGAGTTTGTTGATGGCTGGTATAAGTATACGGTCGGATCTTTCAGGACTTACGATGAAGCCGTTAAATTCCGTGATCGTTTCATCCAGCAGACCAAAATTTTGTCAGCTTTTATCGTCGCCTACAAGGACGGGAAAAGGATAACTGTCAAGGAAGCTTTACGTTAAAGCAAACCGCGAAGTAACATCCAATTCAGTAAACGGTCCCTACTTTCCACCGGATTGCCGCCGAAGCAGTTTCCCATTCTCACGTATGGACCAGGGAGTAGAGCTTCCTGCCTGTGGAATCCAGGCTTCAAAAGTTCTGTCCGTAGCTTGCAGTTGTGGAAATGCAGAGGATGAGGGAAAATCCTCCGGTGTTAGGCCCAGGGCTTTGATTTTTTTGGCAAACGTCTGATATTGTGACTGATAACTGATTTGTCTATAATAGATCATCCGTAATGCCCACTTGGTATCCAAATCAGGATCAGGGATAAACATTTCCCTGTCTGTTCCGGAAACAAGCTGTGAGAATTGCACATAACCCCACATTTCGGGCATATGTATGTTGATCCGTCCCTGAGGTGACCATACCCAGTTGTCCTCGGGGTAAGGTTTTCCGGTGGCAGGATTAATTTCCTTCGTATAGGATTCCCCGTTTATCAGGGTACGCCATTCAACTCTTGAAAAATTGATCCTCCATTGGTCACCCGGTCCCGGTGACTTCGCGTCTCCGGCATATTCGTTCAAAACTTCCCATGGGAGTCCGATTTCGACGGTCCATCCCTGATCGATGTCGGTCGGATCGTTCAGAGTACCCTGTAAACTGATGCCGACCTGAAGTCCCTGAACATCCCAACTGTCAATGGCCGGACCACCGTCGCGATAGGGTTTCGGCAGAAGCAGGTCCCAGGCTGTTCCCAAAGCATTGACCTCCAACTCATAGTACCCGTGAGTATCTCCATCAGGATCGATAAAAACTTCAAAATCAGGGTCATAGAAAATAACGGTATCCCTCCGTTTTAACCGTGCCCACAAGTGAGGCTCCTCCAGTTCAGCGGCTATATAAAGATTCGCGGAATCCCAAAGCATTTTTGCACGGGTGTTAAACCTGGGAACAGGTTTTCCCTGTCCCTCGATATCCACGAAATATTCCGTCCAGGGTGCAGTTATCCAGCCGGGTTCACCGAGCTTTCCATCAACGGTTATCACACCTCCTGTCCGATAACAGACATACCCCCTGGGTTCAGGTTTTGGGGGCAGGTCCATTTCTTTATTCAGGGTGCCGTTACCGGTTTTGCGACAAGATATTACTCCTGCCGCAAGAAGTATGGCAATTCCGATTCCGGCGATTCTAACCAGTTGCGGTCTCATTTTTTGGGTTCCCAAAAACAGGCTTTAGGTGATGTAATCTTTTCTTCTTTCTTTAACTGTTTGAGAGCCTTGTCGACCTCTTCCCTTGTCAGGCCGGTGAGGTTAACCAGATCTCCCGCCTTGACCGCTTTTCCGGCCTTGCTCATTACATCAATAATCATTTTAGCGTGTTCCATGGCATTTAAAATTTATATTCTGATCTAAAATAAGTAAAAAGGAACCGATCCGGAAAATCCTGTCAAAAAAGCCAAGGATTATTAATTTTAATCCCTTTTATAAATCATTCAAGACATGAAACCAACCTTGCTCATCCTGGCAGCAGGAATAGGCAGCCGGTACGGCAGCCTGAAACAGATGGACCGTTTAGGACCGCATGGTGAATCTATAATTGATTATTCGGTTTACGACGCTGTTGAGTCGGGATTCGGTAAGGTGGTCTTTGTACTGAGGGAAGAGATCGTGGGGGATTTCTACGACCTTTTTGCCAATCGATACAAATCCCGCATTGAAGTTGACCATGTTGTACAACGGCTGACCGACATACCGGGGGGAATCAAAGTCAACCCTGAAAGAGCCAAACCCTGGGGAACCGGACATGCGGTCATTACGGCGTCCTCCAAGCTTCGGGAACCTTTTGCCGTGATTAATGGAGACGACTATTACGGAAAGGATGCTTTCAAGGTAATGAGCCGGTTTTTATCGACCCTGGATCCATCAGATCTCGGAATCCAATCCATGGTGGGTTATCACATTGCGAACACTTTATCCGAATTCGGAGCCGTTTCCAGGGGAATTTGCACCGTTGATCCATCAGGTAACCTGACCGGGGTGGTTGAACGAACACACATCGAGCGCCGGAACGATGGCATCTTTTTCTTGGATGAGTCAAACAGGGAGCAATTTCTCAAGGGAACTGAAATAGTTTCCATGAACTTCTGGGGTTTTACGCCTGCCATTTTGCAACCATTCAGTTCACTCTTCTCTGTTTTTTTAAAAGAGTTCGGACAGGAGCCTAAATCGGAATTTTACATCCCGTATGCTGTCAATAAGTTGATTGTCAGAGGCCTCATTAAAACCAAGGTACTGGAAAATCAGGCTGAATGGTTCGGCGTAACCTATCAGGCGGACAAAGCCGACGTTCAGAACAAGCTGAAAGGAATGCATGAATCAGGACTTTATCCCTTCCGGATCTGGTAGTTCTGAAACGGTTACCTGCTGAAAGAACGTCCGGCTTCTAGCGCCCGCAGGTTGACCTCAACGACATCCCGGCCCTTCTTGCCGAATACCGCAACAATACCCTTCTGAAGCGAAGAAAGGTTTAGTCCGATTTGACCGGACGCCGCCCCCAG
>Ga0172368_10001595_pt1 | contig 30741 bp, 15 predicted proteins | sample Lak11m_FD_114540 | JGI IMG/M metagenome (GOLD analysis project Ga0172368, IMG submission 114540) | Freshwater microbial communities from Kabuno Bay, South-Kivu, Congo - kab_022012_11m | ecosystem: Environmental > Aquatic > Freshwater > Lake | place: Democratic Republic of the Congo: South-Kivu...
ATTCCGGTTTATATTTTTGAAGATGATTAAAAAAATCGAGACAATATTTTCTGAAGACCGCAAATTTTTCGTAGTAAGAGTTGTAGGTGACATTTTTCTTGAAAAACTTCCACAAACGCTCAAAAATGTTAAGATTTGGAGAGTATGGAGGTAAAAAGATCAACCGGATGCGTTTATGTGAACGTAGAAATTCCTGAACCTCCTTGGATCGGTAGTATCTGGCATTATCCAGGACCACATAGATCTTTCCGACAGGTTGTTTTATCAGCATCTTCGAGAACAACGCAATAGTCGATTGAGCATTAATCATATCCGATTCATGAATAACTACTTTCTGATCTTCAATACAATAAGCCCCGTTCAAATTGACCCTTTGCCGTCCTGTGTTGGCCTTAAGAACCATATCCTGGCCTTTTCGGATCCAGCCATAAGCAGGCTGAGAATTATGCATTGGATGAACTCCATCAACAAAATAGATCCTATCGTCTTCCCCTTTGGTTCTCTTGATTCTTCTGTATTTCCTGATAAAAGCCCGTTGTGCTTCAATATCGGCCTTTCCGGGAATATGAATTGGTTTCTTGTAGCGAAATCCCATCTGATGCAAAAAGCTGGTCATTCCTTTGACGGTATAGTTGACTTTGTATCTCTTCTTGACATAAGAACAGATTTGCTTTGCCGTAAGATACATGGTGTTCTCCAAATGTTCAATCAGTTCCTGTTTCTGTATTTCAGAAAGGTTACTTGTTCCCCCAATGTAATTGTCCTCAAGCAATGTCAGAATCCCTTTTGAATTATACCGGTTATGCCAGCGGCGTATCGTGGAATCATCCAGAATCAGTACTTCTGCGATCTCTTCGTATGTGTATCCGTTATTCAGCATCAGAATGGCCTTTATCCGGTCTTTCTTCTTGGGATGAGTCTTACGATGAAGCTGTCTTAATTTGAGAACTTGTGCCGGTGAGAGGAAAGCAGACATCCATTGCAAAGAAAAACTCAATATGTGCAACAACATATTCAAAACAACATTATTTTTGAACAGGAGAGTGTTAATCATGTCGTATTTTTATTCAGCATCGGTATAATATCATGAAAAAATCAATCGCCATCATTCTGATCAGCCTGGCAGGTTTAGGCATCTGCCGGGGGCAGCAATACGGCTGGATCAACATTGCAGGAAATTTGCCAGGCTTCCCATCCGATACAACGATCATCAACAATGGCGAAGATACGCTGGTAGCCAACCTAAGTAATCTGTTTTTCTTAAACGATAACGAGGGTTGGTTAAGCACAGCAACAATTGATACAGGGGTTATACTGCACACCCTTGATGGGGGTAGTACCTGGGAAATTCAAACCCTTCCTTTTTTTGAAAACATTGTAGCTCTTGAAATGCTTGATCCGTTGAAGGGTTATGCAGCCTCACAGGAAGGAACTATCTTTAGAACGATGAATGGGGGAGCAACCTGGGAGTTTCATGGCCCGACCTTTGCTCTTTCACTTTCCGACATGGATTTTCCACCCGGCAGCGATACCGGATATGTCTGCGGTCAGGATGGCGCCCTCTTCAGGATCACACCTCAGGGAGTCGAACCTATTGTAACCGGATCAATAAGCAATAAGGTTGCAATCCATTTCATTTCTTCCAACCAGGGCTGGGTCTGCGGTGAAAGTGTTGTCCAGGAATACCAAAATGGTGAATGGGGTGCGGGTCACTCTTACCCATCCGGATTCTGGCGTGACATTTTTTTTGTAGATCCGCTTCATGGCTGGGGCGCCGGTTATTGGCTTACTACTTCAGGCCTTGAAACTGATACGGTTAAGATAGCCTACACTGTGGATGATGCTTCCTGGTTGCCACTCTTGTCTAATATCGGGGAGATCCAGTTGTATAAGATCTTCTTCCTGGATCTTCAGAGGGGATGGAGTGCCGGTGCATCGGGTGAAATCTTTTCTACGCTGGATGGGGGAGTAACCTGGACCCGTGAAGCAGAAGGGATGAGTAATGAATGGCTGTCGGGTTTACAGTTTACTTCAGCCAATACGGGGTATGTATGCGGAAATAATAAAAGTCTGCTGAAATACACTCAGATTAATTCCGTAACTGATGAACCCCACCCAAATAAACTTACCCTGTTTCCCAATCCAGCCACAGGAATTATCCGCACCAATAGTTCATTTAGCGAACAGGATTGCGAATGGACACTATTTGATATCTATGGAAGACAGGTTTACGAAACCCTGAAACCAACCAATAATGAAATAGACATCTCCGCATTGCTTCCGGCTGTTTATGTACTACAGATTTCCTGCGGAAAGCAGGTTTATACACAAAAGATCATTAAACAATGAAAACATGAAAAAATCTTTTATACTAATTCTTGTTTTAATTTCAAGTTTTAAGAACGGTTTTACCCAAAATTATGGATGGAAAGACATTAGCAAAAATCTACCAGACTATTCTTACGACACCACGATCATTAACAATGGACAAGACACCCTGTTGGCTATCATTTATGATATCTGTTTTATAAGCAACAATGAAGGCTGGATAACTACCTGGCATGCTTTCAATGATGAGAATGCAGCTATATTACATACGACCGATGGTGGTGAAACCTGGGAAGTCCAAACTGTTATGAGACCCTGTCAGGTTATCCAAATGGTTGATGAAAACATTGGCTATGCCGGTAGCGACGGCGGATTGATCTTCAAAACCACGGACGGTGGCCTGAACTGGAACTATTACGGTCTTACCGGAGCACCAATTGCAGGGATGTCTTTTGTGCCGGGAAGTGATACAGGATATATCTGCAGCTATATGAGCTCATATTTACAACAAATCACGCCGGTGGGTGTTAACCCCATTAGTCTTGGTAATTCGGGCTGGTGGAATTCCATCAGCTCCCCGTCGCATGATCTGATTTGGATATGCGCTGGTACCTCGGTTTTGACTTTTGATAAAGATGGATTAACAGATCAACCGATTACTTCAGCCTGGTATAATTCAATTGAATTTATGCGAAATGACCTTGGATGGGGTGTTGGTTACGAAGGCCTAAAGGGCTTGAATCCGGGGGTGATCGCCGGTTGTAACGGAAAAAATATTGACTGGGTACATCTGAAATATACCGAACAACCGTTAAATGAGGTGTTTGCTTTGGATAACGACCATGTCTGGGCAGCCGGTAACAATGGTTATATTTATTTTTCTGAGAATGCTTCACAATTTAGCCGAGATACTTCAAACGGTTCGTGGTGGAGTAACGTGACTTTCGTTTCGCAACCCAATCCCAGGCCAGATGTCGATTTCCTTTCTTTATTCTTCACTTCGCCTCAAAATGGTTTTGCCTCAGGGGGGAAGAATTGCCTTCTGAAATATACACAGATTAATGGTATCGAAGAAAACCTCATGATTGATTTTGAGATTTTCCCGAACCCGGCGGCGAATCAATTAAAAATAATAAACTACGGATTACAGGGGAAGGAAGGCATAATTGATATACTAGATGTGTTTGGGAAGGTTGTGTGGAAATTATTTGAAGGGATATTGCAATCTGACAATATGGAGTTTGATATAAAGTATCTACCGACAGGGGTGTATTTTATAAGAGCCACTTCAAGCAAAAGAACAATAACAAAGAAATTCATTAAAATAGATAGATAACACATCATTATTCAGATATAAATATGATAAACGAGGCATAACAGTCCTGGCCCAAAGAACTGCTCGAAAGATTAAGCATCCTTGACGAGTACAAATTATGGATTGGTGGAAATTTCCTTCTTTTTGTACCATCCGGCCGGCACACGCTGCTTCTTAATTCCCGGCCCTTCAACCCAGACCTCCAGCCCTTCTTCTCCTCCATAATCAAAAAACTGAACCAGGATCCCGTGAAGGCCTTTTTCCAGAGCAGCCTGCCCTCGTTCTTCCGTGATCTCATGAAGTCCATCGTTGATCACAATCTGCTTATTATCAATCAACAGTCGCCCGCCATCGTCCGACCTGATAAAAAAATTGTAAACACCTCCTTCGGGAATATTGAGGAATCCCTCAAACTCCAATGCATAGGCATCAGTTGTGTCGCGTGCTGTAAAAGCATCTATGTCACTGACGACGACCGTCTTGAGTGCAACGAGGGTGTCAAACCCGGGCAGTTTCCTGAACCGGCCTTCATAATACCGGCACAAAAGACCTGGGGCAACATCATTTGCTTTTGAAGCAGGAGTCAGTGTCACCTGCTCAAAATTCCCATAAACCAGGCTACTTGCCCTTCCGGCTTCATTGAAAGCAGCAGCGTTCAGTACAGACGAACCTGAAAGGGTCACAGGAGCCCCTGTATAGCTTTTCGCCTGATCATCAGGGTATTCATCCCCTTCGGTATAGAAGATTTCCTGCCATTGATATTGCTTCATCCTGACAGAGACCGAATCGAGGAAGATCGAGGAGGGAGGTTCCATAACAGGTGGGAATATGTATTGATCACTGTAAAACCATACATTCATGGTTCCCGCTCCCCGGTTACTCCAGGAGTAGTAGGGCCGAAGTGTCAGGGTAGAGGATCGGGGAGTAACAGGGTGGTTGAAACCGTCGCCCTGCAGTTTGTCGACGTTCCCGGAGAGGGTCCCGATCCCGTTCAGCAGACGGGGATCAAAGGAGTAGGCAAAAGGGGTCTTCATTGGGACTACAAGGTCTTTTACATCTCCTTCATTGTCAATTCCTTCTGCACAGTAGACAATGGGCCCCCGGGTAAAGGCTACCTTGTCGCGATCATCCTCAACCTGCGCTCCTGCAACAACTTTTCTTACCGGCATCGGGAGGGAAAGATGTACCTTGTCTCCGCGTTTCCATTTTCCTGTAACAATGGCGTACCCGTTCCGGATCTTCAATTGCCGGAGTTTACCGTTTACATCCAGCGAGGGGGAAGCATCAGAACGGTCAGTAAAGCCATACAATCCTCCCGGAAGCACCTGGTTCTGAGCCCAGCCGGGAATCCGCAGAGCAATTGTCATAAGAGCCGGGTTTTCGGGTTCGACTGTGAAGGTTATATCTCCCTGCCAGGGATATTCTGTTGTTTGACGCACCCTGACATCCTGGTCTCCGATCCGGATGGTCCCTTCGTTTCCGATATAGAGGTTCACAAACAGGGTATCGGCACGTGTAGCGTAGATATATCCGGAAATGGAAGGAATGAACCTCGAAATATTTGACGGGCAACAGGAACAGTCGAACCACTCGGAACGGGTATATTTTCCATCTGACTCAAGTGGGTTCGGGTAAAAAAAAGTTGTCCCTTTCAGGGAAACTCCGGAGATAAGTCCGTTGTACAGCGTTCGTTCCAGGACGTCCATGTACTTACTCTCTCCATGAAGCAGGAACATCCGGTAATTCCAGAAAACATTGGCGATAGCCGCACAGGTTTCGTTGTAGGCCGTAAGATTTGGCAATTCAAACCTGTCACCATAAGCTTCTCCCGAAGAACGGGAACCGATCCCGCCTGTAAGGTAGATCTTCCCTGAAACCACATCATTCCATATTTTGTCAATTGCACGGATGTAGGCCGTATCACCTGTCAGCGCAGCAATATCGGCCATCGCCGAGTACATGTAATTAGCCCTGACTGCATGTCCTACTGCTTCCTCCTGCTCGATTACCGGGAGGTGATCCTGGGTGTAGGTATTCCCGCTTTTTTCGCCTTTGCCACGTTCATCAAGCAGAAATTTCGCAAGATCCAGGTATTTTTTCTCGCCTGTTACACGGTACAACTTCGCCAGCCCGATTTCAATTTCCTGATGACCGGAAGCGATGTGTCTTTTATCCGGCCCGAATGTTTTACAAAGGAGGTCGGCATTCCTGATCGCCACATCCAGCATGGTACGCTTGCCGGTCGCTTCATAATAAGCCACGGCGGCTTCATACAAATGCCCTACATTGTAAAGCTCATGACTTCCGTTGTACCGGGCATTGCTCCACCGGGGTTTCGCCCATGATTTATGGATATTGATCGTGCCCATCGTATAGAGGTACCCGTCTGATCCCTGGGCCGAAGCAATATCAGAAATAAGGCTGTCGAGAAATCCTTCCAGGGCTTTGTCGGGAAAGTTTGCCAGGGAATAGGCTCCGCCTTCAATGATCTTATAAACATCAGAATCGTCGTACCCGTATTTGCTGCAGAATTTTCCTGTAACGATCGTACCGGAATTGACCTGGCCGGCAATCTTGAAGTTTTCCAGACGGCCGGTCTCTTTGGATTTTTTAAATGCAAAAGGGATGGTAACGATCCTGTTGGTGTCCTGACGGGGAGTCCAGAAGGCATCATGGATTTTAACATCGGTGAATTTCACAGGCGTATAGGGATAATCGCCTGTTTGTGCAAAGAGGGAACATGAAATCAATAAAAAAGCAGAAAAATGGCATACATATCTCATAGCGGTGGCTTTGTTTCTACAAATATCGGAAATTATGGAACACAGAATATACAGATGCCTCCGGCAACACTGATTTTCAAAGATCTGGCTGCAGCAATTGGTATAATCTAAACTTCAGCACAAAGAAATCATCATAGTAGACCAGCACAAGAAATTACGTTGAACTTTGAACTTCGTACTTGCACTCGAAATTCGTACATCGTACATCGTACTTTATTACATGACTTTCTTCTGTTCAAGGAGCAGCTGAAAGCTTTTTTTATAGCTTTCTCCCACGGGGATGAGTTTGTCAGAAACTTTGATCATGTTCCCTTCAATCGATTCGATCTTGTCGATAGCCACGATATAGGATTTATGCACCCTGATAAAATTGGCCGGCGGGAGGATCTCTTCAATGCCCTTGAAGGTTTGCAGCGTCATGATACGGGCTTTGGGTGTGACGATTTTCAGGTAATCGCCCTGACCCTCCACAAAAAGGATCTCATCAAAGGTAACTTTATGGAGTTTAAAGCCGCTTTTGATAAAGAAGTAGTCAATCTTCGGGTTGAAGATCGAGACCTCTTCGGGAGGGTACTTCGCATTGTGCTGGCGACAAAGTCTTTCATGGACCTTGTCCACCGCTTTTACGAACCGTTCGAATGAAATTGGCTTCAGGAGGTAGTCCGTGACATCCAGCTCATATCCTTGAAGTGCAAACTGGTCATATGCCGTTGTTAAGATCACCTCAGGCTTTGGTTTCAGAATATTCAGCATCTGGATACCGGTGAGTTCCTCCATCTGGATATCGAGGAACATCAGGTCGACCTTTTGCTGTCGCAGAAAATCCATCGCCTGGAGCGCGTTATCAAAAGACCTGATAAGTTGCAGAAAAGGGATTTTCTGGATGTAATCTTCTATCACTTCCAGAGCCAGAGGTTCATCGTCAACGGCGATACATGTGATTTTCATGTTGGTTTTGTTATAACGGATGATTTATAGTCTTTCGATTGTAAGATGGACGTGAAATTCCTCCTCAGTCTGCCCGATATTCAGTGCATAGGTAACAGGATAGATCATATCCAGTCTTTTTTTTACATTATCGAGTCCAATCCCTCCCTGTTTGTCTTTATTCATCTGAGTCCCCGAGGGAAGATAGTTCCGGATGTCAAAATCCAGACGGTTCCCCTTAACCTCCAGCCTGATTTTTATCCCGGGGAGTTTATAATTCTTCCTGCCATGCTTGAACGCATTTTCCACAAAAGGGACCAGGAGCATGGGTGGTATCATCTTTGATTGAACTTCTCCTTCCACATCAAATTCAACGAACCTTGCCTCTTTGATCCGCAACCCGTTCAGCTCAATAAAACTCTCCAGGTATTCAATCTCTTTTTCCAGCATCACTTTGTCGCTGTTGGAATCATAAAGCATATACCGCATAATGTCAGAGAGTTTCATGACCATAGAGGGAGCTTCATCCGATTTCTTGTAAACCAGTGAATACAAATTGTTCAGCGTGTTGAACAGGAAGTGTGGATTGATCTGTGTCCTCAGCAGTGCCAGCTCAGAGGTTTTGGTGCGGGCAAGAAGTTCGCTTTTCTGTTTCTGGGTATTGAACCAGTCAATCATAAATTTAATCAGAACAGCCATCAGGGTGAAGGAGATGGAGTAGTAGGTTTCCAGTATGATATTGTAGAACCTGATTGTTACCTCCTGGTAATCAAACCCTGCCATGTAAACATAAACAACCACCATCATGAACAGCCTGAGGCAGATAAAAAACGAGATCGCCCCCAATACCTTCAGCAGGTTTGTTATGATCTTCCTTCTGTTCAGGAAATCAATGGAAACCAGGAAATAGACAAGGTAGAAGTTGAGGAGGTTGAGGAACTGGGATGAGAGTGTATAATAGTAATAATAAAGTGGATATCTCTTATCAGGAAATATCATCGGAAGCTCTGGAACCAGGGCAAAAAGGATCCAGAAAGAGATGTGCAGCAGGATGATATATCTTTTGCTCATACCAGAAAAATCAGTGTAAAGATATGCATATCGGAAGCAAATTAAGTTGGTGTTATTCCTTTTATCGATGAAACCGCCTTGTTGATCTGCAAATCTGGTTTTTCATGACAGAATGTTGTACATCCCGGTGAAACAGCAATAAGCCGAGCTATTTGTGCAGTATATCCAAAATATTTTTTGAAACGGAAGGATGCATCTATTTTTGGTTCCGGAAGCTGATGAGAATCGATGGTTTTGGTTAAATGAATCCAACAATTTTAGTGAATAACATTAATTCCCTCCTCAAAAAAATCCCCGGATTCACATCAGCTTCTTTTTTTATTCCCCCGGCTGAATCATATGACAGAGAATAGAACGAGTGTCCTCTCCATTGTCCTTATTTCAATATTATTTATAATCACTGCAGTCGCCAGGCCTTCAAACGTTAACCTTGACAGGGCAGATTCAACATTCCTTGCCCGTAAGATCATTGAAGCCCGAAGGATCTCCGTTCCACCGAAGATAGATGGAGAGTTCAATGAGGATTTCTGGTCCACACTTCCCGTTGCGACAAATTTTGTCGAATATTCGCCACGAAACGGGATCCTGCCGCCTTTTGAGACCGAGGTGAGGTTTGCCTATGACGATGTGGCTTTGTATATCGGCGCGATCATGTTCGATCCTCATCCCGACAGCATCTGCAAAGAGCTGGGACGTCGCGATCAGATTGAACTGCTTAACACCGATTACATTTCGTTTGACATACTCCCTTACAACGATGCTCTGAATATGTTCGAATTTAAAGTGAGTCCCGGCAACCTGCAAAGCGACACGAAATATTCACCTGTCGGGCCGGATGTCAATTGGGATGCCGTTTGGGAATCGTCTGCAAGGGTCACTGATGAAGGATGGGTTGTGGAAGTCAAAATACCCTATTCTGCACTACGCTTCCCAAAACTGGAAGAGCAGGTCTGGGGCATCAACATGTGGCGGCACACACGGCGTTACCAGCAGTGGTCCACCTGGTGTTTCGTCGACAACAAGGTAAGGGAACTATTTAATTTCTATGGGGAAGTAAAAGGGATAAACAATGTCGATCCCCCGCTGAGACTCTCCTTCTCTCCATACCTTACCGGGTATGTTGAAAAAAATCCCGAGAATCCAAACTGGTCATGGCTACTCAGGGGAGGAATGGACGTGAAATTCGGGATTACTGACAGTTATACGCTTGATATGATGCTAATCCCCGATTTCGGACAGGTTCAGTCGGACGATATTATCCTGAACCTCTCCCCTTTTGAAGTCAGGTACGATGAGAAACGCCAGTTTTTTACGGAAGGGACTGAGTTGTTCGATAAATGCGGAATCTTTTATACGAGGCGTGTCGGATCGACGCCACGTCATTTTTTAGCTGCATGGGATAGCCTTGGCCCGAATGAGGCGGTGATTAAAAATCCTGAAGAGACACGTATCATCAATGCAACAAAAATCTCAGGCCGGAATGCCAAGGGGTTGGGACTGGGTTTTTTCAATGCGATGACCACCAATACCTGGGCTACCATCGAGGATGTTGAGACTGGTACAACCCGCAGGGTCTCAACCCAGCCTTATACAAACTACAATGTCATGGTGGTGGATCAGAACCTGAAGAACAATTCCTACGTGACCCTGATCAACACCAATTACTTCACTCCTGAAGACGGGTATTCGGGCAACGTTACGGGAACCGAAGCCCGCATCTGCAATAAACAAAACACCCTGGCGGTTTTCGGAAGGTTGAACGTGAGCCAGGAGTACCAGGAAGGCGCCAAACCAATTTTCGGACACCGGTATCAAATCTCTGTGTCCAAGCCCAGTGGGAAGTTCCAGTATGAAGTGTTCAGGGATGCCATGGATAATAAATACAACCCCAACGACATGGGATTCCTCACCAACAACAACGAAGATTTCAACTACGTCAGCCTGGGATACAACACATTCGATCCATTCTGGAAGATCAACAGGACACAAACCTATTTCAATACCTATTATACCACTCTTAATACTCCGAATAAATTTATGGATCTGCGGTTTGAGCTGAACCACTACACGCAGTTCACCAGTTTCTGGTCCATCTATCTGGCGGGGGGGCTTCATCCTCTTGGTACTCACGATTTCTATGAGCCAAGGGTTTGGGGGTATGTTTATAACCGGCCTCTTTCCTACGATCTCACCTGGAATGTTGCGACTGATCTGCGGAAGCCTTTCAGGATACATTGCAGTTTCTCCGTCTCCAATCGTCCTGAAAATAAAAATTTCACCTGGACCATCGCCCTTATTCCCAGGGTCAGGTTCAGCGACAGATTTACGATCACCCTGAATTCAAGTGTCACCAAAGACATGAATGATTACGGTTGGGCAGAGACCTCGTTCGATTCACTGGGCATTCCAACCATCTTTTTCGGGAGGCGTGATGTATCCACTGTCAATAACGTCCTGGATGCGAGGTATATTTTCAACACAAAACTAAGTTTATCTCTTCGGGTCCGTCACTATTGGTCTCAGGTAAACTACCTTGATTACTACACCCTGAACACCGACGGAAGTCTTATTCCATCCAGCTATTGGGAAAATCACAACATCAACTTCAATGCCTTCTCGGCCGATCTACAGTTTATCTGGTACTTTGCCCCCGGCAGCGAGTTGAGTGTGGTATGGAAGAACTACATCATGACTTTTGGTGACAAGCTGGCTCACGAATACTTTGATGATCTTTCTGCTACCCTCAGCGCCCCACAGACGAACAGTTTTTCGGTCAGGATCCTTTACTACCTGGACTACCTTTATATAAAAAAGATTTTCTCCGGGAAAAAGAAAAGGGATGAGGAGATGATGGGATGAAGGGATGATCACCTTCGGTGAAGCTTCATCGATTGAAAAAGGGTTGAAGGGAGGTTACCCCACAAGTTCGTTGCTTTACCGACCGATGGCATACATTAGTAGATTTTTATTTCGTGTGACACTCCAATCATGTATTTTCGCAGTTTAAACAACATGCATGAGAGTCCGTGTCGGTTTCCTGATAGTTGTTCTGATATCGAGCTTTTTTATTGGCGGTTGTGTCCCCGAAGAGGAACGGCAGCACGAAACGGGGTATGTGGAATCGTTGCAGATGATCCATGCCGAAGCGTTCTTTCAGCAGGGGCTAAGGGGAGAGGGAGTGAAGATCGGCATGCTGGATATCGGATTCGCCGGGTTAAACACCGATACCGCTCTTGCACACCTGCAAAGAAACGGGCAGATCAAATTGTTCAGGGATATGATTCCCGGGAATCCTGTGGGTATGTTCCGATACCAGCATGGAACACAGGTTCTGAAATACATGGCCGGCATTTATCCGGATGATAGCATCTACCAGGGAAGTTTTGCCCGTGATGCCAGTTATTACCTCGTAAGGCCGGCTGCAGGAGCAGGATCTAAGGAAGACAGCAGGGTGGACGAGCTATACATTGATACCGCATTCATGATCTTTGATTCACTGGGTGTCAGGCTGGTAAACATGTCAATCGGTTTCTGGGATGAATATACCAAGGAGGAGGAAAACTATTCTCCCGGGCAGATGGACGGTAAAACAACGGCTGTTTCCCGTATCTGTCAGAAATGGGCCGAAAGGGGGATGATCATCGTGAACAGCGCCGGAAACACAGGTGAGTATGCGTGGCGTGTTATCTGGGCACCGGCCGATGCCCCGGGTGTAATTTCAGTTGGGGCTGACCGGTTTACTGATAAAGTTTTCAAAGCAAGCTACAGTGGTATCGGAAATCCTGATGTTCCTTTTTTCAAACCCAACCTGATTACCTATACCCCCTGGGGAACTTCATTTTCGGCTCCGGTCGTAACGGGAGTAATTGCTTGTATGTTACAGTATGACAGCACACTGACTACTGATGAAGTGATTGACATCCTGCATAAATCGGGATCGCTCTATCCGTATCCCAACAACTATGTTGGTTATGGGATCCCGGATGCACGAAAGATCATGGCACTGCTTCATAATCCGGATACAACCGTTTCGAGTGTTAAGGCAGTCCGGTGCCGGGATAACAGACTCACCATCAGGACATCTGGCAAAAATATCGTCGTTTTTGACAAGACAGACTCCATCAGCGTCCGTCGTCAGGCAATCCATGAGGCCTCTTCTGATAGCACGTTTCTGTTGACACGGAAACGAAATATACCGCGAACCACAATAACCATTGGCCTTGATGAAGCGTGGGAGGTTTTCTGGGAGTAGGCGTTGACCGGGGAGGTAAACCTGTTATTGCAGGCAAACATCGAGAAAAGGATCCTCTTTGTATAATTTCAATGGAATCATGACTGGTTCCTGCTATTTTTGATCAAATATCACCCGCTATGAACACCTTTCTACGCTTTTTCCTTACTGCCCTCACCATCTTGTCATTTGGGACGGGGCTATTCGCCCAGGAGCCTGACGACGGCCCGATGGCGAAAGATCAGTTTACTGATTACATACCGGATTCATTTAAATCTCCTGCCGATCTGAATCCTGTTATCGTTGATGTGATCAACGATATTGATCCTGATCACATCAGGGCGACAATCCAGCACCTTCAGAATTATGGAACACGGTTTCTGATGCTTGATACCAGGAAAGGAATCGCCACCTGGATTGCCGATCAGTTTACCTCATACGGAATTACCGATGTCAGGCTGGACTCATTCCTTTGCTACATCAACTGGGGAGGGATCTACGTTGATACCCTCTGGCAATATAATGTGGTCGCTACAATGCCTGGTCAGAGCGCTCCCGGTGAAATATATGTGGTTGGCGGACATTACGACTCCTATTGTTCCCCCGATCCCTATACGTTTGCCCCGGGAGCAGACGACAATGGCACTGCTGTGGCTGCCACCCTGGAGATTGCCCGGGTTATGAAGGCTAAAGGATACCAGCCGGAAGCAACGATCCAGTTCACCCTCTTTGCCGCTGAAGAACTTGGCCTTTTCGGAGGGAGGTACCAGGCTATGAAAGCCAGGCAAACAGGAGAAAATGTGCGGTTCATGCTGAACTTGGACATGATCTCCAACAATCCCGACAGCCTGGATGAGGTTATGATTTTCCGCTACCAATCTTTCGAATGGGCCAGTATCCTTGCTGCGGATATCATTGAACAGTATACCGATCTCAACGCCATGTTCTCAAACAACTGGAACAGCTCCGGATCCGACTCCCGTGGGTATTGGGAATGGGGATTCCCCTGCACCTATTTTGAAGAGTTCGATTTCAGCCCGAACTGGCATAAACCAACCGATATTGTTGATAACTGCAATATCGAATACTGTACTGAGATTACCCGGGGAGCCTGTGCAACACTTATGGTTCAACAGTTCCTTCCATACCCTCAGGGAATCTTTGCATCATCTTCCAAAGAGAATATTGCTATCTCCTGGGACCCTACTGACAACGCGCTTGTAGCAGGATTTAACCTTTACCGGTCGGTTGCAATTAACGGAACCTTTGAAAAAATCAATACTAGTTTGATCGAAGACACCTTATTCCTGGACATCCCTGTTGAGACCGGGAAGGAATTCTATTATTACATTACAATGGCCAACACCCAGGGCGAGGAGAGCATGCCTTCCGCCAAGGTCTGGGGCGCAAGGTTTGGTTTTACAGACACCCTTCTTGTAGTAGCAGCCCTGAATCAAGGGGAGGTAACACCCGATAGCGTATTTCAGTTTTATGCATCGGTTCTTGATACAGTCCCTTTTACATGGATTGATGTTACCGCTACACATCCCCTCGATCTTGGAACCCTTTCCCGCTACAGGAATGTGCTCTGGGTTCAGAACGGTTTCACGGCATTCGCCCCGACCGACACACTTGGGTTTGACCTGTATACCTTTTTTACGAATGGGGGAAATATGTTCGTCTCCGGATTTATGCCGAGCCGTTTTTGGGCCAATAATACCAAATATCCGTTTGAATTCCCGGAAACATATTTTATCTCCCGGATTTTCAAGATCGATTCCGTGGACCGGCAGATCAACTCCATGATGTATCAGGCTTATCCCTCGGCAGAAGGATATGATACATTGCGTGTAGATCCGCTAAAGAATGTGACACCGGAGTTTCCAGGGGAACTATATAACATTGAAGTGTTCGCACCAACCACAGAAGGTTCGGTGATCTTCCGGTTCAATTCCAGGTACTCCCCGGGCACAACTCTTGGTAAAATGCAGGACCGCCCTGTTGCCATTGAATATATGGGAGATGATTACAAGACTATCTTCATGAGTTTTCCGCTCTATTATATTGACACGAATGATGCACGAAATCTTATGCAGTACATTTTAAAATATAAATTCGGGAGCACGACAGGAGTAGCACCTGCAATTCAGCATTCTGACGTGGTGCTCTTCCAGAATTATCCCAACCCGTTTTCAGGTGAAACCACGATTCCATTTATGGTTGAAAAGCCCGGGCATGTAACTCTTTCGGTGGTTGACATGCAAGGTGTACCGGTTGCGGAACTGATCAACAGTAAACTTGAAAAGGGTTATTACAACATTAACTTCTCCTCAGGCCGCCTTCCGTCGGGCATCTACCAGGTGGTCCTCCAAACAGGTCGTTCTTTATACACACGGAAGATTGTGCTGATTAAATGATGAGATAGTCTGGTGCACTCTGAGCCGGTTTTCAGGATGGAGACCGGCTTTTTTTTGCTGTACTTTTTTGTATTTTCGTATTATTATTCATCTCAAATATGGCCGAATCAAGGATAAAAGGGAAGGAAAACGGATTTGGTACCGCTCCCGTATTTTTTACAGCCATCGCAACCATCCTTGGAGCTGTTCTCTTTTTAAGGTTTGGTTTCGCTATTGGCACTCTCGGTTTCTGGGGAGTGATCCTCATCATCATCCTGGGGCATACGGTCACCATACCAACAGCGCTTGCCATTTCCGAATTGGCGACCAACAAGCGTGTTGAGGGAGGAGGAGAGTACTTCATTATCTCCCGGTCATTTGGTCTGAATATAGGTGCTACCATTGGATTTGCCCTCTTCCTTTCGCAGGCTATCAGCATTGCATTTTACGTTATAGCATTTACCGAAGCGTTTGAACCTATATTTAACTGGGTGTTCTTTAAATACAACATTCTTCTTCCAAGGCAGGTTATCAGTGTTCCTGTGATGTTCCTGCTTTCCCTGTTGCTCATCATACGTGGGGCCAAAATCGGTGTAAAAGCCCTTTATGCAGTGGTTGGTATTCTTGGGATTTCACTTGTCCTTTTCTTTGCAGGAAGTACCGAATATGCATCCACAGAAGGATTTACCCTGGGAAGTGCGCGATTAAGGAATATGGATGATTTCTTCTACGTCTTTGCCATTGTCTTCCCGGCTTTTACAGGCATGACCGCAGGGGTAGGATTATCTGGAGACCTGAAAAAACCCTCCCGTTCAATACCATTGGGTACAATAGGAGCTACAATCATTGGAATGATTGTTTACGTATTTGTAGTGTACAAGCTCGCAGATTCTGCGTCACCTGAGGACCTTATGAACAACCAGTTGATCATGAGTAAGATCGCCATCGGTGGAGCCCTCATCGTCCCGTTGGGCCTGGCTGCTTCGACCCTCTCTTCGGCCCTCGGATCAGCAATGATCGCCCCCCGCACCCTGCAGGCCCTGGGCGGAGACCATTCCTTCCCCATGAAGGGGATCAACAGCTTTTTGTACCGCGGCCGCAAAGAAGACGGCGAACCCCAGAATGCCTCCATCGTTGCCTGCTCCATCGCTTTGCTCTTCGTCCTGATGGGCAACGTTAACGCCGTAGCGGAGATCATCTCCATGTTTTTTCTGGTCACCTACGGGTCGCTGAACCTCATCTCCTTCCTAAACCACTTCGGCTCCTCCCCCTCCTACCGCCCCTCGTTCAAATCAAAATGGTACCTCTCCCTGGTTGGATTCCTGGTTTCGATCTGGGTGATGTTCAAGATCAACACCCCTTATGCCCTGGCTGCCTACCTCATCATGATCGCCCTCTACCTCTCAATCAACCACTACCACAGGAACCGGAAGGGGCTCGAAGCCATCTTCACCAATTCGATCTTCCAGATGAGCCGCAACCTCCAGGTCTACCTTCAGAAGAGCCGGAAGAACAGAGCTTCGCAGGAGTGGAGACCCAGTGCCATCTGCATCTCCGAACATTCGTTTGAACGCCGCACGGCCTTCAACTTCCTCAACTGGATCTCCTACAAATACGGGTTTGGCACTTACATCCACCGGATCAACGGCTACTACTCCCGGCAGTCGCACCTGCAGTCAAAACACGAAATGCAGCGGCTACTGAGGCTGTTCGACACCATCAGCAACCATGTTTACATTGATACCATTATCTCCCCCTCCTACTCGTCAGCCATCGTGAATGCCATCCAGGTCCCGGGCATTGCCGGAATGGAGAACAACATGGTGATCTTTGAGTATGACAAAGAGAACCCCTCCAATCTGGCTGATATCGTCGATAACTTCGGGCTGGTGAACTCCGGAGAGTTTGACATCTGTATTGTCGGAAGTTCCCGCCGGGAGATCAACACCCAGGGGGATATCCACATCTGGATCCACAGTGGGTTCGAAGAGAATGCCAACCTGATGATCCTGCTGGGATTCATCATCCTGGGGCACTCCGACTGGAAAAAATCCAATATTCAGATTTTCGAGATCAGCCGGCCTGACATGCTGGAAGAGAACCGGATGAAGATGGACAAACTGATCCAGACCGGCCGCTTGCCGATCACCAAAAAGAACATCGAGATCATCATCGACACCCCCGAGGTCAGCAAGAAAGATCTGATCAAACAAAAGTCGGCCGACGCCGGGCTTACGCTGATTGGTTTCGGGAAGGAGAGCTTAAAGCTGAAGGAGACCGCGCTCTTCGACGGGTACGACGAGCTCGGGACGGTCGTTTTTGTGCATGCGCACGGCCCTATGGTGATTGAGTAGTCACGTCGTTGATCACTTTTCCATCCTCCAGCTTCACCACCCTGTGCGCCTTGTTTACAACCCTCTGATCGTGCGTGGAGAAGATGAAGGTGATTTTTTCTTCCCGGTTCAGTTTCTCCATGATGTCCAGCAGGTTCTCAGTTGAAACGGAGTCGAGGTTGGCTGTTGGCTCATCGGCCAGGATGAATTTGGGCCTGGCTGCCAGAGCCCTGACCACCGCTACGCGTTGTTGCTGCCCGCCCGAAAGACGGGAAGGCCTGCTGTTGATACGGTCCCCGAGGCCAACGGCTTCAAGCAGTTCAATGGCTCTCTTTTTCCGCTTTTCTTTGCTATAGCCCTGCAAGCTCATGATAAACTCGACATTTTCGTAAGCGGTCAAAACCGGGATCAGGTTGAAAGACTGAAATACAAACCCGATGTTTTCCAGCCGGAAATTGATCAGCTTCCTGCTGGACAGGTCGCCGACATTGATACCGTTGATCCGGATAGTTCCTTCCGAGGCCACATCAAGGCCTCCAACAAGGTTCAGCAGTGTGGTTTTTCCGCTGCCGGAAGGGCCTACAATGGCGGCAAATTCTCCTTCCTGGAATGCCAGGTCAATGCCATTGAGTGCATGCACGGCGACTGCCGAGTCGTTGTAGATCTTCTTCAGATCCTTGATTTCAATGATATTCATTATGGTTGGTTTAGTCTTTTCTAATGGCTTCCGCCGGCTTTAACTTCAAGGCTTTCCTGGCCGGATAGATGGAAGCCAGAATGCCGATACCTATAACCATGATGGTCAGGGTGATAAAGAACTGCATATCCAGGTAAGGATAGAGCATTGTAGGGTAACCGAGTTTTTCGAATCCCTCTGCCATACTGCTAAGGTCAATTCCCGTCCACGCAGTGTAGCTGATGAGAAGATACCCCGAAATCATGCCTGCAAACGCCCCGGTAAGGCAGAGGTAGACGGTTTCCAGCATGATCATGAGAAAAACCCGGCGCTTGTTCATTCCAATAGCCGTTAGCATTCCCAGTTCACGTGTGCGTTCGAGAATCACCATCAACATGGTGTTGATGATGCCGAAACCAAGAGCTAACAAAATGATTGCCATGAACAAGTAGAGATATACATCCAGAAAATCAGCCAACATGCCGGTAACGGGATCGATCTTCTTCCAGTCCCTGACCAGCAACAGGGGAAATTGGGCGGCCATCTCTTTCCTGATAGACGCCATCTCGTCTTCACTTTCCAGCCTGATAGCTATTTCCTGAGAATCATCAGGATCCATCGCCAGCAGGTTGGCAATATCCTCTTTTAAAACATAGACATTCATTTCGTCAAACACTGAGTTGTTGGTATGATAGATCCCACAAATCCTGAAAGTGGCTCCTGTCAGGTTCCCTTCAACATCCTGGAATGTAAGGACAACTTTGGAGCGGAGCCTGACATTTAGTTTCTTGGCCAGGACTTGTCCTATCACTATCTGGTTCGTTTTATTCCCGTCGAGGTAAGTCCCGCAACTATCGCAGATCATCGTCCAGATCTCAGAAACCTGCTTCTCTTTTTCAGGATTCACACCGTATACCATGATCCCGGTGCTGGCGTTGGCACTGTTGCCCATGCCCAGGAACTTGATACGGGCCGACCACGCTTTGATCCCTGATTTGGTGTCAAGGGTAGCATAGAGTCTCTCAGACTCATTGTTGATCGTGTATTTGATCTCATTATCCTCGATATATTTCGGATTGTGCATCTGCAGGTGTGCCGTTTCGCGGCTCACCGCCTCTTTCATGCGTTGTTCGGCCATCCCTTTCATGACCGCTGAGGAGAAGATCCCACCGAGTAATCCAAAAGTGATGGCAAGGATCACTACCAGGCTTCGGACCCTGTTTCTCCATATATTCTTCCACGCTATAATCCAGATCATAGGTCAGGTGTTATTTTCTTAATGCATTAATCACAACAAGCCGGGAGATCTTAACCACCGGCAGGATCATCACAACCAGCATGATGATAACCACCGTAAGGGACTGGCCCAGAAAGTACGAAGCTTCCCATGCAGCCGGCATAATCGGTTCAAATCCCATCTGGATCGTGGTTTCACCCATCTCCCCTGTGATGGGAATTGGGTGTATGTGAAAATGATAGAGCAGCGGTACTGCGGCGACAATTCCGGAAACCACTCCCAGGAGACCAACCATGAAAAGTTCTGACACCACAATGCGGATCAGCTTAATCTTTGGCATCCCAATAGCGATCATCATTCCAAACTCCCTTGTCCGTTCACTGAAGAGCATCAGGATTGTGCCAAATATGCCAAATCCCACAATCATGTAAAGGATAGACAGCATGATCAGCCCGGAGACATTGTCGGACTGGATCTGCTGAACCACATCAGGCATCATCTCCTTCCAGGTCATTACTTCGAATGTAGCCGGGTCAAGTCTTTCCTTCAGCCTGGTAGCGATCTGTTCATATTTTTTTATATCGGGGGTATTGAATGAAATGGATGTCAGCCTGTTATCCGCAGAAAACAGTGCCTGTGATGCCGGAAGGCTGAGGTAAACCATCCTGGTGTCAAGATCGGGTGAAGGGAAATGTACGATCCCCCTCACCGGAAAGATCCCTGCGGCGCTCATCCCATGAAATCCCTGTCCGATCATGACGAGCGTATCTCCGGGAGAAATTTTCAGGTATTTAGCCAGTTTCTGGCTCACCAGTGCACCTTCATCATCCGGGCGGAGGTACATTCCCTCTACCAGTTTTTTCTCCAGGCCGGTAAGCAGATTCTCCTCCTCAGGAACGACCCCGGTAACCATCACGCCTTTCGTTTGCATTCCGAAAGAGGCCAGTGCAAAGGATTCCAGCCGCAACGCAAAACCATCAATACCAGGCGCCTCTGATATCTCGTGTTGAAGTTCAGGCGTGTACTCAAAGGAGTTATTGATGATCTTGTCGTCCCAGTATCCTTTTGCGTGGACTTGAAAATAACCTGAATAAGCGTGAACGATATTGTAGACCATCAGGTCGTAGCTGCCAAGCTGGAACCCGCGCATAAGGAGAGCCAGGAAGACGGCGAAAAAAACCGAAGCGGAGGTGATCAGGGTTCTTCGCTTATTTCTCCAGAGGTTTCTCCAGGCGATTTTTATCGTTTCCATCCGGTTTTCCAGTTTAAAGGGTTCATCTGTAGGTAATTTTGATTTTTAACGATCAGATTAAGGTAATTTGTCAGGATATTTCATATTCTGCTGGGAGAAGAAGTTGTCTGGAATCCGGATATCAAATTTGACATTTTTAATATCTACAAGAGTTTTCTGATTTGGCGTATCCTCGGGAATGATTTCAAAGTGGGTTGGGATCTTCCTGTCATACATGAATTTAATGTCGGAGAGAAGGTGGGTCTTGACGAGGTATCCATCCTCATCAAAGTATTCAACCCGCAACTGATACAGCTCTACCTTGCTTATCCACATCAGGATCCTGCCCCACACCACAGCGGCTTCTTCTTTTGGGTCAAGCTGGATTTTATAGCATTCAAATCCACCCATCGTTTCACTTCCGACTATTTTATGTGTATAGTCCACTACGATTGAAGACTCTTTCAGGATATCATCATTAGAATAATCAGATCCCATCCATCCTTGCGACATCATCGACGGGGGGAGCTTTATCATCCTGTTGATGGTGGGATTCCAGCTCCACATATCGTTTTTCAGCTTCAGGAATGTTTGCCCGCTCTCTTTTGGCGGTGCTGTAATAAGCGTAAGGGAATAATCCTTCCCTTTCGACCAGCTTTTAAAACTGACCGACCGCTGCCATGTAGGCCTGACGACGGTCATCACCATCTCGGTTTCGCTGGAGACACCTTCCATCTTGTCGTTGGCCTTTTTTACGATCTCCGTTGCATCTTGTGCCTGCAGGTATAATGAATTCAATAAGACAACGATCGAGATGAATACCATTGAAGCAGCTTGCGATAGGATGGTTCTGCTAGTTTTCATGAAAATTCCTCCTTGTATTAAGGTTTGCAATAGCGTTTTATTTTCAGATCTTTCATCCGGTCTATCGGAAAGTTATCCGGGTTAAATACATAATTCATAGACACTCCATCCATCATGGAGTGGAAATACCAATTGTTCTATTGTCCCGGGGTACATGGTATCCTGTTAAAAACTCCATTTCAATCTGAGGGCAGAGATACAGGCCTGGAAGTAGAGGTTTTCATCCTCCTGCGGGCCTGTATCTGTAAACCGTCCGTTAAAATATTGAAGGAAAAAACTCAGATCGATATTTTGGCGCATTGAATAGTTCACATTTGGTCCGATGAAATAGCCGTTAAGATCGGGGTAATAGATGACCGCCAGGTTGACATCAAATAACGGAGTGATCGGGTACGAGCCCTGGAGGAAGATATTCCACTCAGCAAAGGAAAGGGTTTTTGGTGACGGTGGAGCCTGGTATACAGTGAGCAGGTTTTCGGGTTGAAAGCCTGTTGGCAACTGGTTATAGAAGACCTGGAAAACCAGGTAAAGGGAGTTTGGGAAAGAATAATCCAGCCCGACAGTGGCCAGGAGGACTCCTGATGTATCCCTGGAGAGGTTCTTCGGGTAAAAATAGCTTACTTCTCCCCTGAAGCCAGCTTTACTGATGTTTCCCGACCACCCTGTTCCAACCACCCAGTCCTGGTCATCCACCAAACCCCCGATAAACTGGATATCATATTTCCACAGGCTAAATCGACCCAGGGCAGCCAGTGTTATTTTTCCCTCGCTATTCCATTTCACGGCAGTTTCGATTGTTGAGGTATATCCGGGATAGAATTGCAAGCGGACAGCGTCACTACCAGTGCGTTCAGGGTAATCAAAGTCGTAGAATGAGTAGGTATTGAAAATATCGTTTGGATTCCAAACGATCGTCTGACCCCAGTTGATCCGCTGGCGTCCTACTGTGAATTGAACCTTACCGGCTGTTAATGATATCCAGGCCCGGTCAAACTGGGATACCAGAAGGAACGATTTGCCGGAAAAAATACTCCAGGTCAGGTTGATCAAACCCGGATCCGTGGTGATCGATCCCTTATAATCAGGTTTCTGGTTAAGACTTTCCCCGAAAATGAAACGATTTCGCATTCCCAATCCCATTCTGAATACATTTCCCGGAGACCAGGAAAAATCAAGCCGGTTGTTCAGTTCATTGTCGAGGGTCCAGGGTTCGTCGATCTTCTGAAACTGAACCATCTGAAGGTCATTCAGATATCCCTTTAACTCCCAACTACGTGACTTGGTTGATTCCTGATTAAAAGAAACCAAGGGTAAGATCACTAAAAAAACTATGCAATGGACCTTTGGCATTCCTCAAACATAGATTGACTAAACGGTCAGTCAAAAATATTGATTCTAAAGGAACCGACTAAAAAAAACCGGAAAAAATCCGGTTTTTGAAATCTTAATAGAAGGTGGGGCATTCGAGCGGCCCATAACCTCTGGACCGGCCGGTCGGGACGAATCCCCGGCCGCCGCCGCCGCCCCCATTTCCGCCTCCGAAGAACGAAAAGCTGTCGAATGTAAGAACGAGGCTTATTTCATGAGCCCCTCCTGTGCCTTGCATGATTCCGGCGATCTGAAGATCGTAGGAATAGATGAATTTAATTCCCATATCTTCCATGAACATGTAATTATAACCGGCAAGCAGGGCCATGGAGTTATTTGTTTCTCCGGTCAGGGTGGTTTTGTACCAGGCTCCCAGGTAGACGTTGAATTTGCTTAGGTTAAGACCAACCTCCAGGGTATTGAGTTTTGCCTGGCTGATATACACGATACCCGGATTGATTAAAAGCGCATCTCGGTTTCCTCCTCCGTACATACTTGAGGATCCCCCGTAACCCGCGGCAAAAATAGCGTCAGCATGAGCCACCCATTTTCTTGGGTATTTGGAGTCGCCCGTTGAAAGATAAGAAACGTCTGGTTGAAAAATATGATCAACGGCAAATCCCAGATTTCCATAAATGTTCCCTGGTTCGTTGGAGAATTGCAGGATACCTCCGGCTGCGAAGTCGGGAACAACACGGCTGTTGGCATCGGGAGGGATAAACGAGGTTTGATAAACAGCGCCGTACCTGGGATCGAGCTGGTCGGCAAAAACAAGGTCATCCCAATTGATTTTCCGTTGCATGATACCTGCTTTGATCCCTACCTGTGCTACCATAAAATTGCTAATAGGAACCCTTACACCTATTGTAAGCGCTGCCTGAAGTGTGTTTATCAGAGCGGTTCCCGGAGAATCAGAGTTGATCATGATCCCGATACCTCCGGCTCCCGGAAGGTTCCTGTCGCCAATATCTGCCGAAAAATAATAGGATTTAAAATCGATTGGCAGGGCTGGCCACTGATCCCTGAATAAAAACCTTGCCCTTAGCCCGGTATTAATCCCAGTATAGGCCGGGTTAAAATAGAGCGGTGAACTGAAAAACTGAGAATAGTTCACATCCTCCGGTCCCTGGCTTTGGGTGTTTGGAGAAAACCCCAGAATTCCCAGGATCACTAAACATGGATATATAAAAACCTTTTTCATCTAGGTATATTTAGCTGATTAACGAATTAATGTGACAGTCCCCATCGTGCTGAAATCGCCTTGCCCAATATCAGACCCATTCCATGGCGAATCATCGATGAAGGTGGCTGAAACCTTCCACATGTAATTCCCCTGAGGCAGTAAAACACCGTTATACGTACCATCCCATCCTTCTGTAGGATGGCCTTCCGAATCTATTTCAGTGGATTCCCATAACAGGTGGCCGGCTGAGCCAAAGACCTGTATATGGTACTTTTTCAGATTGACGCCCACCGGCTTGAACAACATTATTGCCAGGTTTGTACTGCTTGGAGCAAAGGCGTTGGGGATATACAGTCCTTTGAACAGCAGCTCATATTCGAAGAAGGTCGTATCAGAACATCCGAATTCGTTCAATGAAACCAGTTCTATCAGATAGGTCCCGTCTTCGCTGTAAGTAATCACCGGATTTTCTTCCGTTGAATACTTTCCGTTATCAAAATTCCACCACCAGCTATCGGCGCCCGTAGAAAGATTCTGCATCTGGAGTTTGCCGTTCATGCCGTCAATATATTCGGTGATATTGAATGCGCTGAGTGGCGTCACATTGACCACGAGCGTAGAGTCAATGGTGTCCATACATCCGTTCAGATCTCTTACGATCATCCGAACAGAATATGTTCCGGTGGAATCGTATATATACACCGGATTCTGCAGGTTGGATGTATCTGTTTTGATCCCCGGAACACCAAAGTTCCATTTCCAGTACCCGAATGCCGTATCAGCAGCCACCGAAAGATCCGTAAATTCAGTAGGATCTCCCTGGCATGGAGCTGTGTTCTCATAATGCGCCTGGGGAATATCAAATACCCTGGTTGTCTTGGTAAGAGAGTCCATACATCCCCACTTGTTGGCAACAATCATCTGTACATCGTAGATTCCGGGCGCCATATATTTATGAGAAGGATTCTGCAATGTTGATGTATCCAGAACGCCTGAACCCGGTTCACCGAAGTTCCAATACCAGGAAGTAATAGGTTCCCCGTAAGTAGTGGAAGTATCAACGAACATAGTGCTCAGGTTAAAGCATATCGACGGGTTGGAGAAATCTGGTTCCGGGGTAGGTCTTATCCGTATCATTTGATAGGAACTATCCTGGAAAGTAACACCGCTTATAACCGCTTTGACTACCAGTTTCACAATGAAATCACCGTAATTGGTGTATTCATGTGAAATAGTCTGAGCATATGAAGTATACGTCGTATCGTTGCCATCACCGAAAATCCACTGCCACTGGTTGATGCTCGTAACCGGATAGGAGCTGTCGGCAAATACAATCGGGTTTCTTGCACACAGCAGGGTATCTGATATAAAAATGGCATTGATGCAGGCATACCGGGTGACTGTATCTGTGATTGAATCCACACAACCCTGGCTGTTGGTAACAATGAGTGTTACGATATAGGTACCCAGGGCAGGGTAAAGGTGCGAGGTGCTTCCAGGACCCGGAGCGGTAATAATTTCCGGAGGGGTTCCATCTCCAAAATGCCATTCCCAGCTTGCAATTGAATTACCACCGGAGATGACGCTCATATCATTAAACTCAACCACGCTGTCGCATGGTTCAGAAACGAACGCAAACGCCGGTTGCGGAAGCTGGTGAACAGTCACCTCTTTATAGATGCTATCTGCACAGTTATCGCTATTCCATGCTTTCAGTTTGACTACAAAGGTGCCGGGCTCGGTATATGTGTGGCTGGGGTTGTAGGCATACGAAATGTTGCCTGGCCCGGATGCCGGGTTTCCAAAATTCCAGGCGATGGAGTAGAGTGAGTCTCCCGGAGCCAGATTCTGTGTATAGAAATGGGTCGGATATCCATAACAAACCGTATCATTCGTAAAGGTGAATTCGAAACCTGGTTTTACAAATACACTGTCGATGATTGTATCCATACAACCATAATTATCCGTCACGATCAGTGTAACTGCATAGGTAGTGTCGTTCTCAGTGAAGGTGTGGACCGGATTTACTCCCGTTGACGTGTATCCGGGTTCAAAGATCCAGAGACGCTCAACGATGGTAGAGCCGGCACCAATGGATTGATCCTGAAAGTTCACCTGTCCTGCCGGGCAGTAGAAGTTTACATAGGAAAAGTCGGCGGTGGGATTTGCTCTTACCGTAACAGGCATGATCACTGAATCTTCACAGTTTTGCAGGTTTGTGATCCGCAGCATTACATTGTAAGTCCCTGACGATGCATAGGTATATGTAGGATTCTGGACATTGGCTGTCCCAACCCCGTCGCCAAAATCCCAGAACCAGGAAGCAATCGTACTTCCCGGAGCGATGGAAAGGTCTGTAAATACGGTTTCGGTTCCTACACAGGCCGCTGAAAACTCGAACATTGCAACGGGTCGTGGATTCACTGCCACCTGCAACGTCGTATCGTCTGTACAACCATCTGAATTTGTCACAGTCAGCAATACATTAAATGTGGCGATATTCGTAAAGGTATGCGTCGGATTCTGGAGAGTTGAAGTATTATTCGCTCCGGAAGCCGGGTCTCCGAAGTTCCAGAGCCATCCGGTAATGGTTCCCGAACCGGTGGTTGACGCATCCGTAAAGCTGGTTGGGAATTCGAAGCAAGCTGTATCAGCAGAAAACTCTGCCATGGGAGCATCAAACACTGTAACAGTCTGCGAGATTGAATCAATACAACCTTCAACGTTTGAGATCATCAGGAGAACCGTGAAGGTACCTCCTGCGGAGAACGCGTGGGTGGGATTTTGCAACACCGAAGTATTATTCACTCCGGATGCCGGGTCTCCGAAATCCCAGTTCCATGTAACAATAGTACCTCCGCCGTTTTGCTGTGACTGGTCTGTAAATTGCAGTCCGACATTGGCACAGCCTCCTGATGCAAACGAGAAATTCGCCAGCGGCGCATAGGTTATATTGACCTGGTTCATTTTCTGTGCCGTACAACCGTCACTGTTGGTCACAACCAATGTCACATTGTAATTGCCACCGGTGGTGTAGGCATGGTAGACATCCGGGTTAGCCGGGTAATTCACCGTGACAGGGGGAGTCCCGTCGCCAAAATCCCATACCCATGTCGTGATGTATCCATGGGGCGAGTTGGACTGATCGTTAAACTGAATGGAGTCTCCTGCACAGGCAGCAGAAACATAGCTGAAAGCAGCGGAAAGAGCCGGGTAAACGACCACCTGTTTTGTTGTGTCTTTTGTACAGCCGTTGGATGTGGTAACGGTCAGGACCACTGAATACAACCCTGCGTTGTTATACAGGTGTGTAGGGGTAGCGCCGGTTCCGGTCTGCCCGTCTCCGAACTGCCAGAAACGGCTGGCTATGACTCCGAAGGTGGTTGTGGACTGGTCGGTAAAATGGGTCAGGCTTCCCAGACAGGCTGTGTCGGCGGTGAAGTTAGCCACCGGTCGGGCAGCAACAGTAACGATGTTGACAGCAGTATCCTTGCATCCGTTGGCATTGGTAGTGATCAGCTGAACATCAAACGTCCCGGCATTTGTAAACGTATGTGATGGGTGCTGGGCATTTGATGTATTGTTCAGACCTGAAGGGGGATCATCAAAATTCCATGCCCACTGCACGATCGTTCCCCCTCCGTTTGGCTGCGTCAGATCGGTGAACTGAACCAGATTCTGCTCACAGGGCATTGCAGGGAATGAGAAATTCGCAAGAGGTGATGGCGTGCTTGTGACAACATGTTCAATGAAATCTGTACAACCATGATTGGTGGTCACTGTCAGCCGCACGATATGTGTCAGGGCTGTCCCCACAAACGTATGTGAAATGTTGGGATTTGCCGGGTAGTTGATCGTTTGAATAGTTCCGTCCCCAAAATCCCATACCCATGTAGCTATATTGTCCTGGAAGCCGGGAACGGTTGAGGCCAGGCTTGTATAGTTAACCACCGCTCCGACACAGCTTGGTGCACTGAAACTGAATTCTGGTATCGGTAACGGATAGACCATGACAGGTTTTGAGACACTATGGATACATCCATTGGCATTCACGATGGTCAGGGTAACTATTTTAGAGCCTGATGTGACATAGAGATGTGTTGGATTTGGTTGGGAACTGAGGGGTGATCCGTCTCCAAAATCCCAAGTGTATGTCAGAGTAGGAGATGTGGTTCCTGCAATTGACAGGTCAGTAAAGGTTGTTATGGATCCAAGACATGCCGTGTCGGCGGTGAAATTGGCTGTCGGAAGCGGATTGACCACCACATTTTTGAAAATGGAATTATCGCAATTGTTTGCATTGCTGGAAGTAAGGGTCACCGAGTATGTCCCTGCTGTTGCAAAAGTGTGTGAAGGGTGCTGGAGGGTTGATGTGTTGTTGGTCCCGGAGGAAGGATCCCCGAAATTCCATAAATATCCCGTGATCGCTCCTCCGCCATTCTGCTGGCTCAGGTTCGTAAACGTGATGGGTTGGCCGGCGCAATCGACAGAAGAAAACTCAAAGTTTGCCACGGGTGCAGGAACAAGAGTGACCAGTTTGGAAATTGAATGAGAGCAACTGTCATTGGACCAGACCGTAAGCTGTACGTTGTATGTGGTTGACAACCCGGAATACGTATGAAGGACATTGGGAGAATTTGGTATAACGACTGTCTGAGAAGTTCCGTCCCCGAAGTCCCATTCCCATTTAGCGATATACCCTGTAAACCCGACCGGAAGGTATGATTGATTGGTAAACTGCATCGGATCGCCCTGACATGTTGGCGAGGCCCAGGTGAAGTTGGCTACAGGGAGCGGATTCACCCGAACGGTGTGAGAAACCGAATTCATACATCCATGCTGATCCACAACCGTCAACGTTACCAAGTAGGTACCGGCAGCGGTATAGAGGTGTTGTGCTGTAATGGGGTCAGTGACTGGCGGGGTTCCGTCTCCAAAATCCCAGGACCAGCTGGCGATTGAGTCAAGAACGGTGATGGTGTTGGTAGCGGTGGCAGTGATTATTGAGTTCAGACAAGCAGTATCGTGCGTAAAATCAATCGGCGGGGAGGGGAATACGTAGACAGGCTTAATGATCGTATCGCGGCAATTATTGAAGTTTTGTATGATCAGTCTGACCATGTAAACAGAATCCCCGTTAGCAAAAATGTGGGTTGGGTGTTGTGCTGAGGAGGTATTGTTTATTCCTGAACCCGGGTCGGCGAAATTCCAATCCCAGCTGATGATATTTCCTCCCCCGTTGGGAGCAGAGAGATCAGTAAAGCTGACTAACTGATTCCTGCAGGCTGTAGTATAGTCAAAGTTGGCAACCGGATTTGGCTTAATGTACACCTGTGCGGTATAATCATCCGTATACCCGTTATTGTCAATAATATACAGTGTTACATCAAACGTATCGATGGTAGTATACGTGTGGCATATATTCGGCACGGCCGGGAAGTGAATGGTATCAAACGGGGATCCGTCACCGAAATCCCAGATCCATGTGGTAATATACCCGAAGGGCGGGGTCGGGACAGAGCTCAAATCGGTGAAACACACCGGGAATCCGTCACAAACAGGCGAATTTGATGAGAAGAAGGCAACCGGAAGGGAAGGCACTGTAACGGTATAGGTAATTTCATTGGAACACCCCACTGTATCAGTTACGCTCAGGGTAACCAGGAAGGATCCGGCAGCAGGATACACATGAATCGGATCGTGGCCGTATCCGTAGGTACCGTCGCCGAAATTCCAGAAACACATATTCCCAACCATAGGAATCGGTGTAACGACGGTATCTATGTGAAAATGGATTTCATTATTCTGACTTCCGTAGTTCCAGGTATAATCCACACCTGGAGCATCAAAGAGGATAACCTCCTTGACAACTGTATCAGGACATCCGGTAGAATTAATTGAAACAAGGGTGACAAAGTACTGACCAACAGCTGAAAAAACATGGTATGGATTTTTCTGTGTGGAGGTGTTGAATCCGGAGCCGGGATCATCGAAATTCCAGTAATAGGATTCGATAGGAGGTCCGCCATTGGGCAGGGAAAGGTTGAAGAATTCGGTTGTGTCTCCGACGCAGGCTGCCTGGTACGAAAAATCCGAGATGGGAGAGGGATCCAGCTGGATATTTTTCTGAATAGAATCACGACATCCTTCGTTTGTAACCACAGTAAGCCTTGTAGGATATGGACCCAGGCCCGGATAAGTATACGTAATGTTAGGGTTGCTTGGAGCATTGATCGTTACTGGTGCAGAACCGTCTCCAAAATTCCATATCCACTGTACGATATTTTTACCGGTCGGATAGGTTGACTGGTCTGTCAGGTTCACCGGGTTGTTCATGCACGTGGGAGTGGAGTAAGAATACTGAGGTGTGGGGATGGATGGTTCAATTACGACCGGCACCACGATTGTGTTCCTGCAGTATTTTTCATTGACAATTTCTAGGGAAACATTATAGGTGCCGGGAGCCGTAAAAATGTGCGTCGGGTTGGGCAAGGTACTAGTATTCGCCGCCCCGGAGGCAGGATTATTAAAATTCCAGTTCCAGCCGATGATCGTGAGGTTGTTGGCAGGGTTGCCGATAGAACCGCTGCTGTTGAAGGCAACTGGAGAATATAAACAATTTGGTATATCAGAGGTAAAAGCAGGTTGAGGGATAAACTGGTTGGGGTTGACATAGACAGCATCATAAATCGTATCCTTGTCGCCGGTCTGGTTGGTAACAATCAGCGTCACATCGTATGTTATGTCGTATGGAGGTTGATACTGATGTGACGGACTTGCAATGGTGGATGTCCCGCC